>Ga0210003_1000957_pt1 | contig 25654 bp, 35 predicted proteins | sample LantaG_FD_182804 | JGI IMG/M metagenome (GOLD analysis project Ga0210003, IMG submission 182804) | Deep subsurface microbial communities from Baltic Sea to uncover new lineages of life (NeLLi) - Landsort_02402 metaG (SPAdes) (version 2) | ecosystem: Environmental > Aquatic > Marine > Oceanic >... | reverse complement strand
GTTTGAAGCTGTATTCCCTAGCTACGCTAACGAAATTAATGACGATTTACAAAATGAGGAAATTACATCATTTGAGTTAGGTTACGGATATTTAGGTAATGACCTTACTGTTAATGTCAATGCGTATACCACAACATGGGGTAATAGATTTAGAGCACTATCATTGACTAACGCTCAAGGAGTTGATGGATTTGCACAGTTCAGAGATATTGACGTTCAACACAACGGTATCGAGTTAGAGTCTACATATAGACCTACTAACAACTTAAAACTCACAGGTATGTTATCATTGGGTGACTGGAAGTACACAAAGGACTTTGAAACCACATTGTTTGATGAAAATCAAGAAGAAATTGGTACAGGAGTTCTTTATACTGAAGGAGCTAAAGTTGGTGATGCTGCACAAGTTGTTGGAAACTTAGGTGTTGACTACAGAGTAACTAGAGGTGTGAATGTAGATTTGGGTATGAGATATGTTGACGGGTTATACGCTGACTACTCAATCACAGGCTCTGATTTCTTCACACCCGACAATCAGGGAGCTTTGAAGTTACCATCATATAACTTAGTTGATTTGGGTGTTACGACTCGCTTTGACTTGTTAGGTAACAACGCAACATTTAGAGTTAACGTAAATAACTTATTCGACACTACATATATTGCGGAGTCAAATACTAATATTCATGCATCTGAAACATCAGATACGTGGAATGGTGTTGATACACGTAACTCAGTGTGGTTTGGATTTGGTAGAACTTGGAACGCATCGTTAAGATACAACTTCTAATTTACAATAATATCATAAAAAAATGAAAAGGGATTCGGTTTTTCGAATCCCTTTTTTTATATTTGTAGAAATTATAAAAATTTAGTACAATGAAAAACAATATTTTAACACTTCTATTAGTATTAGTTACCACACCCAAAATATTTTCACAGGTGCCCTTTTGGTGTACCCAAGTGTCCATCACTCACGAAATTATTGATAACCAATTAATTTTAAAAGGTTATAATACTGTAAGTATGGAATACCAAACAGACACAACCACATTTGTCTTCAACGTTAACAATGAGTTCTATGACATTACTGACACATGTTTTACATACCCAAACGACAGTGTTATTTTTAATGTGAACAAAAATGAAATTTTTAATATTTGTCACTACGCATTAATTTATTCTGACTACCCAAATAGTTTGACTAATGTCTGTCCTGTAACTTGTGTAGGAATGATTTGGGACGGAATAATTTTAGATGAGTATGATGGGACTATTAGTCTTGGTGTTGAGGAAGTGAATAATGTAAGTAACACCTTTTATGATAAGATATATGATATATACGGTAGGGAGTTAACAAATATTGAAAGTTTACCTTATGGTACAATATATATTAAAGGAGGTAAGAAATATTGTAACAATTAAAAGTTGACTTACTCACTTAATATTAATATTTTTTTAAAAAAAACATGAAAATTAAATTAGAGTATATTTGGTTAGATGGTTACTCACCTGAACCTAACCTTAGAAGTAAAGTTAAAGTCATTAATTCACCTACCCATAAAATAAACGGAAAAAAAGTTCATGGGGTTGGTTTGACTGATTGTCCTACATGGTCATTTGATGGTTCATCCACCAAACAAGCAGAAGGGGACTTCTCGGACTGTATATTAAATCCTGTAACCTTATACCCCAATCCATTAAATAAAGGGATGTTAGATAGTTATATGGTCCTTTGTGAAGTATTAAACCCAGATGGTACATTACATGAAAGTAATACAAGAGGAGTGATAGGGGACGAAGATGAGAATCTATGGTTTGGGTTTGAGCAGGAATATACTTTAATGAAAGACGGAAAACCGATTGGATTCCCTAAAGACGGTTTTCCTGAACCACAAGGTAAGTACTATTGTGGTGTGGGTAAAGGACAGGTTAATGGTAGAGAATTCGTAGATAAACATCTTGAGAACTGTATAATGGCAGGTATAGACATTACAGGTACAAATGCTGAGGTTATGTTAGGACAATGGGAATATCAAGTATTTAGTAAAGGTAAGATTAAAGCTGGTGATGACCTGTGGATTTCTCGGTATATTCTACAACAAATGTCTGAAGAGTATGGTTACGGTATTGAGTTTCACCCTAAACCTGTTATTGGTGATTGGAATGGCTCAGGTCTCCATTGTAACTTCTCAAACAAAAAAATGAGAGAGGATGGAGACAAAGAATATTACTATGATATCTTTAATTCATTTAAGTTAAGACATAAGGAACATATGATTAATTATGGTTCAAGTAATGAAATGAGATTAACTGGATTACATGAGACACAAGATATTAACACATTTACTTGGGGGGTTTCTGATAGAGGAGCTTCTATACGTATTCCGTTAGAAACAAGTAAAGAATGGAAAGGATATCTCGAAGACAGAAGACCAGCATCTAACGCGGACCCATATAAGATAACAAAAGTGATAAGTGATAGTATTGACTATATTGGGGACATATATAAAACCTCTATTGAGGGGGATAATTGAGGTATGACCGAGTCTAAAAACAATGACAAAATTAATGGTGTCCCTGATAATATATTAAAATTATCAGAGGACATCATTGGTACTATACCGTCAATGATTGAGACTGACTATTATAGTATTGAAGCTTTGAGAATAACACTAAAAAAGAATAAAATAATATACTCCAATAAGTACTTTAATGGGTCAAATACTATTTATAATAGCGGATTAATACAATTTATAGATAGCGACACTTTATTTTACTTTATTAAAAATAAACATGAAAACACATATAAATTCTACTGTCTATGTAAAGAAGAATCGTCGGACAGTGTAATTTTTTATATAAGTCAATTAAAAAAATTTAAAACGATATGAAAATAACATCTAAACAACTACAAGAAAAAATAGATTCTGGAGAAAAATTTATAGTAGATTTATATGCTGATTGGTGTGGACCCTGTAGAATGTTAGGTCCTATAGTGGAAAGTGTGGGTAAAAAATTAGAAGAAGATGGTATCCCTATAAAGGTTTATAAATTTAATATTGAAGAAGATAAGGATATGGCTAATAAGTTAGGAGTTCGTTCGATACCTTTTATAAAGGTGTTTAGTGGTGGGGAAAATGTTAATAATAAAGTGGGATTAGTAACTGAATTACAGTTACTAGATATGGTAAAAAATATATTATAATGAAAGTAGTAGTCGTATATAGTATGGATGGATGCCCACACTGCACTTCACTAAAAAGTATGTTGAAAGAAGAAAAAGTTTCTTTTCAGGAAAGAAATATAAAAGACTATGAGGAGGAATACAGTCAATTTGTGAAGGTAATGTCTAACGAATACTTACCAGCCATCACACTAATAGAGATGAATGAAGAAGATAAACCAAACATCCAACTGTTAGCTCCTGATACCTCATTTAAAGACTTACATGAAGCAGTTAATAAAATAAAGGACTTTCTACTAGAATAGAATCATTTCTGAAGTCTTATCCCTAATTTCCCAACATCTATCTTTGGAGATGATATCATTTTTAAAATCATATTCATTCAAAGATAGATGTTTTTTTATGTGATTTATATTAAAGTCAAATAAATCTAAAATTAAAGATTTAGTCCAATCTTTATTTACGGTCATACTATTACTTTCAATTGATAATGACATAGTTTCCCAATTAAGATTCTCTATATTTCCTTCATAATACAATAAAAATCTTATGTCTTTACATATTTGTTTCTCTAAAAGATTATATGCGATATACTTTAGATACGTCTCATAAATTTTTTTATTTGATAAGTCCATACCGTAGAAATCTTCTGAAATATTTAATTTATTATCGTTAATAGGTTTATCTAAGTAATCTAAGTACTCTTTTTTCGAAGATAATTCAGAGTATAAGTTAGAGTTATTGTGAAATATTACATTATTGATATTATCAATTAAATATTTACCCTGTAAGTCTAAATTTAAAATAGGTGTTTCCATATATAAAGTAGTGGAATCGAAATATGAGTTTATATTGATATAATCACTTTTTGATTTAATACCATATTCGATTAAATCTATCACATTATAACTTTTTTCAATACTCAAATTTTTTTCTACAAAGTCTCTAAATAGTTTAGAATAATTTATAGGTGTATTAATTGAGGTACTACCCTTAAGTATAGTAAATTGTTCAACATCAACAACTACTATTTCTGTGGTGTGGGATGAATCTAAAGTATTAAATTCTTTTATAATTTCGTTAGAAAGTAAGTTACATAGGTTTTTACCAAAAAAAGCAGTCTCAATCATATTTAATTTTTTTAAAATATAATAATAATATAAAACACTATAAATAGAAAAAGGAGCTAATTAGCTCCTTTTTAAGAAATATAATTTAAATTAGTCTTTCTTCTTATAATACTTTTCTACGGTTTTATTTACCACCTCTTGAACCGATTTAGTGTTAGCCTGTTGTTGAGCAGGTGCTTGAGGTTGTTGTGTCTTTTTTTTACATCCACATCCCATGATTATTGAATTTTTATTGTATGTTTATTAGTATTAATATAAATAGTGGTTAAAAAGAATAATTCTAAATATATTAATATTTATTATAAAAGTATCACATTATGAGTCTTAGTAAAGTTTTATTAGAAGGAAGAAGAGAAGAGTTTCTGACAAAGTATAAAAGTAAATTTAATAATAATGATATTAAGAAGATATTTTTGTTATCGAGAGAGCTTTCATCAAACCAAAAGTTTTTAAATTTTTTAGGTAAAGTCATTGCTCCTGAATCATTAAATGATGACTTAATTAAGTCGAAAATAGCTATTGAGAGATTCATAAAATTTCAAAAGAATTTAGAACAAAAAGATATTAACCAATATAATACTTTAAAAGATATATCTGACGCAATTGAGAATCACGAAAACAAGGTAAGAAGAGATGTAAAAAAAATTAATGGAGCAGATATTATTTACGAAGACGATAGATTCACAGTTATATCACCAAAGACACATGATGCCAGTTGTTATTATGGTGCGGGTAGTAAATGGTGTACCGCAGCTAAAAGTAGTGAAACTCATTTCCAAACATACAACAGAGACGGTAAGTTATTCTACTTTTTAGATAAAAAAGCTAAATCGGGAAGTAGATTTTATAAAGTGGCTCTTTTACAGAAATTTGATGGTAACCAAACATTCTTTGATGCTCCCGACAAATCATTTAAAACAGGATGGATATTAGAAACACCTGAATTTGAAAAAATTAATAACGTTATACAAAAATATATGTATAGTGAGTATGAAAATGAGATAGAACTATTCAAAGATAAGGTTAAGGCCAAACAAGAGGTGGAAAGACTTCGTATCAGGGATGATAGAATGAGAAGGGAGAGACTACTTAGACAGATGAATGACATTAGAGAAAGAGATGCATGGAATCCTGACACCAACGAGTTAGATGATATAGGTAGAAATGCGAATGCGGTAATGAGTGGACTAAGGAATGAGTGGTTAGTTGGTGAAATCGGTGAAGATGAGGATATATATAATTTAATACCTGAGACTAATAATTTTTATCCTGGAGAAATTTTATCATTTAAATGGGTGGGTGAAAATGAAACAGATAGTGAGTATATTGTGGGTGAATGGGATGATATTTACGAATTAGCTAAATCTAGGTTAAGTGATTTAATAGACGATATTGGGTTAATTGATTCATTTAACGAAGACTATTTGATGAATTATGTAGATGCCGATTCCGTCGCTCGTTACTTCGAGGATTGGTATGATGATTATGTTAGAGGTGAATGGGAATCTATCTTTGATAAAGATGAGTTACCTTTGTCCACAGAACAAAAGAAAAGACATGAAGAACTAGACCAAGAAATTGAAGAGTTATATCGTAAAACTAGAGACACGGACTCATTACCTTATAGTAGTGATGAAAGGGGTGAGATATATGATAAAATAGAAGTGTTAGAGGAGGAGAGAGATGAAATCATAGAAAATCCTGAGGGAGAGCCCACAGAAGAAATGATAGAAAAAAAGGTGGATGAGTTTATAAGTGAAGTTAGGTCTAACCCACAAGATTTCATTAAAGAACATGAGTTAGACATTGAACAATTCTTAAATAAAGATGAGATAATTGAAGATGCTGTTGATACGGATGGAGTTGGTCACACCATATCCAACTATGACGGTATTGAATATGATATTACAATCGATGGGCGCGATTACTACGTATTTAGGACGGACTAATTGATTAATTAAATTTTTTTTTTATTCTTAAGGTATATTACTTAAGAATGAGATTACCTTTAGATTGGATTTTACAAGAACCTATAGATAGAGAACATAAAGAGTATGTTTTATTGGATTACATATCAAAGATTGATAAAGAGTTAGAAGAACTTAACCTCTATCCCGCATTTCAAGAGATATCATTACACTTAGCTAATTTAAATTCAATAACAAAGAATTTAAATAAATTAGTTTTAAAAAAAGCACCTGAAGAGATTGATGATGAGATTTTAGTGGCTCACTTATCTTATAAAAAATTGAATAACTTTAGTAATGAAGAATTAACAGAAATTATAAATATATCAAAGGAGGCTAATGAAAAACTCAGAGATTATTTTTTAATTGCTAAATCTATATGGTCGATAGTTTTTGAATCTATATTAATTAAACCAAAAAATAAAAATTTAAAGTTAACCCCTAAAAACGCTAATAAAGGTTATTTAACTTTTGAATATAATGGGGAGAAGTTTCTATATGAGTTTTCAATAAAAAAAATACATAGAAAGTACGAAGAAAAAAAATGTACATTTACTTTAATAGAGAGAGGTGAGGAGATTACACATAAACCCAAAAAGGGTAATGTTATTTTTGAGGCTAAATTTGATAATGAATTTCCATTAGAAGGGTGTTTACTCTCACTAGTTAAACGAAAAGTTATTAACTACATATCCCAAACAATAAAGTTAGGTGTACTTAAAGAAAGTAATTTAAAATGAGTAAGAAGTCTAGATACCCTGACCATATTGTGTGGGATGAGGATAATGAAAAATTCCACGCCAATATACTTCCATATGCTTCGAGTGTATCGGGACCCAAAATTGAAATAGTAGATATTGATTTATTTAAACAGCGTGGGGCAAGTAAACTACAAAAAATATTTAAGTCTGAATTTGAAGAAATAATAGAAAAATATAATAATTTAGTTGATGAAGTGGCATTAAATGATATGGTTTATAACTCCACTTACTCATTTGAACCTGTTGTGGGTAATTTATATTACTTATACTATGGAAATGATGGTAAAAAATTCTTATCTTTAATCTCACCTAATGAATGGGATAAAGAACATATTGTATCGGTAAAATTAAATTCAGAACTAAAATGGGTTTCAATAAAAGATTTATAACTAAAGAAATAATTGAAATGACTGAGGATAACTACATAGATAACCTCTTCAATTCAGACGCGTTAATTTTTGGTGACGACTGGTCTTATGAGTTCTATAAGTTATTTTTAGAGGGTGTAGAAATTGACGAAATAAAAGAAAAAATTATAAAAATATGAAAACTATAAAAAAGAGTAATGAGGTTAGAAGAGTGTCTGATAAAGATGCTATTGTAATGACTAAAAGAGGTTGGAAATACTGCCCTAAAAACCTTTGGAAAGAAGAAGTAGTTAAACGTCCGATTAAAGATATGGTTGAAGAAAATGAAAATATTTCAGACAAGAAGAAAAGAAAATTAAGAAAAGATAATAAAAGAAAAAGATATGAAGGAACAAATTAATCACCCAAATCACTATGGAGGTGAGGATAATCCATATGAGGTGGTAAAAGTAGCTGAAGCGTGGAATATAGATAAAGATGCGTATCTATTTAATGTATTAAAATATATAGGACGTAGTGGTAAAAAAGATGGTAACCCTCCTTTACAAGATTTAAAAAAGGCGTTATGGTACTTAGACCGAAGAATTAAAACAATTGAAAATGAAGACAAATACGATTTATACAACCGACTCTACAAAGAAAATGTCGGAGATGGAGGAGGGCTCGATTGACCTTATTGTAACATCTCCACCTTATGGGGTTGGTATTGATTATGATAGTTGGGATGACGACAAGTACTTTGAAGAATATAAAGTATTTTCTAAAGAGTGGCTAAGTCAAGCTCACCGAGTCCTAAAAGATGATGGTAGGATTGCTATTAATATTCCTTATGAAATTAATCGACAAGACAAGGGAGGTAGAATATATTTTTCTGCTGAAATGTGGATGATAATGAAAGAGATTGGTTTTGGGTTTTTTGGTATTGTTGATTTAGAAGAGAGCTCACCACATAGAAGTAAAACTACGGCTTGGGGTAGCTGGATGAGTCCGTCATCACCATATATCTATAACCCTAAAGAATGTGTGATATTAGCGTACAAGAACCTACACAAGAAGACGATTAAAGGAACACCCCAATGGAAAGGGGAATTACAGATGGTAGAAGACAAGAAGAAAGGGGGTATGAGGAATAAGATGGTCTATGAAGATAAAGATAAAAAAGACTTTATGTCATTGGTTTTTGGACAGTGGAATTATTTTGCGGATACCAGACAAAAGACTAAAGCGACTTTTTCTTTAGACATCCCTTACAGGGCAATTAAAATCCTATCCTATAAAGAAGATGTGGTGTTAGACCCATTTAATGGGTCGGGAACGACTTGTTTAGCCGCTGAAATGTTGGGTAGAAAATGGATTGGACTGGACATTTCAGAAAATTATTGTGAAGTGGCTAGAAAAAGAATAAAAGAATATCAGTTGGAACAACAACAACTAAAAATAAATGTTGATGAAATAACAAAATAATTTAAATATGGTTTACTATAAAACTACTGAGCAATTAATGGACCTTGCTAAGAAGAAAGGAATTAAAACTACAGATAAAGGTTTACTGCACTTCAACACTGGTAAGTTTACTGGTAGGTCACCTAAAGATAGATATTTTTCACAAGGTAAATATACGGATAGTGTTATTGACTTTGAGAGAGTAATAAATCAAAAACTAAAAAGAGATAGTTTTATTTCACTAAAAAATGAAATAAAAGAGTACTTTAAAACTAAAGATATTTTACATAGTAGAAAAGTTGCGGGATATAGCTACGAACATATGAGTAGTTTTAATCTTTTAAGTACTGAACCATGGGCTCTTATATTTTTTAATAATATGTTGATAGACCCTCAATCCTTTGTTACAACTTATTCACGTTCATTTACAGAGTGGGAAATATTACATGCCCCTGACTTTGTAAGTAAAAATAAACCTGATGATGTTAAGAATGAAAATTTTGTCATTATAGATTTTGATGATAGAAAGATTTTAATTGCGGGAACAAGTTATACGGGGGAGATTAAAAAAAGTATTTTTACAGTTATGAATACACTTCTCATTGACAGGGGAGTTTTACCTATGCACTGTTCGGCAAATGCAAACACAAAGGTCGGTAGAGGTGTTAATTTATTTTTTGGATTATCGGGTACAGGTAAGACAACATTATCATCTGACGTTCTTAAATACTTTATAGGGGATGATGAACATGGGTGGGATGGGAGAAATATATTTAATTTTGAAGGTGGGTGCTATGCCAAGTTAATTGATTTAGAGAAAGAAAAAGAACCGATTATATGGAACGCTATACATAGTAAATTTACAAGACAAAATACTTCATTATTAGAAAATATTATTGTAGACGATAAAGGTAATCCAGATTTCACCAACAGCGAAATAACAGAAAACATTAGAGTATCTTACCCTTTAGAACAAATAGTAAGTGATGTTAAAGTAAATATGACTGGTAGAGGTGCTGAGGTTGAGAATATATTCTTCTTATCGTTTGATGCATTTGGGGTATTACCACCTATTTCACTATTAGACACCGAACAAGCGGTCGAATACTTTAAACTTGGATATACCTCAAAAGTTGCAGGAACTGAAGTCGGAGTTAACGAGCCCACATCTACATTCTCACCTTGTTTTGGAGGACCATTCCTACCGAGAAAAATTTCTGATTACACAAATATATTTAGAGATAAATTAAAAGAGAATGAAAGTGTTAAGGTATGGTTAGTTAACACAGGATTTGATAAGGACTATAAAAGATTTTCTTTATCTCAAACAAGGGGAATAATCAATGGAGTTATAGATAAAGATTATAGTGAAGATTTTATTAACTATAATGAGTTAAGAATTCCAAAAATAATTGGTGAGTATAAGATAGAAGAAATATTTGAAAAACCTGATAATAATAGACAAAGTAAATTTTTTACTATGCTAAAAGACTCCTTATGATAAGGGGTCTTTTTGTTTAACACATTATTAAAAAAACTATATAAAATATTTTAATTAACTTAAAGCCCCTCCTTGTGAGGGGTTTTTTGTTATAGGTGATATTTATATTAAAATAAGTTACTATGAGACAATTCAGAATTGATAACTCGGAAAAAGATAGGATATTAAACCTTCACGAGTCGGCGACAAAAAGACAATATTTAAGGGAACAAGAAACCGAATGTGTGCCGATAAATGAGGTAGAAGGTATTGAAAAAGTTGTTAAGGATAAAAATAGGTTAAATTGGCTGATAGAGTTAAAAGGTGAGGAAGTAAGTGAAGTATGTCGTGGTGGATATGGAAGTAAATATATATTTAGATTAGAGGAAAACCCTGATTTAACAGTAGCGTCATTCTCATTGGATGGTGACTTAAACATTGAAAGTGTAGGAGCATAATGAAAAAGATACTTAAAGAATCGGGACTTAGAAACATTAAAGAGTTATCCAAGAGATACCCAAAAGCTAAGATATATTTCCACCAAGACTTGGATGGAGTAACTACTGCATTGGCGATGAAAAACTATTTAGAAAATAATGGAATAAAGGTAGTCGATTCCGAAATTATACAATACGGCGATAAAGAATTCGCGGTAAAGAAAATGGACGCAAAAGGAGACACGATGCCCGTTCTTGTAGATTTTGCCCATGGTAAACCTATGTTTGTTGTACATACAGACCACCACGATAGCCAAACAGGGGTTGAAGGTGACACATCAACCTCATTCAGGTCTTCTCGTTCTAACGTTGAAACATTATCACAAATAATGTCACCTTCTGATATATTTCCATCTGAAGACGTAACTTTAATATCTACTGTTGACTCAGCGGATTTCGCCAGATTTGGTTTAGAACCACAAGATATAATGAACTTCATATTTAAAGTTCAAAAAGATAAGGGACTTCAAAAAAATAAAATGGCGTTAGGTTTAGCAACTAACAAACTTTTACTAGCTTATAAAAACAAACCCAAATTTTTGGAAAAGTTGGTTATGTCTTCAACACCATCACTTTTAAACATATTTCAAAATATTAACAGAATTGCTCAGGAAGAAGGATATGCCTCACCTGAAGAAATGAATTTAAATCAACAAGGTTACGTTTCAAAACAAAAGGATAGTGAAAAGGTAACTGTAGATGACAGTATTATAGTGCAGTACGGTGGAGGTTCTATGTTTAAACCAGGGTCTTATGATAGGTATACACCTTTTAAAAATAACCCTGACGCTGACTTCTTAGTTATTGCATGGCCAATGGGATTGGTACAAGCGAGTTGTAATCCATTCAAAGGTGAGAGAGAATTGAAAGGTGTTAATTTAGGTGAGATTGCTCAAGAAGTGTTAGCAAAGTGGGAATCACAACTAAAAGAAAAGATTATTCCACTATCCACAATCAAATGGGTTTCTGAATCAAATAAAGGATTTGACGAAGAGTCGGTAGGTTTTACAAATGCAGATTTAGAAGCGTTTTATGGTGATAAGGTAAGGTCGATAGATGGGGGAGATGAGTATATGGAAAGACTCAAAAATATTATGGATAAACCATTTAATGACTTAACGGATAGTGAATGGGCGATACTTGATAAGTTGGGAGTACCAGCTTGGGAAATGGTTCAAGCTAATTCAGGAGGACATAAATGTATAACTAACATATCAGCTTTAAATTATTTCGGTAGAAGCAAAAGACCACCTTCAGGTAAGAAAAGTTACGGTAAAAAAGAAGGTGACGCTCCTTATGTTAAGTTCGTTAAGATGATTCAAAGAAGATTCGTAGAAATTTTAAAAGAAAAAATAGACGGAAGTAAAAAAAAAAGCGTGACTGAATCCGCTAAAGATTTAAGAGACAGCTTAAGGGTTTTAGGGTATAAAGAAAAAGGAAATGAGATATCAAATAACGGAGAAATTACTGATGAATTATCAGATAAAGCTTCAGAGTTATTTAGAATTATAAAAAAAACTTTACCTAAGGTTAATATTAGAGTAACTGCGGGTAATGACAGACACCATAGGGGAATTAACAATAGTCTACACCCAAGAGGGAAGGCGTTGGATTTTACCGTTAATCCTAAAAAATATATAGACCAAGTAGAAACATTATTACGTATATTCAAGAATAATACACCAAACTTTAGATATAATAATGAATATGTGAATAAATCTAAGAATTGGACTGGAGGACACTTTCATATTTCATATGATAATATAGAAAAATTAGATTTAGATGTTAAACCCATAACCACCAAAATTAATACACCTATACTCCTCCCTTTACCACCAGTAAAATTACCTGAGTTTAAAGACACCGAATTACGACTTATCGGAAGATACTCAAGAGGTGAGGACGTTAAACTTGTTCAACAAATTTTAATAGATTTAGGTTATGACTTAGGTCAATACGGTACTAATAAAGATGGGGTTGATGGTATATTCGGTAAAAAAACGCAAGAAGCGGTTAAAAAATATCAGTCTGATAATAATTTAAAAATGATTGATGGAATTGTGGGACCTGAAACCTACGGTTCTTTACTTAGTTGAAGTATTAATTTAAAGAAAAAGATAACGTATCACCTTCTTTAATATTTAACAATTCACACGTACCTCCCAACACCTCTAAGACTCCACTACCAAACCCTTTATATGACTCACAATTTGATTGGTCAACACATGGTTGACAATCATAGTGTATTTTAGTTATCTCACCATTATTAAACATAATAATATCGAGTGGTATAATACATTTATAAGTCCAAAAACTTTGTTCACCTGTAGTGGGTAACATAAATAACATACCACTAAAGTCTTCATTAAATGTTTGACCCATCATTCCTTGTGAAATAGTATTAGGTGTTGCACATAACTTGACTTTAAATGTGTTATTATTTATGATTACTCTCATATTAATAAATACTTTAAAATGAAAAATATTATTTACGACGCACTTTTTAAAAAGTATGAGTCTGATAAGGCGAACGCATTGGCAACTCTTGAAATTTACTTTAATAATCCATCAGGAATTGGTGAACACCCAGGGATTATAGAAGAAATGGATAAAATGATTGAAAAATTGGCCACAGCTCAAGGAAATATCGATACTCTTGAAGGTAACTACAAAAGGACATATTCGAAGTAAAATCAAATATTCCCTTATAATGGTTGACTGGTGAATATTTTTTTGTATGTTTGTATAACTTTTTAATGAAAACGATATATTTATCTATTATCTTATAAAAAAAGTTTTGATAATAAGAAAAAAGTTTCTTATCTTTGTTAAAGTTCTTTGAAATACTACTGACGAAACCTCACTGTTTCGAGTTTAAAACAAAAAGATTAACCCCCTTTTTTTAAAGTCATAGTGAGTTTTAGTCAACGGCGGTTTAGCGTCGTTAGATAACCCTGGTAACAGGACTAAAGGGATAGATGAGTGTTAAGCAACTCTCTAATATCCGCAGTCGTATGGCTGACAACTAAACAAAGTAGCTACAGTAAAAACCCTAAGGGCAACTGCTAAAGGGATTATACTACTCTGAATCCGTGGAATATCAGAGTTGAGATGGTGACATCAACAGGAAAAGCTATAGGTGACGGTTCGACACACTCTGTCAAGTGTTGTAGGGCTGGGTACCAGTATGATGGGTCTCCGATACGTTAAGTTAACGTGGTCCTGAATTACCGTAAGTTGACAGACTTACAGAGGGATGTGAAGCATTCTGTACTCCAAAGGTATAGAACTTCTCTCGAAGCACATCTTTCATAAATCCATGTTGTTTATCTAAAATTTAATTAGAAAGGCAAGAGTCTTCGAGCGTTGATGACGAAAGGTGTCTAATACTTCGGACCTTTGTCAACGGAGTCATTATTTAGACCGCAAGTCTAAGAATGTCAATTACAAAATACCTCGTGGGTTGGATAACCCTTAGTGAGACCGCAAGTCTTAAGAGAATAGAGTAGTAGTTGAGTAGTTATCAACGATACGAGTGGTTACCGATAGTAACCGACACTGATTCGATACTCCTGTCAATGGAGTGGATACGTGGGGAATAAAGTAATAATAATCCCACAAAAGACGAATCTTTCAAACGTGTAATCTCAACGTCCTTAACCCCCATCTCATCTTATATATATATAAATAAACCTCAGTCTTAGTCGACTGAGGTTTTTTTACTTTAACGATATTTATTAACATACTATGAAAGAACTTATACGTAAAATATTAAGAGAGGACTTGGAGTATTTACAGGTTAGTAATGCGTCACCCAAAAACGATAATTATGGTTTAAGTGAATCAGTTACTAAAGGTAAAGACAAGTTCAACGTAATTGATAAAAAGACAGGTGAAATCATAGACGATGGACTACCTAAAGACTTAGCTCTGAAACTAGCAACAAAAAAGAATGGATGGGTTATTGAAAAAGTGGGAGATATAGAAGATTTAGACCTTAAAACCAAAGAATTTTTATTCAAATATTGGAATGAAAATGGTACACATAAAACACCGTTTAGATATATAGGTTTAGATGAGTTAACGCACGAACTTGAGGTTGACAAACTTAAGGTCGAGTTTTATGGTGGTTATGATAAGGCTTTAGAATTGCTTAAAGAAGAATTAGGGATAGGTAAGAAAGTTCATATCTCCGATGCGGGTTATGAATTTGATTTTACACCTTTAGACTTGAGTATTATCGAACAAAGAACTGACAATCCCGATAAAAATCCTTATGATGTTGATTTAGGTGTAAACGGTCTTGTTACTGATGGTTCGGTGAGACTTTTAAATGATAATGACAATTATAAATGGGATTTTGACGAATTATTTAGTGGTAATAACGACATAGATGAAGACACTTTATATGAAATTATTGGTGAAATAAGTATGGCGATTAGAGAAAATCTTTTTAATGTATTTGATAAGTATGGGTTATTTATTGGTGGTTTACACCATAATTATAAAGTTGCTTGGAGAAAATAATCATATGATATGAGAAATTTAATAAAAAAGATACTAAGAGAACAAGCGGACAACTATGACGGTATACCAAATATAGATGGTATACCCAATAACGAGCCGGTGAGTTTTAATAGGTCAGAGATACAAAAAAAAATTAATAATTTAAGAGCATTTTTACATAGTGATAATGGATTAGGTCTTAAAAAATTGGTTAACGACATTCAAGATGAAATAAAATCACCTATGAGTGACGAGGAAAAAGAAAACTCAAAAGAATGGTTACTTAAGTTAAAAAATGCTAATAAAATAAATCCTTGGTATTACAATAAACTCTTAGAAGAGTTAGAAAATTTTAAAAGAGTTGAAGTTAACGGAAGATGGCACCACTCAAATAAGATAAACACAAATTATACCTTACTTTCTGAGTTGGTTACTGACATTTTATTTGAACAAGGTAGAAATGATATCTTACAACAAATTTCTGAGGAAAATAACCCGACCCGATTAAAAGACATCTTAAAAAAATATAAAAATGATATCCAAACTGAGTTTGGTAATACGTTTGATGGGCATAACTTAATAGATTTAGCAGATAAAAAATTAGGGGTTACGGATAGAATAGGTTTAGCGACTGAAAATAAAGCGGTAAAGTGGATTGAGAGCGATAAATGGGGAGGTACCGTTGTAAGACAAGGGGGAGATGGTGACTTTATAGATATGAAATTAGGTATTGACTTAATAGTAGAATTTAAAGGAAAATTATATACTATACAGGTAAAAACTAGTGTAGGTCAGAAAGAAGATTTTATTAAAAGATATTTGGCAGGTAGTTATAAAGCAGTTGATATATTAATGTATTTAGATAAAGGAAATGTAGTACCGATTAACTTAAAAAAATTAAAAAAATGAGTAGTCTACCTGAAATAGTAAAAAAACAAATTGATGATACAATTAATGGGTTATCATATATAGAAGTAGAAGATGGAGACTTACCTGGATTTAATTATGATGGTCGACTTTATGTTAATAAAGAAGGAGAACCAATATTTCTTACGGTAAGGAATATTATGGATAGAATTGATATTAAACTATTCTCCAAATCTAATCTACTTTATTTCGGATTTAGTCAATCTAAGGATATGCAAAATTATTTCAAGAAAAAACTTAACGATATAGGGATAAAATTTCACGTTGCTTATATAATGAACCCTAGTGAGGAAAACAACCTAAAAGATTTAATAACTAAGTATCAGAATACTGAAGATTAGAATTATTCTTTAATTAAAAATCCTTTAAACCACTCAGTTATTTCTGTGGGTTTATACTCAACACCCTTCCTCTCGTAGTAATTTAATAGTTTTAAGGAACTAAGACGATATTTCTTATCATGACCTAAACGGTCTTTTACGAAATCAAACTTAACTTCTTTATCTAAAATATTAGATATTTCTTCAATAAGGTTAATATTTTTATATATCATATCTGTACCTATATTATAAACTTCATTTACTACCTCCTCGTCTAACATTAAATCATAAATAACTTTCACATTATCTTTAACGTACATCCACTCTCTCTCTTGTTTACCATCACCATAAACAGGAACTATCTTATCATTTAATATTGAGTTAAAAATCTTAGGTAAGAACTTTTCTTTATTTTGATTTTCTCCGTAGTTATTACATGTTCGTGTAACTAAATAAGGTAATCCGTAAGTTCTATGTGCGGACATTACAATCATATCTGAAGAAGCTTTTGTTGATGAGTAGTAAGAGCTTGGATTAAGATTATGGTCCTCCTTTGCGGACTTATTTAATACTAACCTATCCCACATATCACCATATACTTCGTCTGTTGAAATATGTATGAATTTTTTTAATGATTTATTTTGTCTAGCACACTCAACTAAGTTAAATGTACCCATAATATTAGTGTCAAGGAATGGTCTACCGTTGGATATAGAGTTATCTACGTGACTTTCCGCGGCAAAATGTACAATGTAATCATATACACCCAAATCCTCAGGGGTGACATCGCAGATATCTTTTTTAATTAATTTATTCGTCTTAATAATATTATTTGGGTCCGCAGCGTAGGTCATCTTATCTAAGATTACTACCTCAACTTCAGGTAATTTTTCATTCAATAGATTGACAAAATTAGAACCGATAAAACCTAACCCTCCTGTAACTATAATTCTCATGTGATTTTTTTTAAATTATAGGATATGTCGACATAAATGTATATATTTGATTTATGGAAAACAACGAAATAAACTTTAGTGTCTTTGACAATATGATTCATACCGAACCTATGAGATGGCAATCACTTGAATGTGACTTAGAAGGTAATACATTTTTTCTACAGCACATTAACAATTACCTCAAATACAATCCAATCCACGAGTTATTTGTTGATGAGGTCCCTGAAGAGTATGAATATCTGTTTGAAGATTGTACAATTGAAGAATTAACAGATATTAGGGATGAATTACTTGTTTGTTTGAATTAATTTCACTATATTTGTTATATGAAAAACGTAGTTATAATCCACCCACAGTTTGGACAACTCTTGAGCCAAGAATTTGACAATGAGCAAGACCAACATAAGATTTATCTTAACGCTATTCACTCATCTTTAGCCTTGAAAAATCCGTTAACCACCTTCAACGGAGTTGACAATTTGATTCACATTCCTTATAATATCCTCAAGGACTGTGTAATTGTCGGAAACACATCTAAGATGACACTCGGACAATACGCAGTGACCAAGATGAAAGAGGGGGTTATGTAGTCTTGTCTTTGACAAGTGGTGGAGTCCGACATCCAAGTCGGCCTTAAAGGTGAGGAGATTACTTCTCACCTTTTTCATTTAACACATATTTATTATTATGGAGGTAGAAAAAGCTCAATTCGTTGAAAAAATATTAAATACACGAACGTATTTAAATTTCTTAGGTAAAAATAAAGAAGGAGAGTATGATATTGATAGGTTTAATGTGGAATTGAAAGAAATACCGAAAAACACAGAACCTAAAGCTAGGTGGTCATCACCTGACATGAGTAAATTATTAGATATTACTATGTACTTAAAAACCGATAAAGAATATATTAGTTGTGATGATTTATGGAATGATTATAATTTAGACCCAGGATGGTGGGAGTCACATATAATACCCGATGGATTATTATTAATTGGGGAAACAAAAGAAAACCGCGATTATACTATTATATTAAGGGTTAGAAGTAATGACGGCAAGTACAAATATTGTCAAGAATATGAGAATATTAAATAAACATCTATAATTTTAAAACATGATTCTAATTTTAAAAATTCTTGGGTTTATTTTAACCGCAATATCTATATTTTTATTAGGTTATATTGTTGGTGTAGTTAAAACGGAAGTTAAAAAAAATGTCAACTATATTGATGAAGTAAAAAGAACATTCATTGAATTCAATAGGGGAGTGACTGAACTTAATAGGTGGGTTAAATCCAAATCATCAGAAAATAAATTCAAAATTAAATAATATAAGGATAATAAGTTATCTTAATGATATTTATAAAATATAAAATAATGAAAAATGGGTGATATAGTAATTACAGAAGAACAACTTAAAAAATTAAGAAAGAATCTTAAAGAAAATAAAGGAGGTTCATATATGGCAAAGCAACAATTATTTACCATAGCGACATTAGCTCATAAAATGTGGGAGTTAATGGAAGACGGAGAACAGTTAGACGATTGGATGGAGAGTAAAATTGCTCAAGGAGAACAAAGTATTGTTTCCGTAGTTAAATCGTACATGTACGATGAATTAGAGGGAGGTGCTAAAGGAATGGATACTTTAGATTTTAATGACTTAGTTATAGGGTTATAAAAAATATAGACTTGAAAATATCAAACCTTTCCCTTATTATTTGGGAAAGGTTTTTTTATAAAAACAAAAACACAAAAAAATGGTACTACTACTTTTTAATACTTACGAGCATACATTGGAAGTCAACTTCGTTGACAATTTAGAAAAATATAATTACACCAATGTCACAACAATAAAAACCCATGAAGAAGGATTTTACGAAGTCTTACAAAGACAAGAGTCCTCAGGTAAAAATACACCACTATATAGATTTCCTATAGATAAGACAATTATAAAGTTTGTTCATGAGGAAGGTGCGGATTTTTAAATAAATCTACGAAAAATGAATGATGATATTAATTTTGATGAGGACCACGCATTAGATATGGTTTTAAATAACATGATTGACGAAATTCAAAAAGTTAGAATTAGAAATGCTAATGAAAGTGACTACGTAATTATAAGTAATTTTAATTCTAAACATTTTGATATTGAAAAAGAATTTGATTATGATTATTTTGGTAAGTACAATGGCGAATATGTTATGATTAATAAAGAGGATTACAATAACACTATTTTATGACTGAATTAAATACAATAACCAACAAATTAGATAGTCAATACCATGACTTAATTAAAACTATTTTGGAGTTTGGGGTGGATAAAGAAGATAGAACAGGTACAGGTACCAAGTCAATCTTCGGTTATTCTATACGTCATAAAATGAGAGATGGATTTCCTCTTCTTACAACTAAGAAGATGGCGATTAAATCACTTATGACAGAACTTAAATGGTTTTTAAAAGGAGATACAAATATTCGTTACTTAGTTGAAAATAATTGTAACATATGGAACGGAGATGCTTATAAGAATTATAAACTCATGAACTTATTAGCTACGGATGTCGATTATGTGTCTATGGAAGAATTTATAGAAAACATTAAAACTGATGATAGTTTTGCGGATTTGTATGGGGAGTTAGGTCCTGTTTACGGTAAGCAATGGAAAAAATGGGATAAATATGACCACCAACTAATCAGTGATGATAAATTCCCGAATGTAAAATCATCAGTGGACCAAATAAAAAATCTTATCGAACAAATTAAGGAAAACCCTGACTCACGAAGATTATTAGTAAATGCTTGGAACCCTGGCGATTTGGATAAAATGGTACTTCCCCCATGTCATTATGGATTTCAGGTCTACACAAGAGAATTAAACTTAGACGAAAGAATTAACATTCATAACAAAAGTGTGAATCCAATGAGTCGTTCAAGTGACTACTTCCCCGAACACATGGACATGTACGGCATTCCTAGACGTGAGATTTCACTTATGTGGAACCAAAGGAGTGTGGATACGTTTTTGGGATTACCGTTCAATATCGCTTCCTATGCGATGTTGTTAACATTAATTGCGGATGAAGTTGGTATGGTTGTTGGTGATTTAATTGGGAATTTAGGTGATGTCCACTTATATAACAACCATATAGACCAGTCTAAAGAGATGGTTAGTCGAATACCATACAACCTACCAACGATTAATATTACAAATAATGATATTTTAAATGGTGAGTTTGATTATGAAATTATAAATTATGAATCACACCCACCAATCAAGGCGGTACTGAGTAATTAACTATATACATTATATAGATTTTTGATATCTTGTTAAAAATATCAAAATGAAAAAACAAAATAAATTTAAAGAGTTATTGGTTGAAAAACCAGATATCATAATCATCATTACAGACCAAGAAAGAGCTACACAACACTTTCCTGAAAATTGGGAAAAAGAAAACCTACCAACACTAACTAAACTAAAAGAGAACGGATTTAGTTTTGACCGAGCATTCTGTAATAGCTGTATGTGTACCCCAAGTCGAGCAACATTATTTACAGGAACTTATCCAGCTCAACATCAATGTACTGAAACATTAACTAGTGGGGGGATATATTCACCAGGTGAAATACAATTAAATAATAAATCTAACAACATTGGTAGAATGTTGGATAGTGTTGGTTATGACGTTCAATATAGAGGTAAGTGGCATTTAAGTAAAGGTGCTGACGGTGGAGACCCACTATCCAAAGAAATTGCGTTATATGGTTTTAAAGGATGGGTTGGTCCTGATGCTGGTGAAGACGCTAAACCTGAAAACTTTGGAGGAGGATACCCAAACGCGGATGAGAGATACGTAGAAGAGGCAATCGAATATTTAGAACAGGTTAGGGTCAGTAGAGAGAATGGGGAACCTAGAAAACCATATTGTTTGGTTTTAAGTTTGGTTAACCCACATGATGTTTTAGGGTACCCAAAATCAGTTCAATATGGTTATACTGAAGACGAATATACAGGAAGGTCAATACCTGAACTACCTAAAACGGTTAACGAAGAACTATTAAAAAATTTAAAACCGATGGCTCAATTCCAAACTAATATAGCCGCTGACGGTCTTTTAGGTGTATTATGGGACGATGAGATGAAATTAAATTATCTCAATTTCTACGGTTACTTATTAAGTAAAATTGACGGAGAAATTGGTAAATTCATAGACGTTCTTTATGATGACACTAGAGGGTCAAGAATGGCTGATGATGCTGTAGTTATAAGATTGGCTGACCACGGAGAAATGGGAATGTCTCACGGAGGTATGAGACAAAAAGCATTTGTCGCTTATGAGGAAGCATTAAGAATTCCAATGGTAATATCAAATCCTATAGTTTTCCCTGAAGGTAAAAAATCTAAAGAATTATCAAGTTTAATCGACATATTCCCGACTATATCCGACATTATTGGAGTTAAAAAAGACTCAAATGCGAGAGGTGAAAGTTTAATACCAATTATTGAAGAGGGTAGGTCAGTTCAAGATGCGATTTTATTTACATTTGATGATACTAAATCAGGGTCCAATAATCTTCCTTCATCTGTTAAAACAACAAATAGATTAAGAACTATTAGGACCAAAGAATGGAAATATACGTATTATTTTGACGCTTTAGGTAGATATCAAACACAATATGAATTATATAACTTATTGACAGATGAAGATGAGGTGGATAACCTAGCGTATAATCCATTACATAAAGAAAAAAGAGAAGAGTTACACGAACAATTATTGAAACTTGAAGAAAATAAATTGAGAGTTAATGAAGTCCTTGAGGGAGGAAATGAATATGAAACTAAAAATTGGATTGATACAAACGCAATGTATGATACATACGCATATAATGGATTATCTAACTATGAAAAAGAAACTTATAGGAGTGATGAATTAAAAAGTAAAAAATGAGTGTTACATTCATTATGAATTTGATACTTATTATAACAATAAAAATATAAATAAAAAAAATGAAAAAAATATTATTAACACTAATGACGGGAGTAATCTTAATTGGATGTAAACCCAAAACAGACTTAACCTTCAATGAAATGGTAAGTAAAACCGAAGTTGAGGCAAAAGAAATAACTAAAACCGCAGCATTTTATGAGGCAACATCAACTAAAGACCTTACTGATGTAAAATCTACATTTAGAGGTGACAATAACACAACAATCAAAGTTGTGTGTACACCCAAAGGTAAGGTAGTCAGTGAGGTAATTGACTCTCCATGGTTAGAGGATGAGGTAATATACCTTCCTGTCCAAATGACTTTAGATGAGGCTGAACAATTATTATTGAATGCAGGATATGGAACAGGTGTTGAAGGAGTTGCTGATTGGTCTATTGTGGTACTAAGAAGACCATTAGGACCTGAGTTCACATTCGCTTTATATATCTTCACAACTAGTAAAGGATATGTGAGTGTAAATACTTTAACAGGTAAAGTAACTCCCAACTATGGTGAGATAAATAACTCATGTATGGGCGATTTTAATAAAGATGGTACTGTTAATGTACAAGATTTGTTAACGTTCTTAGCGGCGTACGGACGAGACTGTGATGAAGGTACGACATGTGACGGAGATTTAAATGGGGATAGAACAGTTAACACTAAAGACTTATTAGATTTCTTAACAGTTTACAACCAAGTTTGTCCTGAACCTATAGTTGATGCAACAGGCGGTAAGATTAAATTTACAAATAAAACTGAAGTACCTATCTGTTATGCGTTATGGACAGACCCAAGAGTTGAGGGATTTCCCGCATCTAACTATGGGGTAATTGAGCCAGGAGCATCTCATGAATATTCTAAAAATTCAGGTGACTATTCAGTTACTGCATGTATGTCAGGAGATATGGGAGAACATCACGATTGGTTAGATACAGATTTTCCTGGTATCAGTACAATAACAGGTGTATTAGAACTAGGTTTCCAACTTTGGCATGAGGATGAAATTGATTGGGAAAATATTAAAAATATGTCAGGTGATGACTTAAACGCAACTTTCGGTAAGGATTATACATGGGGTACTCATAGTAATTTTACACATGGAGGAGAATTATCTCATTTTGAATTTGAAGGAGGTCCGGCATGGATTGAATCTACACCTGACCCTGATAATAATAATAGAAGATGGAGAGTAGGTCACCAAAGTGAAGGTGAAGTGGCATCTACATCATTTAAAGTTCATAAATCAAATTAAAATGAAAAAGTTAAAATCAATATTATTGTTATTAGCTGCGTCGGTTATATTAGTTGGATGCGATACAAAAACAACAGAACAAACAACTTTTAATGTTCAATTCGAAGAGGATTGGGTGTCAAATTGGTGTGGTGACCCCTCAAAGCAGACTAATGTTCACCAAATCATTACTGACACATCAGTTCAATTTCGTTCAGGAAGAGTTGTGTCGACTCACGGGTATAAAAATATCTCGCAGATTACCGCAACAATTGATTTGTCAGGAATGGCTCCGAATAGTATCCAAAACAACAATTGGTTAAACGCTTCGTTCTATATGGTGAGTAGTGATATTCAACCTAAAGGTGATGACTATTGCGATGCTGGTGGTAGTGCACCATATTGTGATGAGATTGATTTTATGGAAACCAATGGTAATAGAATCATACAGACAACTATTCATTTAGACGGTGAGCAAAGATACGAGTATACTTATAGTAACGCTGCGTTTGATGATAATTGTTATGATAATCTAAATGATACTGAGGTTGGTACACATAGTTTGGTTGATGTAATTGATGTTACTAAACCATTTCAAATGGTTGTTGATTTTAATGATGACTATACAAATATGGTAGTAACTGTATCTCAAAACGGAAACAGTAAAATAATATACGATGTGTTATCCGGTAAAGGATGTGATAATAGTGGTGTTGATATGACAAAACTTAAATCATCAATGGAGAACGGATGGTGGATTACACCTTCATATTGGGAGGGGTATTCACCAAAAGGACCGGGTAATAATCCTTGGTTTGTTGGAGATTGCTATAGTGACCAACTATGTGATAACAATGACAATGCTTGGATTCTTTCAAATGTGAAAGTAATTGCTCAAGAACAATTATAGAATTAAATATGTAATTTAAAACCCTCATCAGAAATGGTGGGGGTTTTTATATTATGAATATATTTATAATAGGTAAAATTAATACATATGAGTATAGATAAAGTTAATGGGGTACTATGGAGTTCCATTGTAAAGGTAACTGGTGTTGTTAAAGCTAACATTGCTAAAGTTGGTGGTGCATCTGTAGGTGATGGTATTACATTTGATGATATTACGCATAGTTGTTTCCCGAACCCCACATGGACTAATACTACACCACTATCATTTACTCTACCATCTACCGCCGTGGTAGATGATTTGTTGTTTATATTCGTTAACAGTGACGGTTTTTATGGTTCTGATTATATAACTACACCTTCAGGTTGGAATAAAACATTTGGGTGGTATGGTACAACAAGCGACAATACAGGACATTTGTTTTGGAAAATAGCCGATGCGACAGATATATCTAATGGTGTTGTAGATATATATGCTGCAATATCGAATTATAATAGAAACGGACAAGGGTGGAGTTGGATTGCTAATGGTGTAGATACTACAACACCGATAAGTGATGTTGGAGTATGGACGCAGAGTAGCGGAATCAGTAAAACAATTGCCGGTATTACACCAAGTGATAATGGTGTGGCTTTAGGTTTTTGGGGTTATGATGGCGGAGACGGGGAGCCAACTACGATTACTTCTGGATGGACTAAATTAGAAGAAGAAGACTGTAATCCAGGTTCCGCAGGAGTATTTGCTGGTTTTGCTTCATTACAAACAACTTCAGGGGTTGCTACAGGTAATTTAGTTGTGACCGCATTACTTAGTGATGGATGGGGTGGTGTTATAGTTAATTTTAGAGAGAGTTGATAGCTCTAAAAGATTTATAAAAACCCTCATCAGAAATGGTGGGGGTTTTTATTTGATATTAATATTTTTTTAAGTATATTTGTAAAAAATGATTAAGACATGAAATATAAGTTAGAAATGTATGGATGGG
>Ga0210003_1000956_pt1 | contig 25655 bp, 23 predicted proteins | sample LantaG_FD_182804 | JGI IMG/M metagenome (GOLD analysis project Ga0210003, IMG submission 182804) | Deep subsurface microbial communities from Baltic Sea to uncover new lineages of life (NeLLi) - Landsort_02402 metaG (SPAdes) (version 2) | ecosystem: Environmental > Aquatic > Marine > Oceanic >... | reverse complement strand
GCATGATTTCATCAAGATTCTTTACTCCTTTTAATACGAAAGGAAAAGAAACTTCAATTTCTTCTACAATTTTATCAGTCTTACCCTTTTTTAGATCAGTAGTATCTTTGACTTGTTTATCGATGTTATTAGAAGTGCTTGATTGTTCGACTACTACAATATCATTAGAAACATTTGTATCTTTACTTTGTTTTTTTAATATGCAGCCAAAAAGACATAAAGATATAAATACAAGAGTTATAATAATTAGACTTCTAAGCATTTTTTTCAACATCGTTACTTTTTCGCCCATCCAATCCAATAACTTTTACAGATTATTTAACAAATTATCGTAAACGCTTACGTTACTATTGTAATTTACCACGGTTAATGATATTTTGTCAATAATTAAAAATATTATTATTCATAGTTAAAAAGTTCATATTTATAATAGAGTTAAATTTTAAAAAGTGGACACTATATGAAATAACTGCTGAGTATCAAGATTAGGTATGAGAAAAAATGAATATAAAAGCAAAAAGCAAAAAAATAACAATAAACGATATGGCTCGTATTTGTGGAGTTTCGACTGGTGCAATTAATCGTGCTTTACATAATAAAAGCGATATAAATCCGAAGACAAAAGAAAAAATATTAGAGACGATAAAAAAATATAATTATAGACCTAATTATTATGCCCGGGCTTTGGCTTCCGGAAAATCTAACACAATAGGAATTATTGTACCAGACATTGAAAATGAATTTTTTGCAATGACTTACTCAATAATTGAAAAAAGATGTTGGGAAAACGATTACTATGTAAGTCTTGTTTTGAGTAGAGACAACCCGGAAAGAGAACTTAGGAATGTGAAATTGTTTATTGAGCAACGACTAGACGGAATAATTATGTTTCCAGTAAGCCATGACAATAAATCGGTTAGGCTTGCCTTAAGTTCCGGTATAGATACTATCTTAATTTTCAATAGTCTACCCAAAGAAAATCTCAGTTCGGTAGTTGTGCATGACTATAATGCAATGTGCAAAAATGTCCAGTATTTAATTAATTTAGGCCACAAAGATATCGCATATATTGATGGATATAGAAAATATTCTCCTACATATAATGACCATATAAATAAAGAAAGATATAGAGCTTTTAGGGAAACCCTTCAGAAAAACAACATACAAATAGATAAAAATAACTATTTTGAGTTTAAGCCAAAATATTATAAAAGCAACGATTACTCGATTGTTAAAAGTATTGTTGACTCAACAAAAAAAATAACTGCTATTGTCTGTTTTCATGATAGGATTGCTCTTTGGGTAATGCAGTGGCTTGAAAAGATAGGTGTTAAAGTACCGAATAGTATCAGTGTTACTGGTTTTGACGATATAAATGAGTTGAAATACATAAAACCCAGACTTACGACCAGTGCTATTCCAGTAGATAAGATTGCCGAAAAAGCAATTTCAATTTTGATGAATAGTATTAAAGGAAAGAGAAATAAAGTACAAAAGATTATATTTCCTGTTAAATTTATTGAAGGTGAAACCTGTATGCCACCCAAAGGGAATTAGTGTATTTTCTTTATGGTATCGGTATATGCTTAAAAAGAATAAAACTAAGAGTAATTTCATTTATACGAATCTAAATAAGAGGACCTATGTATTAAATTGATTGTCTTTATATTGAGCGATCCCAAGAAGTACATGTTGGCTCCTGCTAAAAACCCATAAAGACTTCCAGCAACTTACACCAGATTTCATGGAGTTCGTCACCTACTTGCAAGTTATGATCTTATCTCAGATAAATTGTTTGGTATCATTCGCCATCGAAAGAGGAGTAAAGAATTTACAAGCTTTTTAAAAATAATTCGCAGACGCCCAACTTCCGCACTTTTTTTAAAAAACCCCACCATATAAGGGGTTTTCCAATTTTTTATGGCACTACATCCTGCACTTTTCTATAATATACGGGGTTATAGATCTATTAATATATAGTATATTATATATTTTTCTAGCGTCTTTTTTCATCCTGGAGGAGAGCCCGTAGCATATTCTTTTCTGCCTGTCAAATAGAATTGATGCTTGTACCTTCATAAGTGTATATCTTATCTTTTCAATACTTAGCTTTTTGTACTGAAGCCTTACCCTGTACTCAAGATGCTTTACAAAAGAGTAAGCTGCGAAACATACACCAATATAGGCTTTAATTCTATGTGGCTTCCAGTGATATACTGGCCTCACTTTTAGATCATGCTTCGCAGGCTTAAATGCAGCTTTTACATTCCATAAGTCATTGTATTTGGAAAGCACCGCAGCAGGAGAAATATCTGAATTTGTAACCACTGCATTGAGCTGCATGGCTTTCTCAATCCTATATTATTGGGTTTTGTGATTTGTCAGGCCATATTTGGGATAAAAGTGCGGAAGTCGGGAAAAAGTCCAGCTGCACTAGAAGCTTTTAAGTTTAGCTTTAGAGAGTTGCGCCTTCCTTTTTGGGATCTCCTTATTTTTTCTGATATCTTTTTCCCTTTTCTTTGTTATTGTAAAGTTATAAAATAAAATGCAAAAACAAACTTACTGGCTTACATTTTTACTTGATTCGGAAAAACTATACATATTCTGACATAGTCTCCCTTAAATTATTATATTTTCAGGAATTTTAAGAAAAACTAAAAAATAAAGCTCATGGAATATTTTGCAAAAACAGATATAGGAAACTACAGAGAAAAAAATGAGGATTACTTTTATGCTGACAGTAATTTATTTATAGTCGCTGATGGTATGGGCGGACACAGAGCAGGTGAAATTGCAAGCAAAACTGCAGTTGAAACATTCGTAAAAAATTTTTATAAAAAAATAAAGCCTGAAAATATCAAACAAGCTTTAAGCTTCAGCATTAATTCAGCAAATAAGGAAGTTTATAAAAAATCCATTGCTAAACTTGAATGTGGCGGCATGGGAACTACTTTTACCTGCTGCCATATCCATAATGACACAGCATATATAGTCCATGTTGGTGACACCAGGCTTTACGTTAAATCGGAAGACAATTTTAAACTTCTAACTTCTGACCATACAATTGTCGGAGAATTGTATAGAAGCGGAAAAATAAGTTATGAAGAAACTTTTAATCACCCAAAAAAGAATTTTTTGACCAATGTTTTAGGTATCGCCGAAAATATGGAGCCGGATTTTTTTACGGCAAAACTTAAACCGGGCAGCACCATGCTTCTATGCTCTGATGGGCTGAATTCTATGCTGAGAGACAGCCATATATTGAAAATAATAAATAAATTTAGCAGTTCAGAGGATATCGCACAAAACTTGGTAAACTCTGCAAAAAGAAAAGGCGGATTAGACAATATAACCGTTATCGTTGTAAAAATATAAATACATTATGCCTGACAAAAATAATATCATTTATAACAAATTAATTTCAGACAGATACAGGATAATAAAAAAAATAGCATCCGGAGGCATGGCTGACGTGTATGTCGGCACGGACTTAAAATTAAACAGGCCGGTAGCTATAAAAATATTATCCGAAAACTATGCCAGCAACAAAGATTTCGTGGCAAGGTTTAGAAGAGAAGCACAGATTTTAGCCAAACTTAATGCCCCAAATATCGTAGCAATATATGATTGGGGAGAGTTTAATGGTTCATATTTTATTTGCATGGAATATGTTGAAGGGCAAAGCTTAAAAGAAATAATAGAGAAAAAAGGCACTATAGACCCAAAAATTGCAGCAAACTATGCGGTTCAAATATGCAGCGCTCTAGAGATAGCTCACAGAAACGACTTGATACATAGAGATATTAAACCTCAAAATATACTTATGGCCCCTGATGGGGTAGTAAAGGTCGCTGACTTTGGAATTGCCAAGTCTTTAGATGATGATATTACTAAAACAATAAACATAATTGGAACAGCACATTATATTTCACCTGAACAAGCGCAAGGGGAAATTCTTGACTGCCGAACTGATATTTATTCTTTAGGTATAGTACTGTACGAGATGTTAACCGCAGATGTTCCTTTCAGGGGCGGGAGCTCAATTGATATAAGCTTGAAGCACATAGGAGACCTGCCGGTAAAGCCATCTAAGCTAATCAGCGGTATTCCAGAAAAATTAGAAAAAATTGTCATGCATTGTTTGGAAAAAAATCCTTCAAAACGTTATCTGAATGCAAACGAATTAAAGAAAGACCTGCAAAATTTTCTGGACAACAAACCTTTGACGATAGATAAAGACGAAGATAAAGAAAAATATATGCATGGCAGACTGCATCATAAAAAAGGCGCCGGACACTACTACGGCACAGCTAGCGGCAGCCAGGCAACAAAGAAGATAAAGTTAAATTTTTATAATATACTTTCCTACGCCTTTACGCTTTTATTTTTAATCCTGTTTTTAGTATTTTGCGTAAAATATTACAGCTTAAAAAATGAGCAAAGCGGGCAGAGTTTAGTTATGGTACCGCCAATAGAAAATATTTCTGTTGAGAGCGCTGAAAAAATACTGTCTGCATACAATTTAAATTTAATCATAAAAGACACTGTATACGACTCTAACACAGCTGAAGGGTTTATAATAAGCCAGTCGCCATATTCTGCCAACAGTGTTCCCGCAAATAGCGAGATAGAAGTTTTGGTAAGCAAGGGGGAGGAGAACAAAGATATTTTAATGCCCAATGTTACAGGACTAAGCCTGGAAGAAGGGCTCGAAGTTTTAAAAGAATATGAGCTAAAAGTAAGACCGGCCTCCGAAGCTTACTCTGAAACCTTTGATAAAAACATAATTATAGAGCAAAAACCAAAATTTAATGAAAAAATCAGTGCAGAAACCGATGTAAGCCTGACTGTGAGCCTTGGAGGAAAAATAATAATTGTTCCCAACATAATAGGCTTTGATTACTTATATTCATACACTTATCTAGAATCTTTGGGCCTGATTGTAATTAGCAGCAGGGTGCCCAGCACAGAATATCCTGCAGGCACTGTCGTACAAATAAATCCTTCTCCGGGTTCTAGAGTCAAAGAAAATAGCCTGGTAGAAATAATAACAGCTACAACAGAACAGCTGATACAAGTGCCAAATGTTGTAAAGATGAATTTAGCTGAAGCTGAAAACATATTGAATGCTGACAATATAAATTTTGAAATAATCTATGTGGAAACAGATTATTCGGTACAAAAGGGATTGGTTCTCGGACAAGTTCCTGAGTCAGAAAGTTACATATCTCAAAGTAGCATCATTATACTTTATGTTGGCCAATAAATTTTATTTAACAAAAGTATAGAACATTTACTGAGAAACAGTGAAATGGGAGAAGGGTTATGCTTTGTCAGCATAGCCAAAAATACCCATAGATTCATATTTTTTTGCTCTTTGCATCTTCAGCTCTTCACCTGGTACATTCTTGTACATTTCCAATGCACCCATAATATATTTTTTTACTATCCTTACCATCCTTTTTGGATTATTCTGCGCACCGCCAAGCGGCTCGTGGATTATTCTGTCAATTATCTTCAGTCTGATTAAATCCTTTGAAGTAATTTTTAAAGCCCTGGCTGCAAGCTTGGAACCAGAAGGATCTTTCCACAGAATAGCCGCGCATCCCTCAGGTGATATAACAGAATATGTTGCATTTTTGAGCATCATTACATAATTGCCAACTGCCAGCGCCAGTGCGCCTCCGCTTCCTCCTTCACCTATTAAAACAGATATAATCGGAACTTTTACCTCAAACATTGTAAGGATGCTTTTTGCAATTGCGCCAGCCTGCCCATCGTCTTCAGCTTCAAGCCCGGGATAAGCACCGGGAGTGTCAATAAGAGTAATAATTGGAAAACCAAATCTATCGGCAAGTTTCATAATTCTCTGAGATTTTCGATATCCCTGTGGAATCCCCATGCCAAAGTTATGCTTTACCCTCTGTTTTATATCTTTTCCCTTGTTGTTTCCTATAACAGCTACCGTTGTTCCTGCCAGCCTGCCAAGACCTGCAATTATTGATTTATCATCACCTGTTTGCCTGTCTCCAGCCAGCTGTATAAAATCTTCAAAAATGCCACTAATATAATCGAGACACTGCGGCCTATTTTCATTTCTTGAAAGTTCTACAATTTTCCATACCTTTTTAGCTTCCTTTTCGATTTTCCTGTAATTGTCAATTTTTTGAGCAAGTTCTCTTTCGGCCTCTGTAAAATGAATACCAGAGAAAAAAGGCGTTCTCTTGAGCTTTTCCATTTTAGACAATGACTCTAAAATTTCCTTAAAATAATTTTTTGGAACTTTTTCTAATTTCTTTAAATCCATACCATCATCTCTCAAATAGTTTTAAAAGTTTTGCTATTGTATCCCTTATGTCATTTCTGCTAACAATAATATCAACCTGCCCATTTTTTAAGCCTCTTTCTGAAGTGCCAAAATCAGAGGGTACGCCTTTTTTTATAGTCTGCCTTACAACCCTTGGCCCGGCAAAGCAAAATAGCGCTCCGGGTTCTGATATAATAATATCTGCAATAGTTGCAAAACTTGCACTAACACCACCTGACGTAGGATTTGTTACAATACAAAAATACGGCGTCTTGTTTTCTCTAATCCTGTTTATGCAAGAAACTGTTTTTGCCATCTGCATAAGCGACATTGCACCTTCCTGCATCCTTGCCCCGCCAGAAGCACAAAATATTACCAGAGGAACTTTTTTTTCAATGCTATAATCTGTAATAATTTTAATCTTCTCCCCAATAGCACTCCCCATGCTCCCACCAATAAAGCTAAAATCCATAACACCTAAAGCAATGCTGTAATTTTTTATTTTTGCTTTTCCAACTATAATTGCATCCTCCAGACCGGATTTTAGTTTCGCTTCCTTTAGTTTGGTGCTGTATGGTTTAATGTCATAAAAATTTAAAAAATCTACCGAATGGACGTTGCTGCCCAATTCAACAAAACTGTTGTCATTCGTGGTTATCTGAATCCTATCTCTGGCACTCACATAGCTGTGGTAGCCACAAAGTGGGCATACCCACAAATTTGACATAAATTTTTCTTCATTAATCTTTTTTTTGCAATTTCTGCATTCTAAATCATCCATCAGAACTCAGCACCTACTCCTCATATTTTTTAAATCCAAGAGTAACATTGTGGCCCCCAAAACCCATTGAATTAGAAATGGCTACATTAATGTCTCTTTTTACACTGACATTTGGCGTATAATTTAAATGTGCGCATTTCTCATCAAAATTATCCAGATTAATTGTAGGAGGGATAACACCATTTTTTATAGCTAAAGCCGAGGCTGCTGCTTCAATGGCTCCTGCTGCCCCAAGACAGTGCCCTGTCATCGACTTTGTAGAACTTACATTAATTTTATCTGTACCATCGCTAAAACATTTTTTTATAGCATTACTTTCTACAATATCATTTAATGGAGTAGAAGTTCCGTGAGCATTTATGTAATCTACTTCATCTAAATTAATGCCGCCTTCCCTTAAACAATTTTTTATACATCTTACAACATTTACTCCTGTCTCTTCCAGTGCAGTTATGTGATAGGCTTCGCCTGAAAGGCCGTAGCCAAATATTTCACAATAAATTTTTGCGTCTCTTTTTATAGCATGCTCCAGATCTTCTAAAATTAAGACAGCGCCCCCTTCCCCCATTACAAAACCATCTCTATCTCTATCAAAAGGCCTTGATGCTTTTTCCGGATCATCGTTCCTTGCAGAAAGAGCATTCATGTTGGAAAATCCAGCCATTCCCAAAGGTGTGATTGCTGCTTCGCTGCCGCCTGCCAGCATAGCTTTTGCGCTGCCTCTTTTTATAATCTCAAACGCATCACCTATTGCATTTGAACCTGCGGCACATGCTGTAGTTGTTGTACTGACCGGTCCCTTTGCTCCGCTTGCAATAGACACCTGTGCGGAAGCCATATTACTTATTATCATAGGAATAAGAAACGGACTTACCCTGTCAAGCCCTTTTTCCAAAAGCCTCTGATGCTGCTTCTCCAGAGTTCCAAGACCGCCTATTCCGCTGCCAACGTAAACTCCGACATCCCCGTCATTGCTGCTATTTATTTTCAATTTAGAGTCCTCGAGTGCCATTACTGCAGCAGCTACAGCAAATTGGGCAAATCTGTCCATCCTTTTGGCCTGCTTAAAATCCATATAATCTTTAGGATCAAAATCATTGATTTGCGCTGCTATTCTAGATGCTATTTTTTCTACATCAAACCTGTCAATCCTGCTTACTCCCGATTTTCCTGAAACAAGATTATTCCAAGATTCCTCTAAATTTAGTCCTACCGGAGTTACAGCACCAATCCCTGTTATCACTACTCTTCTATCTCTTCTGTCCATCTTTTGTTTTATCACCATTCCTTGTTGTAAATATTATCTAAAAAGTAAAAAATTTATTAAATGCCCATTCCACCATCCACGTTTAAAACAATGCCTGTTATGTAGTCAGAATCCTCACCTGCAAGGAAAAGTACTGCTTTTGCTACATCATCCACACTCCCTAACTTTCCTGCAGGTATCAGGCTCATAAGCTTTTCCTTTATACTCTCATCTAATTTGCGTGTCATTTCTGTCTGTATATAGCCGGGAGCGACAGCATTGACCATGACATTTCTACTTGCAACCTCTTTTGCCAATGATTTTGTAAGTCCTATTATCCCTGCCTTTGATGCTGAGTAATTACATTGCCCGGCATTTCCATGAACCCCGACTATTGACGAAATATTTATTATCTTTCCGCTTCTTTTTTTTATCATATTTTTAACTACATACTTTGAGCATATAAAAGCCCCCGTAAGGTTCACTTCTATTACTTTTTTCCAATCAGCCAGGCTCATTCTCATTATTAAATTGTCCATAGTAATACCGGCATTATTTACAAGAATATCTATCCTGCCCTGCACCTTTATAATTTCATCTACAGTCTTTTTAACCTCATTTTCATCTGTTATGTCAACCTTAGAAAAATATGCTCTCCCGTTTCCATATGCAGATTGAAGCCTGCCTGCGGCTTCTTTTCCTTCCTTATCGTTTACATCAAAAACATACACGGTGGCGCCTTCTTTTAATAACTCTTCGCAAATTCTTATACCAATGCCCCTGGCCCCGCCTGTTACTATGCTAATTTTGTCTTTAAGCTTCATTTGTGATCCCTTCCTCCGCTAATACTTCCTTCACCTTTAAAATATCTTCCAACCTGTCAGTTTTTAGTATCTTAATATTTTCTGCATTGTTTTTACTTGCAATCCTTTTTACCAGGCCTGACAGCACCTTGCCCGGCCCTACTTCAATAAAAATTTTTGTATTTTTCCTCAATAAATATTCTATGCTGTCAACCCATCTGATTGGATTTACCAGCTGCCCTACCAAAACTTTTTTAATATCATCTTTGCCAACATATGAGACATTGGTCGTGGAAAAAAATTTTATAGCCGGGCCCTTAAAATTTACGCTGTCTTCAATGAACTTTTCTAACTGCTCTGACACTTCTCTCATTAAAGGGCAATGTGAGGCAATGCTGACTTTTAATGGAACAACCTTTTTTGCACCATTTTGCTCGAGCTCGCTTGCAGCTTTTTTGACATCACTTTTGTATCCGCTTATTACAATCTGCGAATAATCATTAAAATTTGCCATAAAGACCCTGCCTTTGTAGCTTTCCAGGACATTGTAAACCACGTCTAAATCAGCCCCTATGACAGCTGCCATCATACCATGCCTGCTGCTGCCTCCCATTAATTTTCCCCTGTGCGACACAAGTTTAGCGCCCTGCCTGTAATCATAAAAACCACTGCTGTATAGCCCGCTGTATTCACCAAGGCTATGCCCTAAAACAGTGTCTATACATTCTTTCCCTGCAGGCAGGCTGCTCATAACATAATCATTTACGGCACAACTTAAACTGTAAATAGAAATCTGGCTAAACTGAGTTTTATTGAGTAAATTATTTTCAGCATTGCTGTTATATATAATGTCCAAAATATCCTCGCCGGCAATTTCACTTGAAATCTCAAAATACTTTTTATACTCCTCATTGCTGTCTAAGAAATCCTTTCCCATATTTATGTATTGGGAACCCTGCCCCGGAAACATCAGTGCTGCCTTCTTCATGTTATCCTTATTTTCTCTTTCTTTAACATTCATTTTATTTTTCAATTCCAAAAAAATTTATTTCTAAGCTATGGCAAACATTATTTCTGTAATACAGGCTATTTTCCCATCAACCATAGCTTTTCCTTTTGCTTTGCCAATACTTTTTCTAAAACTTCCCATTTCCACTTCTATCTCTAATTTGTCTCCGGGCTTTACTATTTTTTTAAATCTTGCCTTGTCAATACCTGCAAAAAGCACCAGCTTACCTTTGTTTTCAGGCATCATTAGCAGTGAAACTGCACCAACCTGGGCAATAGTTTCAATTATAAGGACCCCCGGCATAATTGGGTTGGATGGAAAATGTCCCTTGAAGTAATACTCATCTCCACTGACATATTTTATTCCTTTAATTTTTTTTCCCGGTTCAACCTCTGCTACCTCATCTACCAAAAGAAAGGGAGGTCTGTGAGGAATTATTTTTTCAATTTCCTCTTTATTTAATTTCTTCATGATTTTACATCCTTTTAAATAAAATATAAAAAAAGTAAAAAAGCATGTTTTGGAACAAAACTAAATTCAGCTAAAACCTTGCTCTATATTTACGCCTTGCTTGATTTCTTAAGTTAGACGATGCAGTGTTCTTATAGTTTCACAAAAATTGCTTTCAATGTATAATTGGTAGAGTGTTGAAACTTTATTTCAGTTTACTTGTCTATTACTGTAACCAATTATAAGTTGGGTTCTTTAGTGTGTCGGAAGTGGCAATAAAGTTAATAAAATAAATAATTTAAGGATGAGGCTAAAAAATATGAATAAAATTTATTCAGACAAAAATATTTTACTTGTTTATCCAAAATATGAAGAAACATTTTGGAGTTTTAAAACTGTTTTAAAAATGATAGGGAAAAAATCTGCATATCCTCCCCTGGGACTTTTGACAGTAGGATCTATGCTTCCAAAAAAATGGGGAAAAAAATTAATTGACATGAATTGTGAAAAATTAATGGACGAGGATATAAAATGGGCAGACTACATCTTTATAAGTGCAATGCTTGTTCAGAGAGAATCGTCTAAAGATGTAATTAAGAAAGTACAAAGTTTGGGAAAACCTGTAGTAGCCGGGGGACCACTTTTTACCACAAATTATGAAGACTTCCCAGAAGTCGATTATTTTGTTTTAGGAGAGGTAGAAGATACTCTTAAGGTATTTTTAGATGATCTTGAAAAAGGTTCTGCAAAGAAAATTTATTTTCCTGAAAAATTTCCGGACATTTCAAAATCTCCTGTTCCTGATTGGAGCTTAATTGATGTATCAAGATACAACTCACTATCTATCCAATATTCCAGAGGCTGCCCATTTAATTGCGAGTTTTGTGATGTTGTTAGATTAAATGGAAGAACTCCCAGATACAAGTCAAAGGAACAACTGACAAATGAGCTTGAATCATTGTATGATACAGGATGGCGCAATGGAGTATTTTTTGTTGATGACAACTTTATAGGCAACAAAAGAAATGTAAAAAATGAAGTACTCCCAGCTATTATTAAATGGCAAAAAAAGAGAGGGCGTCCTTTTACTTTTAACACGCAAACCACAATTAATTTAGCCGATGATAAAAAGTTAACCAAATTAATGGTGGAAGCTGGTATTACAGCAGTTTTTATAGGTATCGAGACACCTGACAATGATAGCCTGAAAGAAGCCTGCAAAGTTCAGAATGTGGGCAAAGACCTCCTGCAGTCAATTAAAAAGATTCAAAATGCAGGAATGGAAGTCCAGGCTGGTTTTATTGTTGGTTTTGATAGCGATGGTCCATCAATTTTCCAGCGTCAGATTGACTTTATCCAAAAAAGCGGTATTGCAACTGCTATGGTTAGCGTATTGACAGCTCTCCCCAAGACAAGGCTTTATGAGCGCCTTTTGAAAACAAACAGACTGACAGGAGAAGCATCTGGAAATAATACTAAAAGTTCTGAGTTAAACTTTATCCCAACCATGGGTACAGAAACTTTGCTTAAGGGACATAAACAAATTTTGGATACAATATATTCACCAAAGTTTTATTATGCAAGAGTAACTACTTTTCTAAAACAATATAAGCCTATGAAAGGTAAGCGTGCAAGGCTTCGCCTTTATCATATCAAAGCATTATTTAGTTCAATGTGGATTCTTGGCGTTAAAAAAAGCGGGCGTTTTTATTACTGGAGGTTTTTTCTGCAAAGTCTTATCAGGCGCCCGAAACTTTTCCCTTATGCTGTCGGGCTGTCAGTTATAGGAATTCATTTCAGAACGATTTCTTAGTATATTGCTTTTTCCACCTTATTGTTTCAGGAGAACTTGGAAACCTTCTAACTTTTTTGCTGCTTGAGTTTAGCATGATATCATATTTACACTATCATTTTAAAATTAATCAACAAAATAGATGGAAAATTTTGATATAAATAAATTTAAAAAAATTTCAAAAACTAAATTATTTGGAAAGAACATAATCTATCTCAAAAAAATAGATTCTACCAATAGTTATGCTTCTATTCTTGAAAAAAAGATAGCCTCGTCAGGAAAAATCGGCTCAAGCAGCAAGTTAAACGGAACCGTTATTCTTTCAGAAACTCAGAGTCATGGAAGGGGAAGATTTGGAAGAGCCTGGCTGTCGCCTGCAGGCGGCTTGTGGTTTACTATAATGCTTGTGGCCCCCTTTGAAGAAAAAGAGCTGCCCAATACTACTGTTATAACTGCAATTTCCATTGCTGAAATACTAAGAAAAGACTACAGCATTAGGGCATATATTAAATGGCCCAATGATATTTATTACAAAAAAAATAAGTTAGGCGGTATTTTGACAGAAACTGAAAAAGTCAAAGGAAATGTTTTTTTAAATATAGGCATTGGGCTAAATGTAAATTTGGATATGGAAGACTTTAAACCATATGCAGGCAAAGCTATTTCTGTTAAATCCATAACCGGAAAAGTGGCAGACAGAGAGATGTTGCTATCAAAAATTTTATGTAATTTTGAAAAATATTATGAGTACTATATTAAAACAAAAGATCTTAAAACCATATTTAACAAAATGGAAAATTTTTTTGTTTGTGAGTAGATACACAATTGGGCTATAAAAAATTACAGTAAATCGCTCTTCTCCAGTAACTTTTTTGCCTCCTGTAAATCACTTTTTTCAACACTTAACTCCACGCCTCTAGCATACTGCTGCTGGGGAAACATCCCTCCTGCATCATCGGAACGAACCAATGCCTTGATTCCATAACCCTCTAAAAAACTTTTTGCCATTTCTGCTTCTACTCTTGAATTAAAAACCTTTACAACAATCAGCTTCTCCATTTTATTTTCCACTTTTTATCCTGTTTATTAACTTTGGTACAACTTCAAACAAATCCCCCACTATACCATAATTTGCAACCCTGAAGATTGGAGCACCGGGATCCTTGTTTATGGCTACTATTATATCAGAAGTCTGCATTCCAGCAAGATGTTGAATAGCTCCTGATATGCCGCAGGCTATATATATTTTTGGGTTAACAGTCTTGCCTGTCTGGCCTACCTGATGCGGGTAAGATATCCAGCCAGAATCAACTGCTGCTCTTGAAGCACCAACAACACCGCCAAGAAGTTCTGCAAGTTCTTTTAGCATTGCAAACTTATCTCCACTTCCCAGCCCTCTGCCTCCGGAAACAATCACATCATAATCAGTTATATTAATATTCTCACTGGTTTCTTTTTCTACATTAACTAATTTATACTTAGTTTTAAATTTAGTTTCATCTACATCTATACATTCTATTTTTTCCCTGTAGTCAGTATTTGCCTCCCTGATCTTTTTTTTCTCCATAACATGAGGCCTGACTGTGGCCATTTGAGGCCTTGAATTTTTGGTAATAATAGTTGCGAGAATATTGCCGCCAAAAGTTGGCCTTGTCTGAAGCAGTATCTTTTTTTGCTTATCAATTTCAAGTCCGGTACAATCTGCTGTAAGGCCGGTATTCAATATAGCTGCTACCCTTGGAATCAGTGTTCTTCCAAACGATGTTGCTCCAGCTAAAAATATCTCAGGCTTATATTTACTTATTACCTGCACCAGTGCTTTGGCAAAAATATCATCAAAATTGGCAGAAAAAACAGGACTTTCTACAAGATATAGCCTGTCTAATCCATATTCGAAAGCTTCACCTAAATTATTTTCAAGACCGCACCCGATTGCTACAGCTGAGAGCAAGACACCCAGTTCATCGGCAAGCACCCTTGCAGCACTTATAAGCTCATAGCTGACGTCTATTATTTTATTGTTATTTGTCTCAAGAAATACGCATACACCGCTGTAACTGGAGAAGTCTTTTTCTTTTACTTCATCCAGTCCAACAATCTTTATAGATTTAAATTTACAAACCTCTATACATGCTCCGCAAAATATGCAGCTCTCGTCAATTACTGCTTTTCCGCCAGTTATTTTAATAGCATCATACATGCATACATTCCTGCAAATGCCGCAACCCGTACAGCTGCTGTTTACTTTAATTTCCACAACATATTCCCTTGTACCTTATTTATACAACATTTAGTTCTTTTAATTTATGGTATAACTCTCCAGCCTGCTCTTCAGAACTTCCTCCAATTATTTTGACCTCATGCTTTATTTGAGGTGTAAAAATTTTAATCACCTGCGTAAATGATCCAGAAAGCCCGACCTCATCTTCGCATACTTCTAAATATTTCATATCCCAGACAGGTATGTCTACTTTTTTAGCTTTCATCTTTCCCCTCAGCGATGGAACTCTTGGAACATTTATATCCTTTGCCACTGATATTGCTGCTGGAAGCCTTACCTCAATAGTTTCGTATCTATCTTCCATAAGCCTTTTAGCCTTTATCTTGTTTTTGCTTATCTCAAGTATCTGGCTTACATAGCCTATAAAAGGAATACCGAGCCTGTTTGCAAACTCAGGCCCAACCTGACCTGTATCGCCATCCAGTGTTTGTTTCCCAAATATTATGAGCCTGCAGCTGCCAATTTTTTTTACAGCTCTTGCAAGAGTATTGGCTGTAGCCCATGTGTCCGCTCCTGCAAATGCTCTGTCTGAAAGTAGAATTGCCCTATCTGCACCAACAGATATAGTTTCCCTCAAAGCTTCTTCAGATTGAGGAGGCCCCATACTGATGGTAATTACTTCCACATCTGTATCGCTTTCAACAGAGCTGTCCTTGCTGGCAAGCATTTCTTTAATTCTCACGCCTTCTTCAACAGCATAAGAATCAAATGGATTTATTGTATTGCCTGCCCCTTCCCTGACCAAAGTATTTGTTTCTGGATCTATCTTTATTTCAGTTGACCCGGGGACCTGTTTTATGCATACTATTATTTTTATTTTTACCACCTGCTTAGTTTAAATTAATATTTACAATACTCCTCTTTTTATCATGTCAAGAGCAATAACGTTTCTCAGAACTTGATTTGTTCCCTCATATATTTGTGTAATTTTTGCATCCCTCATCATCTTCTCTACCGGATATTCTTTCATATAGCCATAGCCTCCAAAAATTTGTATGGCATCATTTGTAACTTTCATAGCCATATCAGAAGCAAACACCTTGGCCATTGATGACAGTCTTGAGACATTTTTATCTCCGCTATCTATAACTTTTGCTGCATAATAGACTAAAGATCTTGCTGCTTCAATATTGATCGCCATGTCTGCAAGCATATGCTGTATAGCCTGAAAAGATGATATCACAGCTCCAAATTGCTTCCTTATTTTAGAATAATTTAAGGCTTCTTCCAAAGCTGACTGCGCAATGCCTACTGCCTGCGCACCAATTGCCGGTCTGGACCTGTCAAAAGTTTTCATAGCAATTATAAATCCCATTCCTTCCCTGGAAATGATATTTTCCTTAGGTACTTTGCAGTTAGTAAAAATCAGTTCTCTTGTAGCAGAAGCCCTCATACCCATTTTATTTTCTTTTTTCCCAAAACTAAAACCTTCGGCACCTTTTTCTACTATAAAGGCGCTTGCTCCGCGCGCTCCTTTTTCAGGATTGGTCATTGCAAGTATTGTGTATATGTCAGCTTCTCCACCATTTGTTATCCACTGTTTTGTCCCATTTAGAATATAACTGCTCCCATCTAAAACAGCTGTGGTTCTAATTCCCGAAACATCACTTCCAGCTTCTGATTCCGTAAGTCCAAATGCTGCAAGTTTTTCTCCGCTGGCAAGTAGAGGCAGAAACTTTTTCTTTTGTTCCTCGCTACCTGATATTAAAATAGGCAAAAAACCAAGTCCGGAAGCAGCATAAGATGTAGCAACACTCAAATCGCCCCTGCTTAATTCTTCGGTAACAAGACATACTTCAAAAATACCGGTTCCCATTCCTTCGTACTCTTCTGGTATAAACAACCTGAATAAATCGCTTTTCCCGATTTCCTTTAATATGTCAGTTGGGAATATTTCATTTTCATCCATTTCTGCTCTTTGAGGAATTATCTTTTCCTCAACAATCTGCCGGCATATATCCACTATCATTTGCTGTTCTTCTGTTAAAAAATGTCTCATAAGTCCTCCAGATAAATTTTATAAAAGATTATTTCTTAAACTACATACATTACTTTTGTTTTATAAAAAGACGGCTGTAGAAACTAATGGTTTCATAAAATCATTTTCCCAAATTTAGTTTCTTACATAAATCATACAAATGATGCCGGGCACTTGCAAACATATTAGAAGAATTATTGTTTTGGTTATGAAACTTTATGGGTACTAATGCGTCTTTTCTTAAGAACTCTAAAGAAAACCTCTGTTGTTAATATTGTTTTAAAAAATAGCTAAATAAACACTGGAGGATAAAATTTTAAAAAAATAGAATTTAGTTGGAGGAGATGGCATGGTAAATATAAAAAATGGTATAGCAGATGCAGGAGCTTCCGGAGTTAGAATCAAGGCTTCTGCTGAAAAGTTCGTTATTAAACTAACATTTTCATTTGCGTTTGCAATACTTATGTCAATTTCTGCAAATGCATTTACATATCTCCCGTTTACACCTGTTCCCGTAACACTGCAGGTCATGACAGTACTATTGTCCTCTATATTTTTGGGCAGCAGATGGGCACCAGCCAGCCAGCTTTTGTATGTACTAATGGGTGTATCCGGAATGCCTGTTTTTGCAGGCTTCAAAAGCGGAACCTTAGCGCTTGCAGGCCCCACAGGAGGCTATATAATTGGCTTTATATTTGCTTCTTTTGCAGCCGGATATATATATGAAAATTATTCTTACAAGCATCGCAGAGGTACAACAAGTTACACTGCTGTTTGCTTTGCCTCATGCCTTGCAGGCCTTATGGTTATTTATTTTTTTGGATATATCCACCTTCTTGGATACTTATATAATTTCAGCGGAACTCAAAATTTAATTAGCCTGCTGGCTAAAACCTGGAAATTAGGAATACAGCCTTTTATAATAGCAGATCTTCTAAAAGTTTTAATTGTACTAAATATTTTAAAAGTTATAAAAATCAGGAGAGCAAAAAATAAGTAAAGGATATGAAAAAAATTAAAATAAATGATACTACCATAAGAGATGCATTTCAAAATATAGATCCTTACCATATAGACACAACTTCGCTTGATCCTTTGCTGCGTTATTATGACAATCTAAATTTTGACAGCATGGAAGTCTGGGGAGGAGCAAGTTTTGAAAAGATACTTGAAAGCAATCTGCGCACGTCTCCATGGGACATGCTTTGTCATATCAAAAGTAAAATCCCATCCACACCACTTCAGGCATTGATGAATGCAAAGAGTCTTGTAAATTTTGAAATTTATTCTAAAAATATCATAGAAAAATTTATAAAGCAGTGCATCAAGAATGGTGTTGATATATTCAGGATGTATGACCCGTTAAATAATCTGGACAACCTTAATTTTGCAATATTAAAAGTTGTGGAAAATGGTGGAAAATGTCAGGGAACAATAATCTATGACAACTCAAAAAACACAGACTTTTATATAGAGGAAGCAAACAAGTTAGCACAATTTGGCTGCAGCAGTATCTGCATCAAGGATATAGAATCAACGCTTCTTCCTAAAAAAACTGCAGAACTTTTTAAAATACTAAAACAAAAAATAAATATTCCTTTGTTTTTAAGCGCATATAACCTGAGGGGGCTTCAAGTGCTAAATTATTATCAGGCTTGCACTAGCGGATGTGATGGAATAGATCTTAGCTTTATGCCCTCTTCATATACCGACTTTACCCCTTCTTACTTTCCATTTTTTCTGGGCTTAAAAAATACAAATATTTCACATAGCTTGGATTATCTAAAAGTTTTGCAGCTATATGAGAATACAAAAAAACATATTTATCCACACCTAAAAAAAGATTTATTTTCGCTAAACTTTATACTTAGCAGCACTAATAAAAATCTTCTCCCAAAATGGTTACTGTCAAGCCTCAACAGGCAGCTTCACGAAATAGGAGAGGCAGATAAGCTAGATTTAATAATAGAAGAAATTTTTAAAATTAAAAACGAGGTTGGAAGCCCTTCTCTCGCCACTCCAGTAGGACAGATAATAGCAAGCCAGGCAATACTTAACACAATAATCTCTGATTACAGATGGGAAATTGTAAGCGACGAGATGAAAAAGCTTCTGCAGGGATATTATGGCAAACTGCCGCAAAAACCAGACCGTGAGCTTATCGATAAACTGTCAGACAGCATCGGATATAAGGAAAATGGGGCAAGTTTTGAAACTGAAGATATTTATGAGCAATGCAAAAATGAACTGGCAGGTTTGTCCAGCAGGGAAGAAGATATCTTGAGCTACTGCTTATTTCCTGAAAAAACAAGAAAATTTCTCGAACAAAAAAAGGGTAAAAAAGATGAAGCTTCTGGCGCTTCCCTGGTAAGTACAGACACAAGCGGAATAACTCAAAAGGTTGAAACAGGCAGTTCAAATTATAAGTTGCAGGATCTGGATATTAAAAAAATAAAAGAAATATCAAATCTAGTTGAAAGCAGCAATATAGACGAAATAAAATTGGAGCTGGACGGTATAAAAATATCCATAAATAAATCCAGGTATAAACCAGAAAAATATGAACAATCCAAATCCATAAAATTACCAGACGAAGAAACTTATGATAAGGGCATAGTTGAGATAAAATCTCCAATTGTAGGGACATTTTACAGTGCGCCTGCTCCGGATAGCCCACCATTTGTAAATGTCGGCGAAAAAGTAAACAAGGGAGATACAATTTGTATAATTGAGGCCATGAAACTTATGAACAAAGTCACTTCTGAATATGATGGAGAAATAAAAGAAATAGTAGTTAAAAATGAAGAAGCCGTTGAATTTAATCAAACCATAATGCTTTTAAAATTATAATTATGTTCAAAAGAATACTCATAGCAAACAGAGGAGAAGTTGCAGTAAGAATCATCAGAGCCTGCAGAGAACTTGGAGTTGAATGTGTTTCAGTATACTCCACGGCAGACAAAGACTGCATTCATACAAAACTTTCTGACCAAAGTATCTGTATAGGACCTCCGCAACCGGCAAAAAGCTATCTTAATATTAATAATATAATAAGTGCTGCAGCAGTAACTAACTGTGACGCTGTTCACCCCGGATATGGATTTTTAGCAGAAAATCCAGAATTTGAAGAAAGCTGCGCCAGCAATGACTTAGTTTTTATAGGCCCACCTTCCAAAGTTATATCTCTTGCAGGAAATAAATCCAGGGCTATAGAAGTAATGAGGAATAACAGGATACCTGTTATTCCCGGCTCCAGCGGAAATGTTAAAAATGTACACGATGCATTAAAATTTTGCAAAAGACTTGGTTATCCTGTTATTATAAAAGCTTCTTTTGGAGGAGGCGGGAGGGGAATGAGAATATGCAAAGATAAAAAGGATATGTTATCTTTCTTTCCTTTGGCCGTATCAGAATCCAAGTCCTCCTTTGGTGTCGGCGAAGTATATATAGAAAAGTACATTTCAAAACCGAGGCATATAGAATTTCAAATAGTAGCAGATAACTTTGGGAATATTACATGTGTAGGAGAAAGAGAATGTTCCATTCAAAGAAGACATCAGAAACTAATAGAGGAAGCGCCCGCAGTAAATTTATCTTCAAGAACCAAAAAAATAATGAAGGAATGCGCCATTAGAGCAGCCAAAATTATTAATTATAAAAATTTAGGGACTATTGAATTTTTAGTAGACGAAAATGAAAATTTTTATTTTATAGAGATTAATACCCGTATACAGGTAGAGCATCCAATTACTGAAATGGTAACAGGAATTGATCTGGTAAAAGAACAGATAAAAATAGCATCAGGAATAAAAAATACTTTGCCAGATAATAATAAAATTTCTGGCCATGCTATTGAATTTAGAATAAATGCAGAAGATTCCGAAAATAAATTTGCCCCGTGCCCCGGGAAAATTACAGATTGTTTTCTGCCTGGAGGGCCCGGTGTAAGAGTTGATACATATATCCACTCAAACTCAGAAATTTCTCCTTTTTACGATTCCCTTATTGCCAAGCTTATAGTCTGGGCAAATACCAGAGAGGAAGCAATCTCAAGATCAGTTAGAGCACTTGATGAATTTAAAATCGATGGCATTAAAACCACTATTCCGTTTCACAAAAAAATCCTGTCTAAAGATAATTTCAAATTAGGAAAAATCCATACTCATTTCATTGAAGAAGAAATAGGAATTTAAAATTATTTAACAACTATGAAAAAAGCATTATTATTTTTATTACACTAATAATTATCTTTTCCTTATTCTTTACCAGTTGTAAAAAAGAGTTTAGCAAAGCTGCATTAGAGATAGAAGAATCTATTTTAAATTATATCTATTTTTATTTATTTTTTAACCTGACAAATCTACCAGTCGGAACTATGGTTATTTTAATATTTCTGTTTTTAGATATCTGTCTATCCAGGTACTTCTGAATATTATCCAACTTTTTAAAGCCCATATTTTCAGTTGTACCCTTATCAAAATCTGAGTATAGAAGGACATTATTTTTAGATAAAATTTTAGATATGGCAACCGCCTTATGACCACCTAGTACAAATTTCTCTCTTATTTTCTTGCTAAGTAGCAGGTAGTTATCTGCATCAGCTATCCAATCTGCAAATGTGTCTTCACCAAAACCTTCAGAGCATTTTGCAACAAGTATTATCTTACCACCACAAGCTACTATATCTTTTACATTTTCAAGTGCTTTATGTGACTGGTAAAGATTTATATCTTTTGGATACCCTCCAGGGCTAGTTATTACAATACCAGCAGTATCTTTTACTTCTTTTCTGTAGATTGAATCATATATTTTAACACCTTCCAGGAATGCAGAGTTATTTTTTCCAGCCACTGCCGCTATTACATTTTTCTCATCATCTAAAATTACATTAAATATAAAATCTATACCAAGTATCTTACCTGCCTCTTCTATGTCACACCTTACCGGGTTATCCTTATATCTTCCTGCAACAGCCTTATCATCAAGCATCATAGAGTGATTTGTGCTAATTGAATCATGGCTGCATATTCCAGGCATTGCTGCCTTTGCACCTCCGCTGTATCCTGCAAAATAGTGGTATTCTATATTTCCTGTTGCTACAAGAATATCAGTATCAAGTGCTTCTTTAAATACTTCAACTGTAGTGCCGTAGGAGGTTTTTCCAATTAATTTACATCTAAAAGGATCAGAGTCTATTAATCTGGCATTTTTGTATACATAATCACCTGCAAGTTTTATCTTCTCACTTTCTGTGTGCTTTCTGTGGATACCCATACCAAATACTACCTTTATATTACTTATGCCACCAGCTTTTAGCTCATCTATTATTTTAGGCAGGAATTTATATGATGGACAGGGTCTTGTAATATCACTTACAAGTATCACTGCATCTTTTCTACCCTTTGCAACCTCTGATAACTTTTTTGATTCTATGGGATTTTCCAGAGCATTAGCTATTATTTTATCTTCATCTGGTTTACCAATCTTGCTATCAGCAGTAATAATATTTAGTATATTTTTATCCGGGATATTTAGTTTTATTTTACTTTTTCCAAAAGGGATATTTATCCTTATAGCCTAACTCCTTATAATCTTTTTTACTTTTTTTCTATAAATTTAAAAGATTCTTTTCCTTACTCTTATGGCTTCTGATGTAATAACTATAAAGTTTTCTTGAATTCCTTGACCTTAATTAAATTATATCTTAACAATGCTTCTTCCTGCCTAAAATATTTTTAGAAAGTGTTTTTAGCAGAGGAAAAACTTTATAGAGTGCTACTTCCCTTAACTTTAGCAGTAGATTCTCTAACAACAAGACGGAGAGGCAGCACTACCTCAGTTCTCTGTTCTGATGCTGAACCTTCTATCTTTTCCAATAAAAGCTTGCAGGCAGCTTCTGCCATTTTATACTTTGGAAAGTGAACTGTTGTTAACCTGGGTATAGTAAAAGAGCACTGCGGTATATCATCAAAACCTATCACAGAAATATCCTCAGGCACTCTAAGCCCCTGATCCTTAATAGCTCTAATAGCTCCCATAGCTGAAATATCATTAAAAGCTATCACAGCTGTTGGAGTTGGCTTTCGTTTTAGAAGTATTTGCATAGCTTTTGCTCCACCTTCGTAGCTAAAGCCACCCCGGACAACAAGATCCTCCTGGGATTTTATTCCCTGCTCTTCCAACGCTTTACGATATCCACGTATTCTATCCAGGCTATGAGGAAGGCTAAATGGTCTATCGATATAACCTATACAGCGATGATCTAATTTTATTAAATGTATTGTAGCATCATAAGTTCCTTGGAAATTATCTAAAAGTACTGTATCTGTTTTAATATCAGGAACACTTCGGTCCATAACCACAACAGGCAGCATATTTTCCACTAACCGATTAATGTGATTTGCTTGAATAGTAGTAGGTACAATAATTAAACCATCTACTCTTTTAGAACGAAGTGCTCTTATATATTTTAGCTCTTTATCAAAATCATATGCTGAATTACAAAGCATAACACTATAGTCAGAAGAAAACCCTTTATCCTCTACCATCCTTGACAGTTCAGCAAATAGTGGGTTTGAATTATCAGGAACTATTAAACCAATAGTATTAGTTTTTTTGCTTCTTAGACTGCCTGCCATTAAGTTAGGGTGGTAGTCTAACTCTTCCATTATTTTTTTTACCTTATCCTGTAGCTCTTCACTAACAAAGCGTGTCTTATTTATAACATGTGAAACTGTAGCTACAGAAACTCCTGCCTTTTTTGCTATATCCCTGATGTTAACTATAAAAACCACCTACTTTTTTTCTAAATATCTCTACATTTTTCTTTACTTGCTACTTGCTTTGATTTCCATTCTAATCAGGATATATCTTTCTAAATGAAGGATATACCTTTGAATTACAATCTCACTTAATATACTTCAATTCATTTTTACATTTAAAAATTTATCCTACTAATAACAAAAGTATTATTAACCAATTACGTAACTGTTTTTATAACATTGATATACACTTTAGTATACTAATTTTTTACAATCAATATAATTTTAAATTCGAAGTTTATATTAATATAAAAATAATGATAAAATAACACAATACTCTTTATTGTTACTGTCAATAATATCCATATTTTAATGCTGACTTGTACATTGTTATAATATTTTGAACAGGAACTCCTGGCTGAATATTATGAACTTGTGAGAACACAAAACCTCCTCCTGGTTTAAGATCATCAATTCTTTTTCTTACTTCATCCTCTACGTCCTTAGGTTCTCCAAATGGTAGTATTTTCTGTGTATCACATCCTCCGCCCCAAAACACTATTTTTTCTCCAAATTCATCATTTAATAACTTTGTATCACTCATTCCTTTTGCAGTTAATTGTATTGGGTTCAATATATCTATACCAATCTCAATTATATCCGGTATTATCTCCTTAATTGCTCCATCAGAATGTAAAAGTACTTTTACATCAGCCTTGCTTTTTATAAAATCTACCAATTTTTTATGCCTCGGCTTAATGAATTTTCTATACATATCTGGAGAGATAAGAAGACCATCCTGACTTCCTAAATCATCAGCAATTACCACTACTTGGACATATTTTCCAGTTCTCGACAGCATAGCATCCCAATAGCCAATATGAAATTCTAAGAGCTTATCCATTATTCTAATCGCTAAATCTTGATTAGAAGCTAATAAACAAAACCAGTCTTCGAAGCCTACTAGCCAGGCACAATCCTGCAAAATACCTCCAGCGATATCTTTTTCTTTAAGAACAGATATTGCATAATCAGTATTTTCGTAAAAATACTTAGCTTTTTCCTCTAATCCATTGAATCTACCCTCATCATAAGGATCTGGCCAGTTATATTTCTCTAAACTTTGGTTATTGACCCCTTTAAGGGGATGCTGGATCATATCAAAATAAAAACCATTCTCAGGAAGATGATATTTAATTCCCCATTCGTCAAAATAAGAATTGTCCTCTAGATTTATTTCTAATTTCCAACTTTTTGGTGGATTTGGATATATACCTACAATATCTCCATGAAGTTTCCCAAGCATTTCTTCGCTTACTATTACAGACTGAAGTGAAAACTGAAGTATTTTTTCTTCTAAGTTATTTTCTATATTTAAAACTTTTTTTAATTTCTTATAAATAGTTCGATGCATCGACGTTACGTGGGTTCCTCCTATATCAATTGGAACTTTATCTGGTTCTTCATGATTTAAAGCCAAAATAACTCTTTCTCTAGAATTCATCTAAACTCCCATTTTATACTCTATATAAATAATTATACTCTATATAAATAATATTTAAACCCACAATAATAATATGTAACATTCTAATTTTACTAATATTAACAACGTACAAGTACACAAAACACTACATTGGAGAACGTCATATTAACGTTCTCCAATTAAAATCTTTAAAGATACCTCTAGTTATTAGTAACTTATTTTATTTCATACCACTTTTCCATTGCTGGGTATATATCTAAGAAAGATTGTGCATTACTCTTATCAATTATTTCGCAAACGAAAACATATTGGTACCTTGCCACTTCATTACCACTCCAATGTTCTACCAACGCTGTAATAGAGTCTCTACCCATTTTAAAAGGATCTTGGAAAACTGTATAACTAATCTTTCCATCTAAGATATACTGAAGGCCATCAACAGTACCATCATGCCCAACAAATATTATCTCATTAGCCCTACCTACTGCAGCTGCTGCTTCATATGCCCCAACAGTAGCATCATCATTTACACAAAAAACAAAATCTATCTTAGGATATTTGGTCAACATATTTTCCATAACAGTCATTGAACTTTGGTGAGTTTATTTAATAAATTATTACTTTCTTACTTTAACACCCTATCTTTTAAAGAAATCTCTCCCATTGTTTCATACCCTGTTGTATTTTTATCCATATTTGAAATTCCAGGAAAAATGCCAATACATACAAAGGGCTCAAAATAATCCAGATTTCTAGTATAATGA
>Ga0210003_1000955_pt1 | contig 25661 bp, 22 predicted proteins | sample LantaG_FD_182804 | JGI IMG/M metagenome (GOLD analysis project Ga0210003, IMG submission 182804) | Deep subsurface microbial communities from Baltic Sea to uncover new lineages of life (NeLLi) - Landsort_02402 metaG (SPAdes) (version 2) | ecosystem: Environmental > Aquatic > Marine > Oceanic >... | reverse complement strand
TTAGTGTGAGAGAGAGAGAGAGAGAGAGAGAGAGAGAGAGAGAGAGAGAGAGAGAGAGAGAGAAAGCTTTTGATTTTCTTTTTTTCCGAGGTTGCTCTTTCCTCGTCGTCATTTTCTCTGCTGCTGACGCTCTCCCGCAGCAAGGGGTAGACTACCAGGTCGGGAGAGTAGGCCTCCGAGGTGTCGAAGTTTTTGGTTTCTCTTGGCTTTTCGTTTTTTTTTCGTTTTTCGATTTTAGGCGCAGTCAGTCGATTCGCAGCAACAGCAATACAAGCAGAGAGAGAATCAGGTAGAGAGAGAAAGAGTTTTCAAGAGGGGAACCGGAAGCGCGCGGGCGCGCGGGGGGTGAACAGAGAGAAAAGAAGAGAAAGAGTTTTTGGAGAAAGAGAGAGGAGAAAAAACAAAGACAAAAACAAAAACAAATAACACCAAAGAGAGGGAGCAGCGGCGAAGCGCGAGCTCAGACAGAGGCTTCTATCTCTCTCGCTCGCCCCCTTTGGCGCTGCCTCTCGTCCTTTGTGTTCAAGTGCAAAAGAAAACAAGAGTTAAGAAAAGAAAAGCAAAACAAAAAAGATAAAAAGTTGCTAATTTTACACAAGAAGAAATCATTCTTTCTTCTTACTCTTCTCCTTCTCAACCAAACTCTTCTCGCCTGCCCGTCTCCTCCTCCTCCTCCGCGCTCCGGAGGGGGAAAGGGGAAGGGCGGGACTGCTGGAAGCACGGCACCACGAAGTACGAGTCCACAGCACGGGCGTCCTGCGCCCCCCCGAAGAAGAACGAAAGCCTCCCGCCCGTCCTCGCCCGCACCGAGCCGCGGACGAAAAAGACCAGCTGCCTGGGAAAGGCGGCGCAGTCCGAGAGGATCTTGAGCTTGTACTTCGCCCCGACGTTGCTCGCGTCGATCCGCGCGTGGACCTCCTGGGCCGAGCTCCGCGCCGGCAGCGTCGCCGGCCCGACGTCGGCCCCCCCCGCGCGGCCGCCGTAGAAGAAGACGTCGAGGCGCCCCACGACGCGCGCCGGCAGGTAGTTGGGGTTGTCGAGCCGCAGCGCGGCGTCGAGCGCCAGCGAGTAGGTGCCGCTGGTGGCGTTCCACTCCAAGCTCCGGGCGCGGACGTCGACCGCCGTCAGGGCGACGCCGCGCGGCGCGGCGAGGAAGGCGAGCGCCGCCAGGACGAAGGAGAAGGCGGCGGCGGCGGCGGCGAGCGCGCGGAGGGGGCGCCGCGGGCGGAGCCTCGCGTCGCTCAGGGGGATCAGGGTCAGGTACGCCGACTCGGCGAAGCCGTTGGAAGGGTGCGGGAAGGGCGCCGGGGCCTCGAGCGAGGCCGCGGCCGGCTGCTGCGGAGGCGGGGGCGGGGGCGGGAGCGGGGGAGGGGGCTGCTGAAACTGCTGGTAGGAGGTCGCACTCGCCGGCGTCGGCAGCGAAGACGTGTACCTGCGGGCCGCCGCCGCAGCCGCCGCGGCGGCCCTGGTCGGCGGCCGGTAGTGCTCCCCGAAGCCGCCGCCCGCCTCGTCGTCGTTGTTGCCGAGGAGTGAAGACTGGTGCCCGCGCGGCGGCGGCGTCGATGCGCCGTCGCCCATGATGATCTCACCGTCGCCGCCGATGTTGTCGAGGCCCGACGCCGACGCCGGGAGCCACCAGCGGAGGAGCGGCGCGAAGGCGTTGGCGTCCGCCGACGTCGCCGGGGCCAGAGCTTCTCCAGCTGCTGCTGCTGCTGCTGCTGCCCGGGAGACCTCCTCGTCAGCGGCAGCGTAGTCTGGAGGAGGAGGAGGGGGCGACGAGCCGGCCGCTCGATCATCGGACGACGCCATTGAACCAAGGGAGAGAGACGAAAAAAATTAGAAAGTTTCTTCTTTCCGTGCGCTCTCGACACACGCGCGAGCGCGCCTTTTCTCTTCCGCCGATTTGGGCCCCAGAGGAATCGTCAACGCTGCTCGCGAGCGGGGAGAGAAGGGAGGAAACGAACGGTGTCGAGGTGTCGAGGGCGTCTGTTTTCCCCGAGATGCCAGAAGCGTTTGTCGTCGAAGATTCCTTGTCGAGCTGGCTTGAGGGGGAAAAAAGTGGAGCTCACTCATTCCTCCCCTCACCTTCGGACAAAGCTACTTCGGTTTCGAGTCTTTTTTTTGGCGCCCTCTCTCAACTCGCCGAGCACTCTTGCATTTTCCAATTGGTACGTGCTGATTCATCGCAGTGGACCCCTCGCTTGTGAAAGACCCCTCTTCCAAATGCTCGAAACCTGGGCGCGAAAGAGACCGCGGAGCGAGAGCAAAGATTGTCGCCTTTGGGACGCATGGCTTCAATGCTTGCTTCCGTGAGCCTCGAACTGGAATCGAGCTCTAGAGGCTTTTAGAGCCCTCGAAATCCACACTTTCTCGCTGACGCGCACGCAGAATTGTCTACATTCGTCAGAGAGAGAGAAAGAGAGCAGCAGCAGAGTCCCGCTGCCTTGCGTGAAAACGAGGGAAAGAAAATACCTCGGCGAACGCGACTCTCTAAAAGCAAAAGGAAAAAAAACTCCTCTCTCCGCCACACCCCTCCCTCGGCGCGCCCTCTTCATCTCTCTCCCACCTAAAACATAAAAAGCAGGCAGAGCGCAGCGAGACGGGACCGCGTTCATTATCAGACACAGACCTCCGTCAAATAGGAAGAAAAAACCCTTGCGCCTCCTCTGACAATGGGCTGCACCGTCTCCCGACCGACAGCGGCCGTCGCGCCCTCCGACCCGGACCAGCTCGCGCCGGCCTCCCTCTCCCCGCCGCGGATGCGCAGGCGCTCCGGGCTCGCCTTCCGCTACTCCTCGGAGAGCGTCAGAGAGGAGGAGACGGAGGAGGCGCCGCCGCCCAAAGGGCGGGAGCAAGGCGGCGGGGAGAGGGAGGAGGCCCCCGCCGCCGCCCCGCCCCCGCCGACGGAGGGCCCGCTCGCGTACCGCCTCGGGAGGACCCTGGGCTCGGGCGGCTTCTCGGTCGTGCGGGAGGCGACGAGGCTCCGCGACGGCGCACGCTTCGCGGCCAAGGTGATTCCGATGCCCCCCGATGACGAGAGCTTTCCCTCCCCGCTCCCCGCCGCCTCTCCCTCCCCGGACAAGAAGAAAGGGAAAGGGAAAGGGGGCGACGAGGGAGAGCACAAAACCCTGCCGCCGCCGTCGTCGCGCGCAGAGGTGGAGCGCGAGGTCGCGTGCCTCCGCGCCCTGCCCCCCCACCCGAACGTCGTGCAGCTCGTCGACGCCTTCGCCGACCCCGCCCAGCGTGCCTTCGTCGTCGTGACGGAGCTGCTGCCGGGGGGGGAGCTCCTCGACGCGCTGCTCTCACAGGACGGTGGCGCGTACCCCGAGGCGACGGCGGCCTCCGCGGCGGCGCAGGTCTGCGCGGCGCTCGCGCACGCGCACAGGCACGGGGTGGTCCACAGGGACGTCAAGCTCGACAACGTGCTTCTGGGGGCAGCGGGGGACCTGGGGTCGCTCAAGCTCGCGGACTTTGGGCTCTCCGCCGCGCTGGCGCCGGCGGTCGGCGCCGCTCCCGCCGGCGGCGGCGGCGGCGGCGAAACTGCCGAAGGACGGCAGCAGCAGCGGCAGCCGCTCTTCGGCCTCGCGACGGTCTGCGGCACACCTGCCTACGTCGCCCCCGAGGTGCTGGCCGCGGGCAGGGGCGGGCCTCGGTACGGAGCGGAGGCGGACTGCTGGTCGCTCGGCGTGCTGGTCTTCACCTTGCTCGGGGGGTGAGGCGCTTTTTTCTCTTCTCGCTTCTTTTGCTTGCTGCTTCTTGGTTTCTCCTTCGAGCGGAGCGATCAGCGGAGCGAAGAAGCTTTTTCTCGTGTCCCTCCGTCTTCTTTCCTCTCGCGCTTGCTCTCGCTCTCGCCCTCGCTCTCGCTCTTTTAGGCTTTCGATTTCGATTTCGATGCCGAAAGAGACAACCTCTCCTCTCTCTCTGCCTCCCTTTTCTCACGCCTCCTTTCTCTCCGCCCCCCCTCCAAAAACCTCTCCAAACCTCCGACGCGAAACCAAAAACCGGGCCGCCTCCCAGCTACCAGCCCTTCTGGGCCGAGAGCGAGGCCGAGCTCTTCGGCCTCATCCGCCGCGGAGAGTACGACGACTTCGAGGACGAGGTCTGGTCCGCGGTCAGCGCCGAGGCGAAGGACCTGGTAGCCTCGTTGCTCGTCGTCGACCCCGCGGCGAGGCTGAGCGCCGCGCGCGCGCTGGAGCACCCCTGGCTGGCCGCGGCGGTCGCGGCCGGGGCGCTGGCTCCCGGGGCCCTGCCGCCCCCGCCGGCGAAGGAGGAGGCGAAGGAGGGGGCGGAGGAGCGAGGGCAGCGGGAGCCCGTCGTCTCGGCCTTTGCCGCCGCCGCGGTGACGGCGCCGAGCCGCTCGCTGTCCTCGGCTCTGCCCTCTCTGCAGCCCCGCGCCTCCTCCTCGGGTGACAGCACCAGCAACGCACTGGCCCTGCGCCGCGCGGCGTCGCTGGCGCAGCAGGCGAGGAACGCGAGGAGAGGAGGGAAGACCGGCGGAGGGCCCGCAGCGGCGACGGGGACGCAGGGGCTCCAAGCGCGGCAGCCCTCGTCGCCGCTGCCCCCGCCGCATCCGCCGCACCCACGCCGCCGCCCTTCCGTGCCCCTCCCGCAGCCGCCGGTCTCCGCGTTCGCCAAGGCGGCAGGAGGGCAGCAGAAGCAGCAGCGAGACGAGAAGGAGGAGCAGCAAGTGAAGGTCGGCGCCTCGTCTGCGGATGCAGAACGAGTTTCCTAAATTTTCTCTCTCTCGTTCTTCTCTTTTCTTCTTCTCTCCTTCTCCTTTGCCCGCCTCTTTCGCGGTTTCACGCTCCATATATATCCGCCGCTCTAGCTATTGCAAATAGAAGAAACAAGATTTTGAAATTCCAAAGGCTCTCTTTCCCTCCGGACGGCGCAGAGAAAAGAGAGAGAAAAAAGAACTCTCTCTCACACACACACACAGCCTGACGAACCTTCATCCTCACCTCGCTCCCACCTCTGTCTCTCTGCTTCTGCTCAAGGGAGAAAAAAAGACGTGAGTGCACTCTCCTGCACACCACGGCGCTCCGCGTCCCTTTCTGTTCCGCGCCGCAAGGATCTTGTCGTGTTTGCAGCAGCGTGGCTGACGGCGAGGAAGAGTGAAGAGGCGCGGAAACGCTGGGCGCCCATCGAAAGAAAACCTCGGAGGGGGGCATGGCGGTGGTGACGACGCGACTATTGGTAACTGAAAAACCTAGCCCCCCTCTCTCTCTTTCTCACTCTCTTTTCGCTTCTTAATCGAATAGGCTCGCAAAATCGGCAAGCGCGTGACCTGAAGACTTTGGAACTCTGAGAAGCTGCGCAATGGCTCCTCGACGGTAAGTTCTTTTCTTTTTGCAATTTGGCTTTAAATGTCGACTTTTTCTCTGTCTTCTTCTCTTCTCTCCTCTCTCAACCCCGGCCCCACTCTCCCCTCTCTTCTCTCTGCTCTCTGCTCTCTTCCCTCAACCCCGACCCCGGCCCCACCTCTTTTTTTCCCCTTAAAAAAAACAGCTTCTTCCTCTTGCACGCCACGGCTCTCGCCCTCGCCGCGGCGAAGAACGCGGCCGCTATTTCCTTAAACGCCGCGGGACTCTCCGCCGCGGAGGAGCAGGCGATTCGGAACAACGAGGCCGATTATTCTCATTTCGCCGAGCTCGTCGCCACTGTCATGATCGTCCGAGGTGAGAGTTTTGTTTCCGTTCTTCGAAAGACAACAAGAGGTCTCGGCGGAGAAGAACGGACAAAAATAACTCACCACCACCCCAAAAAAAACGAACAGAGGGCGGCGTCGACGCCGCGATGGACGCGATCCCGATCCTCCACGACTCGACCGACGCGTACATCTCCGCCCTGAGCCTCAACGCGACCGAGTCGAAAAATTGGCAGGGGCTCTCCGACGCCGCCGCCGCGCTCATCGCGAAAAACTACACGAAGATCGAGGAAGCGGACCCCTTCGCTTTCAAGCCTCTGGGCAGGGCCGTCGAGGCCAAGCTCAACGCGACCAGGCTTCCGATCGACCCGCTGCTGCTGCGCGTTGAGGACAAGCTGGTCTCTGACTTCAACAACGGGGGAGCGCAGAAGCTGAGCGAGATCGCAGACGTTACGACGTTCGGCAAGGCCGGCGACACCGCGCTCATCGCGGAGCTCAACGACAGATTCGGAAAGTACAACGTGGAGTTCACGGGCAAGTCGATCGCTGCTCCGGCGCGCTTTTCCAGCGCCGCCGCCGTGATCTCGAGGGCGATCACGGGCGTGAGCCTGAGTGCGACGGCCATCAACTTCGCCCCGTGAGTTTAGTTTCGTTTTTGCTTTTGCTCCGTGGTTTTCTCGTCGGTCGAGACCTTTGACGGGCAGGCTGCCGGGGAGGGGCAACGCGGCGATGCTGGGGGGCGGGAGGCGGAGGCGGGGGAGGAGGAGGAGGAGGCGGGAGGAGGACGCCGCCGAGGTCCGCTCGGTTTTGGGCGGGGCCGGTCTCGGGGAGGGGGGAAAGAGGGGGGACCTCTCCGCTTCGCCGTCTCTCACGCACGGAAACGTCTTTCAAAAACCAACCAACGAAAACAAAAACAAGCTGCCTTATCTCGATCAGGTCTGTTTGAAATGAGAAGGGAGAGAGAGCGAACGAGAGAGAGAGAGAGAGAGAGAGAGTCATTTTTCTAAAAGCCACAACCTCATCTCCGACCTCTACTCCAATTCCCTCCCACTCCCTTCCTTTTAGTCCGACGGTGGCCACCGCGGGCCTCGAGATCATCAACATTCAGCCGCAGGTCATCGCCACGAACCTGAGGTTTGCGTCCTACAACGCCCAAGGTGCGCGGGAAGAGAAGAAGTCTCTTTTTTCCTTTGAGGGGCTCTCTCTCACTTTTGATTTCAAGTTTTTGCTGAAACCGTAACCTTTCGTCATCTCACCCCACTCTTCTCAAGTCTCCCTCTCCCTCTCATTGCATGTGAATCGCTGCAGGTCTCAACATCCAGCCCGTCCTGATCCTCATCGCGCCACAGGCCACAAACGTGCAGCCCCAGGCCGCGCAGGTCTCGCCGTTCCTCATCGCCGTCTCGCCGGTCGGGGCCTCGGTCCAGCCCCAGGGATTCGTCCACGCTCCGGCTGGTGCGCGCGCCGTTCTCTCTCTCTCTCTCTCGTTCGAGAGCGATGAGCGAGAGGAGGAAGAGCCGTGGGGGGGGAAACGAAAAAGAAACGGGAAAGAGGAAAAAACTCAAAAATCCAATAAAAAACCTTCCTCCAAAACCCGCTTTAAAAAAATATTTGAAACAGACATCAACGTGGGCCCCGTGGGATACCTCAACAGCCCCCGCGGCAGCGTGCATTCGCCGACGGAACAGAGCCTCGGCAGGACAATCACCGACCTGACGCCGCCGAAGCCGCCTGGGAGGCAGGGGAAGAAGCTTTTGGCCTCTTCCGAGGAGGAAGCCTCTGCCGCCGACGCCGCTGCTGCTGCTGCTGCTGGGGAAAGCAAGAAAGGCGAAGAGGTCAAGAAGCTCCTCGTGTCCGACGACCCGCTCGACCTTTCCAAGGACTTCCCGAACGACTACCGCAACTGGGCAGCTGTCCTCTCGCAGGTCCTCCTGACCAAAGAAGGGAATTCCGCGGACGGCGCCAAGGACTCTCTCCGGAGGCTGATGCTGGCGGCGCACGGGCACCTCGCGAAGGTCGCGGCGGGCGAGGAGCTGATCCCGAGATTCCACCTGCAGGATCCTGTGCTGAGCGCCGCCTCCCCTTCGGCCTCGTCGCCGTTCCCGCCGCTGCCCTTTTTCGGCGGCAAGGGGAACGCGCCGCCGTCGGCGTTCCCGGCGACCTCCGCGACGGCGTTCGCTTCGTCGGCGACCTTTTTGAACTACGCTCCGTGTGTCCTGTGAGTCGCTTTTTTTGGCTACTGTTGTTGTTCTATTGAGAGCGCGCGCTCGAGAGAGAGAGAGAGAGAGAAAGAGAGAGCAGAAAACGAAAAGAGAAGGAACTTCTTCGCTCGCTCGCTCGAAGAGAAAAAAAAAAGACTCACCAGAAAGAGGGGAAAAAACTTCATCAACAGCTCCGAGACCCCTACGGGAGCCTCTGCCTCCGTCACCGGACTCAACTTCATCCCGTCGCTGTTCTCGATCAGCGCCGCGGCCTTCGAGGCCGACACCGCGATCTTTAACATCCAGCCGCAGGTAGGGTCTCTCTGCTGAAAACTTGGTTGCTGACAGGAGTCGGGGAAGAGAGAGAGAGAGAGAGAGAGAAAACTTCATCGAGTTTCTCAACCCCAACCTCCATTCCTGCATCCCCCCCCCCCTCCAACACCAGCTGATCTACCTGGCGGGAAAGGTGAACCAGGTCAACCCCCAGGGCTTCAACGTGCAGCCCGGCCTGATCTACATCGGCCCCATCGGGGTCAACGTGCAGCCGCAGGGGGCGAGCTTCCAGCCGGTGGGGATCTCGGTCGCTCCCGTCGGGGCCGCCGCGCAGCCCGTCGGGGCATCGATCACGCCGACGCGGGTTTCGATCGGCGACGTCGGCGTCGGGTACACGCCGCACGGCAGGGACGACCCGGACGACCCCACGGACGACGACGGGGTGCCCATCGGAGGCCTGTGAAGAGCTGCGAGGCGCGTTCTCATCTCCTCGGCCGCCAATAAATATGCAGATACTCGTTTTGCTTGAAAGCAAGAGAGTCGAACGGGGGTTGTCTCCGCCTCCGATAGAGGGAGCGAGGGGGCGGGGGGATGACCAGAACAAAACAAACAAACAAAAAACAGCTAGGAGCCGCCGCGAGAGCTCGCTCCAACGCCTCGAGAACATCCGGAAAAAACAAAAATGATTCTATTTCCTTTCAAAACAAACCATCGGGGTATCTCATTTCACCAATAAAAGCAGCAGTGTTTGCGAGCTGGAGATTGAAAGAGAAGGGAAGAGGCTGTGTGAGAGCGCGCACGGGTCGCGCGGCCTTTTATTTTTTTCCTTTTTTTGATTCGTCAATGATCGAGGTCAACCTGACGTTGGTCGGGTTTTTCTTCAAAACACTTTTTCTCTCTCTCTCTCTTCTCGACGGCTCTCGTCGCCGTCGGATTCGGCATCGAGTTTCCCGGTCCTTTCTCTCTCTCTCTCTCTGCCTCCCTCACATCATGGGCAGGAAGTCATCCGCCAAGGACCGGGCCTACATCACCCAGTCCGAGCGCAAGGACGGCTACGGAAGCGTCAGGGACAATCACGCGGCGTCGTCGTCCGCGGCGTCGTCATCAGCCGCCCGCCGCGCCGCGCTCGTCTCGTTGCCGTTCACGCACTGCCGCCTCACCTGCGAGCCGTGGGTCGACCCCGTCTGCTCCCCCGACGGCGACGTGTTCGACGTGACGGCCGCGGTGCCGGCCCTGCGCGCCAACGCGGGCCGAAACCCCCTGACCGGCGAGGCGCTGGCGCTGCGGGACTTGGTCCGGCTCCGCTTCCACAGGCTCGGAGGAGGAGGAGAAGGCCCTGCCCCGTTCGGCTGCCCCGTCACGGGCAGGGCCTTCACGCCCTCCTCGCACATCGTCGCCGTCAGGCCCACGGGCAACGTCTTCTCCTTCGAGGCCGTCGAGCGGCTGTGCCTGCGGCCGCGGAACTTCAGGGACCTGCTCGACGACACGGAGTTCCGCGGGAGGGGCGACCTGATCCACCTGCAGGACCCGTCCGACGCGTCGGGGACCGCCGCCGCCAGGGCCGAGAGGCTGGCGAGGGCGGTGGCGGGGGGCGGCGCGGCCGGGGCCGCGCTGGCGGCCTCCGCCGCCGCCGCCTCTGACGAGGACCCGAGCAGCGGCCTCGACAGGAGCGCCCTGGGGAGGGACGCGCAACGAATTCTGGCCCGCCTCGCCTCCGGAGCAGGAGGCGCAGCGGGCCCCGGCGCGGCGCCGGCGGGCGGCAGGGGCGACCGCGGCGCCTCGCGCCTGCCGGGATCCGACCCGCGGCTTCGTGCGCCGGAGCGGGAGAGGGTCGCGGCGCCGAGTTTCAAGGCCGGCGCCGCGACCTGGGACACCGCGGGCGACGACTCGTCGCAGCCCCAGCAGCTCTCGTTCCAGATGCGTAAGGACGCCGAGCGGAGGAGGAGGAGGGAGGAGGCCGAGGAAGAAGCGGTCAAGGTCAGGGAGGCGAACAGGAGGGCGAGGAGCGGGGAGGAGAAGAGGGCGCCGGCTCCCTACGGGGAGCGGGTCTTTGAGCGCCTGGCGGCGGCGGCCAAGGCCAGGGCCGCCGCCTCGTCGAGGCCGGTCGCCTTCACCTCCTCGGTCACCGCCCTCGCCGCGCCCCCGCTGGCCGCGAGCGACCTCCCGAGGCCGCCGCGGCTCCGGAGGCCGACGGCCGAGAGGGGCTACTGCCGCCTGCGCACCAGCCTCGGCGACCTCAACCTCGAGCTCTTCGCCTCCGCGGCCCCTCGGGCCGTGGAGAATTTCGTCGTTTTGGCGAAATCGGGGTACTACGACGGCTGCGTCTTCCACCGGAGCGTGCGCAACTTTTGCGCGCAGAGCGGGGTGAGAGGATTTTTTTTCCGTTCTCCACCTTTTTTTTTCCTCCCCCGGGCGGGCCTCTTTCGTCGTCGTCGGAGGCGGGGGGTTGGGGGGAAAGGCTCACTCCTTCTCTTCCCCTTGTTTGTCAACCTCGATTCGATTCGGCCAACTCAACAACAACAACGAAAAAAACAGGACCCGACGGGCACGGGCCGCGGCGGGGAGTCTGTCTACGGCGGCCCCTTCCCCTTCGAGGGCCCCGGGGCGGCGAAGAGCTTCCCCGGAGGAGCGAGTGGAGGAGGAGGAGGAAGCAAACCTTCCGCTTCCGTTCCCGATCCTTCTCATTACTTCCACGACGCCCGCGGGGTGCTCGCCATGGCCAACTCGGGCGACCGCGACGCCAACGGCTCCCAGTTCTACCTGCTCTACAAGTCGGCGAGGCATTTAGACGGCAAGCACACCGTCTTCGGACGTGTCGCCGGCGGCGGCGCGACCCTGGACGCCATCGAATCTGTGCCGACCGATGAGAAGGACAGGCCTGTTCGCCCCGTCGTCATCGAGGGCGCCGAGGTGTTCGTGGACCCCTTCGAAGGAGGGGAGAGCGAGGAGGAGGAAGAGGGAGGCGAGGAGGCGGAGGAAAAGGCGGCGAAGAAGAGGGCCGCGGCCGAGGCGGCGGAGGCCGAGGCGGAGGCGGAAGGGAGGAAGCGCGCGCGGTGGTTTTCGGGGCCGGCGCCAACCGTTGCTGCTGCGGGAGGAGGAGCGGCGGCGGGAGGAGGGGGCGTCGGGAAGTACCTTGGGGGAGCTCCCGTTCCTCGGCAGCCGCCGCCGCAGCAAGCAAGGGCGGCGGCGCCGGCGCCGCCAGCGAAGAAAAAGGGCGGCGGCGGGTTTGATAGCTTTGACGCTTGGTGAAAAGAGAAAATGCGTCTCCTTTCTCTTTCTCCCTTCTCGCTCTCTTTGCCCCCACCGCGCCTTTCCTCTTCTTCCTCTTCTCCTTTTTTTCCTTCATTTCGTTGGCCTCAGGGTAGAGCGCCGAATGTAATTCACAACAAAGGAAGAAAAAGAAACCCTTCTTCTAGTTTCAACCTTTTCCTCTCTCCGTCTCAGCTCGCCAAGCGAGCAAAAAAAAAATCTCTCTTCTCTTTCTTTCTCCATCCCTTTCCTCTTCCCTTCCCTCTCCGCTTCTCTCTCAATCGAGCAGGCACCCGCGGCTGAGGTATCCCTCCACGTCGAGCCCCCCCGATGAGGAACCGGGCGCGGTCGCTGCTGAGCGAGGAGCGAGAAGCGCTTCGACGTCCGCGTCCTCGACGGCCTCGAGCGACGAGCAGGAGCCAGGCCAAGTCAATAATCCCTTTCCTTTTTCCACCAGGGTCGCGCGCACACCCTCCGCGAACGCCTCCGAGACGGCCAGGCGCGCAGCCGGATAGAACTCGTGCGAGAGCTGCGCGCGGAGGGCGGCGGCGGGGTCGGAAGTCCAGAGAGAAGAGGAGGAGGAGGAGGAGGAGGAGGAGGAAGAGGAAGAAGAGAGCCGCCTCTCCCTCTCGGCGTCGGACGCGAGGCGGAGCGTGAGCGCTGACGAGAGCGGGCACGAGGCCGGGGGCGGCGCCTCCGCTCCTGGCTCCGCGCCCGCCGCTGCCTCAGCACTCGCGCTCGCCCCGCCGCCGAGCCAGGCCTCCAGGGCGCTCGTCGCGGCCGCGCAGCCGCCCTCCTTCGAGAGGGCCTCCCAATCCGCACGCAGGGCGACGAGCGCCCTCGAGAGCCCCCTGCCGCCGCCGCCGCCGCCGCCGCGCTCGCCGCCGCCGACCTCTTTTCCCCCTTCCGCCGCCGCCCTGAAGTCGAGGGCGCGCCGCAGGGACCGTCGCAGGGAGCCCCTCTCCGCCGCTGCCTCCAAGAGCAGCAGGGAGGTCGGAGGAGGGGGCGGCGTGGGGCGCGCTCTCGCCGCGGCGGCAGCGGCGGCGAAGAGCGCCGCCGAGGCGTCGCCGGCGCCGGCGCCAAAGTCCGCGCTCGCCAGGGAAGCGAGCAGGCTCTCCGCTCCCCCCTCGCGGGAGCTCACGGAGAAACTCGCGAGCCCCGCGGCCACGAGGGCCTCCCCTCCCTCGAGCCGCGCGCCCGTGAGGCCGAAGAGCAGGGCCGCCTCGGCGGAGAAGAGGAGGTTCTCGGCTCCGTTGGGGTCCCTCCCCTCGCTCGAGCGAGGGAGAGGCAGCGGCGGGGAAGGCGAGGGGGAAGCGTCCACTCCGGCTGCCGCCCCCCGCGCGCTCGCGGCGACCCGCGCCGCCAGTGCGGGCGCCGCGGCCAGGAACGCCACGTCGGGAAAGAGCCCGATCTTCCCTTCCGGCATCGCCCAGAGGGTCCTCTCGGTGACGACGGAAATTCCTCGGCCTTTGCTCGAGCACATCGCGGCTGCGGGGAAGACAGTGTCGAGGTCGAAACGCGACGAAAGGCTGAGTCCGACGAGAGGGGATCAGAACTCAAAAAAAAAAGCTCTCCAACCTTTTCTCTCTCTCTCTCTCTCCACGCACCGAAAGAGATCCCGGCGCCAAGCCCCATCTGCACCCCGTCGACCAGAGTCATGACCGGGAAAGAGGCCGCAGAGAGCAGCGAGAGCATCGAGTACTCGGCCTGGAAGACGCGCTCGCAGGGGTGGCCCCGGGGGGGTAGCGGGAACGAGGGGCGGCGGCGGTGGCGGGGCGGCTCCGAGCCCCCGCCGCCGCCTCGCCCCTCGAGCCCGACGGGGCGCGCCAGGGCGGCCTCCCGGATCGCCCTGACGTCCCCCCCGGCGCAGAACGCGACCCGGGTCGCTGCTGCCGCTCCCCCGCGCCCGCGCGAGCCCGTGAGCAGCAGCGCGCGCGGGAGGACGGGAGGGCGAGTGCCCTCTTCCTCTCCTCCGCCGCCGCCCTCGCCGGCGCGGGCCTCCCTCCCCCCTCTCCCTCCTCTCCGGGCCTCCCTCCCCCCTCTCCCTGCTCTTCCCTCCGCGACAAGCTTCTCGAGAGCCAGCAGCGACGCCGAGACGGCGTCGCAGCAGTCCGCATCGAGGGCGTTGAGCTTCCCGGGGCGGTTGAGCTCGATGACGGCGAGGCCGTTTGGGTAGAGGCGCGAGGAGACCGAGCCCGCCGGGGGCGCTAGGGGAGGGGGAGCGACGTCGGGCGATGACGATGGGTTCGACGCCATGCCCGCCGCCGCTGCCGCTGTTCCCGACGATCCCGGTTGAAGAATCGGAGACCTTGAGAGCTTACTGAAGCCTATTACAGAGGTGCCCGCCCCGGCGCGAGAGAGGAGGCGCATCATCAAGAGAGAGAAAGCAGGGGGGAGAAAGCGAAGCTCTCTCCTTCGATCTTGAGAATGAAATCGTTCGATTCGGTTTTTTTCTCTTTTTTACATTTTCTCTCGCTCTCTCCTCCCACCTCCGAGTCACCGCCGCACCCGCTCCAGCGCCGCGGCCCGCAGCGCCTCCCCTTCCAGGCCCCTGGCCCACTCCGGGGTAGGTGGAGGAGTGAGCACAGAGGGGAAGGAGGAGGAAGAGGAGGGAGGAGGGGGCTTCCCCTCCCCCCCTCCAGCGCCTCCTCCTCCTCCTCCCCCTCCTCCTCCTCCTCCTCCTCCCCCGCCGGAGGAGGAGGCGAGAAACGCCGCGGCAACCGCCTCGGCGTCGATCTCCTCCATCCCCCGGGGCTCCGATCGGGCCTCCAGAAGGCCCGACGCCGTCGGGACGCTCTCGTCGATGATCGAACGGAAAGCGAAAGCGCCGCCGCCGGCTCTCCTCGGAGGAGGACGAGCCGTCCCAACTCCTCCTCCTCCTCCTCCTCTGGCAGAAGCGGCGGCGGAAGCGGAAGCGACCTCGGGCGCGAGCCTTAGGACCGAGAACTCAAAGGGGACAGCTGCTGCTGCTGATGCTGCTGTCGCTTTCGTGGCGTTTCCTTTCTTGTTGTCCTCCCCGTCGTCTTCGCTGGCCGAAGGGGCGGGAGGCGCGTCGCCAAGGCGAAGGTAGCCTCTCCCCGCCGGGGTCCCGTCGTCGCCTTCGCCTTGCTCTTCGTCCGACGACGACGTCGATTGCACTTCTTCCGCCTCTTCCCCTGCTGCTCTCCTCCGCTCTCTCTCTTCGCCCTCCTTCCTCTCATTGCGAGGCTTGGCATCGCTCGTTGTCATAGTACAAACAGACAGAGAAAAAAAGGTTCACGGAGTGTGCAAAGAGAGAGAGAAATCGAGGGAGGGATCGGAAAGAGGCGAGAGGAAACGGAAAAAAAAGTGGAGTTTTTTCCTGCTGCTTCTCTGCTCCCACTTTTCTCTCTTTCGAGTTTTTTTGCTCCCTCCTCGTTCCCTCGTTCGCTCCTTGTTCTTTTCTTCCTTCTCCCTCACAGAGCACCTGCCACCATGGGCCTCACCTTCACGAAGCTGTTCGCCCGTCTCTTCTCGAAGCGCGAGATGCGCATCCTGATGGTAAGCGGGAGGAACGTTGCTTTTTGCTGCCGCAAAGAAAAAAGAATTGAAAACGATCGATGATGGGCGAACGAAGGAAAGCAGCCCCACCGCGCGCAAAGGAGTCGAAGCATCAGCTCCCTGCGTCTTCCTCTTCCCTTCGCCTTCTGGCCCTTCCAAGGCAGCGTACGCATGCGGGAGCCGCGCATCGGGGCTGAAGTGCGCGTGGAACGAGCTCAAAACGGCAGCAAGGCGCCAGAAAGCGAGGGCATCTTGGGTGCCTCTCGCTCGCGAGCGTCGCTGCTGTTCGGGCGTCCGTCGGCGACGACGGCCGTTGAGAAGAGCGAGCAAGGGCATCGGGTGTCCTCGCCCGCAGAGGAGACGAAGGAGAAACGGAGGCGCGCCCTCTCCCTTTCTGCCTTTGGTGGCCCTTTTAACTCTGCGCGCGTGTAGAGCGCGTCGAGGTGGCGGCGTAACCCAAAGGGGGGGAAGCAGCGAGCGAAGGAGGTGGAGCGAACGAGGCCGAAGCTGTATTCCACTTGCAGCAGTTTTTTTCCCCCCCCCTCGGCGTCGATGGCGGCAAAGCAGCAGAGCAAAGACAGAGAGGAGACTCAAACCAACTTGTTCCTGCTCTCTCTCTCGCTCTCTCTACAAACAACGCGCCAATAACAGGTCGGTCTGGACGCTGCTGGAAAGACGACCATCCTCTACAAGCTCAAGCTCGGGTAAGGGAGAGGAGGGGGAGAAAAGAAAGGGAAGAAAGAGCAGCAATTATCTCTCCCTACTTGATTACGTTTCGATCGATCGCGCCTCTCGAGGTGACTTTTTTTTCCTTGTGTGCAAAAACGCTCACACACACGCTCCTCTCATCCTCTTCTCTGTCCACACCTGCTCTCCCAATCGCTGTTTCAAACAGAGAGATCGTCACGACCATCCCCACGATCGGTGAGTTTGAACAACATTCCAGGAGAAGAGCAAACCAACGGGGAAAAAAGAGACTCTTCATTCGCCGCTGCCTTTTTTTTCTTTTCGTTTTCTTCGACCTCCTCCTTCTCGCACTCACGCACTTCCTCTTCCTCTCGCACTCACGCACTTCCTCTTCCTCTCGCTTCCTCTCCTCTCCCTGCAGGCTTCAACGTCGAGACCGTCGAGTACAAGAACATCTCGTTCACCGTGTGGGACGTGGGAGGCCAGGACAAGGTGCGAGAAGAGGATTCTGGGGAAAGAAGAGAGAGGGAGGAGAGAGAGAGGACAAAGCTCCCGTCCCTTCCTTCCTCCCTCCCTGCGCCCCCTTGCTTTCCACAGAGAAGCCTCCCGTCTTGGGCCCTTTGAACCGGCGAAAGGAGAGGCGGCGGCGGCGCAGGCCTTTCCCTTTCGCCCTCGCCTTCTTTCCCTAACTCTTCTCCCTCCTTTTGCTCTCTTTTCTAAAACCAAAACCAAAAAAAACTCAAAAACAGATCCGCCCGCTCTGGCGCCACTACTTCCAGAACACGCAGGGCCTCATCTTCGTCGTCGACTCCAACGACCGCGACCGCGTGGGCGAGGCCCGCGACGAGCTGCACCGCATGCTCAACGAGGACGAGCTCCGCGACGCCGCGCTCCTGGTGTTCGCCAACAAGCAGGACCTGCCCAACGCGATGAACGCGGCCGAGATCACCGACCGCCTCGGGCTGCACTCGCTCAGGCAGCGGCACTGGTACATCCAGTCGGCGTGCGCGACGTCGGGCGAGGGGCTGTACGAGGGGCTGGACTGGCTGTCGAACAACATCGCGTCGCGGGGTTAGAAGAGGAGGGTGGGGAGGTGGGAGGGAAAGTGAGAGAGAGCAAGGGTGTCGTTGGTCTTCCGACGCCTCTTTCTTTTATCTCCTCGTTTTTTCTCCCTCTTCTTCTTTCTTTCTCTTTCTTCTTCCTTTTCTTCGTGGCGATTCTGAAGCGTGTGACGGCGGTTACTGGAGAGAGAGGGAGGGAGCCGAGACTCATTTATTAGAACACAGGTTAAGAAGAGAGACCCCTTTTTTGCAAACAAAAATGAAAAAAAAGAAAAAAAGATTGATTTCAATGCAGCTCGTCCCATGCTCTCTCCCCTCTTTTTCTCTCTTCGTGTCTTTCTGTTGTGCGGCGCTGATGCTGATGCTGATGCTGCTAGAGTTCGGTAGCTCCTCGAAGCGGCGAAGGGGTTGAGAAAGAGAGGGAACAATGAAAAGGAAGATAAAGTTTTTTAACTTCTCTCTCGCTCTCTCTCTTTCAGTTTTTCTTTTGCATCTCTCTCCTCCGCCGCCTTACTCTTCCTCGCTACCGAAACGCGTGTTGCCTCCCCTCCCCTCGCGCACCGAGTCGCCCAACTCCCCAAGCAGCGTCGCTGCCTGCTTCCCAACAACCGCCGCCTTGTAAGTGAAGAACCCCACCAGCATCGGCAGCAGCTGCGCGTGGTGGCCCAGTTTGTCGGCAAACAAGAGCTCGTAGCGGTTGAAGCCGAGGGCCAGGATCAGAGGGAGGAGCAGCCTCTGCTGGCCGACGGCCGCGCCGGCGGCGCCGGCGATGCCACCGCCGCCGGCAAAAGAATCGACGGACCGTCCCAGCAGCCGCAGGTAGACGGTCCCGAAGACGGCCCCGACGGCGTAGGAGGCCGCGACCTCGGGCCCGTAGAACGCGCCAGCGGCCGCGGCGCCGCCGATCCCGGCCGCTGCGGCCCACGCGACGAGCTCCTTCTTGAGCACCTCAAACGCGGCGGCCTCGGCCTCGGCCTCGAGCGCCAGCGCCTCGGCCTCGGCCGCGGGCTGCTGCTGCAGCGAGGCCGCCTTCCTGGAGAACTTGCCCCCCCGAGTCCAGCGGCGCGCGTCGGCCTGGAAGGACTTCTGGGCCGCGGTGAAGTCTCCTCCTGCTCCTGTTGAAGAGGAGGAGGAGGAGGAGGAGGAGGAGGGGCGCGACGCATTCGAAAGAGCCGTGGCCGAGCGGCGCCGGCGCTCGGCCGAGGGCGCCAGCAGCTCCTCCGTCGAGGGCCTCCTGGCCCTGTCCTTGGGGACCAGGTACTCGGTCAGGTCGAGGTCCATCCTGTCCAGGTCCATCGTCCTCGTCAGAGAGAGCCCCCCCGCGCCGGAAGCGCTCGAGCTCGAAGAGGGAGAAATCCCGACGAGCCTCCTCCGCTCGTTCTCGGCCTCCTCGGCCGCGAGCCTCTCCTTCGCCGCCTTCTTGGAGGCCTCCGCCGCGTCGAGGGCGCCCGCCCAGTCTGTGTTCCAGACGAACTCTTGTCCCCAGCGCCCGCCTTTTTTCGTTGGATCGGGCTGGTTGAGCCTGGCGAGAGGGGAGACGACCTCGCCTGTTGCAGTTTTTTTTTTGAGGTCAGGGTTGAGAAAAAAACGACGACGAGGAATGAATTCAATGGCCAGCATCATCGAAACTGAGCTCTCTTTCTCTCTCCCCCCCTTCTCTCTCTTTCCTGTCTCTCTTTCTCTGTTCTCTCCGCCGTACCTTTCGGGTCCGGGACCTCGGCAAAGTAGCCAGAGTCCGGGAGCCTCCGCGGCGGGCGGGCGGCGAAGCCTCCGCGCCCCGGGCCGGGGCCTCGGCCGCCGCCGGGCGTGCCGCGGCCGCCCCCACCTCCGCGGCCGGTCGCCGCTGCGCGAGTGACGACATCTGTCGTCGCTCGCGAGCCGCGCGATGACGTCGCGGCAGCAGCAGCGGCGCGCATGATGCTCTCGAGGTGTGCGAGAGATAGTTTTGAGATGAGGAGCAGCGAACGCACGCGCAAGGAGAGTCGCACGCAGAATTCAAATGCAACACAAAGCTACCAGCTTTTTTATTTACTGGAGAAAAAGAACAAAAAAAACTCGACCTCGACCATCTCTCTCTCTCTCTTTCTCGACTCCCTCTCGACTCTCTCTCTCTCTTTCTCGACTCCATCTCGACTCTCTCTCTCTCTTTCTCGACTCCCTCTCGACTCTCTCTCTTTCTCGACTCCCTCTCGACTCTCTCTCTCGCGCGCACTTCCCTCTCGGAGAAAATACCACAAAAAAGAAGAACCGCTTTTCTTCAGCCCAAATAGGCCCCGGGGTCCCCTCCCGCGACGCCCCACCAAGTCATCGCCCGGTAGTGCTTCGAGAACTCCTCGAAGAAGAGCGCCTGGTCCGCGGCGTAGGCCCTCACGACGGGGGCCGTCTGCGGCTGCGACGCCAGCGCGTTGTCGACCGCGAACGAGCACTTCTGCTCGAGGACCGCCTTGTAGAAGTAGTTGGTGAAGCTCGGCGGGCCCAGCGGGCCCTGGAGGGGCGTCAGAGCGCTCCTGCCGATCGAGTGCCCCCCCATCAGCGTCGCAAGTGTTTCAGGACTTTGCCCGAATTGGGCCCAGGCGGCCACGGCCTCGTCTCCAGTGAGGTTGATCCCGAGGAGCGGCTCCGTGGCCAGGCCGACCCTGGGGTCAGCACCGACAGAGTCGGGCCTTCCCAGCCCGACTGAGATCGCGGGGCCTCCGGCCTTCTCGACGCCTGCCGCGCCGGCGATCGCGATCGAGTCTGCCCAAGTAAAAGAGTTGTTGAACTTGGCGTTCAAAATCTTGTGGCCCGTCGAGATCATCGGCCAGGCGGCGACGATGCCGGCGTTAGAGGGCCAGGAGAGCTCCTTGCGGAGGGAGCCGTTCATTCCTTGGTTTTTGGGTTTTTGGGTTTTTTTAGGTTTTTCTTTTTAGGTTTTTTTCGGTTGGGAGGTCGAGGCCGGGTGTCGAGAAGAAAAAAATGTCAAAGCGGGGGGGGAAGAAAGCTCTAAAAGAAGAAGTAGAGAAACAATTCTCACCTCCCTGGCTCGTGCCTGCGGGCGCGCTGGGGTTGTAGGTCCCGGCGTCGTGGAAGGCGGCTCGGAGGAGGAGGCCTTTGTTTTGAGTTTTTTGTTTTGTTTTGTTTTTGGTGGAGGTCGTGGTCGGGTGAGAGGCGCTTTCCTCTTCTTCTTCTTTTTCTTTCCTCCGCTGCTGCTGTTCTTTTCGATCGAAGACGCGACGTCTTATCTCGCTTCGGCACTCTGCAGCGTCCTCGCAGAGGCGCGGGATCAAGTGCACGTCGCATTGTCGAAGAAGCGGAGAAACCGATTCCGAAAGTGTCTAGTTGTTTTGCAGTTTGGGGCTGTAGCGATTCCAGCCCTTGCTTTGCTTGCCGGTCCAGGGTTGCACCTCGCGCGCAAAAAAAAAATCCCTTTTCCCTTCTCCTTCCTCCCAAAACTCACCGAGGTCGCGAGGCACCGCCAGCACCCTGAAGACGGCCCGCGCGACGGTCTCCCTCTGCTGCTGCGCGAGAGCAGAATTGGTCCCGTTGAGTTTGACGGTCTTCTCGTAGCTCCAAGCGGCCTTAGTCGCGTTGCCCGCGGCCCGCGCGCCGTTGTAGACCCTCACGGGAGTCTCTGACAGAGCTCGCAGCTCGGCCCGCAGCATCTCCTTGAAAACACCCGACCGCGTCAGGTTGGCGAGCCCGGCCACGAGGTTCTTCTCCACGGTGGCGTCCTTGCTCAGAATTTTTCGAACTAAGGCATCGTCCGGGAGGATGATGTCGTCCTCGGAGATGATCGACGAGGAATTCATGAGACCGGAAAGGCCGCGGCGGCGGTGGCGGCGAAGCGCTGCTGCCGACCTGCTGCTGCGGAGCGATTTTCCCAGCGCCTCCTCCTCGGCGCCTCCTCCCTCGCCGAGGGAGGAGGAAAGGGCCTCGGCGAGGGCCGCTTCGCTGCTGCTGCTGCTGCTTCTGCCGCCGCCCTCTTCTTCCGAGGAGGCGACGGCGGCGGGAGAGGAAAATACCTTTTCGTCGACGGCGCGGAGGAGCCCCAGCGAGGCGGAGAGGTCGGTCTCGAGGAGGAGCCGCGCGGTTGCGGCGAGATGGCTTCTCTGCTGCTTCTGCTGCTGCTGCTGCTGCTGGTGCTGCGAGGCGGCTGTGGCGGCGTCCGGAGCGGAGGCGGAGGAGGCTGTTTTTTTAGGTTGGGGAGGTGGAGGTCGTCGTCGTCGACCTCGTTAGTTGAGATTCGCAAGAGCAAGCCAATTCGAAAAGCCCCCCTTCCCCTCTTCTCATACCAAGATCCAGTGATAATGTCATTGCCCACCTGATTTACCAGCAAACGGACACGCAGCGTTGGCCACGGAGGCAAAGAGAAGAACGAAGACGGCCGCGAGCAGGGCGAGGGAAGACGCCATTGTTGCTCGTCGCAGCTGTTGCTGCTGCGACGTCGCCTTTGTCGTCGACCTCATCCCTTATTTAGACGGAAAGGCGAAGGCCGCTAGGCGACTTTCTGTAGAGTCCCAATAGGCTTCCAAGGGACAGAGCTGCTGCTCCAATTTGAGAGCCTTTATTCAAGAAAGGCAAGAAGAAAAGGAGCCTTCGCCTTTCTCTCTCGTTTCCCGCTCTCGCTTTCTTTTTTTCTTGGAGACAGTGAAACTTCTCTCCAAACAGAAAAAAACTCGTCTTCGATTTTCAATAAAAAAGAATGGAGCCGAACCCAGCGACGCCGATCGGGAGGAGGGAATCCTCTCTCCCGGACCTCCGTTCGCTGTACGAGTGGGTGCGTTGGTCGAAAGCTGGCGGAAAGGCGCGCGCGCACGAGGCGCAAGGAAGGGCCCCGTTCTTTCTTTTTTCCCCTCTCTTGCTTCCCTCTCCCATGTCGACTGCCGCAACACCTCTCTTTCTCCCTCTCGTTCGCCGTTTGGGGGGGGGCTTTTTTCTTCCCGAGTTTCGTACTTGAGAAATGCCGAGTTCTCGTAGCACACAGCACGCTAAAGAGAGAGCCAAAAAGAGACCGTGGAGGCGGCGAAATGAACGTTTGAAAAATTAACCGTTCCCCCAATTCACTTCTCTTCCTCTCTCAACCCCGACCTCCAAAAAAAAAAAAACTTTCCCCCCCAGGTCGACACCATCCCGCTCTCCCGCCCGCGCCGCAACCTCGCCCGCGACTTCTCCGACGCCGTCCTCGCCGCGGAGGTCGCGGGCTTCCTCTGGCCCGAAGCGAAGCTCTTCGGCTGCGGCGGCGGGAAAAGCGTCCCGGCCTTCCAGCCCGCGAGCTCAACGCAGGGGAAGATCTTCAACTGGTTCACGTTCCGCGAGCGGGTGCTGCGCAAGATCGGGGTCCCGGCGACGAGGGCCGACGTCGAGGCTGCCGCGAGGGGCGAGCCCGGGGCAGCGGAGTGGGTGCTAGCCATGCTGCGGCAGCGCGCGGAGAGAGGAGGAAGCGGTGGAGAGAGGAGGGGGGCGGGGTCCGCCGCCGCCGCTCCTGCCGCTGCTCCGACGCCGCCGGGGAGGGTCGTCAGGAAGGGAGGGGGGGTCGACGTCGTGTCCTCTCACTCGTACGCTGCTCCTTCTCCGCTGAGTCTTTCCTCCGAGAACAACGGCAACTGCCGCGGGGGCTGGAGGGATGCGGCGCTGGCAGCAAGAATCGGCGGATGCGGCGACGAAACTCCGGCAACGGCGGCAAAGAGGAGGACGAGGATGAGCAGGAGGGAACCGCCGCCGCCGACGGGGCCGAAGAAGCGTGTCATGTTCTCCCCGGCGGAGCAGCAAGGAGCGCCGCCGCCCTCGGCAGCGGAGCAGCAGCAGCAGCAGCAGGAGCAGCAGGCGCGACCTCCTCCTCCCCTCTCCTGTCCCGCGCTCGCGCTCGCGCGTCGCCAGGCCTCTCCTTCTTTCCCCTCCCCTCCTCCGGACCTGCTCCTCCTCGAGCTCGAGCGGGAGAACGCCGCCCTGAGGGGGCAGGTGGCCAGGCTCGAGCGGCTCTCTCTGAGGCAGGAGGCGCAGGTCGACGCGCTGCTGGAGGCGCTGGAGGACGCGTCGGCGACGGCCGCCGCGGCGGCGGCTGCGTCGGCCGCCTCTGCCGCCCCTTCCCCAGTCGCAGCAGCAGAAGCCGTCGAGACTGGCGGCGACGAAGAGCCGCCGCCGCCGCCGCAGCAGCGAAGGATCCTCTCGGGCGGGAGCCTGAAGCTCCCCGGGAGCCTGAGCTTCCCCTCGTCCTCGCCGCTTCGGGCGCTCGAAGGTGCGGTGCTTATCGGGAGGTGTTGAAAAGAAAAAGAAAGAAAAGCCTGTGATAAAGAAATTGAGAAAAAGACCCGAAAAAAGAAAGCGAAGACGAGTCTTTTCCTCTCTCTCTTCTTTTCCTCGCTCTTGAATTTTAGAGGAAGAAAACTCGTGTTTGTGCATCACAGTAGGATTCGAAAAAGCCGAAAGAACACAAAAATCAAGGAGCAGCAGCAGCAGCAGCGGCGTCGGGCTCCTTCTTGATGGCGACAGCGGCATCCCCCGCCGCCTCCGCCGCCTCCGCTCCCTCCTTCTTCACCCCCTCCCCTCCCCCCTCCTTCTCCCTCTCCTCCCTCGCCGCCCTCCTCGCCGCGTCGAAGTACTGGTTCGGGTGGTTGACCCCGCTGTCCAGCTCCTTCCCCCCGTGGACCGCCTCCCACGCCGAGGCGCACGCCAGCTGGTAGTGGCCCCGCCCCGCGCGCGCGGCGGCGGCGGCGGCCGCGCCGGCGCCCAGCCCGAGCCTCGAGCGGAGCAGGGCCGCCAGGGCGTCCGGGGCCTGCGTCTTGAAGGGGCAGCCGGCGCAGTCGCCCGAGTCGACGGGCGTCGTGACGATCTTGACGCACGAGTACGGGGTGTAGTCCGCCCTCTTGCCCTCCTTGCCGTAGTTGAAGCGCACGCCGTAGGCGTAGCGCTTGTCGAAGTCGTCGCCGGCGAGGTTGCCGAAGCCGTCGCGCCAGAACCGCATCGCCTCCTCCAGCGGCAGGCCGGCCCCCTTGAGGAACAGCCCCAGCTGCAGGCGCCCCTTGTGCTTGAGGTGCCTGTCGCGGTCGAGCCCCGCGAGCATCGAGGACATGCACAGCGGCAGCGAGCGCGCGGCGTCGAGCTTGCGGACGTCGGCCGCCGTCGCGATGCCGTCGCCGGCGTTTTTGGCCGCCTCGCTCGCGCTCCAGTCCAGGCCCAGGTAGCGCTGCGACAGCGACTCGACGACGGGGGCGAGGCGGTCCGCCTCGGAGGCGGCGACGCCGCCCTCCTTCCTCCCGCCGCCGCCGCAGGAGGAGGAGGCGCCGCCGCCCGCGGCGCCCGAGGAGGCCCCCCAGGCGCGCGCGGCCGCGGCGAGCCCGGCCGACAGCCCCGCCCTGAACGCCGAGGAGACGATGGACCCGGCGTCGTGCTTTGAGACGATGGCCTCTCCTGCCACGAGCAGGCACCGCCTGCCCGCAACGAGGTCGGGGACCTCCTCGAAGGGGGCCGCGAAGAAGTCCGCGGACCTCGCGGCCCCCGCGGCGACGTCGGCCGCGAAGCGGCGCGCCTCGGCGCCGAAGGCGTTTGCCTCTGCGACGGCCGCGAGCCTCGGCCTGTGCGCCTCGAACTCGGCCGCGGAGAGCGGGCGCACGGGGAGGCGAGCGCGCGAGGAAGGGGACGACGAGGAGGAGGGGGAGGAGCCGACCCCGGCGACGAACGCCGAGCGCTCGTCGGGCAGCAGGGCGCGGAACCTCGCGCGGAACAGCTCGCTCTCGTGCAGCAGTAGCCACCGCCTGAGCTCGTCGGTGCGGCAGTAGGCGAGGCGCAGCGCGTAGTGGGAGAGGAGGTCCTTGGCCGGGTTGCGCGGGGCGTCGATGTGCTCGGCGAAGAGCTTGACGGCGGTTTGCTGTTTGATGCGTTTTTTTGTCGAGTTTTTTTTTCTTCTTTGTGAGGGGAAAAAGTCAAAATTCTTTTCCTCCTCCCTTTCTCTCTCCATCTTCTCTCTCTTTCGTTATCAGTAGTTCTTTCTTTACCTCGACAGCGCTGATCTTGAGCCCTTTCGCCTTGGCCTCCTCGATGCCCTTGAGCACTGTTTTTTTGTTTTGTTTGTTGGAAAGAACGGAGTTTTCTTTTGTCGTCGAGTTTTTTTCTTGCTCTTTCGAAAAAACGCTCGCTCTTCTTCTTCTTCTTCGCGCGCATCAATCATCTTGTTTCCCTTGATTCGCTCTTCTCTTCTCTCTCTCTCTCCTTACCTCTCAACCTGTCGATCGCGGCCACCTCAAACTCCTCGATCGAGACGTCGCCCTCCGGGGGGTCGTCGTACATCGAGAGCGCGGCCGCGGCCGCGGCCGCGGCGCCGCTGATGTGGTTGACGCTGCCGCCGACGGACGATTTCGAGGCGCCGACCGCGTCGATCCCGCCGCCGATGCCCCCGACGCTCAGGCGGGACGCGCCAGGGCGCGAGGGCGCCTGGGCAGCGAGCCACGACATTTGATGGAACGAGCGAGAGGAGGCTTGGAAGAAGAAGAAAAAGAAGAAGAGAGGGGGCGTCGCCGGCGTTTCGAGTGCCTCCTTTCGCTCCCTCTTTCTCCAAATCAGGCGGAGCTGCTGCTTGCTCTTTTGGTGTCAGCGATGGCTGGCGTTGGGCGTTATCACTCGCGAAGAGGAGCGCCGCGCGCAGAAAGAAAGAAACGCGGAGCGGAACGACGAGAAAAGGCTCGTCCTTTGAAAGTCGAGAAGAGAGAGAGTCGAAAAAGTGACGATGTTGTGTCTTTTCTCATTTTCGCTCGCTCGCCCGACGACGACGACGACGGGAGAGCATCGAAAGAAAAAAAAGCCCTCGATCAAAATACACGTTTTCTCGTCTTCTTTCCCGTCTTGTTTACACCACGATGGTCCTCGACGCCGCGCGGGAGGCCGTCGCGGACCTGCTGCGGCGCCTCAGCACGGCGCTTGCGGTAAGAGAGAGATGACAGAGGATGGGAAGAGGAAGAGAGGCGACGGAGCGAGCAATCGACGGAGGAAGAAAAACACCGACGACGACCAACACTCACTTCCCTCTCTCTCTTCTCTTCCCCGCCCCCCCCC
>Ga0210003_1000954_pt1 | contig 25689 bp, 14 predicted proteins | sample LantaG_FD_182804 | JGI IMG/M metagenome (GOLD analysis project Ga0210003, IMG submission 182804) | Deep subsurface microbial communities from Baltic Sea to uncover new lineages of life (NeLLi) - Landsort_02402 metaG (SPAdes) (version 2) | ecosystem: Environmental > Aquatic > Marine > Oceanic >... | reverse complement strand
CCCTGCTCGACCCGGATATCGATACTATCCTTCCCGAAATAACGGTGCTTCACGAGATAACCGGCCAGGCAGCCGTTGGCGCTGCCGGTGGCGGGGTCCTCGGGAACCCCGTAATAGTCGGCGAACAGGCGGGCATGCAGCTGATTCTTTTTATCGACAGTTTCCGGGGCAAAAAAGAGAATCGCTTTTGAATCGATATGTTCTATCATTTCAAAATACAATTCACGATTCAGGACAGCCCTCTGAACGGCGGCCAGGGTTTTCAAAGGTGCCATAATGAACGGCGTCCCGGTAGAGACCTCCTGCGCGGGAAAACGTTCGTCGACATCGTCAATGTCAACATTGAGAACCCGGCTGATTTTTTCACGGTCGATAGTGCTTATAAAAGTCGGTTCGAGCTGTTTCATCCACATCTCTTCTGGAACATCGTCACGGTAGCTGAAAGTCACCGGAATCGGCCCGACTTTCAAATTGAGGATAACTTTATCAACCGGTTGTTTAATAATCTCCCGCTGAATTATATAGGCGGTGCCCAGCGTGGGGTGCCCGGCGAAGGGGATTTCCGCGGCGGGCGTAAAAATACGCACCGGGTAGCCGCCGTTTTCTTCTTGTTCGGAAAGGATGAAGGTCGTTTCCGAATAATGCATCTCGTTGGCGAGACGCTGCATTTTTTCATCGGACATTTTTTCGCCCGGCCTTATAACCGCCAGTTGATTACCGGCGTACTTTTCTTCGGCGAAAACATCGACGATATAAAAAACATCATCGGCCATAACCATACCTCCTCGATAAATTTATCAAGCTCTCCCTGATAACGAGTGAAAGCATTTTAGGACATATTAAATAAACAATTGGCATCAAAATAGCCCCGTTTATCGAGGCTGTCAAGAAGTCCCAAATAAAATAAAAAAAAGACCGGTTCCTTAACCGGCCTTAATGAAAATATCATATCCACAATCAAGGGCAGGGCGGAAGCGGTTTATGCGACAGGTACAGATGGTCAATCAGGGCCGTGATATCGGAGATATCCGGCTCACCGCCGCTTTTATCGACATCGGCCTCGTCGGGACAGCACAGGGGCGTATGGGAGAGATAAAGATAATCGATCAGGGTGGTGATATCCGAGATATCGGGTTCGTCAAGCGTTGAGCAGTCGGCATTTCCCGTAAATCCCTCGCAGCAGCAAGCATCACCAACCTGGTCCTGGTTGACATCTTCCTGCCCCGGGTTATACACGTAAGGACAATTATCGCAGACATTACCCAGGCCATCATTATCGGAGTCGGCCTGGTTGTCGCTGCTTAGTTCGGGGCAATTGTCGCAGGCGTCGCCGTAACCGTCACCATCGGCGTTGACCTGGTCGTTATTGACCACATACCGGCAATTGTCACAGACATCGCCGAAATCGTCCCCATCGATATTGTTCTGGTTGGCGTTGGCAACCTGCGGGCAGTTGTCGCATCCGTCGGGGATGCTGTCGTTATCCTCGTCGTACTGGTCGTCGAAACCGGGGCAACGGTCGCAGGCGTCGCCGTAACCGTCGAAATCAATGTCATCCTGGTCGGGATTGAAGGTGAACGGGCAGTTATCCGTTTCATCGGCGATCTCGTCATTGTCGTCGTCCGGGTCGCACAAATCCCCCATACCGTCCAGGTCAAAATCAAGCTGGTCGGGGTTGTAAACCGAGACGCAGTTATCGGCGACATCGGGAATGCCGTCGCCGTCGGCGTCCTCGGAAACCTCGAGGCCGAGATCGGTCAGGGCCTGCCGCAAAGCGGCCACGGCTGAAACACGCTCGATAAATGAGAGAGGAATATCAAAAAAGACATATTCATATTCCCCGCCGAGGTAACGCCAGCCGACCGTCTTCCCCTCGGTATATATCGAGTCGTTTTGGGAATCGTAGGTATAGATAATCTCGGGCATCGGGGAGTTGAGTTGCGGGATACTGGGGCAGGGAATGCCGGAGATATTGAAAGGCTCGCTGTGGTCGGCGGCCGCCAGCGAATCCCAGGTCAGGTCCGGATAACCGGTCATGGCGCTGTGTCCCCCGATAAGATCGGAGAAAATCGTCAGCGTCCCCGGGTCGGTGAACGACTGGGGTACGGTTCTGCTGTCGATGTGGAAATAATCCACGTAGGCCGCCTGGTAGGTCGTATCCGGCGAATAAAAGACGGTCTCAAGGTACGGCGATACGGTGGTGATATTGCCCCAGCGGCCGAAAATAACGGCCTTGCCACCCAGCGAGAGGTAATAGCCGATATCCTCGAGGATACCCCCGGCTTGCGGGAGCTGACCGATATCATCGTAACCGGCGCCGGATTCGGCCGCGATAACTATCGTCCCGTAATCAATCAGCGACAGGAGGTCGATATTATCGTTCTTTTTGATATAGGCTGAGTCGGACAGGTAATCGTATTGATAGCCGGCCAGGGCTTCCCTCAGGAAGTCGCCGGAGCGGGCGGCTTCGGAGATGGCGAAAAGATACGAGGTCCGGTTGATGGCGAGAATTTTATAAGGATTCAAAGTCGCGGCTCTCATAACCACCGGTTCGAACCCGGCGGTATCGGAAATATATCCGTCGGCGTCGACCGCCACTATTATATATTCATGGAAGTCATTGCCCAAAGAGGGGTCCAGGTCGGAAAAGACAGTGTCGTAAACGATATCGGGCAGGCGAACCCGGTCGCGAATAATTTCATAATGGTCAAAATCAAGCTCCCGGTTATTAGCGCTCCAGAACAGGTAAATACCGTTCATAAGCGGTTTCGCCTGCTGATTCTCCGGCAGGAGCGGTTGCAAATAGGGCGTTCCTTCGATGGCGTTGTAAATTATCGATATCCGGCCTTCGCTGCTGCCGGCCAAAAGGTAAAACCGGTATTTTTGTCCCTCGGTCAGGCCGCTGACGATATAACGGGTGCTGTCGAGGGAAACCATCAGCGACTCCGGCTGTGTTTCCGGAACGGTATTATAGTGCAGCCAGTAAAAATCTACATCGGTCATATCTCCGGACTGCCAGTGCACCTGTATCGCCTGGCCGTCACCGACATCGAATACATCGGTGGTCGTTACCGGCGCCAGGCTCCGGTTGGTGGTATAAACCGTGGCCAACGAGGCTTTGACCATGCGCGTCATGTACTCGAAATTTATATAGGTGGTGCTGTCCGTAGGCTGATGGTACTCCGTGGAGAAGTTACCTTCCTGCACGAACGAGACATCGTAACCGGCATCCTGGAAAGGCAGGTGGTCGGAAGCCGTGGAGCCGCCCAAAAAACCGGTGATATTGACATACCTTTCGGCCAGGCGGCACCAGAGTTCGGAATAACCCTTTTCCGGACCGTGATAGATGTTGGCGTAATGGTCGTTATTATAATGACCGATCATGTCGAGATTCATCATATAGACAATATCATCGTTGTGCAACAGGGCGTTTTCGACATAATGGTAAGAACCCCACATCCATGATTCCTCGGAATCGAAAGCGATGAACACGAACGTCATTTCGGTTTCGATGTCGCGCAGTACCCGGGCCAGTTCCAGCACGGCGGCGGTTCCCGAACCGTTGTCGTCAGCGCCGGGGCAGTCCGGCACGGCATCGAAATGCGCCCCGACCACCACCTGCCGGTCGGGAAAGCGGGAGCCCGGTTTGACGGCGTAAACGTTGTAACACGGCACCGGGTAGTAATCCCATAACTGGGCGCCCTCGAAGGAGTCGATTACCACCGAATCATAGCCGAGCTCGTAAAACTTGCTCTCCAGCCAATCGCGGGCGGCGTAGTTGGAATCGGTGCCGGCCAGGCGGCGGTAGAAAGCCTCCAGGCGGTAAAGATACGATTCCAGCGAATCCTGATTTATCAGGTTAAGGAGCGAGTCCATATTGACCCCGCTCAAAAGAGCCGTTTCATCGATATGTTTCAAGGTTGGGAAGGTAATGCGAATTTGCTCGTTTCTGACCGGCATAAGCTCTATTTTATCGCCGGTTGTAACCAGGTGCCGGGCGTCGGCCCGATAAACCCGCAACCGGTCCTCTTCATAGACGAGGGGATATTTATCGACATTTTTCTTGTCCTGCCGGGCATCGATAGCCAGTTGTTCCACCGTAAGGTTGGATTCGATTAACTCGATTTTCAAACCTGAGCGGTTCAGCCTTTCCACAGCCGGCGCGTCGGCCAGGACCAGGTAACCTTCGCGGACCCGAAGCACCGGTTCGACCTCGACGGCTTTCAGCACCTCGGCATCGTTGAAATCACTAACAATGACTTTATATAAATCGGCCGATTGGGCCGGTGAAGCGAACGCGCAAAGAACCGCAATAACCCCCACGGTAAAGAGAACTATTTTCCCGTCCATAGAGTTACCTCCCAAAAGAATATATCAAAGCAGGTTCTAAAATATGAGGAAAGTACTATGTATCAGCTTTATATAATATAACATTTTAAGTACGATAGTCAAGATTGATTCTCCGCCAAAAAAAAGGACAGGCGCGAGCGCCTGTCCTTCGATAGGTTATGAAAAAAGGTGTTATTTCAGAAGCACCATCTTTCTCGTTAATGAAAGATAAGAGTTTTTTCATAACCCCTCCTGCTGTGTGTTTGCAAAAGTTTGTGAAGGCGGATAAAAAAGGCGTAATTATCCCTTAATCAGTTATCACCCCCTTTAAAATATATCCCAAAAAATAGTAGATTTAAAAAGACAAACCATGAGGTAATTTATTTGTGTTTATTTGAATTTAACAGATAAAAAATAACAAAAAATCTCGATTTAACAAGGTTTTTCTGAACCGCACAGCAAAAATGTTTCCCGGTTAATTCTATGTTTGGTTAACGCAACAACTTGTACCAGGACAAAAAAACCGTCGCTGTTAGCAGCGACGGTTTTTGTCTATTATTGGTCATTAAATCTCACGGACATTCCGCCAGCGAATCGTGCGACAGATAGAGATAATCAATAATCCTGACGATATCGGAAATATCCGGTTCGCCGCCACTGCCGTCGGCATCGGCCTCGTCCGGACAGCACAACGGCTGGTGCGAGATATAGAGGTGATCGATAATGGCCACAATATCCGAAATATCCGGCTCCTCCTCCTCGGAACAGTTGGTGTTGCCGGTGAAACCGATACAACAGCAGGCGTTCCCCGTACCGTTACCATCGGTGTCTTCCTGTCCGGGATTGTATACGAAGGCGCAGTTGTCACACGCGTTGCCGTAACCGTCGTTGTCGGAATCGAACTGGTCCTGGTTGGTTTCCGTTGGACAATTGTCGCAGACGTTACCGTAACTGTCACTGTCCGAGTTAAGCTGGTTGGCGTTGGCGGTCGAGGGACAATTATCGCAGACATCCCCGACCCCGTCGCTGTCGGAATCAGCTTGGTCCGCGTTAGCCGTCAACGGGCAGTTATCGCAGTCGTTGGGGTGCACGTCACCGTCGTCATCAAGGTTGTCATCGTACCCGGCACAGGCGTCGCACGGGTCGCCAACCCCGTCAAAATCGCTGTCCAGCTGACCGGCGTTGGATGCCAACGGGCAATTGTCCTCGACATCCAACACGTCGTCGTTATCGTCATCATCGTCACAAACGTCACCCCATTGGTCGAGGTCGTTATTTTCCTGGCCGGGATTGTAAACGACCGGGCAATTATCGGCCGGGTTGGGCACCCCGTCGAGGTCGTCATCCTCCGGAGCCTCGATACCGAGGTCGTTTATCGCCTGGCGCAGGGCCAGGACCGCGGGCGTGCGTTCAATAAACGAGAGAGGAATATCAAAAAAGTAAAACTCGAAAACACCGCCCAGATACCGCCAGGCTATGGAGTGCCCCTCGGTTAAAGCGGAATCCGTTCTCGAATCGTAGGTGTAAACGACATCGATTCCGGAACTGCCCAGTATCGGCAGGCTCTGGCAGGGGATGCCCCAGGGGGCGTTAATGGGTTCGCTGTGAATATCCGTAGCCAGTGAATCCCAGACCAGGTCCGGAAATCCGGTTATCTGGCTGTGGGCGCCGACCAGGTCGGAGGAAATGGTGTAAGTGCCCACATCGAGATATGAGAGCGGTAAGGTGCGGGAATATACCTGGAAATAATCGATATAAGCCGATTGGTAAGACCCCGGTTCGTAATCGATGGAAATGACTTCATGGCCGACGGTGCTGAAACTTCCCCAGCGTCCGAAAATTATCACTTTTCCGCCAAGCGACAAATAATAAGCGATATCCTCGAGTATTCCGCCCGCTTTCGGAAGCTGGCCGATATCATCGTAGCCGGCCCCCGATTCGGCCCCGATAACCAGCAGGCCGTAATCGACCAAATCAATCAAATCGATATTGTCCGCTTTCTTGATATAGGCGCTGTCAGAGAGATAGTCATAATAATAACCGCCCAGTGCCTCGTTCAGGAATTCACCCGTCAGCGATGATTCGGAAAGAGCGAATTGATACGAGGTTCGGTTTATGGCCAGGATCCGGTCAGCCTCGAGCGTGGCCGCTTTCATCAAAACCGGCTCCACCCCGGTAGTATCAGACATGTTGTCTTCCTTATCCTTTGCCACGACAATATATTCGTGTACGTCGGTGCCCAAAGAGGGGTCATCATCGATAAAGGAAGTATCGCTGATAATATCCGGCAGCAGGTTACCGTCGCGAATTATTTCATAATGATCAAAATCAAGTTCGTTGTTATTACCTTCCCAGAACAGTTCAATGCCGCCAAAAATCGGCAAAGCCTGCTGGCTCTCCGGCAACGCCGGCAAGTAATAAGGCGTCCCTAAGACTTTATTGTATTGAATGGAGTTGCGGCCCTCATTATTCCCGGCGACCACATAGAAGCCGTACTTCTGTTCCTCGGTCAGACCGGTAACGAGATAGCGGGTGCTGTCTTCGGAGACGAAGATAGAATCCAGTTGACTGGCCGGTTCGGTATCGAAAAACACCCAGTAATTGTCAATTGTGGCGGGGTCGCCGGGCAGCCAGTGCACCTCGACCGACTGACCGTCACCACCGTCATAGATAGCGGTAGTCGTCACCGCCGGGAGCGCCCGGTTGACCGTGAAGGCGGTCGCCAGGGAAGCCTTTATCATCCGGGTCATATATTCAAAATTGACATAGGTGGTACTGTCCGAGGGCGTGTGATAAACAGTGGAAAAATCATACTCCTGGACAAAGATGGCGTCATAACCGTTTTGAATGAAGGGAGAGTGGTCGGAGCGGCCGGACTGACCTGCCAGGTTGCCGGTAATTCCGACATACTGTGAGGCCAGGCTGCCCCAGAGCAGAGAGTAGGCCTGTTCCGAACCATAATATAAGTTGGCCTGATTACTGTTGGTGTATTGCGCTATCATATCCATATTGAGCATGAAAAGAATGCTGTCGCCGGCCCCGGCGGCGCTCGCAGCGTAGTGCTCGGAACCGATCAGGCCTGACTCCTCGGAATCAAAAGCGATAAAAATAAAGGTCATTTCCGTCTCGACATCTTTGAGCGCCCGGGCTATTTCCAGCACCCCGACCGTACCGGTGCCGTTGTCGTCGGCTCCGGGACTGTCGGGCACGGCGTCATAATGCCCCCCGATAACAATCTGCCGGTTGGGATAAACACTCCCCACTTTTTTGCAGACAACATTTCGGGAATTAACATAACTGTAATCCCAGAGCTGCTGGCCGGTAAAGTTATCGTAGTAAACCAGAGGATACCCGAAGGATTCAAATTTACTTTTTATCCAGGACCCGGCGGTGTAACCGGAGTCGGTCCCCGTCAGCCGGCCGTTGAAAGCTTCCAGCCGGTACAGATAAGCCTCCACCGAATCCTGGTCGATGCGGCTGATGATGGTATCGAGGTCCACGTTGCTTAAAAGTGACTGAGCGTCAATCCTGACCGGTGGTCGGTAAGTAATTTCCAGATATTGATTGTTGATGGGAATCAAGTCCGCCCCCTGTTCGGACTGCGCCTGTCCCGAATAATTTAATTTAAGTATACGCAGGTCATCCTGTTCAAAAACTACCGGGTACCTTTCGGCGTTTTGCGTATCCCGGCGGTTGTCAACCGCGAGGAGGTCCATCGCGACATCCGGGGCCAGAAAATCAATCTCCAGTCCGGCTGTTTCCAGCCGGTCGGCAGTTTCCGTATCGGTTATAACCAGGTAACCGTCCGTCAGCCGGTAAACCGGTTCAACCCCGATGGTCGATAGCTTTTCCGCCTCAAGGCTGCTGGTAACTTTTACCCGGTATAGATTACCCGGGGTCTTGTCGGCCACAACAGGACCGGCCAAAATAACAGATATAAGGATAGCACAAAATAATTTTCGAAACATCGGGGGATACCTCCAATCAAGCTATATATATATAAGACGGGGTGTGTATTATATAAGTTTAATTGAAATATAGCATTAAATTGAAAACTTAGCAAATAATAACATTTTATTATTCTTTACCGTTAGGTAAAGATTAAAAACAGATTTTGCGTCAAAGGGAGCATTATTCCTGGAGGTGAATTTCCCCCGCCCGGGCGACAGCCATTTCCGTCAGGAAGGGACCGATACCCTCGTAAATAATGACCGACGAAAAAATCACCGCCCCGATAGTCTGCCCCAAATCAGGATAAATATCGGCCACCGAAATCACCAGCCCGATAGCCAGCAGGAGGCCGCCGATAATTACCAGGAGCAGTTCCGAGAGGTCGTCGATTTTCTGTTCCCAGAAAGTAATTATGGCCGCCACCGCCCCGCCGATCAACGCCGCGAGGACAAGCTCTTTAAACAGCATAAAGGTTACCGACCAGAACATCTCCCCCTCCATCAGGTTGTAAAAACCGAAGCAGAGACGAAATACCACCAGGCAGAGGATATTGTTTATCGCCACCACTGCCAAGAGGGTTTCGGTCAGGGGGCCGCGGGCTTTATATTCCCTTATAACCAGCAGGGTCACCCCGGGAGCCGTGGCGATGCTTATCGCGCCCAGAAGCAGGGGGACAGCCCCCAATCCCGGGTAATCGCCAGCGACAGGCCCATCACCAGCACAAATGCCCCCAGGCTTTCAGCCAGAGCGATATAGATTACCTTCCGGCCCATCGATTTCAGGTGCTGCAGTTCAATCTCTCCCCCGATGGCGAACAGGATCAGCCCGAGAGCGATATCGTTGACGAGGTGGACACTTTCCAGAGCGCCCGACGATATCAAACCGATTACCGAAGGCCCGAAGATCAAGCCGGTCAGCATGTACCCCGTCACCCGGGGAATTCTGACAGAGTGCGACAGTTTTCCCCCCAGCAAACCCAGGAGGATTACCACCCCGACGCTTAACAATCCGGAAATCTGCATGATAGTGTCCCGCTAAAAATATTCGGCTCAATAATAGGTTGGCTACCGGCGGGTGTCAACTTAAGAATAAACGATTTAAAGCAATAACACTGTACTCGGAATTATTAATTTTTCGTTAATAATCCCGTTAATTATTAACTTTAAAACTACCCATATTGACAAATAATAAAAAAAATATTGAAATTGAAATAAATTTAGTCGCTTCGCTTCAAATTTCTCATCTATTCATTTTTTACGACCGCTCGGAGAGTAACATGTCAGGTAGAAAATCACTAACATCCGTATATTCATACAGCTTTACTATTTTAACACTGGTTATTTTGGAGGTCGTTATATTCGTTAACAGCGGTTTCGGTCAGGATTATGACAGTATTCCCATCACCCGCTGGGTTGACCCGGAAGGCCGCCAGCCTTTGAGTTACCTGCAGTGGCAAGCCCGAATCGAGCAGCCGGGACCGTTCACGAGTGAACTGGTTTATAAAAGCGCCCCTCTCAAAGACGACGACAGCGGCAAATGCTGCCTGGTCGTCAACGATTCTCTCTATCCCCTGATACAGACTTTGCTGGACCAGTATATCACCGACCTGACGGCCGAGGGGTACGAGGTCGAGGTACACACCTCCTCCGGCGGCACGTATGAAACCTTCCGGCAGTTTCTGCAGGTCTTGTACGCCGACGGCATGGAGGGCTGCGTCCTGATCGGGGACCTGCCGGTAGCCTGGTACGAGGCCGACTGCAGCGAAAGCGAGGTCCCCGATATCGCGGATATCACCCGCATTATCGACTACCTCTACCTCTCGCACCTGGAATTGTGTTGTCTTGAGGAAGCTGATGTCGACGGTTCGGGCGGTGAGCCGGATATCTCCGATATCACCTGCCTGATTGACCATCTCTACCAGACGCACGAACCGCTGCCCGATTGCTTATAGCAAAATCACCGGCGGAACCAAACAGATAATAAGCCGTCCCCTGAAAAGGGGACGGCTTTTTTTATCAAAAAAAGACATTTTCTGTCAGCCAGCGTACGCTCGGAAAAAAATTCCGGGACTCAACCGCTTTTTTGATTGAAACCAAGGTTCTACCAAGTAAGAACAACCGTTATTCTCTCAAAAGACACTCCAATATGCCGATATAATCAATATTGGTTTTATGGAAAAACGGGATAAATCACCCGAAAAGGCAGTAGATTTTTTTAATTTTTTTAAAGGGGATCGCGGTTCCATATACCGACCAAAATTCGGTAAACCGCAGAAGTTGTCTATAGACCTAACCATATGCAGCGACATTGAATAAATTTATCCGAGGTAAAACATATAATCATGTCTATAGTACATTACCGTCCTTTAAACAGCACAGCTTGAGGAAAATTCATGTCCAAGGGGAAAATCTTAATAATATCATCCAAACGCGCTACGGCTGATAATATCAAAAACAAATTGAACGGTATCGGCTATAAATCCATCGTGGCCGATGACCTTGAAAGAATATCGGAACATATCAATAAATCCAAACCGGACCTGTATCTGGTAGATATCAACCTTAAATCAGGTTCGAAAGCCAAAAAGATTAAGGCCCAGCTCCCCCGGACAAAAAATATTCCCCTGGTTTATTTTGTACCCGAAAACGAGCCTTCAGATTTGAACAAGCTTAAAAAACTCAAAGCCTACGAATATATTTTTACCTCCGGGTCGAAAAAAGAAATTAAGACGGCTATCGAGGCCGCGATAGCTCTGGCCAGCCGGGAAATTAAATTTAAGGAAGGCGAAGATAAAATTCGTCAAGGTAGTCATATCGACCGTAAGCTCAAGGAAAAGAAACCCGCCCTGGACACCCTGATGAGCAATCTGCCCGGTATGGCCTATCGCTGCCTCAACGACCGGGATTGGACCATGGAGTTCGTCAGTGAGGGTTGCGAGGAACTGACCGGCTATCAACCTTCGGAACTAATCGACAACAAAAAAACATCCTACAATCAAATTATTCACCCCGACGACACCGAGAAGATATGGGACAACATCCAGGCCGCGATCAGTGAAAACCGGGTTTTTACCATCACCTACCGTATCTATACCAAAAACGACCAGTTAAAATGGGTCTGGGAGCGGGGCTGTGGGATTTATGACGAAAACGGCGACCTGGCGGCTATCGAGGGATTTATCTCGGATATTACCCATCGGATTCAGATGGAAGACCGCCTAGAAAACGCCTTTCTGGAAAAAGAGATGATTCTTGACAGCTTGTTGGAACATGTCATTTTGGAAGATGAGGACCTGAAAATAATATGGGCGAACAAGGCCGCCTGTGAGTCGCTGCAAATGCCCCGCGATGAAGTTATCGGCCGTCATTGTTATGAACTCTGGGCTCAGAGGCAAGAAGCCTGCCCGAAGTGTGCCGTGGAGAAAGCGATAAAAACGGGCCGACCGCAACAACAGGAAAAGACCACCTCGGACGGCAAATCATGGTTAATCCAGGGACACCCGGTGTACGATACCGACGGCAATATCGTGGGCGGTATCGAGGTTACCCTGGAGATAACCGAACATCGACAGACGGAAAAGGCTCTCGAGAAGTCCGAATCGAAATATTTCGAATTATACGAAAATCTTCGCGACGGCTCGGCGGCGGTCGACATGACCGGCCGAATCACCGATTTCAATCCGGCTTTCCAAAAGATGCTCGGATACACCCGGGAGGAAATCTTCAATTTAACCTACAACGATATAACGCCGGAAAAGTGGCATGAGAAAGAGAAGAAAATAATCGACGAACAGGTCCTGACGAAAGGCTACTCCGACCTCTATGAGAAAGAATATATTAAAAAAGATGGGACCGTTTTCCCCATCGAACTCAGGACTTATTTAATCCGCGACGATAAGAACGAGCCGGTCGGCATGTGGGCTTTTATCCGGGATATTACCCGACGCAAGGAGATCGAAAAAGCCCGCCTGGAGCAGGAAAACCGTCTCCGCTCGGTGGTTGAAAACATGCCGGTCATGATGAACGCTCTCGACGAAAACGGCCATATACTCGTCTGGAACCAGGAATGCGAACGAGTGACCGGTTTTAGCTCTGAAGAGATTATAAATAATCCCCGGGCGATTGAAATGCTCTACCCCGACCGGGCCTATCGCAAGAGCATGATGGCCGAATGGAAAAAGAGAGGCAACAACTATCGTGACTGGGAATGGAATATCACCTGCAAGGACGGCAGTGTCAAAATCATATCATGGTCAAGCCTCTCGGAAGTTATCCCTATTCCGGGCTGGGCTTCCTGGGGTATCGGCCAAGATGTCACCGAATGCAAAAAAACCCTGAAAGAACTGCAGCGGTTGGGACGAGCCGTGGAGCAGTCGTTCGACGGCATCGTCATGATTGACCTCAAAGGCAATATCCAGTTTGTCAATCGGACCTGGGCGACCATTCACGGCTATGAACGCGACGAACTGATGAATAAACACATGAGCATATTCCATCCCAATCGGCACATGGAGGAAGACGTCCTGTCCGCCCTGCTTGACGATCACCATACCGACGGTTGGGTGGGCATGGTCGAGCATCTACGCAAGGACGGTACCATCCTCCCTACCTGGATGACTATCAGCATTCTGAAAAACGACGCGGGACGGCCGATCGGTTTCGTCGGCACGGCCAGGGACATTACCGAAAGCAAAAAGGTCGAACAAGCCCTTAAAGAAAGCGAGGAACAGTACCGGTTGCTGGCTGAAACCGCCAACGACATGATACTCACCCATAATATAATTGGTAAAATAACCTATACCAATAACGCCCTGGTTGAACTGACCGGCTGTAACGAGCAACTCCTCAAAAACATGAATATCACCGCCCTCCTGCCGGACGCGAAACTTGGCCTCACCTTTCAGGCGGATAAAATAACCGACGGCCCGGAAGAGCGGCCCCTTATATATAAAACGGAGTTGGTCACCAAAAACCGCCAGCGGATTCCCGTGGAAATCAGTTCTGCTCCTCTCATCAAGGATAACCAGGTAATCGGCCGGCTCATAATTGCCCGCGATATCAGGGAACGCCAACAGGCGGAACAAGCCTTGAAAGAATCCGAATCCAGGTACCGCCGGATAATCGAAAACACCATCGACCTGATTTACTCGTGCTCGCCCGAGGGTACGATACTCTATATCAGCCCCCAGATCTCTAATTACGGTTTTTCGGTCGACGAGGTCCTGGGACGTAATATTCTTGAGTTCGTTAACCCGGACGACGTGGAACATTTCAACAACGACATTCGCCGAACGGTTGAGTTCGGGGAGAAAGCGCCCACCGAATTCCGCTTTATCGGTAAGGATAAAACGGAATATTATGTTGAGGAAATCGGCAAGGTCGTATGCGACGGGGAGGATATCATACAGGTTACCGGTGTTATCCGGGACATCACCGATCGCAAGCTGGCCGAGAAAGCCCTGCTTAACTCCGAGGAAAAATACCGCCTGTTGATTGAAAACGCCAACGACGGGATTTTCGTAGTCCAGAACGGTGAATTCAAATTCTTCAACCCCAAAGCCATTGCCATCACCGGATACACTCTCTCGGAAGCCGAAAATCTCAAGTTAACCGACCTTATCCACGAGGATGACCGGGAGATGGTCCTGGAACGCCACAGAAAACGTCTCCAGGGCTTCGATGCACCGGATTTATATCATTTCCGCATTGTCGACAAATACAAAGATGTGCGCTGGTTGGAGATAAACGTCGTGCGAATCACCTGGGAGAACCAACCGGCCACCCTCAATTTCATAAGCGACGTTACGGAGCGGAAACAGGCCGAAGAGGTCATACGCAAGAGCGAGGAACGTTTCCGCACGATGGCGGATTTCACCTATGACTGGGAGTCGTGGATCGGTCCGGACGGAAAGTACATTTACGTCTCACCCTCTTGCGAAAGGGTAACCGGCTACCGGGCGGAAGAATTTTTACAGGATTGCAAGCTCATGCAGAAAATAACGCATCCGGATGACCGGGAGAAGGTCGTGGCGCACCTTAACGACCGCCTGGACATCAGCCGCCCCCACTCCTTTGAGTTCCGCATAATCGCCCGCGACGGTTCGCATGTCTGTTTAGAACATGTCTGTCAGCCGGTGTACAGCCCCGACGGCCGCTACCTGGGTCGGCGTTTCAGCAACCGCGACACCACAGAACGCAAAGCCATGCTGGAAGCGCTCGTGGAATCCGAGGAAAAATACTCCACCCTTATCGAAAAGGCCAAAGACGGCATAATGGTCATTCAGGACGAAATCATTAAGTTCGTCAACAAGGCCATGGCGGATATGAGCGGCTACACGATTGAAGAATTGATCGGCCTGAATTACCTTGACCTGACCGCGCCCGAATCAAAAGAACTGATTTCCCAGCGCTATAAACTTCGCCTGACCGGAAAAAATCCGCCCAGCTTTTATGAAATTAAACTGCAGTGCAAAGACGAGACCATCAAGGATATCGAGCTGTCGGTGGGCATTATTAAGTATCTGGGCCAACCGGCCACGGTGGCGATTCTGCGGAATGTCACCGAACGCAAGAAAGTCGAAGAACATATTCGACGGAATCTGGCGGCCCTCGACGCGGCCACGGACGGTATCGCCATCATAAACAAAAATTACGAATATACCTATCTCAATCTTGCCCATGCCAGGATGTACGGCTATGATACTCCCTTTGAGTTGATTCACAGCACATTCCAGGAACATTATGATGAAAACAAAATTCAGCGTTTTGACCGGGAAATCCTCCCCGCTCTCGAAAAATGCGGTTTCTGGCGAGGGGAAATTACCGGGAAAAAGAAAGACGGCACCCTGTTCCCGGAGGAACTGTCCCTGACAGTCCTCGAGGAGGGGGGCATGATCAGTATTGTACGGGATATCACGGATATAAAAAACACCGAGAATCAGCGGCGCCAACTCCAGGAAATGCTGGAACGGGCTGAACGGATGGAATCGCTGGGCATCCTGGCCGGCGGGGTGGCCCATGATTTGAACAACATGCTCGGTCCCCTGGTAGCCTATTCCGACCTTATCCTGGAGGAAGCCGACGGCAATGACCGCACCCGTAAAATGGTGGAGAGAATCGGCAAGGCTTCCCGTATAGCCGCCGATATCATCCAGGACCTGTTGACCCTGGCCCGGCGCGGCCGTTATGAAATGACCGCTACCAACCTCAATGATGTAATCGAAACCTACCTTGACTCGCCCAGTTACGCTCGCCTTACCAAAAACCGGCCGGATATCGAACTTGAACTGAATCTCGACCCGTCGATCGGTGACCTCCACGGCTCGCTCTCGCACCTGTCCAAAACCGTAATGAACCTCGTAATAAACGCGTTCGACGCCATGCCGGGAGGGGGCAAGCTAACCATCGAAACCACCCGCCGGTACCTGGACAAACTCTATGGCGGTCACGATAAAATCGATGAGGGCGAATATATAATTTTCAAAGTCCGTGACACCGGGATGGGCATCGACCCCAAGGACCTGCCCAAAATTTTCGAGCCTTATTATTCCAAGAAAAAAATGGGCGCCAGTGGCAGCGGCCTGGGCCTGGCGGTCGTATACGGAATCGTCAAAGACCACCACGGTTATTACGATATCTTTTCGGAAGTCGGCCGGGGCACGGAGTTTATATTCTATTTCCCGGTCTCACGAGTGAGTGAAAAAACCGCGCCGAACGACAGTCCCGTCAAAGACCTGGCCGGTAACGAAACCGTCCTGGTCGTGGACGACGTTGAGCAACAGCGGGAGATGGCTTTCGATTTACTGACCAGCCTTGGCTACCAGGTGACGACCGTCGCCAGCGGCCGGGAAGCGGTCGACTATCTCAAGGACCACCAGGTCGATTTGGTGGTTATGGACATGATTATGGAAAAGGATTTCGACGGTCTTGACACCTATCAAGAAATCCTGAAAATACGACCCGGACAGAAGGCCGTTATAACCAGTGGCTTTTCCGCCACTGAGCGGGTCAACGAAATGCAGGAACTCGGCGCCGGCGCCTATATTAAAAAACCCTACACCCGCCAGAGCCTCGGCAGGGCTATTCGGGAAGAGCTTGACGATAAAGTCAAAACCGAGCTGACCGCGGGCTGAATATCGAATTAAAAACTTATTAACTTATTGCCAGCCTTTTATCCCGGTTCTTTTCAATTAAATGAACCGGGACATTTCTTGTTTTTTTGAATCCTTTGGCCTATATTTATATCTAATGGATGAAAAGGAATTAGTCAAAAGGGCTCAGAGCGGTGATTTTGACGCCTTCAACCGCCTGATAGCCGAGCAGAAAGATAAAATCTACCGGTTGGCTTTGAAGCTGATCGGGAACCGCGAGGACGCGGAGGATATCATGCAGGAAACATTTCTCAAAGCGATCGATAATATCGACAAGTTTCGGCTGGAGTCGTCGTTCGGCACCTGGCTCTACACCATCGCCTTAAACAGCGTCAGGGCTCACATGGGCAGCCGCAAACGGATGAGCCTGAAACCGATTGAAACTATCCCTCCCCGCCGTCAAATCGCGTATTTTACGCGCCCGTCTGGCCCTGCGGGAACAGCTGGCGGAACATTTCCAGGAGAAAATAGATGAAAAAGTGTAATCAAAATATTCAGAATATCTGCGATTACATCGACGGCGAACTGGACCAGTCGCTCTGCGAAGAAATCGACAAACACCTGAAGGAATGCCGCAACTGCCGGATCATGGTCGATACCCTCCGCCAAACAGTGGTGCTCTGCCGCGAGGGTAAACAGGAACGCCTCCCCGCCGAAATCGAAAACAAGCTCAACGACGCTCTTCGCCGCAAGTGGGAGAAAAAATTCAAAAAATAAGCGCCGCTTCAATCGTCCCGGCGTTTCAAATTTCGCATCAAAACAGACCCAAAAAAAATCTCCTTCATTAATATTATATAAATAAGCCCCCCTGAAAAGTCGTGTCCCAGGCGGCATCTTCAAACCATCCCCTTGTCCGTCAACCATTTAAGTAGTTATAGACCATTATAGTATATTTTTTTGAATCCTTTCCCGGCTTTTTCTATCTAACAAAACAATAACAATCAAAAAATTTGAGAGGACTGGATTCATGAAAAAGTTTTTAACCGAATTTTCCATCAATCATCCCTGGCTGGTCATAGTGGGGATTGTGCTGGTGACGGTCTTTTTTGCCGCCCAGCTGCCCGATATAAAGATAGATACCGACCCGGAAAACATGCTTGAGGCCAATGAACCGGCCCGGGTGTTCGACCAACAGGTCAAGGAAGAATTCTCCATTTACGATTTTATCGCGGTGGGCGTGGTCGATGAAAAGGGCGCTTTCAACAAGCAGCTTTTGACCGACGTTTATCGCATTATGGAAGAGGTGGCGGAAATCGACGGTGTTATCGCCGATGATATCCTGGCTCCCTCAATGGTTGACGACATCAAGCAAACCGACGGTATCCTGACGGTCAAGACCCTGCTCAAGAAAGAGCCGCAGAGCGACGAGGAAGCCCGGTATATTCTTGGCCGCATCAAGGATAACCCGATTTTAAAGGGCAAGCTGGCTTCGGACGACGGCAAAGCTATCGCTATGTTCATCCCCATCGAGGCTAAGAACATGTCGCACCGGATCGCCGGTGAGATTCAGGAAATTATCGACCGCCTTTCCCACGGCGAGGAGTATTTTATCGCCGGCTTGCCGGTAGCCGAGGACAGTTTCGGGGCCGAGATGTTCAAGCAGATGGCCGTCAGCGCTCCCCTGGCCGGCCTGATTATCTTCTTATTAATGCTGCTCTTTTTCAGAAACTTCAAAATCGTCCTGGCCCCCATGATTGTCGCGGTGGTGTCGGTCATCTGGACTATGGGTCTTTTGATTTTCACCGGTCACACGGTGCATATTATGAGTTCGATGATTCCCATATTTTTAATACCCATCGCGGTCTTGAATTCCATTCATATCATTTCCGAGTTTCATGACCGCTACCAGAAATACAAACACAAGAAAACCACCATCCGTAACACCATTTCCGAGCTGTTCATTCCCATCCTGTTCACGACCATAACCACTATCGTGGGTTTCCTCTCGCTGGCGCTGACCCCCATCCCGCCGGTCAAGGTATTCGGTATTTTCGTCGCTTTCGGTATTCTGGTGGCCTGGTTCTTGTCTATTACTTTCAACCCGGCTTTCGCGGTTCTTATTTCCGACAAGGCCCTTCGTAATTTCGGCAAAACCAAGGACGAGCACGGCCCGCTGTCGCGCATCATGCACGTCTTCCGTAATTTCAACCGCCGCTATTATAAGGGCGTCATTTTCGGCGCCGGTGTGGTCGTGGTCGTGGCCGCCATCGGCCTCAGCATGATTGTCGTCAACGACAACCCGGTCAAGTGGTTCAAGCAGAATCACCCGCTGCGCGTCGCTGACCGCATCCTCAACCAGCACCTGGCCGGCACGTATATGAACTATCTCGTTTTTGACGGTCTTGAAGAAGACGCCATGAAAAATCCTGAGGTGCTCAGGTATATCGAAAGTATGCAGCGCCACCTGGAAAAGAACAAGATTGTCGGCGCCACTACCGGCGTAACCGATATCGTCAAGAAAATCCGTTATGAGCTTTACAACGCTGACCCCGCGAAATTCGCCCTGCCCGACAACCGGGAAGAAGTGGCGCAGGACCTGTTCCTGTTCGAGATTTCCGGCGGCAACCCCGAAGACCTGTTCAAGTTCATAACCGAAGATTACGCCAAGGCCAACCTCTGGGTGCAGTTGAAAGAAGGCGACAACCAGTCGGTCGTCTCGGTAATTGACAACGCCAAAAATTACCTGGCCGAGAACCCGCCCCCGGTGGCGATGGACGTCAACTGGGCCGGTCTCCCCTATATCAACGTCGTCTGGCAGGAAAAAATGGTGGGCGGCATGCGCTCGGCCCTCTTAAGCTCGTTCGCAGTGGTCTTTATAATGATGATTTTCCTCTTCCGCTCGCCGCTGCTCGGATTCATTTCGATGCTGCCCCTGAGTATCACCATCATGGCCATCTACGGCGCGATCGGCTTTATCGGCAAACCCTACGACATGCCGGTGGCGGTGCTGTCGTCGCTGACGCTCGGCCTGTCAATCGATTTCGCCATCCATTTCATAAAACGAACCAAATACATTCATGAACGAACCGGTGATTTCAAACAGACCTACCCCGAGATATTCGAGAGCCTGGGGCGGGCCATCAGCCGCAACGTGCTGGTTATCGCCATCGGCTTTATCCCCATGTTCTTCTCTTCGCTGGTGCCCTATATCACCGTCGGCTCGTTCTTCTTCGCCATCATGATGGTTTCCGGCGCGGTCACCATGCTGTTGCTGCCCTCGATATTCATCATGTTGAGAAAACGCCTGCTACCCGATTCGGCGGTCGTTAAAGATAAAGTTGTAGAAAATGTCGCTAAATCATAAAAAAGTTACGGAGATTAAAATGAACTTTATGAGAACATTATCAATTACGGCGGTCCTGTTGCTTATCGGCACTGCCGGTCTTTTCGCCCAGGACAACCAGGCCCTGGATTTAATGAAGCAAGCCCACCTTAACCTGTACTATGCCGGTGACGACGGTGTGGCGGAGGTCAAGATGACTATCGTCAATTCCAAAGGCAAAGAACGCCAGCGTGAATTCGCCATGCTCCGCCTCGACCTCGAAGACGGCGGGCGCCAGAATTACTACACCTATTTCCGTAAACCTTCGGACGTCTCCCGGCTGACTTTCATGGTCCACAAGATGCCCGACGCTTCCGATAACCGCTGGCTCTACATCCCCTCGGTGGACCTGGTCAAACGCATTTCCGCCGACGATAAGAACTCGAGTTTTGTCGGCTCCGATTTCACCTACGAAGACGTCTCCGGGCGTCACTGGAGCGAGGACAACCATAAGCTCCTTCGCGAAGACACCTACAACGACCGGCCGGTGTACGTCATCGAATCGATACCCAAAGAAAGCTACAAGGGTTTCGCCCGCAAAGTTACTTTCATCGACAAAGAATACGTCCTGCCGGTAAGAGAGGAATATTACGACAAGAAAGACGAACTGGTGCGAATATTCACGGTTGAGAAAATCGAAACAATCGACGATATCCAGACCCCGACCCTGAGAAAGATCGAGAACGTGCAGAAAAACCAGTACACCACCGTGGAATTCACCAATATCGACTATAATGTGAACATCAAAGAAGACGTTTTCACGGAAAGATTTCTCAAGAATCCGCCCCGTGAATTCATCAAATAATCAGGGAGGGTAAAACGATGAAGAAACAGATTATACTCAGCCTGGCGGCGGTGCTGGTGTTCATGGTAACACCGGCTTCGCTCCTCGCCGGGGAAACGTACCTGGGCGGTTTCGTCCAGGGCCTGTACGGCGGTGGCCTGGACCGCGACAACCCGACCTCGTCGGAAATGACCGCCTCGGAAACCAGATTACAGCTGCGAATGGAATCGTTTTCCGACGCCGCGGAGTTTTTCGGACGCCTGGATTTCGTTTACGACGATTATTATAATCCGAACACGGAGTTGGAACTGCGCGAGGGATTTGTCAAGTTTCGGATGTTTCAGAATCTCGATTTCAAAATCGGCCGCCAGATTATCAACTGGGGCACCGCCGACCTGATTTTCATCAACGACATGTTCGCCAAGGACTACCGTTCGTTTTTCAATGGCCGCGACGACCAGTATCTTAAAGCTCCCCAGAACGCCCTGCGGGTCGCCTGGTATTCCCCGCTCGGGACTTTTTCCGGGATTTACACCCCACGCTTCACGCCCAACCGCATTCCCACCGGCGAACGCCTGAGCTATTTCAACCCGCTGGCGGGACAGATTGTCGGCGGCGAACCGTTTTATTTCGAGGGTCGGATGCCGGAGGCCAAATTTAAAAACAGCGAAATCGCCGCCCGTTTCAGCCGTTATGTCGGCAGCGCCGATATCGCCCTTTATTTCTACCACGGCTTTTACAAGAACCCGACCGCCCTGGATATGGTCGATTCGATGGCGTACTATCCCCGCTTGAACGTTTACGGCGCCTCAATGCGCCTCCCCCTCCTAGGTGGTATCGTCTGGCTGGAATCGGGCTATTATGACTCCCGCGACGACTCAGACGGCGACAACCCGTTAATCCCCAACTCCACTGTCAGCAGCCTGGTCGGTTTCGAACGCCAGTTGAATTCCAACCTGACCGCCAATCTCCAGTACCAGAACAAGTACATGCTCGATCACGACGTTTACGCCGACCACCTGCCGCCCCAGGCGGTCGAGATGGATGAGATGTACCACCTGGTGACTTCGCGCCTCACCCAGCTTCTGTGGATGGAAACCGTGACCGTCTCCGCTTTCGGTTTTTACTCCCCCTCGGAGGAGGATTTCTACGGCCGTTTCTCGGTCAGTTACAAGTACACCGACGCCCTGACTCTGTCGGCGGGCGCCAATATCTTCGACGGCAAAGAGGAGTACACCGATTTCGGCCGATTCCAGAAAAACGATAACGTTTATTTGAAAGTAACCTACGGTTATTAAAAGGAGGTTATATGACTTTGGAAAACAGCATCAGGCTTTTAGCCGGGGCGCTGATTTTAATATCGACGGCGCTGGGTTATTTCGTCTCCCCCTACTGGTTTTTGCTTACGGCTTTTGTCGGCTTCAACCTGATCCAGTCCTCGTTCACCAGTTTCTGCCCGGCCGAGATAATTTTCAGCAAAATCTTCTTTAACAAGAAGTCTGTGTAATAAAAGAGGGCAAAAAAAACCGGCGGCGTCAAAATGACGCTGCCGGTTTCATTTTTACTAGCCGCGAACACGGCCAGAAACAGTGTAAAAACGATGATGCTTATTGTCTTGTAACGGCTTAGCCCGGTCATTTCAATTAAAGCCCTTTTAAAAAAGGTGGGTTTATTTTATCGATTATGGGTGCTATCGGCGTTTAGTTTTTAAAACCGAATCGGGTCCCCGAGGGTTCCGCCCGGAAGCATTTTAAGTAAATAAATACCGGGAACAGGGAGATTTTAACTTTGTTAATGCAATAAGTGAACATAACGGTTGCGTAAAATTTTACAGACCATATAATTCAAAAAAAAGTTATGCCCGTAAATACCATGACAAAAAATACAACCATACAGAACGCCGCCAGTGTCGAAGAAACCTATGAACTGATGAAAGCCCGGCTGGCCAAGGTCGTGCCGGATTTCGAACTGGTCCACAAAGCCGAGCTGGCTTTCAAGATAAACCAGCTCAAACGGCAGAAGAATGCCGTTATCCTGGCGCATAACTACATGGAACCGGCGCTGTATCACTCGGTCTCGGATTATATGGGCGATTCTTTCGAGCTGGCCAAAATTTCCGCCGAAAGCGACGCCGATATTATCATCTTCTGCGGGGTGCGGTTTATGGCCGAGACTGCCAAGATTTTGAATCCCACCCGGACGGTTCTTCTTCCCGCCGAAAAAGCCGGCTGCTCGCTGGCCGCCAGTTTGACCGGTGACGATGTCCGTAAACTAAAAGCGCGTTTCCCCGGTGTACCGGTGGTCAGTTATGTCAACACCTATGCCGATGTCAAGGCTGAGACGGATATCTGTTGCACTTCATCCAACGCCGCCAAAGTGGTGACGCACCTGATGGAGCAGGGGCATGACCGGGTCATTTTTCTCCCCGATGAGTACCTGGCCAAAAACGTCGCGGCCGAGGTAGGTATCCCTATCCTGTTCCCTTCCCGTCCGGCGGCCCAAAAGGCCGACGACCCGGCCAATTTCGAACGGGTGATTCTGGGCTGGGACGGCCGCTGCGAGGTTCACGAGCAGTTCACGGTCGAGGATATCGAAAACGTTCGCAAACAGTTTCCCGATGTGGTGATTCTAGCCCATCCCGAATGCAGCCCCGAGGTCGTCAAAGCCTCCGATTTTTCCGGCAGCACCAAGCGGATGATCGAGTACGTGCGCGATGTCGACGCCCCGCGTTTTTTGCTGCTGACCGAATGCAGTATGGGGGATAATATCATGGCGGAAAACCCGAACAAGGAAATGCTCCGGCTCTGCAGCGTGCGCTGCCCGCACATGAATTTGATAACGCTGGAGGATACCCTGGCGTCGCTGGAACTAAACCGTTATGAAATCACCCTGCCCGAGGATTTGATGAACCGGGCGCGGGCCTCTCTCGACCGGATGCTGGAAATCCGGTAATCCTTCCCAACTGAAAGTTACTTTTTCTTCGGCCGATAATAATGTGTGCTCCGGCCGAAAAACAGGTCGGCGGCTTCCATGACCGTCTCGGTCAGAGTCGGATGGGGGTGAATCGTCAGGCTCAAATCCGAAACCAGCGCCGCCATCTCGACCGCCAGCACGCCCTCGGCAATCATCTCCCCTGCCCCGGGCCCGGCGATACCGACGCCCAACACCCGCTCCGTTTGGGGGTCGATAAGCAGTTTCGTCACGCCGTCGGAGCGCCCCAGGGTGGCGGCCCGTCCCGAGGCCGCCCAGGGAAAGCGAACGGTTTTGATTTCCCGGTTTTGTTTTTTGGCTTCGGTTTCAGTCAGACCGCACCAGGCGATTTCCGGGTCGGTGAACACCACCGCCGGGATAGCCGCCGGCTCAAAAGCAACTTTCTTGCCGGCTATCGCCTCCACCGCCACCCGACCCTCATGCGACGCCTTGTGCGCCAGCATCGGCTCGCCCGCGATATCCCCGATGGCGTAAATGTTCGGTTCGGCCGTCCGCCGTTGAGGATTGACCTTGATGAAACCGCGATGGTCGATTTCTATTTTGGTGTTGTTCAAATCCAGATTCTGAGAATTGGGTTTGCGCCCCACCGCGACCAATACCTTGTCGAACCGCTTTTCCTGTTCTTTGTCATCCTCGCTTTTAAATTTAACTTTCACCCCATTCTTCTGCTCTTTCATCTCCACTACCGTGGTTTTGAGCAAAATCGATTCAAAGTGTTTATCCAGGCGTTTGGCGAGAGTATTGACCAGGTCGCGGTCCACTCCCGGAAGCAGCCCGGGCATCATCTCGACCACCGTGACTTTCGTTCCAAGTGCGGCGTAAACGGTTCCCATCTCCAGCCCGATATACCCCCCGCCGACCACGAGTAGCGATTTGGGGATATCGGCCAGTTCCAACGCCCCGGTGGAATCCATCACACGCGAGGAAAAAGGCGGGAAACCGGGTACTGTCGCCGGGTAAGAACCGGTGGCGATAATAGCCGTTTCAAAAGTGAGGGTCTGTTTCTGACCATCGTGTAATTTAACTTCAAGCGTCTTGCTGTCTTTGAACACCGCCGTACCCCTGACATAATTTATCTTGCGCTGTTTGGTCAGTTGTCCCAGGCCGCCGGTCAGTTTTTTGACGACCTCGTCTTTCCAGGAGCGAAGCCGGTTGAGATTTATCTCCGGTTTTTCATAATTCACACCCCACGCTGCGGCCTCATCGGTTTCGTTGACCAGCCGGGCGACGTGCAGAAGCGCTTTTGACGGAATGCAGCCGCGATAGAGACACACCCCGCCGGGATTGACATCGGGGTCGATAAGGGTGACCTCCATCCCGATATCGGCGGCAAAAAAGGCGGCGGCGTATCCTCCGGGGCCGCCCCCGATGACCGCCAGCTGCGTTGATTTATTTTCAGCCATTTTTCATCTCCTCACTTTTCAAAACACAATACCAGCGGATGTTCCAGCGCCTCGGCCACCCATTTCAAAAACCGGGCGGCGTCGGCGCCGTCGATCAGGCGATGGTCATAAGACAGCGACAGGGGCAGAATTACCCGCGGCTCGAACTTGCCGTCGATATAAACCGGCTGCACGGAACTTCGGCTGACCCCGATAATAGCCGCCTGCGGCCAGTACACGATGGGGGTGAAATCGGTGCCGCCGATACCCCCCTGGTTGGAAATAGTGAACGTCCCGCCCTCGAGTTCGTCCGGGGTGACCTTTTTATTGCGGGTGCGTTCGGAAATATCGGTCAGTTCCACCGCCAGTTGCTCGAGGTTTTTTTTGTCCACGTCGCGAATCACCGGCACCAGCAAACCGCGCTCGGTGTCCACAGCGATGCCGATATGATAATATTTTTTGAAAATTATCCGGCCGCCGTCCATGTCCAGACTGGTGTTGAAACGCGGGAACTGCTTGAGGGCTTCGCCGAGAATTTTCAAAAGCAGCACCGTCACGGTCAGTTTACCGCCCTTCTTTTTTATTTCCTCACCGTATTTCTTGCGGAATTTTTCAAGCTCAGTGATATCGGCCTTATCGAACTGGGTGACGTGAGGCACGGTGTTCCAGGCATAAGCCGTGTTCTGGGCCGTTATGCGCCGCACCCGGGAAAGCGGCTGGCGCTCGATTTCCCCCCAGCGGCTGAAATCCGGAAGCGGCGCGGCAGCGGGTTTCGCCGAGG
>Ga0210003_1000953_pt1 | contig 25716 bp, 19 predicted proteins | sample LantaG_FD_182804 | JGI IMG/M metagenome (GOLD analysis project Ga0210003, IMG submission 182804) | Deep subsurface microbial communities from Baltic Sea to uncover new lineages of life (NeLLi) - Landsort_02402 metaG (SPAdes) (version 2) | ecosystem: Environmental > Aquatic > Marine > Oceanic >... | reverse complement strand
CGGATCGATAGACATAAGAGATGTCCTGGGTGATGTGACAATAATCGACGGATCAGGCTCCATAAGAGTCAACGGTGTTGAGAAAGACGTTATAATTAAAAGAGATGGAAGCGGCAGCGTCAACATATCAAATGTAAAAGGAAGAGTAGTCAAATAGAAATTGTGGAAACTCCTGTAATCTAGTATTAACTAGTATTAATAGGTTCTCGAAGAACTCCTCTCGCCTTCATCCTATTGATTACTCTCCCTACAGTCGATGAAGAGATATCTATTCCTTATCTGTGAAGAAGTACTGCCAGCTTATCCCTTCCCCAACGCGGATATTGCTCTCTTAACTCTCTAATCCTCTCTACAACATGGGAAGATATCTGAGACCTCCTTACCCGATGAGGCCTGCATGAGAGCCCCTCCAATGTGTCACTAATGTATCTGAACGAGTACACAGATTACAAAGATAAATATGGAGATCAGACTGCTTTATTTTTAAGGGTGCCAGGTCCATTTTGCCCCTTATAGGGTGAGAAAATTTGACAATTCTGGAGGTTTTATCGTAAAATGACTGTTTTCTCGAGGAAAAAACCCATGATATACGTAAAACACTGTCTTTTCTTTAGTCTGATCGTTTTAGTCATCGGATCTCTTCTTTTTCCGTGTCCCTCATCGCAAAAAACTATAAATGAAAAAAAGTTAGAAAAGCTGCACCGGGAGGCGATTGTCTGGGATTGCCACAACGATCTTGCCTATCGTGTCCTTTATGAGGGATTGGATATCGGAAACCGACTGCCAGCAGGACACGTTGACATTCCGTTTCTGAAGGAAGGTGGGGTCGATGTCCAGGTGGTTGCATTGTTCATCCAGAACTACCTCTATCCGGACAGGGCGGCGCGCCAGTGCTTCCAACTGATCGAAGCCATGACCAAAGCAATAGCCAAGAATGCGAACGCGGTGGAGCTCGCCCGGACAGGCTCAGATGTTGAACGGATTGTAGACCAAGGCAAGATCGCCATACCCTTGGCTATCGAGGGCGGTCACGCCATCGAGGACAACCTGGACCTGCTGCGCAAATTCCACGAGCTCGGAGTTTCGTCGATGACACTAACCCACAACCTCAGTCACGGTTGGGCGGATTCGAGCGGAGATAAACCTCGCTGGAACGGAATTAATGACCTGGGGCGCCTGGTGGTCAAGGAGATGAACCGGATCGGAATGGTGATCGACCTCTCCCATGTTTCAGATGATACCTTTTATGATGTGATTGATACGAGCCGGGACCCGGTTATCTGCTCCCACTCCGGCTGCCGGGCCATCAATCCCCACCGCCGCAACATCACCGACGACATGCTTCAGGCACTGGCAAAAAACGGTGGCGTGATCGGCATTGTCTTTGAGGTGGGTTACCTTTCATCCGAATATGCGAAAGCACGCAGTGAGCAGAGGGCCATCGCTGCACCCATTTTTGCCAGAGTCCCCAGGATCGAGGATATCGATCTCCGCATCGCCATTGAACACCTCAGTCAAGGCAGGGATTGGCCTTTGGAGAATCTGCCGACCATTGAAGACCTTCTCAATCACATCGACCATGCTGTCAAAATTGCAGGCGTCGAACACGTCGGCTTGGGCGCAGACATGTATCCGCGGACTCCCTCTCCGGTGGGTATCCGGGGTGCCCAGGACTATCCCCATATCACCTGCGGGCTGAAGAGGCGAGGCTATTCCGATGATGATATTAAGAAAATAATGGGTGGAAACTTCCTCCGTGTCTGGAAAAAAGTGACTGATAAAAAATCGTAGCCTTCCCTCCATTGGAGTAAATTTTACTATAAGCAGCGAAACAGTTGCTCATCAGGAGGCTTCTTTATCGAGTGAATTTTAATAAAAAATACTGGTTGGAAGGAGAACAGAAGAACGAAGGCCAAATGGAAGACAAGTGTAAATGTGTTGTTACCTAAAGAGGAAATTCTTTAGGTTTTTGTTCAATTATAGATATAACACGATAGACTTTATAACGTATATTTAATGAAGGTTCTCTGTTTTTTGGTGAAATTATACACAAAAATTCTCATTGATGTGCAAGATCGATGTCATGCCAGTTATTGAAATGTATGCTTTTTAAAAATTAATGATTAAGCCAGTTGTCAGAAATTCTGTAATGATCCAAATCTATCCAGTGTCCGTTCAAATAAATCTCATTAAAGAAATGATTGTCTCCTGGAACACCTTGTTTTAACTTCTCTTTTACCTTTATATTTTTACTCTATCAAGGGGAAATTTTGCCTTAATAACAACAGAAAACATATCCTGAAGGACTTTTTTTCTTCTTTGGGGGGACGGAGTTTTGGTCTGCTTGAAAATGCTGATGATATAAAATAGAATAAAATCTCAAATCTCATAGTTAGGAGGCCAACATGAAAGAAAGAAACACATTCCTGATTCTTATGATATTTGCGTTCTTGGTCTGTATGGTAACCCTGGATTTTGGCCAGCAAGGTCAGGGGAAAGGACGTATTCGGGGAACAGTCGTAGATGACTCGGGGAACCCCTTGAAAGATGTGAAGATTACAGCTGAACATCTGGATTATAAGACAAAATTTGAAAGCAAATCCAATAAAAAAGGGAATTGGGCGATTGGAGGTTTAGGATCCGGATATTTCCTTATCGTTGCTCAGTTGGAAGGCTACGAACCGTTTACTCTGGAACTCCAGGTCAGCCAATTTTCCCAGAATAACGCCCCAGTCAATATCACCCTCAAAAAGGTAGCTATCCAAGAAGGAACTGCCATTCAGGATGAAATTGATACCACGCTTCTTGAAGAGGGCAATCAGCTCTTTGAGGCGAAAAAATATGAGCAGGCTGTTGCGAAATTTGAAGAGTTGCTTGAGAAAACTCCAAGCTTTTATCAGGTTCAGATCAACATTGGGAATTGTTACAAAGAAATGGGTGAATATGATAGAGCCATTGCGGTCTTTGAGACGATGTTGGAAAAGGCAAAACAAGAGAAAAATTCCTTTGGAGGAGATGAAAACGTAGCCCATGCGCTAGCCGGAATAGGTGAGGTTTATATATTGAAAAGTGATGTTGACAGAGCTAAGGATTATCTCCAGCAAGCCATCGATATTTTCCCTGGAGATGAGACCATGACCTTTAAAGTCGGGGAGATCTTTTTTAAGCAAGGCGAAGCCGCCAGAGGCATTGAATATTATGATAAGGCAATTCAAATAAATAGTGATTGGGCTCCTCCTTACAGACAGAGAGGATATGCCTACTTAAATCTCACAAATTATAGTATGGCGATAGAGAGTTTTAAGAAATTCCTTGAACTGGCACCCGATGATCCCCAAGCGCCTGTCATTAAGGATCTTATTCCCAAACTCGAAGAAATGATCAGGAAGTGATATTGCCCCTTTCAAAAATATTTCAGGAAATCTGCCTCTGATATCTTGTTCCACATCTGTATTGAATGGGGAACTACAGTCTCGTAGATCGAACCCTTGAGCTCTTAAACAGTATTTTTGGCTATTTTCCTCCTGAGATTCATTTGGCCAAAATCACCTTTTTTTGATTGCTTCCAGATAGAGTCTGAACCTACTGGTCCAGAGAATGGATTTTGATATTAAGAGTCTGGACGTCTTCTTGTGCGACTTTCTCCTAGCGATTGCCATGCATCCAGCCCAGAGGAGAAAATGATGGAATGCAGCAAAGCAAAAAAAGGTCTGGGGAGTATATTTTCTGTAGATAGAATGAATATTTCTCCTTGACAAATGGCATGTTTAAAATATAAACATATCATAGAACAAATGATTGCGCAAAAGGTTTGTTTAAAAAATTTTAAAGTTTATTTAGAAAATGAGCATTAAAGAAATCCAAAGAGTGGCAGGTTTTTCCTACTCGACTGTCTCCAGAGCGCTCAACGGAAAACCGCGCACAGATACACATATTATCCTTCCGATTCAAGTTATGACACCCCGTACCAGATCTAATAAAGATTTATGCATGTCCCATTAATTTCTATATTTAATGAGAGGTTTATCATGAAAAAATATTGGATCCTCGGTATTTGTATATTACTTTTGTGTGCAGGCTATTGCCTGCCGTCTGATTTGGTGAGGCTGAACCCGCCGAAAGATTCGCGAAGCAACCCTCCGGTCATCGCTTTCGCGTCAGACGGCACACTTTGGATGGCCTGGCCTTCTTATCAGCAAGGTCGCTTTAAGATTGCTGTCTGCTCTCGTTCTGGAGGCAAGTGGTCAGTGCTCTCTTATCCTGATCCCACTTTGACGGATCAGGTTGAGCCTCAACTTCTTGTTAATTCACAAAAAAAGCCTGTTCTTGTTTACTCTTCTTACGATGGACAGCGGTGGTTCGTTAAGCGAACCACAAAGACCCAGCAAGGCTGGGACAAACCACAGGTCTTGGGCCCGGGTTTTCATCCTTCTGCAGTTATGAGGAAAGGCCAACTATGGGCGGCCTGGGAGAGAGCAGGCCAGATCCTTGTCATTCCTAGTGCAGGATCAGATAAGGAGATTCCTTATCGGTCCATAAAGCCTAAGAGTTCCCAAATATCCTATTCTTCACCCTGTATAGGCAAAGGTCCTAACGGAGAGGTGTGGCTGACTTGGACAGCCGCTCAGCATGGCTTCCAGTCTGTCTTGCTTCAGCGTATTGACAGGAAAGATCATTCCCTGCTTACCGTAGACGATGGTACCGGAGTCAACAGAAATCCGCGTCTTTCTGTAGATGGAAAGGGCCGGGCTTGGGTCGTATATGAAAGCTTGATGTGCCAAATGGAGGACGATTCCGTATCCTGGGAACAGTCAGGCCGGCCGGTTTATGAGCTCGACAAAGTATATGGTGTGGAAAATCCTTCGCGGGTAATTAAGGTCACCGACGGCCAAAAATGGTGGACCGCTGAAACACCCCAGGACCCGGCTATGGGGCTGATGCCGACGGTTTTCTGCTCCAGCAGAGGTACGGTTTGGCTTTCCTCCCGAAGCTTTACAGGTTATTCCAGGCCGCGCCGTTATTTTTGTCCGATTTGTGAAAGCCTGGGAACAGAGGGATGGATCAATCATGGACTTGCCTGGTTGAAGGGACAAAGCTACAAAGCTTTCCTGTCCTTAGCTGAGGATCCAGAAGGGAAGGTTTGGACGGCTTGGGCTCAGCACGATCGTGAGAAAAAAGGTTTCTTGGATACTCCAAGCTGGACGCATATGGATGGACCGGATTTCATCGTTGTTGCTCCCATGCCTGAATTGGATAAAGAAGGTACTCCACGTTTGATTCCTTTAGAAAGGAAAGCAGTCGAGTTCCCGGAGCTGCAGACTTTTCCCAGATACCAAACTACATACAAGGGGAAAACTCTCCAGGTTTATTTTGGGGATTTGCATCAGCATAGCGAGATTTCCGGGTGTGGCCGGAGAAACGGAAGGATCGACCAGAACCAGCATTATACGCACTTCGTGCGCGGTTTGGACTTCATGTGTACTATTGACCATGCGGAACATCAGAACGATCACACCTGGCACATGACCCAGCTTGCAGCCCAGATGTACAACCAGCCTGGTGAGTTTATCACCTTCACCGGATTTGAATGGACAAGTGAATTCGACGCAGGAGGTAATCTTTACCGGGGTCATTACAATGCTATTTTTCGCAACGTGGGAAAAGGAGATTATTACTTCAGCGCCAGTGACCCGAGATACAACACGCCTCTAGAACTTTGGGATGCTTTGAGGGAGACAGCGGGAGGAGTAGAAAATGTACTGACCTTTCCCCATCACACCAGCCGCCGTATGGCATGGATTTCTTGGAACTATTATGACCCGGAGATGGTTCCTCTGATCGAAATCGCCCAGGTGCGCGGGAGCTATGAGTATGAAGGATGTTTCACAGGTCTTGAACTGAACGGTGATTGTGCACGGGTCCGGGGACATTACATACGGGATGGGCTGGACCGCGGCATGCGGTGGGGCTTCGTGGCGAATAGTGATCACGGAGGCCGACAGCTGGCAGCCGTTTTTGTCCCCAGCTTTGACAGGCAAGCCATATTTGAGAGTCTCAAAAACAAACGAGCCTATGGCACTTCCGGTGAGCACATATTCCTGGATGTCCGGGTAAACGGCCGGTTCATGGGTGAAGAATTCCTTTTGGAAAAGGAATCACGAAAGGTTGAAATCAAGGCGGTCGGAGAAGCTTCTCTCGTGGAAATCGACCTTTTCCGGAATGGACGGAGTATACGCAAGTGGGCGGCGAAAAACGAAAAAGTGGACCTGGAGTGGGAGGATAATGAGCCACTCACTCGTCGGGAGAACTATTACTACGTACGGGTGATTCAAATAGACGGCGGCCAGGCCTGGTCCAGTCCTGTTTGGGTTATCAATCCTCAAGTTCCGGGTGAATTCCGGTTCCAGGTTGGAGATGATGAGCTGAGGGTGATTTATCCGGGCCAGGAGACCGATTTTGCCATCCTGATGCACAACGAGAAAGAGACAAGCGTGCATGGGACAGTGGCTCTGGATGTTCCAGACGGTTGGGTGGTCAAGGAGAAAGAGGGAATCAAGGTAGACTGTCCAGCTAATGGCTGGCGGCATGCGGTATTCAATGTGAGAGCCTCTTCCTTCGCACTATCTCAGTTGTGCCTTCCTTCAGTTAAAGCTAGATTTGTGTTCCCGGACAACCGGACGGTCGAGTCTCCGCTTTTTGTGGTGGGAAGTCCAAAACGGCTCTCCCGCGAACAAAAGGCTGTGCTGATTGATGCTTGGACAGAAGTACCAAAAGACATGTTCCAGGAATATCTCAAAAAAATAGCTGAAATCTGGCGAAAGGAATCCTGATGGCAAAAACATATCAAAAGCTTATATCAGTCATGTTTTTATTCATTTTTTGTTGCGTGGGTATCAAAGGGGTTGATCAGGAGATAAGCCGGGAAGGTCATCTTCCTTCGCCAAAAGAATTGTGGAAACACTGCTAGGAAACACGTCCTCCTTTTTCCTACAAGATATTAAAAGACGAAATTGTTTCATCCATAACCGATCCACGGCAAAACCTGAGAAGGATAGAAGTCCGGTTTACAAGTCAGGTTGTCGGGCAGTGGAGGAGAAGAATGGCTCACACCGCGGTGATTCATATGCCTGCTGACCCTAAAGTTTACCAGGGACCGGAACGTCGTGGGAAAGTTGTCATTATCGCTAACCGATACGGAGACAAGATGATGATTGATGACTATGGAGAACCAATCGCAGCCCGGACAGGTTATCCGACAATGGTTCTCCCTATTCCCGGCGAGTATGACGGCCATGATGGAGAAAGCTGCTGGGTCTATTATTTTCGCTCCCTGTTGACAGACACCCAAGATCCCATGAATCATCAGTACTTCCGTTTTGCCATTCCCTATATCAGTGCTATGGATGTGTTTGAAGGGATTTTGGGAGAAGAGAAGATCCGAGCAGTGATTGGGGGACACAGCAAGAGAGCCCCGGCAGCCTTCAACGCTGCGGCCATAGACGCAGAGCGGGTTGCAGGAGTGATTTTTATGGGCATGGAATCTACCTTCCGCAGCTATGAGGGGAAACCTTGGAAGGGGATATCCCCGATCTACAGCCAGAGACATGTCAAGTGCCCCGTTCTCTATTTGGGCGCCACCAATGAGGACGGTTACGAAATGTTTAATGTTAACCGCGTCCAGGCGATGATGGAAAAGCCCTGGACTATCGAGCACATTCCCAATTTTCACCATGCCACATATTCGGAAATCCAGATTCTGGATTGGCAAATGTGGGTTTCCCATATTTTCGATGGCCGGTCTCTTGCCCAAATAAGCGACTTGAGATATGAAGAAAACGAGGAAGGGACAATATTCCGGGCTCGAGTTGAATCGCCCAATAAAATCATAGCGGTTAAGGTTTGGTATGTGTATTGTGATAATGTACCTTACTGGAGAGACCTGATGTGGTATCCTGTGTTTATGCAACAGAAGGGTGAATTTTATGAAACTTTTATCTCCGGGAAGATTCCTGATGCGTGGCTTGTCGAAGTCAAGGACACAGCCAATGGTTTTGCCGGCTATGTTAGCAGTCTGCCCCAGGATATAACTGGAAAGCCAACTAAAGAACGCTATTCCCGGGGATGGCGTTCCCGGAACTGGGAGCCCAAATACAGGAGAGTTAAGAAAGATGGTAAAAAATTTTAGCAATGTTAATGTGATATTGATCCATATTATTCTCATTCTGATATTGACAAGTGTTTTGCTTTCAGGGGACAAAAATTTAGATCTTCCTACGCCTCAGAATCTCTGGCTTCGGTGCCAAGAAACTTTAATTCCTTTTAATTATGTTGTTGAAAAGGATGAGATTGTTGATTCTGATTCTGTGCCTCTGGCGAAGCTTCGGCGTATTGAGTTAAAGTTTTACAGCCAGGAGATGGAAGGCCGAAAATGGGGACATCCCTGTGTGATTTACATGCCGGCCGATCCTGAAGTCTTTAACTCACCGCAGAAACGGGGAAAAGTGGTGATTGTCGGACAGCGAAGCTGGGACGGACTGGCCACCGGTCCCTGGCGTAATTCCTTTCTCGGGAACTACGGAGAGCCCATCGCCGCCTTGACTGGATACCCGACAATGGTTTGCCCGGTTCCCGGAGAATATGACGGCACGGGCGGCCAGGAGCTATCCATCGGCTTTTTGAGGGAATACCGCCAGAAGACACAGGACCCTGTGGACCACCCTTATTTCCGTCTTGCTGTGCCCTACCTGAGGGCACTCGATGTCATGGCAAGAGTACTCGGTGTGGAAAAAGACAAAATCCGTGCGGTAATCGGCGGACACAGTAAAAGAGCGACCTCAGCCTATGTGGCCGCTGCCGTGGATCCCGAACGGATTGCTGGCGTTGTTTTTATGGGAAATGAATCGACATGGGGGAGCACGAGAGAGCAGCCTTGGCAGGCCGTTTCGCCGGCTCGTCTCCAAAAATGGGTCAAGGCCAAAGTCCTCTACATCGGTGCCACGAACGAGGATGGCTACCGGATGTACAACATCAACCGGATCCAGGAGATGATGAACGGGTCATGGACGGTCGAATACATTCCCAACTATCGGCATGCCTCGATGTCTGAGAAGCATTTCATGGACTGGAGGATGTGGGTTGTCCATGTATTCGAGGGAAGGCCTTTAAGCCGCATCAGCGACCTGAGCTACAGAAAAGTCGAGGAAGGCTTTGAGTGGGGCGGCCGCCAAGTCGAGGCCGGGATGCTGTTTCGAGCCCGTATCCAGTTTCTCAACAAGATTATCCAAGCCAAAGTCTGGTATGTGTACAATGATGATGAGCCTTACTGGCGGGATTTGGTCTGGTACCCCGAGTTCATGGTTAGAAAAAAAGGCGGCTTTTACGAGGGCTACGTGAAGGGTAAACTTCCGGATGCCTGGCTTATGGAAGTCAAAGACACGGCCCAGGGATTTCCCGGATACCTCACCAGCCTGCCTCAGGATATCACCGGTAAGCAAACCGCCACCCGAAAATCCCGTGGCTCACGGTCCCGGCATTGGGAGCCTAAAAAGAAATAGAAGAAAGAGGCCTCGGATCAGAAGCTATCGAAAAGGTCATCGCCGGTTCTCCATAGATCTTCAGAAACAGGGCCGGTGGAGTATAAAAATGAAAAGGAGATAGAAATGAAAAAAAAGCGAGCCTATCTGTTTGAAATTCTTGTCCTGTGTTTTGCCCTTTCTTTTCTTGGCATCATGGCACAGAAAAGATTTTTCCCTCAACCGGAGCCTGGCCCTGTTCCGCCGCCCTCGAAGTTTGGGGCGGTCCAGAATCCCATGGCTTTTCTCTCCACATCCCAAGCGTATTCTGCCTCCCGCATCAGCTCTTACAACAGAGAAGGCGGGCCACGCGACAACTTTTGGATTCCCACAACGGGAAAGGAAGTGACTCTTGCAGAAATCAAAGGACCAGGTGCCGTCACCCATATCTGGACGACTCACCGGGGCGGAGGTCGTGATCTGATTGTGCGGATGTACTGGGAAGGAAGCGATCATCCTAGTGTAGAAGCACCTATCGGAGATTTTTTCGGTGTCGCCATGGGCGTAAACGCCCCGCTGAACAGCGTCCCTGTCCAGGTTTCCTCTGAAGGACGTTCACGCAACTGCTGGTGGTACATGCCATTCAACAAGTCTGCACGAATTACAGTGAGTGCTACTCAATCTGAGGAAAACGTGAAAAGGGAAACTGTTTCGCTTTATTTCTATATCGACTATCAAATTTATGCCAAGGCTATAAAAGATATACATTATTTTCACGCCCGATTCCTGGAAACTGATCCTGCTGAGCGCGGAAAGCCCATCCTGCTGGCCAAAGCCGAAGGAGAAGGCCATTTTGTGGGGGTGGTTATGGGGCACCGGGCCCGGACACCTGGCTGGTTCGGCGAAGGCGATGATATCATCACCGTGGACGGCAAGGTGTCTTTCTTGGGAACAGGAACCGAGGATTATTTTTGCGATGCCTGGGGTTTCAGGGCATTTAGCGATTTGTATCATGGTGTGCCCTTCCTTGAGGAGCGCGGTATCGGACGGAAGCTAAGTGCTTACAGGTTTCATATCTTGGACCCGATACCTTTCCGGAAGTCCTTTAAGTTCGAGATCGAGCACTGGCCGTGGATCAGCCCATTGCCCAATACTGGACGGGGATATTATTCCGGCGTTGGCTTCTGGTACCAGAAAAAGATCCATTCGCCCTGGCCGAGACTGGAGAAAATAATGGCCAATGAGCCATGGAATCCGAGCAAGGGCCGCTGGCATGTCCAGGGAGCGATTGAGGCCGAAGATCTGGGGATTCTTGGGTTTGAAAGCAAGCTTGGGAAAAACGCTAGGCCTGTTGTGGAGAAAGTCATGCCCAACCTGAGCGGTGACCATATGCTTCTTTTTAATTCCGGTGGGAAAGGGAAATTTTCCTTGTCTGTCTCTGTAGACCTCATGGGAAAATATAAAATTAAGGTTTATTTTGTTCGCGCTCCTGATTATGGTATCGTACAGCTTTATGTCAATGGAGAGCCAGCAGGCGAGCTTATCGATACATACTTGAAGACTGACGACCTCACCAGGTCCATATGGCCGCCCAAGGCCTTTGATTTGGGTGAAATCACTTTGATGAGAGGGAATAATGTTTTCGAGTTTATGGTCAAATCTAAAAACATAGTGGCAGAGGGATACAAGATTGGCATTGACTGTCTGGTCCTGGAAAAAGCTAAATAAATGAAGGTGGGGATTGTTAAAAAATGGCTCTTCTTCTTTTCGTTTGTTTTTATTCTATGCTTGGCGAGCTGCTGGCATGAAGCAATCTCTAAGGGGAATACTCTTGAAGTACCTGATGCGCTTCAATCTTATATAGAGACAGTGGAGTGGGATGACCTGGGTAAGAAAAAACCTGTAATAAATTTTCAAAAACTCGATGATAAGACATACTTTATCCGGTTGGATTTTGATATCGATGGTGCTGTGCAGCAGGATGACTGGCAGGCCCGCATTCACCTCGCTTTCAATCCCGATTTCCACTGGGCCCCTCATCTGGCACCCACACAAGATAACATTATCGACCAGCATGTTTTCCGGTCACCGGCACTGATTGTTTCTACACAACACATGCTTCTCACTCTTGTTCCTGATCTGGAGATTATGGGCAGGGGGACTCCGGTGCGGTGGTACATGGACCTTGATGCCCCTAACAATTTGTTGACCCTGGGAATGAGCGACTACGAGGTCAAAAGAGGATTGTTTTTTACCAGGAAACCGGGAGCTGTCTATCCTGCCGGGGAACATCAGATTGGATTCTATATATTTGTTTCCGATGACGAGAAGGATATTCAAGATCCCTGGCGGAGGCCCTTGGAGTTCCTGTGGAAACGTTGGGGGAAGTCTCTTTTTGAGTCTGGACAGCCTCTTCCTCCGAATCTAGAACCTTATGTGAAACACACCTACGACTGGGCGTTCAAAACATGGAAAAAGAGTGTTTGGCAGGAATTTGATCTGAAGGGAAGAAAGGTAGGAGCACCGGTTTTTATTGTTAATGTTACACAGAGTCCCAACTATCCCGGCGAAGTCAACGAAAGAGAGTTCCGTTCCATCTGGAATCAAGCATGGTTCAGTTCCCTGCGATCGGCCTCTGGGCTTTTTCGATACGCACGCCGCACTGGAAACAGGGACTTTCTCGAGAAGGCTCTCCTGACTAAGGAACTGGCACTCGCCGCGCCGAAGAAAAACGGCTTTTTTGACACGGTGGTGGCCACTGAGATGAAGATAGTGGAGATCAAAGGAGAAAAATACAACCGGTCTAAAGGATGGGAGACAGCCTTCTGGGGAAACTCGAACCGTAACCCGGTGAATCGGCCTCCAGGCCAGCCGAGGATCAGGGATGTGCGTATCGCTCCCTACCACATCCTGGACATGAGTTGGACAGCACTGCTGATGCTTCGCTGGTATGATGAGCTTGAAAAAGATAGGAGGCTTCTGGATTATGCCCAAAACTATGCCGAAAGCCTGCTCGAGCTTCAAGATGAGGCGGGCTTTTTTCCAGGATGGCTGAACAAAGACACTCTGCAGTCACTGGGCATTCTGGATCAATCTCCCGAAACCTCCATGTCTGCAACCTTCCTTTTGAAGTTGGGAGAGATGACAAAGAAGGAAAGATACAAACATGCCGCACTCAAAGCGCTTGAAGCCGTGATCCGAGAGATCCTTCCTTTGGGGAGGTGGGAGGATTTTGAGACTTACTGGTCGAGTTCAAGCTACGGGAACAATAAGCTCATCGGAAAAAAAGTGGTACGAAACAACATGCACAAGCAGTGTAATTTTTGCATGTTTTGGACCACGGAAGCCTTGTACGAAGCTTACCAAGTCACTGGAGAAGAGCGATATCTCGAGTACGGACAGCGGGTTCTGGACGAGATGCTGATGACACAGGCTTCCTGGCAGCCTCCCTATATGTATGTGGATGTGCTTGGCGGCTTCGGGGTCATGAATTGTGACGGAGAATGGCTCGACTCGCGCCAAAGTCTTTTTGCCGAGGTCATCGTCAAATACGGGAGGGAGCTCGGAATGGAAGAATATATCCAGAGGGGCCTAGCTGCTTTGAGGTCGTCTTTTGTCATGATGTACTCTCCGGAGAACGGCAAAACAAAGGCCCAGTGGGAGAAAAAGCATCCCTTTTTTGGACCCGAAGATTACGGATTTACCATGGAGAACTATGGTCATAGCGGAAGAACAGGCCCTGAAGGCGAAGGAATGGGAGTATTCACCATTTACGACTGGGGAAACGGAGCTGCAGCCGAAGCCTACAACCGCATGCTCGACCATTTCGGCCGGGATTTTTTATCGCAGATGGGGAGTAAAAAATAATATATTGGCCTATATTGAAAGGAATAATGATGACAAAAAATACATGACGGTAATCTCATTTTCCAAATTCCATGTTTTTCTAAGGGCACTGTATTTAAATTTTTGATCCATTTTTTTTGCTCTCTTGACAATTGATCCTAAGCTTTATATAAATTATATATAGAACAAATGATTGTGCTCTGATTGGAGGAAGTTTCTAAAAAATGACTCTAGAACTAAAGCGGGATTTGACGAGGAGAGAATTTCTCAGATATTCATCAGCGGGAATGCTCGGCACTGTTCTGACTACGAGCTTGTTTTCCTGCCGCACACAGCCCAGCTGGAAGCCGAATATTGTCTTCTTTTTAACCGACGACCAGCGCTGGGACAGTATGAGTTGCGCGGGAAACCTTATTCTGAAGACACCGAATATGGACAGGATTGCAAGGGAGGGAGTGCGTTTTGAGAATATGTTTGTCACGACTTCCCTTTGCGGCCCCAGCAGAGCCAGTTATTTGACCGGAAAATATGCCCATAACCATGATGTACGCCGTAACGAAATGGCTCTGCCAATAGAACATGAGACTTTTCCCGAGTTTATGAAGGATGCGGGGTATGAAACAGCTTTTGTCGGAAAATGGCATAATATTGACCTGAGCAGGAATCGGGAGTTTGACTACCACTTCGGGTTTAAGGGACAGGGGTCGTATTATGATCCGATTATTTCTGAAAATTATGGGCCTGGAAAGAAATACAAAGGCCATGTAACCGATATCCTGACTGATAAAGCGATTGATTTCATAAGAAAAGAACACTCCAAACCATTTTGTCTTCTCCTGCGGTTCAAGGCGTCGCACAGAAGCTTCCATCCGGCTGAGCGGTTCAAAAGCCTCTATACTGATAACGTTATACCCGAACCGGATAATTTCCTTGATGATTATCGGGGACGGCCGGATGCGGTGAAGAATGCCAACATGAAGATTGGGGATTTTGCCGACGTTCCTGATTATCAAACATTTGTCAAGGATTATTACCGCTGTTTGGCAGGAGTAGATGAGAATGTGGGCCGGGTGCTCGATACGCTCTCTGCACGCGGCCTGGAAGAAAACACCGTTGTTCTCTACGCCGGGGACAACGGATTTTTTATCGGTGAGCACCATTTCTTCGACAAGCGCTTCATGTATGAGGAATCGATTCGTGTGCCTCTGCTTATCAGGTATCCGAAAATTATCAGGTCGAGTGTGGTCAAATCTGAAATGGCCCTCAATGTTGACATCGCCCCCACCATCCTAAACTTGGCAGGAATCCCTGTTCCCGAGGATTTTGACGGCGTGAGCCTAATGCCCTTATTTGAGAAAAAAAAGACCGATTGGCGTAAAGATTTTTTATATGAATACTATGAATACCCCGGCGCCCATTCCGGGCGGATGAACCGAGGGGTCAGGACCGGAAGATGGAAATACATCCATTATTTTGAAGAACCGCAGGAGTTTGAGCTTTATGATCTCCAAAATGATCCCCAGGAAATGAACAACCTGATCCATGACCCCAGTCATCGGGCCGAAGTCGAGATGCTCAGGAGGCGATTGGAGGAACTGCGAAAAGAGACACATGATCCTGATTTGTAGTGTTTGTATTGTGGAGTAATGAATATACTATGAGTTTAAAAAAGACAAATGTCATATGGGGAAATATTTTCATTTCGTTTTGTTCCCTTATGTTTCTTATCATCGGATTTCTCTGGTCAAAGGATGCTGGAGTATGGAATTGTAAAGATATGCAGGCTGGTGGAGATAGAGCCAACTTGGATATGGCCCAGGATATTGCGGTTGACCTGAAAGCAATGTATTTGTAACAGGCTATGGCTACGGCCGGGAGACCAATTTTGATTTTGTCACTATCTGTTATGATGCGGAAGGCCATGAACGATGGGTGGCAAAGCATGATGGGCCATCGCACCGTATCGACCGCGGATTAGAGTTAACGGTTATTCCCACAGGCGGCGTATGTGTCGCGGGGATTAGCTTTGGTCAAGGAACGGCTGTGGATTGTTTGACAATTCGCTATGACGAGGAGGGGAATCCGGTTTGGTCGGCCAGGTACAACGGAACAGGGACTGGGGCTGATGTGCCTCGGGCCATAACCCTAGATCCGGAATCGAATGTTATCCTGGCGGGATACAGCAGAAGCCGGGAAACAGGACGTGATTTTTTCCTCACTAAATACGACCACCAGGGCCGCCAGATCTGGGCGACGAAATACGACGGCTCTAACAGCCAGGAGGATGCGGCCACGGCAATGGTTGTGAATTCAAGAGGTTGTATTTATGTGACGGGTTACAGCTATGGCGGTGAGACCGATTTTGATTTTGTGACCTTGAAATACGGTCCCGATGGGCAACTACAGTGGGAGGCCATGTATCAAGGGAAATAATCAACTTAAAACTAAGTTAACAAAGCAACATGATAGAAAAAAATCTCAATTCATTCTTAAGGAGGACACATGCGTAAAATCACCATTTTTTTTGTAAGTGCATTGCTTCTGTCAAGTTCCTTTCTTCTTTTCTCCCAGACCCAGAATATTCCCGGTGTGTTGAGCATTCGGGAAAGGGCTGCGGTCATCAATAAAATTACGAAAATGCGGCTGGATGGGCTATTGCCCAGAGTGATGGAGAAAACTGGTTTTGACATGTGGCTAATCGTCTGCAACGAAGACAACCTGGATCCTGTTTTCCAGACTATGATTCCTTATGATGTCTGGTGCCCGATCACCCAGATCCTTGTCTTCTACCAGCATCGGCCGGCTGGTGAAGTGGAACGGTTGAATATTTCGCGGACAAACATGCAAGACCTGCACCAGAATGTCTGGGATTATCAGGCCTGGGACAACGAAAAAAAAGAGAGCCAGTGGGATTGCCTAGCCCGAATCGTCCATGAAAGAGACCCCAAGAAAATAGGGATCAACGTGGCAGGGGTTATCTGGGCGGCTGACGGGCTGACGGCGTTTCTGAAGAAGAAAGTCGAGGAAAGCATCGGGCCCAAATATTCCGAGCGGATGCAGTCAGCCGAGAAACTGGCTACTCTCTGGCTGGAGACTATGCTTCCCGAAGATCTGGAGCTTTACGAAAGGGTGGTGAGCATTGCCCATGCTTTGATGGCAGAGACTTTCTCTGACAAGGTCATCACACCGGGTGTGACGACGACCGAAGATATCCTTTATTACTACATGCAGCAAGTAGCGGATCTTGGCCTTCAACGCTTCGCATGGCCTTGGTTCAGTATAAGGGCTCGCGATCCACAAGTCTTGAAAAAATACGGGAAAGACGATACGATTATCAGACGCGGCGATCTCCTTCAGTGCGATGCTGGGATTTACTATCTGCGTTACTACACCGACCATGCCGAGTGGGCTTATGTCCTTCGCCCTGGCGAGATGGATGTGCCTGAAGGTTTCAAGAAAGTGATGTCTGAAGGGAACAAGCTCCAGGATATTTTCTGCGCAGAATTCAAGGAGGGACTCACTGGCAACCAGATCCTGACCAATATCCTCAAAACAGCTCGCGAAAAAGGTATCTGTAAACCCAAGATTTACTCTCACTCGATCGGGTATTATCTTCATGAACCCGGTCCGCTGATCGGTCTTCCCTGGGAGCAGGAAAATACAGGCAGCAGGGGAGAAGTCAAGCTGGTTTCTAACAGCACGTTCACAGCAGAATTAAGTGTGACTTGTCCAGTTCCTTACCTGGGGGGTGCGGAATTGCGCATGGCATTAGAGCAAGTGGTGGCCTTTACACCGAAAGGCACCTACTTCTTGGATGGCCGACAGACAAAGTTTTACATCGTGAAATAAATATAAATTTTTGAGGAGGAAGTCATGAAAATCCTTCGAATTTTAATAAGTATATTGTTCATTGCAGTGATAGGCTTTTCACTGTCTTCCACACCAAAAAAAGCACCGCTTATAGGAGAAAGCGAGAATGTCTACACTTTAGCCGATGAAAACCAGGACATCAGAGGCTTGGCCTTTGATGATGTTTCTGGTGATACTCCCCGACTTTTTGTGCTTGACCGCTGCGGGAAGATTTTTGTCTATCGATTGCATCAGGACTCAAAAACGGGAAAGGACAAGTTGGAATACCTAAAGATCTATGATCTGCCCAATGATGTGGATGACACTCCTATAGTAAACCCGCGAGGACTGGCTTATACCCTTGAGAACGATGATAGCATTTTTTATTTTCTGAATTGGGATGATTCCGGAGGGGAAGTGATCTCTGAGCTTTGGCGGTACAATGCCACGGAAAATACCTCCTCATCCGTGAACTTGTCCTTCTACAACTACCGTATTGGCGACAGGGAGATGTTTGATGTCGCCTTCGACAACGGGAATATTTTTGTATGTTTTGATTCTTCAGGATACAAAGAGCAAAATCTCCGTGTCCAACGCGGAATCATCCAGCTGAAGTGGAATCAGGCTTCCGACGGAAAGCTGGATTTTGTCAAGCATATGCCTGATTCAGGATATATGCCTTCCCGCGGCCTAACTTGCATGACCATAGAAGGAGCCAGGTATTTGTGGGCCACGGTCGGGTGTGATTATATCTACTGTGCAGATGCCCGAACCGGACGGGGGCTTTTTCATTTTGATCGCCCTATGGCAGCCGAGGAGGATCATCCTTATTGGGGTCTGGCCTTTGGCAAAGAGGCCCTTTGGGTTTCGGAGAGTGTATCAGGGGCAGATCGTGTGCATCGGGTGAACGTAGCCAAAAATCTGGATGCTTTTTATAAAGGATCCCACATCTTACGCCACCTCATTATGACTATAAAAACGGAACCTGAGAGAGATGCCTCTTCTAATCCAGGAAGAGTATATCATTATTATTCAAGGCCCTATGCCTACGATCAGCTTCACAACCAGGGTGTCTGGCCGGAAACAGAGAAAATAACAGAGCTTTCCGGAGTTCCTAACGCCAAGGTCAAAAAATTTACTTATGACCCGGCCGGTGATGTCTCCAGCCGCCAGTATATGGGTCTGGTAGAGTATACGAGTGCACCAGCCCGTTCTTATTCTTCACAATACGAAATCGACATCTGGACCAATGCTTACCGCAAATATATCTATCCCCACCGGGTTGATGAAAACACCGAGGCCTTGAAAGGGACAGATTACTTGGCCGATGATCCCGAACTATTCAACCTGACTGACACAAAAACCTATGACAGCTTCTTCAAGAGGGTCAAAGCTCATATCGAGGAGAAATACGGTGTTCCGGTCGACATAAACAATCCTTACTGGGCACCACGCAATGTTCTGGAGTACATCCAGGATCATTATTACTACCCTGGCCGGTCCAAGCGGAAACCCGCGGCCGTAGATTATGATAGAAGACACTATGATGCCAATCCAGGGAATTTGAAAATCGAACTCTCTAGCCGGGATTATGACAAAAACCAGATCATTGCCTGTTCAGGGACCAGTGTCATGATTGCCGGGGCCATGCGATATTTAGGAATCCCGGCGAGATGGTTGGGGACAGGTACGGAACATGGCCCGAAAACATGGGATTCCAACGGGAATGGACTTCTGGATGAAGGCGAGACTGCCACATGTTCCAGCGGCCATCGGTACACACAAGTGTGGCTGGGAAGTCACTACGGCTGGATTTGTTTTGATGGCACCCCAACTCGTCCGGATTTTAATGATTACGACCCTCCACCTCCGATCCGATCCCAGTGGAGGTACATGAACCGGGTAGCAAGGGGGCATCTCAAGGACAAACGGATCGTGTTCAACGTCGGATCTGCCTTATTCAAATCTCTCTATCGAGATTTTGAATATGATGAAAAGCTAGCCGTGGACAACAACTGCGGCGGTGATCAGAGGTATAACCTGCAGGGCCGGTTCGATAAACCCGAGCTATGGAAACTGGCTAGGCAAAACATAACCGTTAAGAATCTCTGTTTCATCGCAGCCATAAACTTGGAAGGTCCTAAGGGAGAAACACGAGTCTCCTGGAAACTGAAGGGCCAGTGGGATAAGGACCCGAGAGCCAAGGTTTCCGTCTACCTACAGAAGATTGACCTTGAGAAAAAGAAGACAAAGGATATCGCTGTCCTAGCCAAAGGGATTGCTCCACAGTCAGGAACAGTGACAGTCAACCTGTCTCCTTACAGCGGGAAAAATTTACAGATCATCATCCGCAAAGACGGTGATCCCGAGACCGGCGGTTGTTCTGATTCCTTTGATCTGGATTGAATATTGAAGAAGAGGTTTCACCAAACCAGAAAAAAAATTCTGTAGTCCATAGATCGTGGTAGCTTAAAAGCAGAATTCCACATATTCATTTTGTGGGATGTTTAACATGTTTGGATCCTTGGATGTATACAGATCAGATATTTTTTATAAAAGGAGGTATTGAGATGAATAAATATTTTCATAGAATTTTTGCCGTATCTTTCATTCTTTTCTTCCTTTTTTGCACCCACTCTCCTCTGCAGTAAGGATTTTCCCATGGTGTTGAAGATGAGGGAGAGAGTAGAGACAATCAATCACATCACCGAGCTGAGGTTGGAAGAGCTTCTCCCTAAGGTCATGAGGAAAACTGGCTTTGACATGTGGATCATCCTCTGTCAGGAGGATAATATGGATGCCATTTTTCGGACCATGACCCCTCTAAATACCTGGAACAAAAGGGATCTCATTTTGCTTTTTTATGACCGGGGACCAGGAAAAGGAATAGAAAGATTAAACATCTCCCGGATGAACATGAGAGGTCTTCATGAAAATGCCTGGGATCATAGGTCTAAAAAAGAGAGCCGCTGGGAATGTTTAGCCAGAATCGTGCGAGAACGGGATCCCAAAAGAATCGGCATCAACGAATCAGAAGTAATCTGGGCTTCCGACGGCTTGAGTTCCACCCTTAAAAAAAGACTCACCAAGGCTATCGGAGAAAAGTATGCAAAGAGATTGTATTCTGCAGAGAAACTCTGCACGTTTTGGCTGGAGACGTTGTTAGATGAAGAACTGGACCTATACGAGCGAGCTGTGGCCATATCTCATGCCATCATTGCCGAAATATACTCCAATAAAGTCATCACCCCTGGAGTGACTACAGTCGATGATCTTATCTACTACTACTGGCAGAGAGGAGCCAGCCTCGGATTGGCTAAAGCCTTTAATCCAAGCTTTTCCATTAGAGGGCGTCATCCCTATGTGGTAAAGAAATACGGCACAAAGGATAGGGTTATAAGGCGGGGAGATCTTCTTCATTGTGATGTTGGAATCATCTACTTGCGTTATCATACCGATCATCAAGAATGGGCATATGTCCTGCGGAGGGGGGAAAAGGATGTTCCTGAAACCTTCAAAAAGGTCATAGCAGAAGGAAACAGGCTTCAGGATATTTTCTGCGGCGAATTCAAACTAGGTCTGACTGGAAACCAGCTATTGAAAAACATTCTCACCACTGCGAGGGAGAAGGGAATCCGAAGGCCTAAGATATACTCGCACTCTGTCGGCTATTATCTTCACGAACCTGGTCCACTTATCGGTTTGCCCGAAGAACAGGAAGATACAGGAGGAAGAGGAGAAGTGAAGCTGGTCTACAACAGTACGTTTACAGCTGAATTGAGTGTGACATACCCCATTCCCGAGTGGGGTGGAAAAGAATTACGCATTGGCTTAGAACAGATCATCGCCTTTACCAAAGACGGTACCCAATTCCTTGATGGCCGCCAGACAAAATTCCACATTGTGAAATAAAATGGTATAAAAACACCTTGAATTGCATATTAAATCGAGTAATTATAGTTTGTGATCATTAGATCATAGTTTTTAAGTGAGTCTGATAATGAGAGAATCAATCTTGATCGGGGATAGAAAGATTAGCAACATCAGATGGCGGGTAGCTATAATTCTTACTATTGCCACCGCCATAAACTACATGGACCGCATGACTCTGCCTGTGGTCATATCCCAATTGCAGCAGAAATTTGCAATTTCAGAGTATCAATTTGCTGCATTAAATAGTCTGTTCTTGCTGTCTTACGCCATCATGTACGCAGGAGGAGGACGCATAGCAGACTGGCTGGGAACACGTTTAGGTTACGCGTTGATGATGTTCTGGTGGTCGCTCTCCTGTATGGCCCAAGGTCTGGTGAACGGCTTTCGCGGTTTAGCCATTTTCCGCTTCATGTTAGGCTTGGGAGAAGGAGGGAGCTTTCCAACCTCTGCTAAGACTGTATCTGAGTAGTTTTCCGCAAAAGATCGTTGTACTGCCTTCGGGATGTTTAATACAGGATCTGCTATTGGCTCCGTCATTGCTCCACCCCTTTTAGCCTTGATTGTTGTATTGTTAAACTGGCGATGGGTTTTTATCATCAGTGGGTCATTTGGTATCTTTTGGGCAATATATTGGCTTTCTACATATCGTCTCCCACACAAACATCCAAGAATAACAGAAGAGGAATCTTTGCTTATTCAGAAAAGCCAGGAAGAGTAAGGCAGGGGAGATCTAGCCAAACAGATAAAGACGGCAAAATGGTTCAAGTTGTTTTCTTACAAGGAAGTTATATGTCTCATCACTGTGAAATTTCTTACGGATCCAGTGTGGTTCTTTTATGTCTTCTGGCTTCCAAAATATTTACATGATACCAGGGGATTTGACATAAAACAGATAGGATATTATGCCTGGATTCCCTATGCAGCAGCCGGAGTTGGCAGTCTTTTTGGCGGCTGGTTTTCCAGTTTTCTGATAAAAAAGGGTTTGACCCTAAACGCTTCCCGCAAAGTGGCATTAGGCGTGAGTGCTGCTTTAATGCCTGCTGCTGCCTTTATTGTCCCTTCCCCAACAGGCCTAGCTATCGTATTTATCAGTCTGGCCTTTTTGGGGCATCAATTCTGGTCGGTTATCATACAGACACTTCCGGCTGATTTATACCCACAGGGAACGGTGGGTTCGGTGGCCGGGTTGATCGGGGCCAGCGGCTCTTTCGGAGCAATGATTTTTGCCATGATAGTGGGTTATATCTTAGGCCATTATGCCAGTTATGCACCTGTTTTTATCACGGTAAGCCTTTTGCATCCCGTCTCGTTTGGATTGATTATGCTCATGATCCGCCGTATTTCGCCGCGCCAGGTATAAAAAGAATTAAACTAAAAAAATGAGGTTAGAATGATAAGAATAGGCCTTTTATCCTTATCAGATGGAAGAGAAAGGGTCCATAAAAATCTTTCTCCTGCCATAGAAGAAACAGCTCGCCTAATCCGAAAAAAACTTGAAGAAACAGGAAAAATTGAGGTTATCTCTGGAAAGTAAATCATTTGGCAACATGCACAGGCAAGAGAACAAGCCCGTTTTGTTGCCTCTCAAGGAGTGGATGGTACAATCCTCAATGTTCCTGTCTTTGCTTTTTCCAATCTTGCACGGATAGCTTGTCAGTTTGCTCAGGCACCATTTCTGGCATTCAGCCCTGTTTTCGGCGGTTTGCCTGGTTTAGGGGGAATGCTCGGTGCCTCCAACGCCCTTGAGCAGGTTGGAAACCGGAGAAAGATTATTCATCACTTATTGGAAGAGAAGTTGCATTTTATCCTTAGGTTAAAGAGAGATCGCCATCTTATTTATAGGGGAAGGAAGCAATCTGTCTATGAGCATGCCCTGGCTTGTCCTTTACTTTATGCCGAGAGAATCGTTAAGGAGGAGAGGGGGAAAGAGAAGATCTATCATCTGGAATTTGGGTATCGGCCTGTGAAATTACCTGGTAGGAAAGAGCAGCTCTACATGGTGGTGGTGCGGGGATTTGGACAGGAACCGATGATGCTGTTGACGAATATCCGGGTCAAAAAAAGCCAGAAAGTGCTGTGGAGGTCATAGAATCCTATATGAGCCGATGGAGGATAGAAGAGACAATCCGGTTTGTTAAACAGAGTTATAATCTGGAGGACATCCGGCTACTGACCTACCGGAGGCTGCAGAATATGATGGCGTTGGAGCTGGCTGTCGCCTACTTTACGATGGTTTATCTGGGTATAAAGACGAAACTCAGAGTGTTGGCGCGTCATGTTCTGAGGGCAGCACGGCGATTGTTTGGAATACCCGATTTTCGATTCTATGCCCTAGACGATGGTATTCGGGAGTTGCTTTTTGGCCGTCAGAAAGGCTTAGAAGGCTTCAGACAAATGCTAAAAACAGAGAATATGCAGATGAGTCTGTTCGATCCTCAAAATTTTTGGGGGAACTCCAGAGAAAAATCCAGGACATCCCCCAAAAATAGGCTATAGAAAGGCTTAACTTATTTTTTTTCAGGCGATTACATAGAATAACAAGTGGAAATACAAAAAATGGGGGAACTTTAATTTCTTTTCGGATAAAATGGGGTCTCCGGATGCCAAGCCCAGATGCTTGCATAAAGATCATTAGTCTTAAGGAGACCCTGTTTGTATTAAACCAAAACCGCTTCAAAATTGCGAGAACAGATTATCAAATTTTCGGGTGAACTTTCAGTCAGTTGGCCAAAGGTTGCTCGTCGTTTTCTCTCTGAAGCCATCTATGGGATTCAAGCCCGCCAGTCGGTTCATTTGACAGAGATTGCCCGTGCTCTGGGGGAGAAGATTCCCCTAAAAAAGACCCAATATCGGCTCTCTCGACAGCTGGGACGAGAGGATCTTGAAAGGAGAGTTCTAAATGGGATCTGTCAGATGGGAGCACGACGAGTGGAGAAGAAGACTCTATTGATCATAGATCTCTCTGATATTAGGAAAAAGTATGCGCGCAAGATGGAGCATTTGGCCTGTGTTCGAGACGGAAGTGAGAAGACTCTGGTGAATGGCTATTGGACAATATCAGTCATCGGGGCAGATGTGGGAAAGACTTCTCTTGTCCCCCTTTACGGGTCTCTTTATTCCCAGAACAGTCCGGATTTTCGAAGTGAGAACTTAGAGATTCGTCGTGCCATAAACAAGGTCTCGCAGGCGATGGAAAAGAAAGGGATTTGGGTTATGGATCGAGGGGGAGACAGAGAATATCTTTTTGATCATATGCTGAACAATCGACTCTCCTTCCTTGTTCGGCTGAAGAAGAGGAGAGACCTCATTTACAGAGGGAGAGCGCATCCAGTCCTAGAGTTGGCTCTCACCTGTCCTTTGCCATATGCAGAACGGATTGTTAAACAAGAGAAAGGAAAAGAAACGATCTATGATCTGCAATTTGGTGCTCGTTTTGTCAAACTTCCTGGGAGATCAGAACCTCTTACTCTAGTCGTTGTCCGAGGTTTTGGGCAGGAACCGATGATGCTTTTAACCGACCTTCGAGTCACTAAGAGCCGCAAGAGTTTATGGCGAATCATCGAATCGTATCTGACGAGATGGCGCATCGAAGAAACGATCCGATTCATGAAACAGAGCTATCAGGTGGAAGATATTCGTCTTCTGACTTATCAGCGTCTTCAGAATATGATGGCGATTCTCACTGCTGTGGCCTACTTTGCGATGGTCTACCTGGGATTGAGGACAAAGTTGAGGGTTTTAGCCCGGCATGTGATGGGGGCTGCAAGGCGATTGTTCGGGATACCGGATTTTCACTTCTATGCCCTAGCCGATGGTATTCGTGAGTACCTTTTCGGCCGTCAGAAGGGCTTACAAGGCTTTTATCACCAGTGGATTGAAGAAAATAATCAGCTCAACCTCTTCGATCCATAAATTTTTGGGGGAACTCCTGGAGAAAAATCCTTGCCCTCTCCCAGTTTGATGTAATTCATTCATATACCTGAATTTAGCTCCCCTTTTCTTAAAAGATAAAAATGAATATTTGACTTGACTTTCATACCGCCTTACAGTTAATATACTGTTAGACAGGAGGTGTCCACAATGACACAAAGACAACTTCTACGGACAAAAGCCAGAAGATTGCGCTCTCAAATGCGCAAAATAGGTTCAATAATGCAGGGGTCGGTAATCTACAGGCAGATGAAGTGTGGCAAACCAAACTGCCGGTGTGCAAGAGGCTACCCTCATCACTTTCTGGTTGTGACCTACAAAGAGGAGGGGAAAACTAAGACAGTATATGTAAATAAGAACCTTGAGGCAGAAGCGCTGTTGCTTCAGAGAAACTGCAAAAAATATAAGCTGCTTCTCAAGAAACTCACCAAGGTCAACCTTGAGATTCTCAAAAGCCGTTGAGCCATTAAGAGGAGGAGTAAATGGAGGAATGGAGAGAACTTTATAGGGAGATTGAGGAGACATTGGAGGAGAAGTTTACTGCGTTACGCAGGACCGTGGTTAAGAATCTCGCTCATCTAGTAATTGCCCTGATTATAGTCCTAAGAACCCCGAGGGGATGGTATGGGAAATTATCTTTAAGCGG
>Ga0210003_1000949_pt1 | contig 25766 bp, 18 predicted proteins | sample LantaG_FD_182804 | JGI IMG/M metagenome (GOLD analysis project Ga0210003, IMG submission 182804) | Deep subsurface microbial communities from Baltic Sea to uncover new lineages of life (NeLLi) - Landsort_02402 metaG (SPAdes) (version 2) | ecosystem: Environmental > Aquatic > Marine > Oceanic >... | reverse complement strand
AATTTGGCTCTTTGACCCACCCATTCCAGAATGATCTGTATTTGATGGAGTTAATTTTCCACCAGCTTTTGGACCTTCTGAAGCGGTATTTACGTTTGGAGTAGAGTCAGCATCTTGATCAGAAGGACCGGAACTTAATTCCTTTGAAGGACCTTGTGGGTCAGTCGTGTGATCATCTGATTTATATCCGCTTTCTCCCTCGTTCATTACATCACCGTCAACACCCATGAAACCATTAGAACTTGTTCCGTCGTTATCAACGCTTTCAAATTCTTCAAGCATTTCTTCATCTTCTTCTCCAGCAATTTCTTGCTGAAGCTTCGTAGAAAGCATAGATTGTAGTTTTGGTGTGAATGCTTCTTCAAGAACTGCTCTAGCATTCTGTAAAGCCGTTTCACGAACAGCTTTGGCATCTGCAATAGCACTTTGTAAGAGTTTACTCATCTTATTTTACCTTTTTTAGCTTATTAGCCTAACGCTATTGCTTGGTGAGCGTTAATAAAATTTATTTTTCTGACAGCAAATACACAAATTGCTGTATTTTATTTACAAATTATAAATAGTGTCTATTTTCAAAAAACACTAAATTTTTTTAAAAAATTACAAATCTTCTATTGAATCAACTTCTGTGATTGGTTCTTTAATCTCAAAATATCGTTCTAAAATATGACCTATATCTTCAAAACACGCCGTCATTCTTTGTTCTAATAAATGAGATTCTTTAGCCATTTTGTCAAATTCTTTTGAACAGTTATCCAACCGTTTCATATTCTCAGTGATGGTTTTTTTATCCATCCAATCGTCGCTTGACTCTGATAATGTGATTGACTTAGCGGCTTCAGTTATCTTAGATAACTTTACTGCTGTATCTGGTAAACTGCCTCTTCTTTCAAGGGATTCGCCCAAACGATTATACTCAGCGATCATTGAAAGAACTTCACGCTTTTCTTCTGTTGAAAGTTTTCTCAATTCTTCTTCTGGTTGCCCAAAACTTTCTCTGATTAAATTTGATAATTTCATATTCATATATATATCCCTGTAGATTAAGATTCTTCCGCTGCTGATGTTATTTCATCCTCGGATGATGATGTCAATTGATTTTGCATGTCGTTAACAAGTTGGTTGAATCCTTTTAATTTCAACAATGGACCTGCGTCGGATTTGAATTTCTGCATTCCTCGTTTGTCAATTTTTAATTTAGTAACAAGTTCACCTGCTAAACTAGACAATTCGTTGTCGTTGGAATATTTATCCATCAACATTCCCATTAGTGATGTCACACCAGGACGAGACCATAATTTAATCCCATTGAATTGATTTTTTTCAGCTTCTGCTTTTTCTCTTTCCGCTTCTGACTTTTCTTGGTCAGCTTCGGCTTTAGCTGCATCTGCTTCTGCTTTGGCTGCTTCAGCCTCTGCTTTTGCTGTTTCAGCTTCAGCGTCAATTTTTTCCGCTTCTGGATCATCTTCAGCTGTTTCTTCTCCACCCATCATGTCTTCTCCACCAAAAGGGTCTTCCCCTCCCGCGTCTCCGCCTAATGGATCTTCTTCACCTTCTTCGCCTCCAGCTAAAGGATCTTCTTCTTCACCTCCAGCTGCCAATGGATCTTCAGCTTCAAATAGTAAACGTCCAGAAGAGGCGTTTGTTGAAATTGTTTTAATGATTTTTTCTAATTCGTCGTTCATAATTATCCTATCTGATTTAAAATGTCTCTGACTAATAATTCAGTTTTTCTAAAAGGGTTATTTTGTATTTGTGATTGTACTGATTCGTTGATTGTTCTTTTTCCTTCTTTGCATCATCATAAAAGCACCGTGGTGCTTGGGTTGCTAACGAAGTCGAATCCAATCAATTCAAAATCTTCTTGAACCATAACTACAGGTCCATCTGCTTCATGTAATTCTTTTACTGAACCCAATCCACGACTTGATATTCCAAGTCTACCTCCACAGGCAAGAATTTCTTTCAAAATATTTCCTGCTGGAGTTGATAAAATTTTACATGTTCCTACAAGGTCTTTACCTTCCCAATGCATCTCGGTTATCATGTGACATGCATTTTTCAATTCAACCACCGATGAATCAGGATGATCAAGTTCACCATAAGCACGATTTTCGTTAATGAAATTCTCCGTGTAGTTTTGTGCCTCTCTCATTAAAATTTGATGAGGGTATACTCGTCCATTGTGATTTTTCGCATCCGAGCGTTGAAGAATTCCCTTTACTTCAAGGGGCATTCCACTTTTTATAGATTCCTGAAGCATCCCTCTAGGAACCTCAAATGGGATATAATCAACTAACAAACTTTTATTCATGCTTATAAATATACAATGGCGTTAAAATTGTGTAACTTTATGTGGTGAGGTGTTACTTGGTTGAGCTGTATTCTGAGTTACCGAGGTAACTGGAGCATCATTATCATTTTGTATGTTGATTTGATTTGGCAATCCAATTGTCTTACCGTCGCTTGTTTTCACATACGCTGTATATTCATGATCGCCTTCCTCTGATTGTTTAACAAATACATCCGTTACTTCAATCAATCCGTTTTTCCCATCAATATGATTCCCCACAAGTTTACGTCTTAATGTTTGTGTTGTTTGGTCAAACGCTGATTGTTCGTATTTCAAAATTGCTTGTTTCATGTCTTCAATTTCTTTTCCAACATCAAATTTTATTGTGCTGTTTATGCTTGGTTCTTCACGAAGCATAGTTTCATTCATTAAATCTCTTAATTTCATCGGGTTAATCCTTGTATATTTTGAGAGATTTTTTTTGAATACATTCCAATTTCCTGTAAATCTCTCGTTGTACGTTTCCACAAATTGTCAGGAGAAATATCAGCTTCATTTTTTAATTTATTGCTAATTTTGACCAGATAATCAACTTCTTTAAGCATTTTCTTAATTTCCATTGCCAAGAACGACACTTTAGAATTGTGTTTTTTGTAAGTGTTACTCTCTTTAAATCGTTTGTATTTTGAGTATGCTTCTGATAAATTTCCAGGATCTTCATCGTCAACCTCTTTCCGTTTGCGTTCTTCGGGATGAGGCATACTGTTGGCGCCAAGGTCTCCACCTCTCCATTTTACACTTTTACTTGAAAAAGCGTTCGGAGTGTTGTAACCAGGTGTTGCGCCTGTTGTAGAAATTTCATCAAGTTCTTCTCGGATGAATTCTTTTATTAAATTTTTTAACTCGGTTTTATCCATTTTTTGTTACGTTCTTTAATTCTTTGATCAATTCATAAGACAAAAGTAAAGAAGTAACATGGGAGTCTTTAGCTATCTTCCCATTTGTAATTTTATCAAGTTGGCGACAAGTTTCATTCAATTTGATTTTCACAACCGAATCTGATATATTCTCAGACAATTTTTTAATTTCACTTTTTACAATTGGAACTTCACTATCCATATAACCTTTAAGTGAATTTGTATTGCTTACGTTGTTGATATATTCTCTGAGTAAAGTTTTTTGTTTCTCATTCAGATTTGAATATTTTTTGTTGAAATTATCAACTAATATTTTATATGAAAGAAGTTGTAAATCTTTTTCTTGTTTTTTGTAATACTCAATCAATTTATCTTTTTCATCTTGAACAACTGAATTGGATGATATATTACCCATTAAATTCTCAGTTATGCTTTGTCTCTACTGTAATGCTTCAGTTGGATCATAATTACCCTCATTACAAAAATCTTCAAATAATTTATAAATTGATGCATGTAATTTGTAATTTGAAACTTTTCCTCGTAAAAATGAATCAATCGGATAATTTTCTCTAATAGTCTTGATTAGATTATACTTTTGTTCGTGGAGTCGTTTGTTTGATATTTTACCACGCGCCCTTAGAATCGCTTCTATGGTTCTATCTGCGCCAATTGAATCCTTTGCTTTCTCATTGATGAGCAACTGATATAATTTCAACTCAGTCCCCAATTCGGTATTCTCGTTGAAAAATTTCTGTAAAATTTTATTCGCTTTTGATTCATTGGAATCGGATAAAATATCCGCTGTTACCTGTCGAATCAACAATTCAAATAGAATTCCTGTATTTTTAAATTTGCTATGCTTTATTTTATTCATACTCTTTTTTGACGCCACTATTTATAATAAATATATAACTTTTTTTTAATCTTTCAAAATATTATTTTCGTCTAATAAAGACTTCTTTGATTTTGAGGTATTTCCAATCTTCTTTTTCAAATTTTCCAGTTCTTCCGATATTGAAAAATTTGGTCTTTTGTTGAATCTATCGTCTTCATGTTCTTCGGTTTTCCCTCTCACAATCCGACTTCGTTTCCCTAAAATATCCAGATCTTTTGTGTCAGCATCTTTTCTACGATCACTCAATCCTTGTGTAGTTGTTGGTTTTTTCAAATTGTCTTGGTCTTTTTTGACTTCTTCTGGTCTATTATCTTCACCTGGTTTTGGAATATCTCCTTCAAACAATTCATCGCCTCCACCCATGTCGCCACCGAAGTCTCCACCACCAAAGTCACCTCCGCCGCCAAATTCGTCTCCGCCTTCTTCTTCAGCGTCGGTTGCAACCTTAGTCACTTGTGCAGCTGGGTCAGTTCCTTCATTCTCAATTGTGTTGAGTCTAAATAATTCCTTGGTATCTGTAATGATTTCATTTGAAATTTTATCAGTTTCATCCGGAGACAATTCAAACAAATGTTCATATACATGACGTTTTGAAAATAGTTTTCTGTCAATCATATCACCAGCAACACTCATCATATCACCCCATAGTGCAACCTTTTCTTGTTTGAAAATCGTTGATGGGTTTGACAACCTCAATTCGAAATTGATCATTGACGCGTCTGTGTATCCTTGAACGTATAAGTGTAGAATGGCAATTTTGGTCAATTCAGATGCAATAATTTTTTGAATTCGTTGAATCGTTTTTGCAAATCTAACATCTTCAGCTGCCAATGTTGCTTTCCCTGAAATGGTTTCATCGTAACCTAAAAATGCTTTTGGAATTTTTAAAGCAGCCATCATTTTATTTCTGATATACTCCAAATCCTCAGTTCCAGTCCAATCAAGCCCTCCTAAATTTTCAATTTTAGTTCCACTATCACCTCCACGAACAGGCATATAAAAATCCTCATTCATGTTTTGAAGGTTGAATCTCAAATTGTAATCGCCGGTTTTCTCATCAATAAATGGAACCTTCTTCATTTTATTGATCAATCGTTCCATGTATGTATCAACCTCAGCTGGTGGAATATTTCCAATGTCAACGTAAAAAATCCGACGTTCAGGTGCTCTCATAATACGATGGATAAGCATAGCGTCTTCCATTAATGAAAGTTGTTTCCAAACACGACGTGCTGGTTCTATTTGACTACGGCCATACGGCAAAAAGTTTGAGTCTGAAATTAATCTAAAATGTGCAACTTCATAATTTTCATACTCCATTCCACCGTAAGCGCCATCATGTTGAAATTTCACATAATTCTTATTCTCAGGGTCAATTCCCTCTATACGTGTTACTTCATATGCACTCAACGGTTCAACTGAATAAACACCATATTCAGGTGAGATTTCCATTTTGAGGAAAAAATCACCATATTTACAATTTTTGGTAAATACTCCACTGTTTTCATTGAAAGTGCCATCTTTGTTTTTACCTAATATTGCAAAATTATGCCTATCCCTTTCACCATTCGGACCCACAACCGTCATGCAATACACGTCCGATTTCTCCGCAATAACTGAGACGCTTTTGACTTTGTGGTTTCTCTGTCCGTCTTTTGCCCTAGACGGAAGTCGTTTAAACTCTCTGGAATTAACAGATTCCCACTCAGATATAAAATTATTGTTATTTTTTAACGATTGTAACAATTCATCATGGTTGATTGCCCCTCTTTCTCCACGACTTACTTTTGAAATTTCAATCTGGAGAATATCTTCAAGTTTGTCATTCCATTTATTTTTCATGTTTTCACAATAAGCTTTTCTCTTTTTTGGGTCTTTCCACATATTACGTTTTACGTCTGACCGTATTTTATTGTGTGTTGAATGTAGAGGTGATGCATTATATTCATCAAAATACTTTATTCGTTTTCCTCTCATTTCATCAGATAGTCGTTTCTTTCTACTATCTGACCGTAAATATTTCTGCAAAGAATCCAATCGTTTCTTAGTAACTTCGGGAGTGTGTAACACAGCCTTACAATGGTCAGCATGAAACTTTTTATGTTCAAAGAAATCCATTTTTTGAAGATTTGCCGGTTCATTGTTATATTTGTTAAAATCTACATGGTGGATTACTTCAGGTTCTCCATATGATTTAACATTGAGTTCATTTGCAACGATTCGGTGTGTAAAGTCATATTCATTTGATTCATTTGATAATATCATTTCATATTTATCAAGATCACACTTGTTTTTCTTTTCACTTAATTTTCTATAAAAAGGCATCAAGCTATCAGATTCCATAAGTTCGTCGGCTCTAACTTCAGTCCCATCCCTTAGAATAAATGGGTGTTCGGGAGAACACTCTAAAATAGAATCATCATCCAATTCAATTTGAACTATTTTTTCAGATGTATAGTTTTTATCACACCACACGACTTTTCCGGGAACAGTTTTATTTGTTCCGTCTTGACATGAATATACCCATATTTCTTTTCCTGATTTTATTTCTTCTGATAACTCCTTGATGGTTATATTACGCCCATCTAACAATGGAATTATAGAATCAAATTTCACCGGCATGTTACGAGTCCAAGACCATAAGTTAAATTCAATGTTTAGAATCTCATAAAATAGATTTTCTAATATCGCTTTGATGTTTTCGTCATCCGATTGAATGGTTAAAACGTCACCCATCTCATTCTCCCCGACGCATTCATCAGCGTAGATGTCCAAGGCAGACGCTAGAATCGGGTCCATATCCATTGTGTCGTAGTCCCTAAACAACTCTAACCTGCTAGCTTGATATGCCATTGACATATCTCTATTGTGCAAGTTGTATGTTGAACTGCGGAGTCTATTAAAACGATCTCGCAGTGAATTTCTATCAGTTGCATATTGAATTCGGTTGGTATCAACCACTTTCAATTTTTTCCCGCCTATATTTCTAACAATTACATCAGTTGAGAAAAGTTTTTGCAATCTCTTAAATACGCTTAAATCTGCCATATTATATTCCCTTTAGATATTCCCACTTGCAATTGTATGCCAACTTTCTATGACCAGCGACACATCTTGATATCACTTTATATGAAAATCCAGTGGCTTCTATTGCTTCTTTTATTGAATTATATACATTTTCTTTTCCAGATTTAAATATTTGTTTGATTTTGGTTTCTCTATTATGTGAATGTTTTACTTGTTTGTATGTTGGATCTATCATACGACAATCAAATTCAGACTCAAAACAAAATCCAAATCCCTTAACAGCGATACATTTGCCACGACAACATGCTGATATATTAGACTGACATTTTCCATTAAATAATTCCCTAGCAACATCCGACGCTGATATCCATGTTTTTATCTTTTTGCCGGTGTGTATGTCATATTGGATGACTGATTTGCAAATTGATTTATTATTTTTCAATGATTTTGAAATTTTCAATTTCACAGATTCTAACATTGGAGATGACTCAAAATTTGAATATGCTTTATTATATCCATGTGAATTATTCAACGTGTTAAATTTTTCAATAAAATGATCTTCACAATTTTTACATTCCAATTTGTCGTTTATGCCTGATTGTATTATCGAGTATACAAAAACATCTTTTCCATGTTTATTATATGATCTCTGCAAATGTTCATTTGGATGTATATTCCGTTTCAATTCACTTCTATGAGTTATCCATCTCCGTTTGAGTTGCATGGAACTTCCGATGTAAAGTTTTCCATTCTTTTCATTTTTTATACTATAAATGTAATATTCTGCCATAACCTTTATATTCCTATGTTCAAGCTTCCCTGTTCACTTTGGGAATCCTGTTTGGCAGCAACAGCAATTTTTAACTTTTGCTTGGCCTTTGCCATATTCATATTTGTTTCTTTTTCCAACTCACCAACATGGTCAGCTGCTTTTTTATACACTTCTTTTTGTGCTTGTAACTTTTTTAATTCTGCTTGTGTTTTTTTAACAGCATCTTGTTCGTCTTCAAAATTTTCAGTTTCATTTGATAATTTTTCTTTTGCCTGAGCCAATGCTTTGCCAGTTGCAATAGAATTTTCAAATATATTTTCTATTTCTTCCTGAATTATTTTTCTAACTAAATCTTCAATCGCCATGTAAATAAATATATGCAGAAATTATTTTAACAACCAACGTAAGTCCTCAGATATTCCATTTCCAAAATTCTGAGTATATGGATCTTTTGCTGGGTATCCTGACCCATTTCGGTTGTATGTTCCTGTTGAATATACCCCACCTTCATTAAACTTTGATTTTCCCATGTGATCTAATGCAGTCCTTTGCATATCAATACCATGTTGTTTCAAAACTAAAGCGGTATCTCTAACCCACAATCCAATTCCAAGTGCCATTGTCAAGTCATCATTATAACCTTTGGCGGCTTGTGCCTTTCCGTTGTGCCATATGAATGTCATTAACTCATTTATGGTTCTCATAGAATGAATGGTTACATCCTTATCACGAAAATACAAATCAAGTTTTGAAATAATTAATGGACGTGTTCTCACTGACATTGTAAATCCAGCTGTAGCTCTTTTCTCACGAGCATTCCACTTGTTTGTGATATGTTCGTTTGGATCAATATATTTCATGTCCTCATTCATGTAAAATAGATTTTGGTAATTTCGGTCTATTACCCGTTGGATAGTAGCCCACCCAATAGTTCCATTTTCAATGATAAGCAACGCATTATTCCATTCAGTTGCAACTTGTACTAACAAGTTTCCAAATTCGGTTGTTTCAATTTTACCCCTGTATTCTGCAACTTGAACATTCCTTTCAATATCAAGCACATGAAATGTGGAGTAATCTTCACCATCTCCACGAGCAACGTCGGCACATACCGTGTAAGTTCGTGTGAAGTCTGGATATTCCCAACGCCAATAGTTTTGATCATGATATTCTTTTGAAATTGGATCTTTAATTTGTTCTTCTTGATACCATTTAAGTATTTCAAGATCAACTACTGAATTACCAGATGAAACGAATGAACAATTGTGGGATACAATGTCATCAACAACAAATATATTTCCATTATCAACCTCTAAAACATCATAAAGTATTATAGATTTTTCAATTTTTTCAATTGACACAACGTGAATTTTATCACAAAACCCCCACAACTCCATACCCTCTGTTAATGCATTAGCTTCTACCAAACCAATTCTACACATAAATGGGTGAGTTTCTGAACATTTTATTTTCTTACCTGACGACAATGTGATAACATAATGTGATTTTTTTTCCAATCTACGCATTCCAGAAAATAATTCAAATCCATTTGGAGTTTGGATTTTGTATCGGTTGTTGTGTTTTATGCCGTTTGGACCCGGTTGATTATTTTTGTATAAATCTTCAAGAGTCACCCACGATTCTTCATTTGTGTGTGTGTCAAGTATTTTAACTTTTGAATCTCCCCATAGACAGTCACATTCTTGAGCGGCTCCCCTTGGCCCTAGTAAAACATCTTGTTCGTCACGCCATAATTGATCATATTCAGGGTGAAGTGTCCAATGTAGTTTGATTGTATTAAATTTTTGAATACCTTCTTCTGACTCTTTCCACATGCGGTAAAACCAATTACCCATACCATTTGGTGTTGAAAGAACGATTGCGTTTCCTCCACCATGAGTCATTGCGGATTGAACAGATGTCCAAATCTCATCAATTTGATCAATGAAAGCAGCCTCATCCACAACCAATAAACTCAAAGCTTCTGAACGACCAGCATCCCCACTAGCGGAAACCGCCTTGATTTGTGAACCGTTTTTTAATCTTAAACTTGTTCGGTTATTTTCCACTTCTTTTTGACGCATCCAAGATGGAAGATTGTCATTCATGAAACGGACTTTGGTTACCAGATTCTTAGCAACGTCTTGTTTCGTTGCAATTACAAGAATGGATTTATCTTTGTGGAATGTCATCATCCACATGCTATATCCCGCCGTAAGCGTAGATATGCCCATTTGACGACATTTTAAAATGATATTTTTTGGATTGTCACGAAATTCTCGTACAGCGTTTTCTTGAAACGGGTATAAGTTAAAATTTACCGTACCTTTACTTGGATGTTGAATTTTACAATACTTTTTCATGAAATATGCTGGGTCAGCAGCACATTTCTTGTATTCTGAAGCAATTAACTTTTTAAGATCTTGCTTGCTCATTCTTCATTTGTAATTCTGATAATGATTTTTCAACTCTTTCCAATGAATCTTCGCCTTCTTTGATGTCTTTTTGCATTTCTTGTTTGAGCTTATTTACATCCAATCCACTCCAAGATTCACGATCTCCAAACTCATTTACAAATTCCATTACATCTTTATCGTCAAGTTTTGAATAACCATCACGAAGTTGTTCAAGCATATCCAAAATATAATCCCTTTGTTTTTTCAGTACAAACTCCATTTCATAATTTTTGTATGTGCCGTTTATTCGTCTCTGAGTATCAAGTTCTATCATACAATCAAAGCACATTTTAGTATTTCTGTATGATGAGTTGTCATGACGATGATCACATCTAATTTCCTTTTGGCAAGCTTTACAATTCGGATTTGTTTCCGCAATTGCTGTAAGTACCTTGGGGATGCTTTTTTTACCGTATGATGTTTTTTCCCAGATTTTTCCATCCGAGTCTTCCCATCTATCACCTACAACCCTGGAATTAGCTTCTTTAAGCTGATCTGTGACGAAGTTAATTGAAACTGGTCTCAGGTTATCCCCTTTTACCCAGTCGTTTATAATATCAAGATTTGAACTCATATACCTATATATATGATTTCGTATGGAAAATCGTTATTTTTCTTTGATTTGTTTCAATTGAGATTCGTCTTCTCCGTTTTTATTGGTGAAATGTGTGTATGGCTTTTTAGCTTGGACTTTACTTCCATATTGTTTTTTCACGGGTATCTTTTTACAATCAGTGGATTTTACACATGGAGTTCCAGTTCCAGACTCTTTTGAATTTCCTTTACCGATTTCACCATCTTTCAATTTGATATTTTCCGAACCGTCATCTGATAATCTTTCAGATGCAGTTACCCATTCTTCAAGATCATTCACTGAATTTACACGTTTATCAACCTTTGATGATGATTTCTTTTTCGGATCAATTTCAGAATATCCTTTGTTGATGTTTGGTTTTTTTCCATCCAACTTTTTCATTTGTGTTCCGGTCGGAACTTGTGAATCATCAAATGATGGGGTATCCTTTTTATCGTCTGTAAATTCATCTGTGGTGTTGTCATAATCACGGTCTTTTGCATGGTCAAAATTGCCAGCTTTAATATATTCGTTATACAACTTCCCAATTTCTTTGAATGTTTCCTGTAATTTTACAATGTTTGAATCCAGTTCATCTTCTCCATAAATTTTTATTTTATTTGATTTGAATTTGAGTTCAACATCTTCAACTGCGAAAATTTGATGATCATCAAACAAGTCTCTTGTTATTTCATATCCAGTTATTGTTGCTCTATCACGAGAAAACTTTTTATATCCCTGAAGACTGGCAAATGGCGCCATGTCACGTGTTCCGCCTTGTATTTGTCCTGTTGGGTTATTCTCACAAATAAGTTTCAGCAACTTTTGTTTATTCTCATTGATAAACTTTTTTTTTAGTGTATTATGTTTCACTTGATGACGTATTTTATCACGAACTGAATATTCTTCACAAATTTGACCAGATATATCCATGAATGTATGTTCATCGCCCAACGATACATTTACTTCTGGATTTGAATATTTTTCGTCACCATCAATGTAATCAATGAGATCATACCCAAGCTTATCTGCCATCATTTGATTTCGTTCATCCCATGCCATATCAACATTTGGATTTTTTTGAGTAATGAATGATTGTATTTGGTCGTCTTCAATAGATTGTCCAAGTTGTTGAATTGATGGAATTGCTGATAAAGAAAGAACCCTTCTTAATATTCCACATTCATCAATCTTGTTATGATTTTCAGTTTTATCATCACATCCATACACACCTTGACCATCTTTCGCTGGCACAACGGCGTTATCATATTCTAAATTGGTATCCTCACACAAAAACGGAGCGACGATAGATTCTACTAGTTTATTAACATCCATGCGTATAAATATCGGGTTATTTTAAAAATTATGTATATATGGTAGAACCTGTTGCGTCTAACCAATTGCCGCCTCCGTTATACCAAATAGGAGCGTTTATTGATGTGTCATAATACATCGTTCCAACCGAATGATTTGTTCCTGGATCAGAAGAAACATTGGTTGTTTTTATGTAACTTGACGTGCCTGCTGTCTCAGATAAATCACTACGTTCAGCATGTGATGCTGAAGCAACTGTTCCTGATATATCACTTGCATTTACAGTTCCAGTAAACCCGTCAGCAATGATTGTGTTTCCTGAAAAATTTGGAAAATTTGAAATCCATGACGGTTTTCCGGTTATACTTCCCCACTCAAGGGAAACTGAGCCTGACTTTGCTAATGTTTTTCCAGTTGGGTCAAAGAATTTGACATCTTCCAATACAACAGGTATATTTTTGTGATCAACATCAAACAATTCCGAACGAATCAAAAATCTTTCATTTGCAACACTCACGTCAAATGGAATTCGTATGCTTATGATTTCAGGAGAAAATGAGAATTCTTGAAGCGGTTTTATTGAAATTTTAGAAACTGTGAATTCTCCGTATTGTGGAACTAATGCCAATGTACAATTCACATCTTCTTTCAGTGTAAATTGAGTTGAAAATGTTTTTGGAGTGTTACCCAAATTCGTTGGATATGATATTTCTCCGATTTTGATTCCATAACCATCATATTTATCCGATGTTGAATATCCCAATTCAGAACCTGTGAGGTAAAATAATAGTTTTGATTCATTTCCAAGATTTGCTCGGCTGTCAAAAACTTTAGCGGATAACACATACTCAACATCTTGTTTAAGTTCAATAAAATTACTATCCCATGCACTACCACTTCTTACTTCCATTTGAACTGGATCAACGGGAACATATGTTTCATCGGTTGACGGTTCTGTATTATCTTTCAATATGACATACGTTGTTTTGGTTGAATTAGCCCCAACTGAACCATTAAGTTTCATCCCATCAATGATTTTAGTTGCGTCAGCGGTCAATGAAGTTAATCCATTTTCATACCAATATTCATCCACTTGGTCTTGGTCAAAAGTATCCCCCATCCATTCACGTTGTCTATCTGATGTAATTTCGTCCAATAACGCTTCTTTTGCTGAAAGAACAGAATCGGCAATAATTTCACTATCAACATTTGAATTGAAACTTTTTCGGTATACCTTGAATCTATATACATTACCCGTGAAGGTTTTCAAGTTTTGGAGTGTGATTTTTGCCAATGACTTTTTGAATGTTACTCCTGCTGAAGAAGCAACACTTGTTGGTAGTATGGGCGTATACTGAATAGAATATGTTGCAGTTCTAAATGTTCTAACTGTTTGAGTTGCAACATCATTTGGATATAAAACTGGCTTTTTAAGCAACAAAGTATCCTCATTTAATACATCTTTGATCTTCGCTGAAAATGTTGTGGGTAAAACTACACCTGTTTCAAGGGTAATATTTGTCAATGAAATGGTTTCACCTATCATTCTTGATGTGAATTTATTTCCTGACTTCGTAACAACATTATACTCCACGGGCTTTCTCAACGAATCGTAATTCAGAAAGTTGGTTTCTTTTTGCGGTGATAAAGCAATTGAATATGCTGATCCTGATGCGGTGACGGTTTGGGAATTTGAAAATATAGATAAATCCGAAACCGATGGATCAACTGTCATGGATGGTGTTTTATAAAATCGTATTTTCGTTTTGTTTTGTTTTGACGAGTCAATTGTAATGTCACGACTCCATCTTACGAGTTTCCCATCCTTTGAGGTTCCAACTATATAAATTTTACCGTTTCCCTGTGGAACGAATGATTGAACGTGGATTGCAACGATGATAGATACGCCATCTCTATATTTTATATTCTTCTTTCCTCTTCCGACTTCAACATATAATTGTTCTCCTTTGAGGTCAAGTACTTCAATTTCAATGCTTGAACCAGGTTTAATCAGTTCACTTCCAGCTAATGATATAGAATTTTTACCACCTGTTAATACAGGATCAAACTCCTTGACCCCGAAATATTCTGAGTTTGGATCTGAATCTTCAATATCAACCTTTAAATTTGCTAAATTTAGCTTTTTACCTACACGCTTTGCCATAATAGATAAATATAAAATGTGAAGTTATTTAAATTTCATATCAAATTAAAAAAATTCTTGACTTTTTATATTTTTTGGATTATATTATAAAAAATCAAATACAACAACTATAAAATATTTATTTACCATGGCATTAGACATTTCTATAAAAAATACAATAACTCATATTTTCGGTACAAAATCCAAACCACTTGGAGAAAAAACGCAAATTAAAAAAGCAAATGAGTTTGTTTCACACAACATGTTGATTCAGGAAAAAATAGACGGAACAAAACTGACCGTCATACGAACCGACAAAAACAGTGAAAATTACGCTGAAAATTACATCGTTTCATATAAAGATACGGTGATCTTCTCGGATGAATTTGCACATTTAACCGATTTAGATTTAAAAAATATAAAAAGTAAATCAATTGGTATCTCACAATATGCATTGGTGTTTGACCACCTTAAAAAATTGGATGCATCAAAAATCCCTCAAAATATGGAGTATTCAATTGAGTTTGCACAAAACAAAGACACTCTGACGAGAACATATAAAAACTTAGGTGGGATGTTTTTACGGACTTATGCTCCTGTAAAATACTATATACATGATGGAGTTTTAATTTCCATTCCACAAAAAGATGAAGAAACTGATTTGAAAAAAATCAAGGAAATGGCATCAAATTTGGAGATCATGAATTTTCCTGTGATATTTGATGGAAAAATTTCAAGTAAATCTGAAATTGAGAAGGGAATACAATCACCACAACTCAGAGAACAATTTGTAAAATCAAACATAGATTTTAAAGACCCACTATCAATCGTCAAAGAGTTTGGAAATATGCTTTTGGGTGTTGAGTCTATTTTAGGCGGAATCAGCGAAGGCGTGGTTCTCAAATTGGATAATGGAGAGTATTTCAAATATGTTCAAGCTGACCAATACGATGTGGAACAACGTAATGATAAGAAATCAAAATTTCAGATGTCTGCTGATGAAACGACGGAATATTTCATAAAAATGAGAAAACTTGTGTCGGTCGTTTTAAGCAGAATTGATTTGAATCAACCACGTCAACAACTGTTGAAACATTTTCAAAAAATCGCTGCGAAACTTCCAATTGAAAAATTCCCAAAAAATGACAAACGGAATGAAATCCAAATCCGTGACGACGCACATGAAACTGCTAGGGTAATGATTTCCAAGTCTAAGACATTAGGCGTATCACCAAAAACTATAGGCGTGATTCCAATTGCTGGAAAACCTCTACACATAGGTCATTGGAAACTAATTGAGCTGGCATCAAAGGAAAACGATAGGGTTGTAGTGTATACATCTTTGGCGGATAGAAATAGAAAAAACGAACTACATGTCAGCGGACAAACTTTCGCTTACTTCTGGAATGAGTTTTTTATTCCACAACTTCCAAAAAATGTAAAAGTGAAATTTACAGATTCTCCTGTAAGACATTCCATCTTTGAACTTAAATGGTTTGAACAATTGCTTACGCAAGACAACATAGATGTTCCTATGGTTAAATTGTATTCAGATGACCACGACGTAGAAGGAAACTTCGACGGTGAACAGTTAGAAAAATATGCTCCAACTATGGTCAAAACGAATCGCATTGAAAAACGAGGAATATCCCGTGAATCAACTGTAAAAATAAGCGGAACTCAAATGAGAGAGTTTTTGCAATCTGGAGATAAAACTAACTTCTTCAAATACCTTCCACCACTACAAATCAACCAAAAACAAGAAATTTGGGATAAAATGAATAAAGACATTCAAAACAAAATGACAGCAAAAGAACAAATCAGAGAAATACTTCGTGATGTGGTATCGCAAAAAATATCTCAAAATAAAAATTTAAACGAAAGTGGTCAGTCAATTGCCGCAGTTGATCCAAAAACTCCAAAATTACTGAATGGGGCTCCTATACGAATCACGAAAAAGATTTCAATAGAAGGTGGACAAGCAAGCAAGGTTTCCTCTGATATTCGTAAATTGACATATGCTTTGAACGATGTATTGAAATTTTGGAAACCGAACAATCCATTTATTGCCAACGGATACATGTATAATGGAAGTTCACAACATTTAATGCATCCTGAACGGGTAAAAACAATTGAAAAGGTGAAACCTACATTTGGCGACATTGACATCATCATTCCAATTGAAAAAGGGAAAGATTTGGAAGAATATCTTGACAAAATAGATGACAACCAAGTAAAATGGAAGCCAACGGCACAAAACAGAATTACACCTGAGTTTTATTATGTCGGAAGAACGCGTAGTTATGCTTCTATTCCTGACCAAACCGTGACATTATGGTATTATGCTCCCAAAAAACAAATTGTACAAATTGACTTTGAACATGATCATATGCAAATTGTTGATATTGATGGAGAGAAGTTCAAAAAACCGTCTGATTGGAATAAGTTTTCAAAAGATTCTCCATGGGATGATATTCTAAGTGGAGTAAAAGGTCTTGCTGGTGCTTTGATGTTACGTTCGGTAACTAGAGCAGCAACACGTATTGAAAATGGAGTTGTATTAACACCTGGAGGATCAAAGAAATTCCAAGTAGGAAAAGAATTGACTGACCGTGATATTTCAAACAGCGCAAAACATTCTATGCCATCTAACTACACGTTAAATACAGGTGGAGGTGGTGCTGGGATACGACGTGCTTACCGTCTACTTGGAAAACTTCCAGATGGAACGCCTGCTTATGAATTTGTTGAAGCCAAACGAAAAGGGGAGTTGGGTGCTGAATTTGCATTGATCATTGATATTTCAAAAATATTCAAAGTTATATTCGGAAATTCCCCAACCAACAAAGAACTTGAAGTTTTCAGATCTTTCGGCGGATTGACGGCGTTAATGAAAAAACATCTTGACAAAGAAACTTTCGCACTAGCACTTAGTCGTTTTTATGAATTGCTTAAGAACGAACACCTCTCAGACAAAGAAAGAACTGCGATAGATTCGGTGGTTCGAAAAACACTTGCAACTTAATCAAAAATCACGTTGCTGAATCCCTTTTCTTTTTGTATTTCAATGTGGCCATCAACAACGTCGCGAAGTGTATCAATGTGTGAAATTACCATGATAAAATCATAATTCACTTTCAAGAAGGTGAACAGTTGATGTAATGACGCCATAACCTCAGAATCCAAAGCGCCAAACCCTTCATCAATCATCAAGAAGGTAGTCTTAGGCATATTGGAAATATTTGTCAATGCGATACGAATTGCTAAGTTTGAAATGAAGGTTTCCATTCCACTTGTCAATTCAATTGGCCAACATTTTTCATCATATACTATACTAGCGTTTACATTCTTTCCATCCATCTCAATTGAAATTCCAAATTCAACAAGCTGAGACAATATTTCATTGATCTCACTTTCAATTGAAGGGATTGATTTGCAAATTATGTCATATGGAACGCCGTCGCGAGATACACTACTGTAATACAATTGATATGCATGATTTTGTTCTTCCAATTCATCCAACTCAACCAACAAGTCATTGAAGTTTTTCAAGTCATTTTTCCAAACGTTGATTTGTGAATTGGTTTCCATGATTTTTTCATCTGCAATTTTAAGTTTGCCTGAAAATTTTTCAAGTTGATCGTTTAGTTGTAAAATTTCATTTTTTACTTTTTCATTTTTCTTGATAATATCAATTGAATCATTAAACCGTTTGATTTTCTTTTTCAAATTGTCAATCTCGTTATTCAAATTGATAAGTTCTTTTTCTTTTTCTTGAACCGAATTGATGCATTTATGATATTCTGATTCTATCTTTGACAATTTAGTTTGAAGGTTTTTATATTGATCATATTTTTCTGGTATATCATCAAGAGTTTCCAACATTTCCACTAATTTGTTTTTCTGTTTCATCTTATCCACTACATTTGGCTTTAGAGTTTCCAAATCAGTCTTTGATTGAATCGCATCTTGAACAAATGCATTTTTGTTACAATACTCACATTCAGGATCATATTCATGAGTATCCAAGAATGCAACCTTATCAAGTTTATTTCTTACTTCAACTTTTAAAATTTCAATTTCAGAATTCAATGAATTTAAATTTTTGGTTGTTTCGTCAAATTCATCTTTTTGTTTTTCAATGTTTGAATCTTCAAAGTCAAGAATATTTTGCTTGATTTGTTTAATCGTTGTTGTGAATACATCACACTCAGATTTTAAAGCATCAATGTTAATTGCAGATGATAACTTTTCTTTTTGTTGCAATTCAATCTCAAAGTCATCTATGTTATCGGGTACATTTGCCAAATTCACAATCTCCGAATTCTTTTCCACTATTTGTTTCAATAATGATTCTCGGTGAGTTACGATTTCACCTTTTATATCCAACATTTTATTGTATTTTTCTTCAGCAATAAAAATTTGATCATCAAGTGATGATGTCTTTGTGAGGATCTTCTTTCTATCATGTTTTCTGATAAAGGCTGAAATATCTCTTGATTCTTCTTGTGCTTGTTGACTTAAATGGTCAAAAATAGTTATACCTAAAAACCGAGCGATCAAATCTTTTCTTTCGCTTTGACCTTTATCAATGAAATTTGAGTTGTTTCGTTGTAAGCTTAAAGCGGTCAAAATGAAATCTTCGTATGAACCTATATATGAACGAATAATGTCATTGGTGCTTCGTCGTGATTCGTCATTTAGATTTTCTTTTTCACCATTTACCATTTTGTAAAAATCTACCTCAACCCTTACGTCGCCTTTTTTGTTCCGTTTTGCTGCACGTTTTACAAAATATGAAACTCCATCAATTTCAAATTCAACCTCACATTTGAAACCCATTTTGGATTCGTTCATCACATTGGCGGCTTTGAATGTTCTTGAACATTTATCCCACAAACAGAAACAGAACGCATCCATCAAACTGGACTTACCTGATGCATTTCCAGCAAATATTCCATTGATTCCATTGAGCTTCGTGAAGTCAATGACATTACCTTCACCATATGAGAACATGTTGTCAAACTTAAAAGTCTTAGGTACCCACTGAATGTTTGGAACTTTATCGTCTTGTGATAATCTTGAATTCAAATTTCGGTTAATCTCAAAGATTAAGTCCAATGACTTTTTCTTGATTTTCGGATTTTTTCGTCTGAGAAAGTTCTCAATCAATGTATTTTGGAAATTTACATCATTCAAACGAACTAAAGGTACTTTGGAAACATTACCACGCTTTAAATCCTTGATTGCATCACCACGAATGTATGAAACTTCTTGTAAATCTGATAATTTTTGAATCTTTGCAAGAGCTTTTTTAACCTCCGCCGGTTCGGTTTCAAAACAACGGATTCGTAATCTTGCCTTTGGTGGTAATTCTGATAGATCGCCTTCAATGTCTCCATCTCTAATATTTACCGTAAAATACCCATAATCGTTTTTCAACTCAACATGTTCATGATTTCTTGATTTTACATCCCATACACAATATCCATGACCATCAAACGCTTCACCGTGATTTTGTTGAACCATTGACCCCGGATAAACGATTTCAGGCAATTCTTCAACACTGTCAAACTTCTGTAAACATTGGTACATGTGAATATCACCGAGTAAAGCGATGTCAAACCCTTTGAAAAGGTCTTTGGTTATAGCTTTATTACTTACTTCATACCCAATGTCAGTTTTCGCTTGATTCATTGGGCCATGCCATGTTGAAACTAAGGTGTCTGACTTATTTTTATATGTTGATGGTATTTTGTCACATGTAATAAAATTCTCAGAATCTTCGCTGATAAGATAATGCGAGATCAATAAATTTTTACATTTATACAATGAGTTTTTATCCAAGTGGTGTAAATGTGGATGTGATAAATTTTTAACAACTGGCGTAATAACATCTAGTCGGGTCTTGTTGTTAAGATTACAATTTCCAGTGATAAAGATTTTGTTATTTCGGCGTATTAACAAATTTGATGTTGGAACCGTTAAACAATATACATCGCCTGTGAAAGGTATGTTTTCACGACTTTGGACTTTTGTTCTATTTACTTTGTTGTTGAGGTTACAATTGCAACCATATTGAGGTTTGGAATTTTCAAATGCACCATTCAAGAAAGGTTCAAGATCTGAATGAGAAGTTCCACCTATGAATCTCATCGCTGTTTGTAATACTTCTATACTTTGTCTATCAATTGAACAAAATCCATGAACTGAATTCTTGATGACCCAGCCATCACCCTCAAAATACCCATCAACAAATGATTTTATTTTACTACGCGACTCTGATAATAAGTCAAATGGAATGCTTTTTTGTCCATTGAAAAATGAATAAATTTTTCTAGCCAAATCCGAATATATGCAAACTGTACTAACACCATCAGTCCCATGTCTCCAATTATATTCATATCCCAAATCATCAAGCAATTTGCTTAAATAATCTTTTTTTCTTTGTTTTTTTAATCTAAATTGTATTCTACATGTTCCGGTTCTTTCATTTTTCAGAACAAAAGTTCCATCAGCAAATGAGAATCCAAGTAAATTGAAAAAAGTATCATTTTCAAAATCAGTGATCACCCCGTTTATCGGAATATGTGCCTGTTTCGGCAAATCTTTTGCCATTTTTTTTGAAAATTGAGTGTTATAACCTGAAAATTGATATAAAATCTCATGAGTCGGTGTAACTTTCAAATCAACATCTTTTCCTGTAAAATGAATTAGATCTCCTGAAAATGGTTTTTTTATTTTTGCAATTGGTTGGTCAAAATTTAACTCACATGTCTCAGAATCAAAGCAGCAAACATCAATATTTTGGTCGCCCTCAACGATATCAGATATTCTCTGCCACCCGACCCTCGTTAAAACTTCATGGTCTCCAGTGAAACAGTCGTGGTTCCCTGGTATAATCAGAGTATCAGTAAAGTCAGCGCAACGGCTTAAAAAGTCGGACATTTCCTTAATTAATTCAGGACTCATTTCAACCTTTGAGTGTGCTATGTCACCTGCAATGAAGATGATTGAGTTTTTCTGACCCCGTTGTTCAATATCCTTGAAAAATCTATCAAATACTTCTCGGTATTCGTCATGACGTTTTACATTTCGTATATGAATATCCGCAACGTGGTAAATTGTTTCAATTTTGTCGTGTTGTATGCTGAGTGTTTCTATTTCCATTATAATGATAGTTTGAGTTTTAACAAATCGTTGAACTCAAATTGTTTAGTTTGATTGATTAAATTCTGTATTTCCACATATCCTAATTGAGAAGGATCTTTTCCTGTTAATTCCACGGCATGTACATTTATACCCCATGATTGAAGTTCTTGGGCATTTCTCATTACATTATACAATGCATCCTGATCTAATACTATATATACATCCTTGACTGAGTTTGCAATCAATGCCAATCTCAACGAATCATTCAATGTTTTTCCAAAAAGAGGAATTGCATTCCGTTTGATTGCAATTGCGTCAAAAATACCCTCACACAAATACACAGGCAGATTCCAATTAACAAACAATTCAAGACCGACTACATTTTTTGAGACCGGTGGATTTTTGTATTTCAATGTATGATCTTTTATCCAAGTTCTTGCTACAAAATAATTCAACATACCAGAAGCATCATAACTAGGTAAAATGATTCTGTCTTTGTAATCACCTGAAACACAATATCCAATGTTGTATTTTATTATTTCAGATATCGTTATACCTCTTCGCTTTAAATAAAATAATGCCTGTCTGTAACCTGGGTGAATACTCTTTTTTGTCAAACTTCTAAATTCCTCTGGCAACTGAATCTTTTCTTCAATGTTTTCAATTTTGAATTCTTTTCTATCCAGCTTTAATTTTTTAAGTTCCTCAAATAATTTTTTAGGCGCCTTTAAAAACTTGAATAAAGTGAAGATGCTTTTTCCACGAGTGTCATGTGTATGTCCACAAATCCAACATTTCCAATTTTGACTTTCAACATTGACTGACAATTTGGGTTTATGATGGTTGCATTTCGGGCAATCGTACATAATTTCGCCACCACGGACTTCTTTTCCGTCTTGATTAAATGCTTTGTCCAACAACAATTTTACCGACATTTTGAAATTATAAACTATAATCCCATAACAGTCAACATATAATAACTTATTTTACTTGACAACTCTTAGACGGATATTTATCATCTCATTCCAACATTTGGGATCGTATATATTCTCAATGATCTGTTTGGTTTCTTCAATTTTCATTGAGGATTTACTTTCATGGAAACTCAAAATCTCAAACTTGAACTTGTCACCGTTTTTTTCAACATCTTCTGCAATTTTTCCGCTTGATGAACAATACTTTCTCCAATCACTATCAACCTCACAAATCCTACGACGTTTTTTCCCTTTAAGCGGCGGACGTTTTATCGTTTTCACGGTAAGTTTGCATCCAATGTAAAATTTCCCATTACTATCCGTGATTTTATAAACGAAACCAATAGTATTTTCTGGAATTGTATCTATGTTTTTTGGAGGAAGCCAATGCCCCCAGTCAAATTTACTCATGTTATAACCTTTGTTTGAATTTACTGGATTCCGCCAGTAAAATATTTTTTGTTGCTGAAACCTGGAATACCATTAACATAATTCAAGGCGTTTCCTTTGAATGATGTTTGGCGAACTTGCATTTTTTTGATAAATTGGGTTTGATATATGTCGGTCAAGAAATTAACAGATGATGGAATTCCTCTTTCTTCTGAATACAATGATTTTGCGCCTGGTCCACCAAGGCCAATTGCTCGTATGTCAGATGCGCCTCCTGCTTGTTTGTTCATTTTGAACCCTTCAACATATTTATTGTTGAGGAAATCTACAGCAGTTGGAGCTTCACGCTCTTTTTGCCCTTTCCACCCTAAATATCTTTCTTCAAGACTTGTTGCGAGTGATTGACGGTTTATACCGACACCTGTATCTGATGAATCTGAATTTGCCATATAGATAAATATCAACCAAATTGAAAAAAGTTAAATGTCAATACGAATGTTGAAATTTAGAGGCTGATTTTGAAGAATTTTTATCGGCTTAGCCAATTTAGCAACAGCAACCATTTCATACCTCTCGTTATATAATCCAATGGAAGTAACATATGGTGACAAATAACTACCTGTCTTATCAAGCGAAGATGATTCCAAATAACTATTGAATTCCGGATTTACCCTTGTGAAATTAAATTTTCCTGTAAGATTATCCAAGTAATTTGCCACTTGATCTGGAGTATTTCTCGTTGAATTGTCATTGATCAATTCATCAATTAACGCTTGATTGCGAATATTGTTAAAATAGTTTATCAGAATTGAAGCATCAAAAGAGTTGGAATTTCCATCCCCGTCAAAATCCAAATATCCACCTTGGTCAATTTCAACTAATTTGTCAAAAATTTGTTTGGTCAACTTACCACCGTCAGCTTCAAACTCTTCTTGTAAAGCGTCGGTATCAAACCCATCCAACAAGATCGCATCCTCAGCTTCGGTTATGATGATGTCATTATTCCACCATGCTTCCGTTTGTTCAATTTCATGACCATTATCGACTTCCGATTCTGTTCCTGTTAAAAACTTAAACTTATTCAGATATCTCAAAATCAAATCCAAATCGTCAAAGTCAAATACTCCGTCACCATTGATATCAAGTATAACTGTTTCTTTCAACAATGCTGTTGGGTTTGTGCTTATGTTAAATTCACCAGGTTCAACAGGAATTAAATACTCATTTTCGTATATCGTATGTTCACCTTTGAATTTGATCAAATGGCCTCTACTACCAGTTCCTGTAAGCATATTTCCGAAAAATGAACCTGTGTCGGTTATCGTAACCAGACCATTTTTGTAAAATACATTTCCCACCTTGAAATAGTTGTTCAAATCAGGCGTATCATACACATATACTGAACCTGATACATTCATTGGGAGTTTGTCTTTCAAGTTATCCAGATCGTGATATGAACTTGGATATAAAGCTGCCGAAGCACTTTCCGTTCCAACGTATGAAGGAGCACCCACGAAAATATATTGAGGGGTCATTTTAACGCTGTCGCCAAATTGTTGTTTTGACCATCCTTGTAGTTTCGCTTTTCTAAAATCCTTTTCCAACTTCCAATCTAAATTTGAGTCTTGTCTATAAACAACTATATGACCATGTACATCCTCACGATCATACATCTCAATTGTGTAATCAGACCCATCATATGATGCAGTTACAAACTGTTGTCCTGTTGGACATCCGACGATGAATCTATTTTCTGATATATCAACCGATGTTCCAAACCAATTATTTCCAAATGTCTCACCGAAATAAACGAATCTATCTGAAAATACGGTTGTACAACTTGCTGTCGCTAATAAACTTGGGTCACAACAATTGTTACAGAAAAATCCATCTTCAAATACATCACCTGATTCGTATGCATAAGCCGCTCCTATGTTATATGATTGGGATATTACAGTGACCAATCCAAAATTAGGACATCCAACGATAATATTTCCACCTTCAATTGCAACTGCATGACCGTATGCGTCACCTGAATTCTCTTTTGCGAAACCTGGCAAAGACAATGAGGCCGTAAGACCGTAATCCTTATCCATTACACAAGCAGGAACCCATGAACCTGATATACAATTACTTCCACTTATGACTACACTCTCAGATAGAAATTTATAAACGTATACTTTACCGCCTCCGTATTCTGGCTTTTTATCGTTCCCGATTACCATTGTGTCGTTGTAAATGTCAATACATCCTCCGAATCTTTCATTAGGAGCATTGTCAGGTGCCACGATTCGACCGTGGAAAATAAAAGTGTTTGTTCCTGATACAAATGATGGTGTATCATCTTCAATGTAAAGAGAGCCGGAATCTTCATCTTCTAATATAAATTCATTTGCACAAAACGAGTTGGTAGTCGGAAAGAAGAAATTATCCTCGGGTGTTAGTACCTGATAGAATGATGACGTTGCCGTATCCAAACATGGGTCAGTCTGGTGAGTAAAGGTTTTACGTTGGTATATGTATACCGCCCCACGGTCATCTAAGTATCCAGGAGCACCAACTGCCAATATATTCTCATTGATTTTTACAGCAAATCCAAATTCATCGTCTTTTATTCCTGATTCAAGTACATTTATCGTTCCCCAATGGTCAATTCCACCTTTGTATTTATCTTGAACGAAAACGGTTCCTGCTTTACTTCCTGAAAAACATTCTATATTCGGAGCACCGATTGCAAAAAATTGATTATTGAGTGAAATTGCTGAACCAAATCTATCTTCTTCGGATGTATATGGCGAAGGTTGATTTGATGTCACAACATATCCACCTTGTTCCAATTCAAGTAACCACGAATCATCC
>Ga0210003_1000948_pt1 | contig 25778 bp, 19 predicted proteins | sample LantaG_FD_182804 | JGI IMG/M metagenome (GOLD analysis project Ga0210003, IMG submission 182804) | Deep subsurface microbial communities from Baltic Sea to uncover new lineages of life (NeLLi) - Landsort_02402 metaG (SPAdes) (version 2) | ecosystem: Environmental > Aquatic > Marine > Oceanic >... | reverse complement strand
CTTTCCCCCTCCGCACCATCGACCGCACTGTAAACAAAACAACCAATCTCAACGACAAACCCCTTGCTTGAAAGAAAAGTTTCGGAGGGCCAGGACGGAGCGAGCAGCTCGGGAAGAGAGACGAACGAAAGAGAGGACGAGACAGGGAGAAAAAAGGAGGGAAATAAGAAAAACCGCGCGCACCAAACCTCGGTGGCAAACCCTAACTCGACTCGTCTCTTTTTCTCTTCCGGATTTTGATATACCTGTTGTTTTCTCTCTCACTTCTGTGTTTACACCTCACTAAAAAAAAGGACTACGAATGAATTGAAGAAGAAAGCGAAGAGGGAGAGCAAAAGAGGAGGAGAAAAAAAAATGGAGAGGAAAAAAACGTTTTCCTTCTTCCACCTCCCTCCGCCATCGCCTCCCCGCCGTCCCCTCCTCCTCCAGCTCTCTAGTGATGCCCTCCGTCCCCGACCCTCTTGAGCACAAAGTACTCGCCGCCCTCAACCAGCTGCCGCGGCCCCTCGCCCTCCCTGACGGTGCCCCACCACACGATCGAGTCGTCGTACGAGTCGGGCACGCCGACGACGCGCTCGGAGAACGAGCTGGTGACGACGACGGGGGCCTCGGCGGTGCCCCAGGGGGCGTCGAGCCAGTCCTCGTGGAAGAGGTCCTTGCCAGAGGCCTTGGAGAGGAGCTCATCGCTGGGTTTTTGTTTTTTTTCGTTGCGTGTGGTGGTTGGTGGTGGTGGGTAGTTGAGGGGGTGGTGGTGAGCGCTCTCTCTCTCTCCCCCTCTCTCCCTCTCCTCGCCCTCGTGAGGGGAATCAAAAAAAGTCCCTCTCTCAATTCTAATCTCCTCACCGCTCGAGGCCCGTGGCGTGCTCGATCTCCGAGGTCAGGTCGGTCGTCGACGCCCCGGCAGCGAAGCCCCTCGAGGGCTGGGGGCTGAAAGAGGCGAGGCGCGACGACGACGAAGGCGCGAAGGAGCAGCAAGCGGCGGCGGCGGCAGCGGCGACGGCGGACGATGCCTGTAATTTTTTTTGTTTTTCGTTGAGTTGGAACGAAAAAAAAAAAGAGTCTCTGTGAGCTGGGAAACTCTCGAAAAAACGCACGCTCTTGCCCCCTAACGAGAGTTTGTGCGAGTGCGCGTGCGGCGGTGCGGACAGAGGACCGGTCGAGCAAGGCTGCAGAGAGAGAGAGAGGCGAAGAAGAAGAAGAAAAGTCGAAGAAGAGAAAAAAATGCGACACGGCCCTCGCAAGGGAAATGCACTCGCGTGCTTTTCAGCTCGTGCTTTTGCGGGCCAAGGAGGTCCTTTCTGCTTCATTTCGCCCGCGCGGGGCCCGGAGCGGACCGCGAAGCGGCAGTCTGGCGAGAAAAAACGAGAGCTTCTTCCTCGCTGGCTGGAGGAAGAGAGGCAGCGAAGAACGTCGCCACTGCCGCAAGCAGAGCAGCGAGCAAAGCGAGAAGAAAGCGAGCGAGGGAAAATTCCATGCAGGAAGAAAGCAGCTCTTACCGGCGCTGCCGCTCCCGCTCCCGTCGCCGTCGCGGCCAGCGCGCGCAGCGCGCTCCTGGCTGCGGACGCGCGGGACATGTCTGCCAGTGTGCGGAAAAGAGCGAGCGAGCGAGCGAGAGGGCTCCGCGCGGGGGAGAGAGGAAGAGAGAAGAGGAAGAAGAAGAGAATCTGGAGGAGTAAAACAAAAACAAAAAAACACGTTTTTTGTTGCTTGTTTCGCTCGCCTCCTCCTCCACTCCAACGCCTCTCACCTCCGTCCCACCCCACCCACCCCCCTCGCACGGGCTCTCTCCCTTCGTTTTGTTCAATTCGGTGTTTTGATGTGTTTTTTTGCATTTCAAGTATGTGTAATAGGTATGTGTAATAGAAGAGTTTCGTTTCCGTTGTTGTATCTCTCTCGGTCTCCTCCCTCGAGGGGCGGCTGCGGCCCGGCGTCGACATCTGCCCCCTCGTCGTCGTTGGCCGTTGTGCCACGACGAGAGCATCGCCGTCGTCGCCCTCGCCCGCCCAGTCCTCGGCCCCGCAGATGAGCCTCGCTGAGGCCCACTCGGCCCTTGGCATCGCGGAGGGCTCGAAGTTCGACCTCGTCTCGGCGAAAAACAGGGCGCTTGCGGATGCAATGGGCGACGGGGAGAAGCTCGCCAAGGTGAGATTGAATTGAGTCGAAAGGAAAAGAGGAGGGCGTTTTTTGCGACCAGGGACCCAGCCTCGGCCTCTCTTTTCGGTGCTGGCGTAGTGCGATATCGCACGCTTCGACCTGGAGGGTCAGAAGGTGGCGAGAAAGAGCAAAGAGAGCGAGGAGAGAGAGAAGCCTTTCCATAGGACCCAACCATAAAATAAATATGAAAACCTTCATGCTCCGCTCCGATCTCAACCTCTTCCTCCTCCAAAATATCTCTTCTCCCTCGTCAACTCCACACACAAATAAAAAACAGATCGAGCTCGCCTACGACAAGCTCCTGATGAACTCTATGGCCCGGCGCCTGTCCGGGGAGGCCCCCGTCGAGGCGTCCGTGCGCTACGCGGACCTGCGGTTCCCCCCGCGGAGGGGCCCGGGCTCCGGGAGCGGCTCCCCTCCCTCTCTCTTCTCTCTCTCCCTCCCTCTCTCTTGTCTCTCTCCCTCCCTCGTCTCCTCTCTCCCCCCCTCGTCTCCTCTCTCCCTCCCTCCCCTCCCTGCCTCCCTCTTCCCCCCCTCGTTTCTCATTGCCTCGTCTACTTCCCGGCCACCTGCCCCCATACAAACCACGCCGCGTCCAGCGTCAGCACCACCAGCGCCCCCTTGAGCAGCGGGTAGTCGCCGCCGCCGGCGCCGCCCCCCGCCCCGCCCGCGGCGGCCCGGCGCCTCTCCTTCTGCACGTCGGTCATGCCCAGCACCTCGGACATCCCGCCGATCCCGCCGTACCGCAGGTCGTCGGCGCCGTCGGGGCCCCCCCCCTCGACCTCGAGGTCCCCCCGCGCGGCGGTGTCCAGCCCGCCGTTGATCCACGCCAGCTCGCCGTACCCCGCGCGCGCGAGCTGCTCGGCGGCGGCCAGCGACCGCAGGCCCTTCTGGCACGCGACGATCACCTTGGCGTCGGCCGGCACCGCGCCGCGGACGATGCCCATGAAGTCCGGGTTGGGCCTCATGTGCACGCCGCCGAGCCACCAGCCGCCCATGCCGAACCAGGCCGCGTGCTTCATCAGGTTCGGCAGCGAGTCGAACGCCTCGGGGACGTAGAGCGGCGCGCGCACCGAGCCCCTGACGGCGGCCCGCGCGACCTCGGACGGCGGGCGCACGTCGACGAGGACCCACCCCGCGTCCGACCTGAGGAGCTCCCCCGCCGTCTTCGCGGAGACGGACTTGACGCGGCCCTCTCGGACCTGTGGAGGTGAGGGAGGAGGTGGAGGTGGGGGTGGTGGTGGAGGTAGTGGTGGTTTTCGTTCGGTCGGAGAGGGGGGCGAGAGAGAGGGTGAGGCGAGAGAGAGAGAGAGAGAGAAGCAACACGAGGTCGGATAAGAGGGGGAAAAAAAGATAAGAAAGCATAAGCTGACGATCGGCGAGCAAAATCTTGCTCAGAATCCACCGCCTCCGTCGTACCTGCGTCTGCCAGCGGGACTCGTTGGCAGCGGCGGCCTTCTCCTGCTGCGCCATCGAGCGAACGAGGACGGACGACGAGCGGGACGAGAGAGAAGAAGAAGAAGAAGAAGACGAGATCGTCGTCGCCGACGACGATGACGATGACGACGCCAAACCTCGGCGACGACGAGGGCCAGGAGAGAGAGCGACGGCAGAGGCGCCGCCGAGGCGCGGTGCAGCAGGAGCAGCAGACGACGAAGCGCACGCACAGGCGGGGCCTCGCGAGGACGCCAGAGAGCGCGACGACGCGGTCATCATCATAGTAAGAACAAGAAAGAAGCTGGATAAGGAAAGAGGGAAAAAGGAAAGAAGAAAAAGCGTTTGGTCAAGTGTCTCGCGTTTCCGTCGAGCCCGCCTCTCTCTCAAACCATGCAAAAAACTCTCATCACGCCTCAACGAAATCTCACTTCCTCTTTTCTCCCGTTCTCGCTCGATCTCTCTTTTCCTCTGGTTGTGTACACGCGCCGCTCTCTCCCGTCAACCATGCTGGCCGCGAGGACGATGCGCCTGACCAGCTTGCAGCCGTGCTGCCCCTCGAGGGGCGGCTGCGGCCCGGCGTCGACATCTGCCCCCTCGTCGTCGTTGGCCGCTGTGCCACGACGAGAGCATCGCCGTCGTCGCCTCGATGTTTTCGCCAGCGCTGCTTCTTCTTCGTCGTCCTCTTCGCCCGAGCCCTCCGACGCGTCGCCCTCGCCCGCCCAGTCCTCGGCCCCGCAGATGAGCCTCGCCGAAGCCCACTCTGCCCTTGGCGTCGCGGAGGGCTCGAAGTTCGACCTCGTCTCGGCGAAAAACAGGGCGCTCGCGGATGCAATGGGCGACGGGGAGAAGCTCGCCAAGGTGAGATTTAATTGAGTCGAAAGGAAAAGAGGAGGGCGTTTTTTGCGACCAGAGACCCAGCGAGCCTCGGCCTCTCTTTTCGGTGCTGGCGTAGTGCGATATCGCACGCTTCGACCTGGAGGGTCAGAAGGTGGCGAGAAAGAGCAAAGAGAGCGAGGAGAGAGAGAAGCCTTTCCATTGGACCAAACAAAACAAAAAAAAACCCTTGCTTGCTCCGCTCCGCTCTCAACCTCTTCCTCCAAAATATCTCTTCCCCCTCGTCCACACACAAATAAAAAACAGATCGAGCTCGCCTACGACAAGCTCCTGATGAACTCTATGGCCAGGCGCTTGTCCGGGGAGGCCCCCGTCGAGGCGTCCGTGCGCTACGCGGACCTTCGGGTCCCCCCGCGGAGGGGCCCGGGCTCCGGGAGCGGCTCCCCGACGGGCAGCGCGAGCGGCCGCGGCGGCGGCGGCGGCCTTCGCGGCGGCGGCACGGGCGTTAAGAGGGGCGCCCGCTCCCCCTCGTCCTCGAAGCAGGTCTCCCTGGGCTCGCTCCCCATCGCCCTGGCGACCCCGCCCCCCGACCTCGCCTCCAAGCAGGCCCTGGCCTTTGGCGGGCTCGCCGCCTGGGCCCTGGCGCAGGGCGTCACCGAGCCGGCCGCGGCTGCCGCCGTCGACACGGCCTCGCTGCAGCTCGCCGCGTCGCTCGGCCTGTCGATCTGGTTCCTCGCCGACGCCAAGAGGCTCCCCCTGCGCACCGCGGCGCTGGTCTCCCTGGCGGCGCTGGCCGTGGGCACCGTCGCGGGGGGGGGCCTCGCGGCGTGGCTGCGGCCGGACATCGTGCCTCTGGGACCGCTGGCGAGCCCTGGGGTGCTGGCGGCCGAGGCGGCGATCGCGGCGCTGTGGGCGGCTGCGGCGTTTGTCGTTTGAAAAAGGGTTTTTGGTTTGTTTTTCTTCCTCGGGTGATAAAACGATGGAGAGAGAGGGGTGATGAGGGAGAGAAAGAGAGAGACGAGGTGATGAGGGGAGAGAGAGAAAAAAAAATTGCGTTGGGTTTGTTCGAGAGATAGAGAAGGGGGTGGGAACTCGTTGTGTTTCTCTTTTCCATCTCTTCCGTGTCAATTTAGAAAGAAACAGAGAAATAGCGCTGCCGATTCCCGTAATTTGTTTATTTTACTCCTTTTCTTCGGGGAGAGACGGCCGAGAAAGAGAAAGAGAGAGAGCGTTTTTTTGACGACAAATTGACCTCCTTTTCTTCTCTCTCTCTCTCAAAAACAACAACGAAGAGAAACAAAAAGGGTATCTCTCTCTCTTTCTCTCTCTTTCTCTCTTCTTGCTGACTTTTCACACAAGGACGAAAGTAAAAAAAGAAACGGCAGCGGGCTATTGGAAATAATGGAAAAAAAAGGGGGAGACAAAAGAAGAGCACGCCCTTTCCCCTCACGCCGTCTCCATCGCCTCGGCCGGCTCGCCCTCGAGCACGCGCACCGCCGAGTGCAGCGGCATCACCTTCGTGGCGACCACGGGCGTGGTCCCCTTGGCGTACACCACGGGGTGGGCGCGCTCGTAGGTGCGGCCCTGGAGGATCTCGAAGCCGCGCTTGTAGTCGACCTCCACGAGGTCCTCGGGCGCCGCCGCCGCCGCCGCCGCCGCCGCCCCCGCCCCCGCCTCCTTGGCGGCGCACGCCGCCTTCTTCCGGATCACGCACACGTCGACGTTGGACCCCGACCCGAGGTCGTTGAAGATCCCGGCCCTGACCGCCCGCGCCACCAGCGCCACGGCCTCCTCCTCGCCCATCCCCTCGCGGTAGTCGGCCTCGAAGACCGCCATCGCGTTGAGCGACCCGGAGCCCATCGTCGCAAACGGCAGCGAGTCGGTCGAGCCGTGCGGGTAGACGGTGAACAGGTGCGGCCCCTCGACGTCGACGCCGCCGAGCACGAGCGCCGCCGAGATGTGGCCCTGGTGCCTGAACAGGTGCGACTTGAGCATCTGCAGGGCCGTGGCGACGCGCGAGGCGCGGCCCGTCGCGAAGCGGTGCAGCGCGAGCGCGGACGAGACCATGCCCGTCGAGTTTTCGGTGTCGGCCGCAGTGCCCGCGCCGCAGCAGTAGACGTTCGGGGCGATAAAGTGGATCTTCTCGCAGTTCTTGTCGGCGACGGTGGAGCCCGAGGTAGAGCGCGTGTCGGCCCCGAGGACGACGCCGTCCTGGTGGTGGCAGCGGCCGAGGAGGAAGAGGGGGAGGTCGAAAGAGGTTGAGGCGGAAGAGGTTGAGTTTTTTTTTGGTTGCGACGAAATGGGGTCGATCGCACCGAGAGAGAGAAAACGAGAGGGCAAAAGGCGATCCGTTCTCTCCTTCTTCTGCCGCCTTTTGTCAACTTCTCTCTCGCGCGCTGCTGTCGCTCCATCGAATTCGAGCCGCACTGATGTCGGGGAGGGGCGAGGAAGGGAGGCAAAGAGAGGGAAAAGGCCTCCAAAATCGAGAAACTCAAAAAACGCCGCGCGACTGATCTCATTCAATCGATCGTTCCATCGATGCCTTCTCTCTCTCTACCTCTCTCACCCGACCTACCTTGTACACCAGCCCGACGATAGTCGTCCCGGTCTTCTTCAGCCGCGGCGCCACCACCCCGCGCTGCTCGAGCACGGCGTTGCGCGAGCATAGGTCGAACGAGAAACCTCCTGAGTTTGCCATCTTTGATGACCGACGACGAGAGTTTTTTTTTGCCCGTCTGTCTCTTCCTCTCTCTCTCTGTGTTGCTCTCGAGGGAGCAGAGGGCACGCGGCGCAGAAGGAGCGCACGACCTTCTGGTGTCCTCGACGAGAGAGGGGAGAGAAAAGGAGAGGACGAAACCGAAAGAGGGCTCTCGCGAAGGGACAAGGCAGGCGATGCTCTCTTGCGCTCGATGCTTCTCGTTCCTTTTTTGAAGCGGGTCCAGCTCGTCTCGCCCTGGTCAAAATTTCTCTCCTTTCGTTTCGCCACCGGCTGCAATTGAAGAAGCTCCTCTCTTCTTCTTTCTCTTCGCCTCTCTCTTCTCCCTCTTCTCAGAGCCTCCCTTTCACACACGTATGCGCGCCGCTCTGCTCTCGCCCTCCTCGGCGGCGCGAGTGGCGACGCTCTCGTCGCCTTTTTCCTCTTCTCCTTCTTCGATGATGCCGTCGACGTCGGCGTCGACGTCGTCGCACGCCGCTCGGATGCGCCCCGCTCGCGCAGCGCAGGCAGAGGTACGCTTTCGTTTCTCTCTTGAGTTTGAGCAGCAGCGCACGCATGCGAGCGAGAGACGTCCATCGTGCAGTTGGCAGCGAATCGCTTGACTCAAAAAGAAGAGGAATCGCAGGAAACGTTTTGGTCTTTTTTTTTCTGCCGGCGTCGTCCTCTTTTTTTTCTTCGGCGCTAGCCGCTCTTCCAACCAAAACCCCCACCGGCCCCCTCTTGATTCCTCTTCATCCCTCGTCCCCCGCACCCTCCCGACCAAGACTTTCGCGCCCTCTCCACAAAAGAGAAAAAGAGAAAAGCTCACTTCAGACTCGACTCGTAAGCAAACAAAAAAACTCGATCCAGGAGGAGGTCTTTATCCGCCGTCGCCCTCCCGGAGGCCGCGCCACGCAGCCGTGCGGCGAGTTCGCGTTCGGCACCCCGCAGTCGGAGGAAAACGCCCCGCGCAACATCCTCGAGGAGATCGTCTGGTACAAGGCCTACGAGATCGAGGAGATGCGCACCAAGGCCCCGCTCGCGCGCGTCGTCGGCGCCGCCAAGGCCGCCCCGGCCCCGCGCGACTTCATCGGCGCGCTGCGCGCCGGCAGCGCCGGTGGGGCGCGCCCGGGGCTGATCGCCGAGGTCAAGAAGGCCTCGCCCTCCAAGGGCGTCATCCAGCCCGACTTCGACCCTGTCCGCATCGCCGCGGCCTACGAGGCCGGCGGGGCCACCTGCCTCTCCGTGCTGACCGACAAGAAGTTTTTCCAGGGCGACTTTGACTTTATCTCACAGATCAGGGCCAGCGGCAACAGTCTGCCTATTTTGGCGAAAGAGTTCGTGGTCGAGGCGTACCAGCTGTACAGGGCGCGCGCAGCCGGCGCGGACGCCGTGCTGCTCATCGCCGCGGTGCTCCCCAACGAGGACCTGCGCCTGCTGCTCTCCGCCTCGAGGAAGGTCGGGCTGCAGGTGCTCGTCGAGGTGCACACGGTCGGGGAGCTCGAGCGCGTGCTGAGCCTGGGCGAGCCAGCCCTGGCGGGTTCCATGCTCGGGATCAACAACCGCGACCTGGGCACGTTCGAGGTGGACCTCGACGTCACGCGCAGGATCATGGGCAGCGACGCCGGGAAGAGGGCGCTCGCCGCCGGGAAGGTCGTCGCGTGCGAGTCCGGCGTGTTCACGCCCGCCGACGCGGCCTTCGCGGCCGAGCAGGGGTGCGGGGCGCTGCTCGTGGGAGAGAGCCTGGTGAGGGAGGGGGACCCCGCGGCTGCCGTGAGGGCGCTTCTGGCGTAAGGAAAGAGGGAGGGAGTGGAGAGAGGGAGGGGGGGGAGACACTTTGTTACTCTTCGTCCGTGCAGAAGAGGCCGTGAAAGAAGAGGGCAAAGAGGAAGGTCTGCAGATCGCATTTTCAAAATTTGCTTCTTTTCCCTTCCGTCGTCGTTTCGTTCTTCTTCGCCTCTCCAAAAAAACAATGTCCGCGCCGCCAGCCCCTGGCGGTGCCGCCGCAACAGCCAGCAACGCTGCTGACACCATCACGCTCTCTATCCGCACGCTCGCGCCGGCGACGCACATCGTCTCCGTAAGCTCGACGGTAGGCGATTCTTTTTTTTTCCAGAGAGAGTTTCCAATCGATCTCAGGCGACTCTTTGCTTCGAGCTTCGTCTTCTCCTTCCCGGTGCTTCTCCTCGCTTTTTTCCCCTTCAAACCGTGCACAGCTTTGTGCGCACTCTTCCTCATCTGATCGAACAGCGTGAAGGAGAAGAAGGAGAAGAAGAAGAGCGAAGAAGAAGAAGGAGAAAAGAAGGAAGAAAGAAAACGGGGCCAGGAGAAAAAGACGATCGGACGCGCTCGCTCGCTCCCTCACCTCCCGCCGCTGTCCCTCTTTCTTCTCTCTCAACCTTTTCGGCTCTCTCCCTCCCTCTCTCCCGCCGCTCTCTACCCATGCCCAGGCAACCGTCGGCGAGCTCAAGCAGCTCCTCGTCGGGCCCACGGGCGACCCCGTCGACACGCAGCGCCTCATCTTCCGCGGGCGGGAGCTCGGGCCGGACGCCTCGGCGACGCTCGCGTCCCTCGGCGTCGCCGGCGGGCATACGCTGCACCTGGTCACGCGCTCGCCGGGGACGGGCGGCGGCGGCGGCGGCGGCGGCGACCCCCTCGACGGAGCCTTCTCCCTCCCGCTCGGGTTCTCCGTGCCCGTGGCCTCCGGGGACGGCGCTGCTGCTCTCGGAGGAGGCGGAGGATCCGGAGGAGCTTCTGCCGAGCACCGACGGCAGGTCAGCGCCGCGATGCAGGCCGCGGTCTCTAGCGGGGCCATGCCGGCGCAGGCCGCTGCCGCGCTGCAGCAAGCGCTGGGCTCGATGGGGGGGCAGGGCGGCGCCGCTGCCGGAGCAGGAGCAGCAGCTCAGCAGCAGGCTCCTGCTCCCCTGCACCTCATCGCGTCGCTGTCGGCCGCGCTCTCGGCGCTCGAGCGCAACCGCTGGGCCGCGCACCCGCCGACCCCGGCCGTCCGCCCCGACGGCAGGCTCGCGGCGTCGGGGGACGCGTTCGCGGACGCGGCCCGCAGGGCCGCGCTGTCCCGCCCGAGCGTCAGGGCGGGCAGCGGCGCCGGCGGCGCCGGCGGCGGGATCGTCGTCGACGACGACGACGAGGACGAGGACGCCGAGATCGTCCGGGAGGCCGCGGCCGCCGTGCGCTCCCTCGACGCGTTCGGTTCAGAGCAGCAGGAGCAGCAGCAGCAGCAGCCCTCCTCCGTGTCTCCGCCCCCGCTCACCGCCGAGGTCGCCCTGCTCCGGCTCGCGGCGCTGTCGACGGCGCGCCTCGGCCGCCGCGCCTGCGCGGCCGTCCCCGCCCGCGTCGAGGCCCTTCTGGGCGCCTGCAGCGCCCTGCACGCCGCGGGCGCCGCCGGCGGAGGGACCGCCGCGGCCGCGGGCGGGGGCGGCGCCGTGCGGCTGCAGGTCGACAGGGTCGGCGCCGCGGCGCTGGGCGTGCTGCGCGAGGCCGAGGCGGCCGCGGCCGTGCTGTCCGAGCTGTCGAGGCTCGCCGCGGCGACGATCGCGGCGCTGTCCGGCGACGCGGCGATGCTGCTCGGGGGCACGTCGGCGCACATCCCGGCGTTCGTGGTCGCCGCCGGCGCGGGCGGCAGCGCGGGCGGCGGGCGGGGAGGAGCGACCGCCGGCGCCGCCGCCGCCGCCGCTCCGTCGCCGGCCCCGCCGCAGCAGTCGGTGCCCGCGCTGGCGGCGGCGATCTCGGCGCTCGCCAGGGGCCAGCCGCAGATGCAGGCTTCGATCGTGGTGCAGCACGTGACGGTGCCCGCGGGGGTCGCTGCTGCTGCTGCTCCCGCCGCTGACGCCGCCGCTGCTTCGGCTCCGGCCTCGCCGCCGCCGGCGCCGCCGCCGCGCGATTCCCTCTCGGTCCACCTCTCCGACGGCTCCGTCGCCGTCGTCGACCTGGCTCCCGCCCTGGGGGCCCTCGAGGAGTCGCTGGCCGCGCACCCGCAGCTGGCCGCGCTCGCGAGGGCCGCGGTCGGCGGGGCGGTTCGCGCCGCCGCTGCCGCCGCCGCCAGTACGACGGCGGCGGGAGCGACGGCGGCGACGGCGGCGACGGACGCCAACGCCCCTCCCGCCTCCTCGTCCTCCGTCTCCTGCTGGCGCCACGCCCTCGGCGCCGTGCTCCAGCAGTCGGTCGCCACGGTCATTGCCCGCTCCGCGGCCTCCGTGCGCGGCGCCTCGCCGCAGCACCCGCGCGACCCTTTGGACCCGGAGGGCCCCGCGCCGCCGCTGACGGCCGCGCAGGTCGAGGAGGAGACGCTCGGCGTCGCGGCGAGCTCGGCGGCGAGCGCCGCGAGGCACGCCGCGGCCGCGACCCAACAGGCGCAGGCGGCCGTGGAGCAGGCCGCGATGGCGCAGGCGGCGCGGAGCGGGAGCGTGTCGCTCCCCGGGTGGGGGGGAGGAAGCGGGAGGGGAGGAGGGAGTGACGCTGCCGCGGCGGCGGCCGCGGCGGCGGCGGCGACGGCTGCTCCGACTCCCGCTGCTGCTCCCGCCGCCCCCGCTGCCGCTCCCGCCGCCCCCGCTGCCGCTCCCGCCGCCCCCGCTGCCGCTCCCGCCGCACCTGCTGCTGCTCCCGCCGCACCCGCTGCTCGCCCCGCGGGCCTCGGCGGCGGCGCCGGGCTCGCCCCCAGGGGCGGAGGAGGCCCTGCGCTCCCCGCGCGAGCGGGCGGCGGCAGGGCGCCGGCGCCGAGGGCTGGCGCCGGCCGCGCCGCCGCCGCCGTCGAGGAGATCCCGGCTCCCAGGCCCCCGGGCGGCGGCGGCGGCGGCACGCGTGGACGAGGACGAGGAGGAGGAGCAGCGGCTGCATCCCCTCCCCCCCCGGACTTGGGAGCCCTGCTCGGCGGCCTCCTCGGAGGAGGAGGCGCCGGCGCGGGAGGCGGCGGCGCAGGAGGCGGCGCCAGCGGCGGAGCAGGAGGGGGGCTGATGGACATGATCGGGCAGCTGGCGTCCTCCCCGGCCATGGGCCAGCTCATGAGCCAGATGGGAGGGGCAGCCGGGGGAGGAGGAGCCGGAGGAGCCGGGGGAGGAGCCGGAGGCCGAGGACGAGCGGGAGGCGGAGGCGCAGGGGGGGCGCGTGCCGTGCCGCCGGACCTCAACCAGCTCCTCGCGTCGGTGATGCCGATGGTCGGGCAGGTCCTCGGCGGCGGCGGCGGCGGCGGCAACGGCGGCGGCGGCGGCCGCTCCTCTCGCTCGCGCTCGCCGCGGCGAGGCGACCTCTCCGAGCTCGACGCGGAGCTCCCGGCGGCGGACGCGGCGAGGTGGAGGGCGAGAATCGCAGGGGACAAGGCCGCGATCGAGGCCGCGGCTGCCGCTGGGGGGCAGCCCAGGAGGATGAGCGCGGCGTTTGTCGCCGCGGGCGGGCTCGGAGGAGGGGGCAGCAGCAACTAGGGAGGGAGAGTTTGTTTTTCGTTTTATTCTTTTATTCATTGCGTGTTATCGACGGTAGGCCTTCAGTTGGCGTTCGCCGGTTGTTTCCCCTGGGCGGCAAGGAGAGCGGGAGGCTGTTGCGTTTTTTTCGGGGGGGGGACTCTCTCTCTCTGCGCTCGCCCTCTTCTTTTCCCTCAGAAGCCGCACTCTCTCAGAGAGACTCTCTTTTTCCTCGCCGCAGCTCTCGGATGCATCGCATCGCCGGACGCCCCTCTTCGTCTCTTCCTCGCCGCATCTGCGTGCTTGTGCTGCTTTTTCTTCTCCCCGTGCTCCTCTGCTGCGCGCGCGAACGGGAATCGACGATATCAGTACGGGAGATGCGAAGGACGATGATGAATTCGAGCTCTTCTCCCCCTCTGACGTCGGCGGCGGCGGCGAGGGCCAAGGCGCTCGGCAGCACCGGCAGCAGAGCCGCCTCGGTTCCCGGCCTCCCGGACCTCCCCGACGCCGACGCGCCGCTGCAGTCCGTCCAGGAGGACGCCGCGGCCGCGATCCGCGCCCTCCGCAGCGCGGTGGACTACGGAGGGAGGAAGAAAGTCCCCTCGAGGGAGCCCGTCTGGCGTCGCGGCCTCCCCTCCCACGGAGGCGCCGGCGCTGCCGCGGAGGCGGCGGCGGCGTCTGTCGCGACGACGGCGGCGGCGGCGGCGACGGCGAGGGCGGACGGAGGAGGACGAGGATCGACGGCGATCCCGGCGGGCATCGTCGTCGAGGAGTACGAGGTCCTGAGCGAGGAGCGCGAGAGGGTCGTCGGTGGCCAGAGGAGCCGGGAGCGGCTCTGGGTAAGGAGGGGGTGGGGGGAGAGCGGGACGAGGTTTTTGAAGTTTTTTCTCAAACTTTTTCTTCTTCTCTTCATGTTCTCGCTCACCTATTTTTTTTTTCCTTCGTCTCGATTCGTTTCATTCCCTCTCCCCGACTCTAGGTGCCCCTGACCGTCGCGCGGCCGGCAGCGAGCATCAGCGAAGAAGCGTCTCCTTCTCCTTCTTCCTCGTACCCCGCGCTCTTCCTGCTGCACTCGACCGCCGGCTCCAGGGCCAAGACGAGGGCGAGGCTGCTGCGGGCCGCGGAGCGAGGGTACGTGGCGCTGGCCCCGGAGTTCCGCTACTTCGGGACACGGGGCCGCCTGTGGGAGCCCTTTTGCCCCGGGAAGGGCACGGGGAGGGAGGGAGGCGCCTGCCCGGCCGACAATCCCGAAGCGCCGGCGGCCGCCGGCAGTGACGCGGCAGCGGCAGTGACAGCGGCGGCGGCGGCAACGCCTGCGGACTTTGCCCTGTACGAAAGCGAGCTGGTGCGCTCCTTCCGGAGCGATGGCGCCGAGGAGCAGGAGCGGCCCTTCTTAATCGACAACTGCTGGGACCTGCAGCGCGTTTTGGACTGGCTGTTCTTCGTCGGTACGGACGAGAAGGTCGAGGGGGGCAAGGAGGGGAACGGCGGCGGCGGCGACGGCGAGCGGCGGCGGAGGAGGACGAAGCTGTTCAACGTCGATCCGGCCCGCGTGGGGACCACGGGGATCTCTCTGGGGGGGATGCATTCGGTGCGTTTTGTCCAAAGGCACTTTCTTTTTTGGGGAGAGGGGAGAGAAAGAGCAAGAGAGCAGGAGGCGAGAAAAACGGAGCCGGCGGCGGCGGAAGATGAAGAAGAAGACAAAAAAATCACTCCCTCTCTCCCTCTCCCTCTCCCCCTCTTTCCCTCCTCCCCCTCTTTTTTCTTCGAAAACGAACCGCAGGTCCTCCTCGGCGTCCTCGAGCAGGACCGCATCGCCGCCATGGCCCCGGCCATCGGCGTGCCCACCTTCGCCTGGGGCGCGGCGCACGGAGGCGAGTGGCGGCCGCGGGCGGCGTCGATCCCCAGGGTGTTTGACGTCACCGCGGCGGCAGCGGGGCTGAAGGAACCGACCGCGGAGGTCTACGTGCGGGTGCTCAACGCCGTCGCCCCCGGCCTTTTGGGGCCCTACGACGCGTCGAGGGCCCTGGCGGCGCTCGCGCCTCGGCCGCTGCTGATCGCCAACGGCGCGCTCGACGGGCGCAACCCGCTCGGCGGCGTCGATATGGCGGTCACGCGCGCGCAAAGGGTCTACGATGCCGCCTCGAAGTCGGAGAATTTGGAGTACTTTGTCGACGATGCGGCCGAGCACGAGTACACGCCGGCGCTGGAGGACAAGGTCGACGCCTGGCTGGACAGGTGGCTGCTGCGCTGAGGTGAAGGGAAACTTTTGGTCGGTTTCTCTCTATCTCCCTATCTTATTTTACAACAAAAATCAACATCTTCAGCTTTTGAAATTAAAAAATGCAAACAACAAAAAGAGAAAGGCGAGAAGAAATCAATAGAAATTCTTCCAACTAGTAGCCGTAGTAGTCGACGAGGCCCCACAGCTGTTTGAGAAGAAGGTTCGAGAGCAGGAGAGAGAGAGGTGGAAAGGAAACGAGTGAGTTTTTCTTTGTCTCTTTAAAAACCTCAACCACGTTGTTTCAAAGAAAGGAAACAGCTCGAAAAAGGAAAAAGGGAGGAAATTAAACTCGCTCACCACGCCCTTGGTCGCAAATGCAAACGCCAGCCCCGCCGCGGTCGTGACTGCCGACACCAGCGCCAGCACCGTCGCGACGTTCCACCGCGAGCCCACGTAGACGTCCCCCTCCCAGTTCTCCGAGAAAAGCTTCGCCTCTCCCTTCAGCGCCTTCTCCTCGGCGCCGAGGTACGCCTCGCGCAGCGCCTCGAGCTCCTCCCGCATCGAAGAGCCAGGCTTCAGGAGGTGAGGATGCGCGAGGGCCTCGAGCTGCTCGTCGGTGAAGGCCGTCGGCGGGGCACGGAGGAGGGGGATGATCTCGTCATCGACGTCGGAGACGGCGCGCGGAGCGGGGGACAGGAGAAGGGGGGGAGCGCAGCCGCGGCGGCCGGAGGGGAAGCCACGGTTGCCGCTGCCGCTGCCGCGAGAGGATGCCGCAGAGGAGCGCCTCGAAGAGGCGAGGCCTGAATTTATGAGTCCAGAGGAGGGGAGGGGGTGGAGAGGGACGTTGAGGGTTGTTTTTAGAAAGAGGACGAGGTTTCTAGAAGAAGTTTCGGCGGCAGTCGGCGAGCAGCAGCGAGTAGAGCGTCGTCGCCGTCGCCGTCGCCGTCGCCGTCGGTCGAAAGAATTCTCCGAAAGTTGCTTCGCGCGCCTCTGGCGCCCTGGCGTCCAGCTCCCCAGCGCGGTTCCGTGAGCGGAGAGAGTTCGTGTGTGCACTGCGCGTCGAGGAGCGTTGCGCGATTCGAAAGGCCTCCTCTTCCGCGACCGCGGCGGAGGTTAAAGGTTTTTGAGTCTTCCGTCGTCGGGAGCGGGAAAGAGAGGCGAAAAAATCAGAAACGTCGACTCTGGCGCGTCGCCGCGCTTTCTTTCTCGAGACAACCAAGTATCTCTCGAGAGGTATACGAACCTGCGCGAGGGGCGCGCGCGGAGATGGCGAAGGAGGCGAGGGAAGGCATGGTGGACGGGCGAGTTGAAGGTTTTTCTTCGAGAGAGAGAGAAGCAGGCGGTCGTTGGGGGAAGAAGGAAGTGAGAAAAAAGTTTTTTTTTCCCCTTCTTCATTCGGAAACAAACGGAAACACACATCTTTTGACCTTTTTTGTAATCTTCTCTTTTTTTTCGACCGTCTCCGCCCGCATCCAAGAAAACCCGACAATGGCCCTCTCCCGCTACGACCCCTTCATGAGCTCGGCCCTCTACGACCCCTTCTCGCTCTTCCTGGGCACGCCCCTCGGGGGGGGAGGGCAGGTTTCGTCTTCCCGCGGCGGCCTCGAGCAGCGGCTTCGCCCAATCCACCTCGACGTCAAAGGTTGTCCTTTCTTTTTCTTTCGTTTTCTTCATTTCCCTCTGTTTCGCTCCTTTCCGTCGCGAAGAAGACGAGTGTTTTGTTGAGGGGGGAAAGAGCTGGAGGGAAAGCGAGGGCGGGTGGAGGCGGGTCTCGCGAAAAAGAACGGGGGGGAGAAACAAGGAGGCGACGATGACGGTCGCGTTATGTCGTTGTCGCGTCGCGTCGGCGCGTCGTCGGTACCGACAATGCATGCAAGCACACTCGCGTCCTCTCCTTCCACAACCCTTCTCACCCTGTCTTCCACAACCCCCCCCAACTCACCAAAAAAGCGCAGAGACCGACAAGGCGTTCGAGATTCTCGCCGACGTCCCCGGCGTCAAGGACTCCCGCGTCAACCTCTCCGTCGACGGCGACCTCGTCACGATCGAGGTCTCAGAGGAGCACGAGAAGAAGGAGGAGGACCCGCAGGCCCGCTACTACCGCTCGGAGCGCTCGGCGAGCTTCCAGTCGCGCTCGGTGCGCCTCCCTCCCTCGGCCAAGATGGACGAGCTCAAGGCCGACGTCGAGCACGGCGTGCTGCACGTGCGCGTGCCGAAGGAGAAGAAGGAGGAGAAGGGCGGGAAAGGACCGCGCCGCATCAAGATCGGGGGGGGAGGAGGTGGCGGCGGCGGCGTCATCAGCGCCGAGGAGGTGAAGGGTTCGTGAAGGCTTCGTCTCCTGCGGCCGGTGGGTGGAGAGAAGACCGCTGCCTCCGACGAGAAGAAAAAGTAGAGGAGGAGGAAGAGGTTGAAGTTCGAGTTGTTGCTTTTCCCAGCGTCGCAGCCACTGAGAGAGTTGGTCGTTGAGTTGAAAGAGAGAGGGGTAGTTTTTTTTTGAGCGCGGCCGCATGGAGAGAAGAGAGAGAACACGTCGCAGCAGCTGCTCGCCCCTCGCTCTCTTCCCGTTTTTTTAGAACAGAGCACAGAAACAAAAGCGTACAAAAAAGAGAACAAGAAAAGACAGAGAAAAAAAGGGCTGCCTCGCGCGCATCTCAAGAGGTAAAAAAATAAGTAAACCAAAATCAAGTCCCTGTCTCTCTCTCTCTCTTTTACTTCCCCCGACCAAAGCAAAAAAAAGCTCAAAGCCAGTCCATCCGGAACGCCGCGCGGGCCCTCTCGTCGGCCCTCTCGGCCAGGTCGGCGACGTCGCGAGCGGCGAGCAGGGTGACGGAGGAGGAAGGAGGAGAGAAAGCGGCGTCGCCGCCGCCGCCGCCCTTCCTGTCGCCTCCCCTCCCTCCGCCCGTCGCCGACTCCACCACCACCCCGCCGCCGCTCGCCTCGAGCAGCCGCAGCGGCACGCACTCGAAGTAAGGGTTGCGCAGCAGCAGCGCCGTTCCCTTCGCTGTCTCCTTCCGGACCCTGCCCTCGAGCATCAGCTCGTCGCCGTCGTTCTCTTCCCCGAGGGGGGGGCGGCAGCCGCTGCGGGCCGCCGCGAGCGCCGCGACGCCGCCGGCGCCGCCGGCGACCTTGCTCCTCCCGGCCAGCGCGAACGCCGGGACGGCTCCTTCGCTTCCTCCTTCCGGCAGTGCGGCGCCCGCGGCGGCCTCGACGAGAGCGCGCGAGCCGACCTTGTTGACGACGCCGAAGAGGACGGAGCGAGGGGGAGCGGGAGAGGAGGGGGATGAGGAGGAGGGCTCCGGGAAGACAGCGTCGGCGCCGAGGACGACGGCGGCGGCGGCGCAGAAGGCCCCGCCGCCGCCGCTCCGCCCCTCCCCGCGGACGAGCGCCGGGCCCGCCGCGTCCGTGCAGAGCTCGACCTCGACCGCGGGCGTATGGCCTCCTCCCCCCCCGGAAGCAGCCAGAGAGGCGGCGGCCCCCGAGGCCTCGTCGGCCAGCTCCTCGGCGAGCCTGGCCCCCTCGCACAGCGGGCGGCCCTCGCAGACGCAGATGCGGAGGACGGGGCGAGAGAGAGGGCGAGAGGGCTGCGATCGCGGCGGCTGCGGCGGCGACGGCGGCGGCGACGGCGGCGGCGGCGGCGACCGCGACGCTCTCTGTTTCGCCTCCTCCTCCTCCTCCTCGAGTTCTCCGGCCCCGGAGGCGGTCACCTCCTTGATGAGTGCCACGAGCGTGTCCCGGACCACAGAGGAGAAGGAAATCGTGACGATACGAGGAACGGGAGGCTGCCCTTCTCCTCTCCGCTCTCGCCCGCGAGGCCTCTGCCCTTGCCCTTGCCCTTGCCCTTGCCGCCGCAGCCTCCCTTGCTCCTGGTCCTCCCCCTGTCGTCGCCGCAGGTGCCAGCGGGACAGCGCCGCCCTGAGAACGACGACCCCCGCGGAGACCAGCTCCTTCGAGGCCTCTGCTAGCCTCGCTTCTTCCTCCGCGGCCGCTCGGGCGACCGCGCCGAAGACGGCCAAAGGGGGAGCAGGAGGCGGCGAGGGCGGAGCGGCGACGGCGGCGCCGCCCTCGGCGTCGTCTCCGTGCTCGGAGCTTTCGTCGCTGGCCGCCGCTCGCGCCAGCGCCGCCGCCACGCTCGTCGCCAGCGGGGCCATCGCGGGCCTCGACGCGGCGAGGGCGAAGCCCCAGTCGGCGCAGAGCTCCCACGCGGCGGCGTGAGCTTCAGCCTCCTTCTCGCCGCTTCTGTCGCCGCCGGCCGTCTCCTCCGACGCCGCCGCCGCTGCCTCCTCGGCCGCGGCCGCTGCCGCGTCCCGCAATCCCCTCAGGGCGACGCCTGCCAGCTGCGACGCTCCGCGAGCCCTGTCCGCCACGAGCACCGCGACGGCCGATGACACGGCGGCGCTCGACCGGGAGAAGCGCTGCTGCCGGCAGAGAGGAGGGAGGGCTGCGAGGGAGGAAGAGGAAGGGGAGGGAGAGGGAGAGGGGAGAGGAGGGGGCATCGTCCTCCGCAGCGCGTCGAGCAGCCGCGGGACCGTTTCTCTCTGCGAAAATGCTTCCTCCGGGACCCAGGCCGCCTCCGAAGACTCCCAGTTGGTCCTCAGAAGAGGAGGGAGAAGAGGAAGAGAGGAAAGCTTCTCGACGCTGCTTCTGTCGTCGCCTCTTCTTCCGTCGTCTCCCTCCCCTCCTCGTCCTCCTCCCTCGTCGCCTCTTTCTCGAGGACGGCAGTACCGAAACCTCACGGGATGGACCACAAACCGCCTCCCGGGCCCGTCGTCGACCTTGAGCGGCCTCCCGCGGCATTCGAGCTTCAGACAGCCCCGGTCGAGCACGACTTCTTCTTCGACCTCGGTAGCCGCGCGCTCGGCCGCCGACGCGTCGATTCCAGCTTCTATGAATCCAGAGACGGCGCCCCAGAGCCCGCGGTAGGTCGAGACGGACTCTGAGCGCTTGACGAGGGCGTAGGAAGGCGGCGAGAGACATCCTTCGGGGGAGAAGGAGACGAACGCGGTCGCGACATGGCGCCAGGGAGGAGGTCGCGAGGGAGCAGAAGAGGGAGGGGAGGTCGGGGTGGCGGGCGGGCGCCCGTCGTCGCCTTTTTTGTCGCATCGGCCCATTGCCGCCGACGACGATGCCGCGGCCATCGTCACTCGGCTCCGGAACCTCGCCCCGCTCACTGCGGTGATGCTCGGCATGTGGGCATGGCGCAGCAGGGCTTCAAAAAATGCAGGGATCGCCAGGGTTGTGGTGTTTTCTCGCGCGACGACGACGAGGAAAAGCGAAGAGAGCTTGTTAAAGAAATGTGGGAAGTCGAAGAAGAAAAAGGAGAAGAAGAAAAAGTGTGTCGCACTCTCGTCTTTCTTCCCTCAAAGGCAAACCAGACGCCGCGGCTCTCCCTCTCTCCCCGCGCGTGCTCTGTTAACCCCTTCGCGCGCGCTCTTCTCAACCCAACAAAACGAATGCTCAGGCGTGAGCCCTCATCGAAGCTGCAGTCCGTCGGCTCGCTGGCCGCGGAAGCAGCAGCGGCGGACGCTTCGACCTCCTCTGCCTCGACCTCGACGGCGGGCGCGAGCGACGCCGCCGAAGCCAGAACAAAAGCCGAAACCACCTCCGCTGCTCCTTTCGTCCCTGCTCCCTCCCTCTCCTCCTCCCCATCGCTGCAGAGGCGCAGGTCCACAGCCGACGGCGTGACCGAGCGCTTCTTCTACTGCTTTGGGTAAGAGAGAAAGTGTTTTTTCTTTTTTTTCCGCCATCGCGAGCCCACCGAGCCGACCCAAAAATAAAAAAATAAAAAAACTATTCCTTCTTCGCTTATCTCGAAAACGTACAACAGCGTCGTCGAGCATGCCTCTTACGAGGCCGACTTCTCCTCCTGGCAGGGAAAGCTCTCGAGGACGCTCAGCGGTGGCCCGCCGCGGAAAGTGCTGCAGGTGCGTTTTGGGGGGAAAAACACAGGGGAAGAAAAACACTCGAAAATCGATCAACCCTAATTCGATGAACGACTCTTTCGTTTCTGCCCGCAACCCTTTATCATCTTCTTGCACTTCTTCTTCTCTCGTGACATTCAAAAAATTCAGGTCGACACGTCCGCGCGCCTCGTCCGCGTCCTTGCCCACGGCGCAGAGGTAGCTGCGCACCCCGCGGCGCAGGCCGTCGCGCGCGGGAGCGCGGTGGCGCTGGAGGAGGAGGACAGAGAGGAAGAAGGAGAAGAAGGAGAGGGTTTGTCGCCGGCGGCGTTGTCGTCGCCGCCGTCGCTCGCCGCCGCTTCTCCCTCTTCTTCTTCCTCCACTTCTTCCAAACGCATCCACCTCCGCGTCTGCCTCTGCCCCTCGGACGACGCCGACGCCCCCGAGTACGAGCTGCAAGATGCCCACGACGCATTCGTGTTCTGGGACGCGCTTCGCTCGCTCGGCGGCGGGGGCGGGGGCGAGAAGAGCGGGGGCGAGAGCAAGCGCAGCAGCGGCGGCCGCGCTTCCCCCGCCGCCGCTTCCCCCTCCGCCGCTTCCTCCCCTTCCGCCCCCCTGATCCCTCTCCGCCCCCTCTCCCCTCCCCCTCCCCCTCCGCCCCAGCGCCGCCGCTGGCCGCGCGCCGTCCTCCGCCGCGGGCCCCTCGAGAAGCGGGGGGCGCGCTTCCCCGGCCCCTTCGCTGGCCGCTTCGCCGTGCTCGTCCCGCGGAAGCTGCTGCTGCTCCGCGGCGCGGGCGCGGCGTTCCCGTCGACGGCGCTGGCCCTGGGCCCCGGGACGAGGGTGCGGCCCGCGGAGAAGGGCGACGAGAGCGAGGGGGAGGAGGAGGAGGACGAGGGGGGAGGGGAAGGCGCGAGGAGGAAGCAGCGGCAGCAGCCGCAGCAGCAGCCGGGAGGCGGCGCGAGGAGGAAGCAGCGGCAGCAGCAGCAGCAGCAGGGAGGCTGCGAGAAAGAGCCCTCGACTGTGCCCCCTCCCGCTGCTGCTGCTGCCGCTCGTCCTCCTCCTCCGCTCAGCACGCGCGTCCTGCTGCTCGACGTCGGCGGGCGCACCTGGGCTCTGAGAGCAGAGGACGAGAAAGGGGCCGCGGCGTGGCTCGAGGCGCTGAAGAAGGCTTGCAAGTGGGGCGGCAGCGTCGGCGTCGGCGTCGGCGTCGGCGGCGCTCTTTCCTCTTCTTCGCCTTCTCTCTCGCCGTCGTCGGCGTCGTTCGCTTCCGCCTTGCCCCGTTCCTCTTCGTCGCTTTCTTCCTCCTCTGCCCTCTCCCCTTCTCCACCGATGATGCTGCTCCGGGCTCCTTCGACCGTTCCTCGCTCTTCTGCTTCTCCTTCCGTCGTCGTCGGCGCTGCGGCATCGGCGGCCTCCCCCTCCTCCGAGCGCGACGCGGCCGCTGCTGCCACCGCGTCTTCTCCTCCTTCTCCTTCCTCGCCGCCATTTCCTCTTGCTCGTTCCCCTTCTCCCTCCTCCTCTGCTCGCCTCTCCGCGAGGCTTTCCCTGGCACTGCAGACAACGACCGCCGTCGCACACCTGGGGAGGTCGCCGAGCGGCGGCTTTGCCGCCGCCAGAGAGGCAGCGGGGGAGGCGGCGAAAGGAGGAGAACGGAGGGTCCCAGAAGAGGAGGAGGAAACGGCGGCAGCAGCAGCTCCCGCCGCCGCCCTCGCTCCGGCGGTCGAAGCAGCGGCTGCCGCCTCGACGCGAGGAACTCGCGAAGAGGAAGAGGGAGAGGAGGAGGACGGAGACGAAGGGGGCTTTGGCGGCGCGGCTTCGGCGGTCGTGAAAGCGTCTGCTGCCGCTGCCGCTACGGCGGTGACCTCGGCCACTGCTGCTGCTGGAGGAGGAGCAACGACGGCTGCTTCGGCCACCGCCGCCGCGACCCCTTGCTCTCCGATTGCAGAGGTCGTCGTCGTCGCAGAAGAAGAAGCAGGAGAAGAAGGTGACAAAGAGGCGGAACGCAGCCGCGGCGGCGACGCGGAGGCCGCAGTCTCTGTCGCCGTCGTCGCCGCCGCCGCCGCTGCTGCTGCCGCTGTCGCCGCCGCCGCCGCCGCTGCGGCTGCTGCCGAGCCTAGGCCTCCTCCCGCAGCGGCCTCCGCTCCTCCTCCTCCTCCCCTGGATTCCGAAGAGCCACGGGAAGCAGCAGCAACGTCCCGCAGTCCCGAGAGCGTCCCGCAGTCCCCGGTCGCCGTCGAGGCAGCGCCGCTGGCCGCGAGAGCTGCCGTCCCTGCTCCTGGCCTCTGTCGGCCTCCGCCGCCTCCTCCGCCTCCTCCTCCTCCACCTCCTCCTCCGCTGCTCCACCTCCGCGCCGCCGCCACCGTCGCCGCCGCCGCTGCTCCGGCCATCATCCGAAGGGCTGCGACGCCACCCTTCGCGCACCTCTGTCCTCGGGTCTCCTCCTCCTGTCTGTCTTCTTCTTCTTCTGCTTCTTCCCCATTTCAGCTGGGAGAGGCGCCTCCGTCGCCGCCGCCGCCGTCTCTTTTCCCGCTGCCGCTTCCGTCACCGCCGCCGCCGCCGCCTGCGGCGCCCTCGGCCGCGGCCGCCGCGGCCGCCGCCGCCGCCGCCGTCGCTCGAGCCGTGGCGCTCGGCTCGCTCGTCGACTCGATCATCGCGGACCTCGACGGCGTCTCCTGCTCCCTGGAGGAGCTGTTCGAGGGCGCCGCGAGGCAGCAGCGAGAGCAGCAGCGGGAGCAGCAGCGGGAGCAGCAGCGGACGAAAGAGGAAGAGGGAGGGAGCGCGCCGGCGAAGGAGGAGGAGGGAGCGAGCGCTCGGGCGAAAGAGGAGGGAGCGAGCGCCGCCTTCGCCGCTGCGCCTTTTGCTTCCTCCTCCTCCTCTGCTCTCCTCTGGAGGGGAAACACGCTCTACGACGAGAGGGAATCGACTCTGTCGTCGAGCAGAAGCAGAAGCGGCGGGAGCGCCGCCGCCGGGCAGCAGCGTCAGCAGCGCCAGCAGCAGCGCCAGCAGCAGCAGCAGCAGCAGCAGCAGCGCCGGAAGCAGCAGCAGCAGCAGCAGCAGCAGCAGCAGCAGCAGCAGCCCTTTCTCCCTCCTGCCCCGCCTCCGCCTCCCCCGCCTCCCCCGCCCTCTTCCTCCTCCTCGCAGCTGCAGCTTCCCGAGACCCCTCGCCCGGCGGACCTTCCGCCTCCGCCCCGCTGGCTCGTGACGATGAGAAAGAACTCTCTGTACGAAGGGGAGACGATCCCGGCTCGGCGGTCTTCTTCTTCCTCGTCTTCGTCTTTTCCGACGGCGACGGCGACGGCGACGCGTGCCCCCGCTTCCTCCCCGCACCTCCACCACCGCCTCCATCACCTCCCGCGCTCGCGCTTCAGGTCCCTGCACCTCTCGAGGCGACACCCAAGGAGTAGCACGCCAAAGGCCGTCGCCGCTGATGCTGCTGCTGCGGCGGCGGCGGAAGCGGAAGCGGAAGCGGCCAAAGGCACCGGCGCCGGCAGCGGCGGCGGCGGCGCAAGCTTGGAGAAGCTGCCGCTGCCTCTCCTCCTTTCGAGGCAGCAGACAGCTGCTGCTGCCGTCCCAGTCATCGCCGCCGTTGCTGTTCCTGCTGCCTTTGCTGCCAGGAAGGTCAACGCTAGCAGGAGCAGCAGGAAGGGAATAGCAGGCGAGAGGCACCGGCGAGAGGCAGCAGCGGAGAGAGAGGGGGAGGAGGAGGACGACAGCAACGACTGCGACGACTGCAACAGCGTCAGCAGCGGCAGCAGCGGCGGCGGCGGCGTGGCGACGGTGAGGCCTCTCTCTCCACTCGCTTTCGCTGCCCCGCTACGCTCAAGCCCCCCGCGAAGTTTCTGCCGCGTCTGCAGGGCAGAGACGACGACGACGCCTCCTTTCTCCTCGCACCAGCGACGGGAGAGCGACGACGGCGGCGACGACAGCCCCCTTTCTCTCTCCGACGCCTCCTCCTCCTCCTCCTTCTTCCTTTCGTCTCCTCCCGCCTCCCCCGACCGCGGAGAGAGGGGTAGGAAAGGGAGGGAGCCGCCTCTGCCGCAGCGTCGCCGCCTCCCTCCTCACCCGATCTCGGGAACGAGGGTGCGGCTGGAGATGCCCCGCGGGACGACGGTGACGCTCTCGACCGCGGTCGCCGCCGCGGGTCCCCCTTTTTCTTCTTCGAGCAGCTGCGGCTCCGCTTCTTGTTCGGCGACGAAGAGCGGCGGGAGCGGCGGCGGGAGCGGCAGCGCTCGCCGACGGGGAGCGGCTCCTTTTACGCTGCCTTCCTCTCCTTCGATTGCTTCGTCGCCGCGCTCTCCTGTCGCGCCCGTGGAGGAAGAGGGGAGGACGGCGGTGGCGGCGACGGCGGAAGCGCTCCCTTCTTCTCCCTCTTCCGCCGCCGCCCCTGCTTCTCCTCGCTCGCGAGAGCCGAGGCAGAGGCACGCGCAGAGCGGCGCCCCTTCCTCCACCCCCCCGCGCGACGGCTTCTCCTTCCCTGTCGGAGCGGGCAAGCGCGTCGCCGCCGGGGCCGCGGCCGCCTCGGCGGCCGCCGACGCCGCCTCGGCCGCGGCCCTCGACCTCGCCCGTGCGGTCAGGGGAGGACGAGGAAGCTCTTCCTGCTCTCCGTCGCTCCCTCTTCCTTCTCGCTCCTTGTCGGCGGGAGCTCACGCCGTGGCGCGAGCGCGAGCGATGCTGGAGGCCGCGGCCGGGATCGCTCCCTCGCCGAAAGCTTCTTTTTCTCCTCCGCCGCCGCTGCCGCTGCCCCCGGCGCCGCGGCCCCCGGCGGCGGCGCTGCTGCGCCGGCGCAGGCCTTTGCCGCCCGTCCGCCTCCCGGCGGAAGTGACGACGGGCCCTTCCTTTCCTTCTTCTCCTCCTGCTCCTTCTCCTCCTCCTCCTCCTCCTCCTCCTCCTCCTCCGCAGGCTGCTGCTGCTGCTGCCGCGAGGGGCTCCTTGGCCCCTGGGGTCGCGGCCGCAGCTGCTGCGGCCGCGGCGGCAAGGCTGGGAGGAGCGGGCTCGAGCTCTTGAAGCCTTTGGCGGCGGCGCTGCTGCCGCCGCTGCTGCCGGGTCCAAGGAGAGAGGAAGGAAAACGTTCCCCTTGTCCCCCCCCCCAAAAAAAACGTTCTTTTTGCTTTTCACCCCCCCCC
>Ga0210003_1000947_pt1 | contig 25808 bp, 20 predicted proteins | sample LantaG_FD_182804 | JGI IMG/M metagenome (GOLD analysis project Ga0210003, IMG submission 182804) | Deep subsurface microbial communities from Baltic Sea to uncover new lineages of life (NeLLi) - Landsort_02402 metaG (SPAdes) (version 2) | ecosystem: Environmental > Aquatic > Marine > Oceanic >... | reverse complement strand
TGTAAGCATAGCCACAAGAAAGCTCCTGGATGCGGGCGCTGACGGAGGATACGTCTTCGCCCCGGCACACGCCGTCGAGGGTGACGTCCCGCTGGAAAATATGCTGGCTTTCATAGAAATTCTCCATACCCAGCCTGGCTATGAAAGAAAATAATTTTATATCCATTTGTATAGTGAGGATTACGCAAAGTGAAACAAATAGTTTTTGCACATTCATGGTCCGCGTTTTTCGCCGAATTCAATCTCAAATCGTTCGACGATTTTTTCGATAACCTTCCGGCAAAAACAATCGGCGTAAACAGGAAACGCAACGTCGTCACGTTCAGCCTCGGCCCGGATTCGCATAAAAAACGGTTTTTTATGAAATGTTTTTCTCATCCACATTTCAAAGACATGATATTCAGTTGGCGCAACATCGGACGGCCATGCTCGCAAGCCAGGTACGAATGGGAAAACGCCAGGCTGCTTCTCGACAACGGCATCGAAACGTACAGGCCCGTATGCTTCGGCGAAAAAATAACCTGCGGTATTGAAAACAGTTCCTTTTTTGTAACCGAAGAGCTGGGGTCCCGGTGCCTGACTGATTTTATCCGGGAGAACTGGTCCGGCTTCCGGCAACAGCAGAAAGAAAAAATCATTACCGGCCTGGCGGGATTCATTCGCAAAATACACGCTCTGAATATCAGCCTGCCGGACCTGTACGTCTGGCATATTTATATCACCGAAAACGCCGGCGGCGAATACGACTACGCCGTGATTGATCTGCACCGCATGTCACGTAATGTCACGAGCAGAAGGCTGAAGATTAAGAACCTCGGCAGACTCCACCACAGCATGCTCGACAGCTACTTCGACGAAGAACTAAAGCAGTTATTCGTCAAATCTTACGCAGCCTCCGGTAGAGACGGTGACGTCGCCGCGCTGCTTGCTCAAGTCGAAAAGTACTCGGCGACTATCTCCGCCAGGCGCAGGCAGGTACAATATTAAGTACGGTCGCACCGATGCATCGCGGCATGAAATAAACACATTTGCCGAACCGCTTATTTTATCAGTCTGAGAATTTCATCGAGGTCGTTCTTAGCCTCTATCGGCGGATTGCTGAACTGGCCCTGTTTGTCCTTGTGGTAGTTGACCGTTCTGTCCGGATCCTTCAATACATGTCCCGTCAATACGCAGGCTACCCGCTGGCCGGCTTCTATCAGCCCTTCGGCTCGGAGGTGTTTAAGTCCGGCGATAGTCGCCGCCGAGGCCGGCTCGCAGCCCAGGCCGTGTTTACCGATAATCGCCTTGGCGTCGAGAATCTCTTCGTCAGTAACCGCACGCACGACGCCGTCGCAGACATCGATCGCCCGCAGGCATTTTTTCAGATTGACCGGCCTTGATATCTCTATCGCCGAGGCGCAGGTGTGCGGCGAAAAGTTCCGAGCCGTCAGATCGTCGTAATAGTTATCGATGATTGCCTGGTCAACCCGGCCGTCATTCCACATGAGCTTTTTGTTATTAACCAGGTCGGTCAAAGTCTCGGCGCCGGTCGCATTAATTATCGCCATCCGCGGTACTTGATCGATCAAGCCCAATTGTTTCAGCTCAGAGAAGGCCTTACCGAAGGCGCTGGAGTTGCCGAGATTCCCGCCGGGTACTACGATCCAGTCCGGCACCTCCCAGCCGAGGCCCTCGATGATGCGATACATGATAGTCTTCTGCCCTTCGAGCCGGAACGGGTTGAGTGAATTGAGCAAGTACAGTCCGAGCTTCGTGCAGACATCCTGAACCTGCTTCATACAATCGTCGAAGTCGCCGAGTATTTGAATCGTCTGTGCCCCGTAATCCATCGCCTGGCTGAGCTTGCCGAACGCGATTCTTCCCGAGCCGATAAAGACGGTGCATTTCACGCCGCAGCTATGGGCGTATAACGCAACCGATGCGGATGTATTGCCCGTCGATGCGCATGCGCTGGCGGTGGCGCCGACCATTTTCGCATGGCTGAACGCCGCGGTCATCCCGTTGTCTTTGAACGAACCGGAGGGATTCAGACCTTCGTACTGCAGAAACAAACTACCGGGCTGCATATCGACATATTCAGCGACGGCGTCATTTTGCTGCAGGATCGTCTGGCCTTCGCCGATTGTGATTTTGTCCTCATCTTCGCAGAAGTTCAGCAGTTCCCGGAACCGCCAAACGCCTGAAAAATCCAGCCGATTATTCCTGGTTGCCCAGCGCTTTGCGAACTCGCTCAATTTGCTCGGAACGTAAATATCGTCCCAGTTATAGCGGATATCCAGCAATTCGCCGCAGGATGGACATTTGAACATCGCCTGGCCGCAGTCAAATTCCGCACCACAGCCGGGATTTATACACTTTTGAAAAGCTGCTTCAGTCATATTCTCATTTCTCGTGTCACGTATGTCAAACAACAGCATACGAAGTTAATGGCCATTTTTTATACAATTCCGTAATTATAAATAATCAATGGAGATATTAGTACCAAAATCAGGATTTCTATTCCAACTTTACCCGTGCAGAAGCTAAAATAAAAAAATAGATATTTTTAGCGCTTATTTTCCGCCTTTGGCCAGACTATATAACGGACGCTGATTGGCGGAAGACAAGTTTGGAGGTTAACTTTTGAAACGTGCCTGAGAGATCGGAAATACATCTGATAGAAGCGGCCATCGACGGCGACATCGAGAGCTTCGGCGAGCTTTGCCGGCGGTATTACCCTGCTATAGCTGCAATTGCGTACGCGGTTCTGAGCGACCATCAGCTCGCCGAGGATGCCGCCCAGGAAAGCTTCGCCAGAGCCCTTGTCAGGATAAAAAGCCTGAAAGAGAGAGCGAAATTCGCACCGTGGCTCGCGGCTATATGCAGAAACGTTGCCAAAGATATGATTGCGACCAAGGCAAAGCAGATCAGTACGCAAGATATTTCACAAGTAAATGAGGTCGAGAATCATGACGAAAACGACCGAGAGATTCGTCGCGCCATTGAGCAGCTTCCGGAACCCGCGAAAGACCTGGTCGTCCTGCGATATTACGACGGCTTGTCTTACGAGCAAATCGGCTCCGTTTTGGGAATTTCAAAGGCCTCGATTAACGGCCGATTGACAAGGGCAAAAAGAAAAATGGCAGACTATTTAAAGAGAAATGGCTTTCCGGAGAACCGGCTATGAATGCAGATAGAAACAGCAAAAATTTTGACGAACTAATCTCTCGCACAATCAGCCGGGATAAACCACAGTTCGATTTCGATAAATGGAAACAAACACACAAAAAAGAGATCGATATTTTCGAAGCACAGGAAAAAATGAATTCGGCTACATCTGAGCCAAATATACGGAGGATTATGTTTTGGAGCAAAGCTGGTTGCTTAGCTGCGGCATTGCTTGTCATTTTTTCCTGGGCGGCGTTCTTTGTTATGTCAGGAAAAGTTAAGGACATGAAAGAGGAGCTGGAGCAGTCGCGGCGGGATGTTGCTCTCGCCCCCGTTGATGATTCGGCTACCATCAACTTTTATTTAGAAGAGCACCGGGATCTCGTAGCTCGACATGCTTCAGCAAGTCCGGCCGCACCGCAGCCGGCACAGATGCGTGTGAACCAACACGATATTTTGTATTACGAATCTTTTGATGATGAGCCGGAATATATGAGTCCCGGCATAATTGTCAGAGGACCTTTATCTCAGCAGGAAATCGACTCACCCGAAGCTCCTGTGATATCAAATGGTCACACGCTGTCCCTCTCCGAAGCGCGAAAAACCGCTGATTTTGAGTTGCATGCCCCCGCAAGGCTTTTTCCCGGTTATTCACTCGATCAAATCAGAAGGATCGAGGGCCGGGACGCTTTGCAATTACTTTATATCGACGGCATAAATTCGGTATCGTTATTCGAGCAACCTTTGGATGGACAGCGCGGGCTGTCGCGTCAGGATTTCAGAGAATACGCCGTATATCAAAACAAAGGACAAGCCGGAGGCACTATTCTTGCATGGAGAGATGATGCTCTTTCTTATGTCTTGATCGGTAATACCGAAATGTCACAATTAATGAATATGGCGCAGTCAATCAGCGCCGGAAAATAAGAGGAAATAAAAATGAATAACAAAAGATTAATCTCATTAACAACATGCTGGATTCTTGCAGTTGTCCTCATATTACCTGTTCTATCATTTGCGGGCAATGAATCAGGCATAAATAAAGAGGCCCAGCAACACTTCGAAAAGGCAAATGAGTTGCGCAAAGTTGCTGATTACGATGCCGCCATTACCGAATATGAGAAGGCAATAAGCCTGTCACCGAAGAGCAAGATTGCCCAGGATGCTCAATACTGGATAGGGCAATCTTATTTCGGAGCGGGACAGTTCGATGCTGCGTTATCTGCATTTCAGAAACTTCTCGATGAGTATCCGGCCAGTCCGATTATACCATCAACAAAGCTTATGATGGAGCGAGTTGAACAAGCAAAGAAGAATAAATCACTTTTTGAGGCTGTAACAAAGGGCGATATCGAGCAGGTCAAGAAGCTCATTGCCCAAGGCGCCGATGTGAACGTAGCCGAGGGCGAGAATGCATGGACGCCTTTACTCGCTGCGGCAAAGGGGGCCCATTCTGAAGTGGTCAAGGTCCTACTGGCAAACGGAGCCAATGTCAACTTAGCAGAGACATACGGATATACTGCGCTCTATTATGCGATCTGGAATGATGATGAGGAGACTGTCAAATCGCTTATCTCTGGCGGCGCTGACGTCAACAAGGGTCCAGCGGAAGAGATGGACGATGATTCTCCTCTTTGCTATGCCATCTGGCAGCGTCACGCCGGTATCGTAAAGGACGTGCTTGATGCTGGAGCCGATATCAATACCAAGGACGAAAAGGGTTACACGCCACTCTATTGGGCGGCCTTCAGCAGCAGTAAGGATATACTCGATCTCATTCTTTCACGAGGTAAGTACAACAATACTATCCATCTGGACGCATGCAAAGGAGACATGGACAGGGTAACGACACTGATTGATGGTGGCACCGATGTCAACACTAAAGACGAGTTCGGCTGTACACCCTTGCATTGGGCAGCCCTTGCGGATTCGCCTGAGGTCGCTGGTTTTCTGATTGCCAAGGGGGCCGACGTCAATGCGAAACATGGGCGTGGCTATACGCCGCTGCTGAGCGCACATGCATTGCCCGTCGTGGAATTGCTCGTTTCCAATGGAGCAGATATCCACGCCAGACTTGGGGAGCAAGGGCCAACGAAGCTGCAATGGGCATGCGGTCTCGGTGAGGCGGATATAGTAGACTTTCTCCTCAGCAAAAGCGACGATGTTAGTTTGAAGGACAAGAATGGTGGAGCACTCCTCACGCTCGCTGCTCGTTATGGGCATACTGATGTGGTTAAGCTTCTAATTGCCAAAGGGGCGGATGTCAATGTGACAGACAACCGAGGTCGCACACCATTAGCTATGGCCAGGCAAGGGAAACATGCTGAGGTTGTCAATATCCTCCGCCAACATGGGGCCAAGGAGTCATTGCATGACGTTATGCCCGCGGGCGACATTAACCAAATCAAACGACTCATTTCAGAAGGGGCCGACGTCAACGCAAAGGACGGGAAAGGCCAGACACCTCTGCACGTGGCGGTTTTGAATGGACGTAAGGACATCGTTGAGCTTCTGATTGCCAACGGGGCGGATATCAACGTGAAGTCGAATACCTGGGATACTACGCCTCTCATTGCTGCAATCAAGAACGGTCAGGAAGACATAGCAAAGATGCTCATTGTCAAAGGTGCTGACGTTAACGGCAGAGGACGTGGGGATTATACTCCTCTCCATTGTGCTGCAATGAATCGTGCTAAGATGACAGGTTCCACAGAGATCATGAACCTGTTGCTTGCAAGGGGGGCCGATATCGAGGCCAGGCAGGAACACGATGCGACACCACTGGCCTGTGCCACCTATGACGGGAACACGGAGTCGACGAAATTTCTGATTGAGCACGGTGCTAATATCGAAGCCAGGACTCATTATGACCGGACGCCGCTATTGCGTGCGGTAGGCCAGGAATACGTAGCCACGGCCAAGCTGTTGCTTGACAAAGGAGCCAACATAGATGCCACGTGGCGAGGACTGTCGGCCATCCACGTTGCAATGCTGGGAGATCGACTATCAAACAGAAAGAGTGGCCCGGAGATGGTCAAGCTCCTGATAGAGCAAGGCCTCAAATCCCCTCCAATTCACTTGGCGGCTTACCTTGGCGATCTGCAAAAGGTGAAAGGCTATGTCGCAGATGGAACAGACATAGACGAGAAGGATGCGGTAGACTTTACACCACTGCATTGTGCCGTTTGTGGGGATCACATGGACGTCGTGAAATTCCTCCTCAGCAAAGGCGCAGGTGTGAATGCCAAGACTGTAAACGGCTGGACTCCGCTGGCTTTCGTATGGCCAGTAGACATGGCAGCACTTCTCATTGCCAACGGGGCAGATGTTAGAATAGCGGACGAGCAGGGGCAGACTGCACTGCACTGGGCTGTTAATCGGGACAATCACCGCGGCGACAAGGCCTTGATTGAGTTGTTGCTCAAACATGGTGCCGATATTAACGCGAGGGCCGCAAGCACAAGTGGGAGTTGGGCGGGTTGGACTCCGCTCCATGTAGCGTGCGGAAACGGAAATCCGGATATCGTGGGACTACTTCTTGCGCATGGGGCCGATGTCAACGCCAAGAGCGACAAAGGCGAGACGCCGCTAGCTATAGCCCAAAACAACGGACACAGGCAGGTCGTCGAACTACTCAAGGAACACGGAGCCAAGGAATAGCCCAATGCCCCATTGTCTTTGGTGAAAAACGAGAATCATAGAGAAGTCATCGAACTTCTGCGCAAGCACGGGGCAAAGGAATAATTGCCAGAGCAAGGCGATTCTCGCATCGGACATTTAGCATGGATGCATGCCAAGAAGGCCGGGCTTATACTTAGCTTGGCCTTTTTTATAGATTTCTGCTTGTGCAGGAATGAAGTGTCAGCTTGATACTGCTGTTGCGTTGATTTTTTTTATCAGGTCCGGCAGTTCGGAGATTCGGGCTATTTTGAAGGCTCCGTTTGGTGGTGTTTTTCCGGCGTTGGTGTAGGCGTCCTTCAGTACGGCGTGCATACCGATTTTCAGCGTTGGTATAATGTCCTTGTCGATGCGGTCTCCGACGTACATGATGTTTTCCGCCGCCTCGCCGATTCTCTCGGCGGCGATTTTGAAGATCCGGGTATCGGGCTTGCGAAAATCAAATTCGTACGAATACATTCTGACTGTAAAGAAATCCAGCAGGCCTAATTGCTTTAGATGTTTCTCCAGAGAATGGGCGTTTACAAAGGTATTGGAGAGAATGCCGAGCTTGAGGCCCATTTTTTTAAGCGCGATTAGAGTCTCTTTTATTTTCGTTTCGGTCGTGGCGATTTTGCTCAGGGGCTCGTACCAGAGCCACGCAAAATCCCGCCACTGCTGCGTATCGAGTTTTATGCCTTTATTTATGCCGATCCTTCGTAACAGGGCCGATGAATTAATATCGTTTTTCGTGATATTGGAAATAAAGTGCCGAAAGCGAAGCGCGATCAGGTTTCTCCAGCAGTAATATTCGAAGTTGCCGACCGGCTGGCCGGAGCTTTTGAGAAAATCGTAAGATAATCTCGCTCCCTGGCGAAACAGCCGAGTTGTCTTTACTTTACCGAAGTCCAGCAAAGTTTCGCCGAGGTCGAACAATACTGCCTTGATTTCATGTCCCTTATCGTGCATCCGATCTCATGTAAGATTAAAATGCAAAAATCCAAGTGCAAAATTACAAATCAGAACGCCTGAAAGAATGGCTTTTTGACATTTAATTTTTAATATTCGATTTTTCTTTCGGCACATCGTCACCGAAAGCTTTCCGCACCCATTGGAACATTTCCTTGTCCGATATACTCGATACTCTGTCCACCGCGTACTCGGCGTCGATTTGATCTTTGATCCAGGTGATTTTCGGGTCGTGCTTTGGGATTTGAATCTCGAACCTGGCCTCGATCCAGTGCTTGATTCCCGCCGCCCCGGTCTTGTCTGTGATCGCAACGCCGATCGGGCGACCGAGCAGCTTGAGCGTATCGAAGCAGTTATATATTTCCTCGTTTTTCAACAGGCCGTCGGCGTGAATACCGGCCCGTGTCACGTTGAAATCCTTTCCAACCAGCGGATAGTTCTCCGGAATCACGACATCCAGCTCTTTTTGCGCGTATTCGGCCAGTTCCGTGATCGCCCCGTAGTTAACGCCCTTTGTCATTCCTTTGAGCTGAGCATGCTCGACAACGAGCGCTTCGAGCGGCGGGTTGCCGGTTCTCTCGCCGTTGCCGAATATCGAGGCATTGGCGGCACAGCAGCCGTAAAGCCACGCCGTGGCGGCGTCCACCTGAACCTTATGAAAATCGTTATGCCCGTGCCATTCGAGCCACTCGGAGGGGACCCCGATCTGCCGAAGCCCGTGGATGAGTTTCGGAACGCTCCTCGGCAGGGCAACTCCCGACCAGGGAAGGCCGAATCCCAGTGTATCGCAAAGGCGAATCTTAACCGGCTTGCCGTACTCTTCGGCGAGTTTCATCAACGCGGCGGCAAAAGGCAGCACGAAACCATCGTAATCGGCCCGCGTAATATCCTCGAAGTGGCAGCGCGGAATCACGCCGCTGTCCAAAGCCGCCCTTGCAATATCGAGATATCCATTCAACGCCTGGGCACGCGTCTTTCGCAGCTTCAGGAATATATGATAATCGCTCGCCGAGGTCAGGATGCCGGTTTCGGTCAGCCCCATCTGCGAGACGAGCTTAAAATCCGCCGCTACGGCTCTGATCCAGCCGGTAACCTCGGGATATTTGTAATCTCGCGCTTTGCACAATTCGACCGCTTCTCTGTCGCGATCCGAATACAAAAAGAACTCGCATTGACGAATCAGGCCGGTCCCGCCGTCGATCTCGTGCAATAAATCGAAAATCCTGAGGATTTGCTCGGGTTTATAAGGCGGCCTGGCCTGCTGGCCATCGCGGAATGTGGTATCGGTAATCCAGATTTTTTCCGGGATTTCGTAGTCAACCCGTTCGCGGTCGAAGACTACCGCTGGAAATTCGGTATATGGAAACATCTCGCGATATAGATTAGGTTTTGCTACATCCACAAGCTTAGGATTCTTATTAGCCATCATTTACTCCAAAATATAGCCGGCTGACAAAGCCCGGCTTAATTACCCCTCGTTTTCGCTCAGGGTTCTTTTTCTATTCGATTTTTACGGTGTAATTTCTTCACACGAACAATAGCCGAGGTGGGAGTCGAACCCACACGCCCATTACGGGCAGGGGATTTTAAGTCCCCAGCGTCTGCCATTCCGCCACTCGGCCAGGCGCAATAGAATAACGTATTTGGCGCGAATTTGCAAATAAAGATACGTGTGAAAAATTAGAGAATTGAATTCTGGTGGCTAAATCCGGACCTGAAATGGCTAATAGAATCCATTATTCGCCGTTTTATACGGGCCAGAATAATAGTCTTTTCAAGCGTTTTCAACTGCGGATCGCTGCCATCGAGGGCCCTTGCCTTGCTGATTCTCTCCGCGGCGTCGGTCAATTTGCCCATTGCCAGATAAAGAGAAGCCGAATCGCGCAAAGCCGGAATGTGCTCGTTTTTGATATCGAGCGTATGGGCGAAAAGCTCCGCCGCATCCTCGAACTCGCCCTTTATAGCACTGACAACTCCAAGATAATAATAAGCTTCCGCATTGGCACAATCTATATCAACGGCTCGCAGCAGACAATGCGTCGCACTGCCGAGATCCTCGATTGCCAAAAACATCGATCCCATAGAGACCAATGTATCCACATCCTCCAAAGCCAGCTTTAACTCCGAAACCAGATAAGCCCTGGCTTCAGTCTTTTGGTCTTTCATCAGCGCATGCTGGGCAAGCCTGTAGCACGGCCCCTGAAGAGTACTATCTTTCTGAAGCGCCCGATTGTACAGTCCCACCGACCGCTCGCAATCGTTGCTGTTAAAGGCAATTTCTCCGAGATAAAACAGGGCGGCGGCAAAATCCGGATCAAGCTCGAGAATCCTGTTGAACTTCTCCTTGGCCGATTCTATATCGCCGGACTCAAGCAGAAACATGCCAAAATCGAAAATAACTTCGATATCGCCCGGATTGATACGAAGCTCGGCCAGGAAATGCTCCCGGCTTTGTTCGGTTTTACTTTCCGACCAGTAGGCCTGAGCAATCCGGTAGTTGATCTGCGGGTGGGTCGGCTCAAGCTCGGCCGTGCGAAGCCAGCAGCGAATCGCCCTTTTGAACTCGCCCCGGGCGAAAAGACTGTTGCCGATATTATAATAGCACAAAGCACAATCCGGTTTTATCTGCTGGGCAAGATAGAACATCTGCTCGGCCAGATCGTGCAGGCCCATTTCGGTGTAGGCAATAATTCGATTACAGTAGCACGGCTCAAACTCCGGGTCCAGATCCTGAATACGCTCGAAAGTATCGATGGCCAGATCATATTGGCCGGTCCGGGTATAATCGACTGCCAGCGAGTTCAATATCTCCAAGTCATTGGGATTCAACTCCAGGGCGGTTTCGTATTCGGTGATCGCATCGTCAAACCGGCTTATCGAATCCAGAGTAAGCGCCTTGTTGAAATGCCACGAACTATTGGCGGGATTTATCTCAAGAGCCGTCTCCAACTCGTCAAGAGCCTGCGACATATTGCCGTCTTCGTAAAGTTCAAAAGCCTTGTGAGCCTTCTGCTCAGCTTTGTCATAAGAGCCGAATTCCATATCATCGAAAATCATAAATAATCCTTTACTTTGTTTTTCGCCCAATAACTAAATATTACCAACGCACTTATCGCCAACAAAACACCGCCGCCTTAGTAGTTTCCCGGCAATTCGATAGCTTTTTGTTGGCAGTAAAATTTTGTTGCAATATTGGCTTATAAACTCTTATAATTGCAAAAGTTAGCTTTTAGTGCTAAAAGACCATGCACCAGAGTTAATTCGGTGCTGATCTGTATTTTCTGGAAAGTTGCCGCTGATAGTCTTATAATGTGTGAGCTGAAAATAGCGGATAATGAGCAAAAAATGAACGCTATACGCAGAAGTTATTTGGAGAATCGAAGCTATGGTTAGAGAGATAAAAGGCCAGATAACAGCCGGTAAAGGCAGTTACGCTATTGTTGTGAGCAGATTTAACGAATTCATAACGTCAAAGCTGCTGGGCGGTGCGATAGATTGTCTCCAGCGTCATGGAGCCGCTGACGAGCAAATATCCGTGGTATGGGTGCCGGGCGCATGTGAAATTACTCAGGCCTGCAAGACACTGGCCAACAGCGGAAAATACGTCGCAGTACTTTGCCTCGGTGCGGTAATTAAAGGCCAAACCGCCCATTATGATTATGTCTGTCAGCAGGTAGTCCGTGGTATCGGGCAAACCAACTACGATTCAGCGACGCCGGCGGTATTCGGCGTGCTGACCTGCGAGACACTCGAACAGGCCGTAGAAAGGGCCGGTACGAAAATGGGCAACGCCGGCTCCGACGCCGCTTTGACAGCTATGGAAATGGCAAACGTTATACAACAAATTAACAGTTTGTAGTTACTGGATCGTAGCACGTTGACTACGAACTATGCACATGGATAGAAGAACAAGGGCCAGAGAGCTGACAATGCAGGCATTATACCAACTCAATGTGCAGGGCCCGGATATGCTCGAGCAATTAGGGCTGTTCTTTCAAGAAGCAGAACCGGATGATTTCGTCCGCAATCTCGCTTCGGACTGGTCAAAAGGGACCTGGGAAAATTTGGTACAGTGTGACGAATTGATAGCCAGCTCGACAATAAAATGGCAATTCACAAGACTCTCACCCGTCGATAAAAGCATTCTGAGGCTGTCGGTCTATCAGTTGAAATTCTGTTCCGACATTCCCCCCAAAGTTGTTATAAACGAGGCTATCGAGCTTGCCAAAAAGTACAGCACCGATAAGTCACCGGGGTTTGTTAACGGTGTGCTGGATGCAGTGCTGAAAAAAATCGAGCACCGCGACTGACGGCTCGAATGATTCGCCGCGAGCGGCAAGAAAAATATTATGAGAACGATCGCAGTACTAAATCAAAAAGGAGGAGTGGGTAAGACCACGACCGTGGCCAATATAGCAGCAGCTCTCGCCGAGGCCGGCTCACGGGTCGTTGCAATCGATCTCGACCCACAGGCCCACCTGACAATACACCTTGGTCTGGAACCGCAAATCGTCGAGGCCGGCTCGTACAAAGTCCTGACCCAGTCGGCCCAGTTCGAAGAGCAAATTATGCTCGTGCGTCCTAATCTATGGCTGCTGCCGGCGAACATCAACCTGGTCGGCGCAGAAAGCGAGCTGGTAAGTGTGGTCGGCAGGGAAACTATTCTGCGAGAGGCACTCGAATCGAGTGAAGATAAGTTCGATTATTGTATCATCGACTGCGCCCCTTCTCTGGGGTTGCTGACACTCAACGCCCTGGCTGCCGCCGATGAGGTTTTGATTCCGCTGCAACCGCATTTCCTTGCCCTGCAGGGATTCGGACAACTGCTCCAAACCGTCGAGCTCGTCAACAAAAGAATCAATCCTAACCTGACGGTCAAAGGGGTTTTGCTTTGCATGTTCGACAGCAGGGCGTCACTACCCAACGAGGTCAAGGCGGATATCGAACAATTCCTCAACAAAGCGCGAGGAACCAACAGCGCCTGGGCACAGGCGCAGATTCTGCCAACGTACATCCGGAGAAATATCAAGCTCGCCGAGGCGCCCAGCTACGGCCAGACAATTTTCGAATACGAGCCGAATTGCCATGGCGCCGAGGACTACAGGAAGGTAGCGGAATTCGTACACGCGCAATTCCAACCGCCGGCACAGACCGAGCTGCCACAGCCCGTTACCGATAGTGAAATTCAGGATGAGCCCGATTTTCCGGAACCTCCGGCGACCAAAATACAACCGCAGGAATCCTACGAAAATCCGATTGAGCCCTTAGCGGCTCCCGAGCCAATATCGCAGCCCGACTCGCAGGCGCCGCCACAGCCACCTGAAGAGCCCGCCGGTAATGACCAGAGCCAAAGCAGGCCTCCGTTCCAAATCAGATCGATCCCGCAATCCGAACCTCATACACCGACCGAATTTACGCCGACAAACAGAGATCCGAACCAGCATGAAACCGGATACGGCGAATATTAATCCTGCCATCCTCGGAAGACCGGAATCCCAAATCGAATTCAAGCACGTGACAAAGCCGCTCGCGCAAATGATTTTATTTTTGTCCGCCCTGGCCGGCCTCATTATCCAGCAATCCGCGCCCTTTCATCCAGTCGGCGCAGCGGACCATCCAGCTCGAACAGGCACCCTTGCCGAGGCCCGGCCCGAATCCGTGGCCTCCTTTTTCGTAGATGTGCATTTCAGCAGGGACCTTGGCCTTTCGCAGAGCAAGGTAGAAGGCGACGCTGTTCTCGGACGGCACACCATTATCATCGTCGGCGTGAACCAGGAACGTGGGCGGCGTCTCGGGCGTCACCTGCTTTTCATTCGAAAGGTTCTCGACAAGATCGGCATCGGGATTGTCACCCAGCAGATTCCTTCGAGAGCCCTTATGGGTGTACCATTCGGTAAATGAAACGACCGGATACATAAGAATCATGAAATCAGGCCGGCAACTGCAGCGGTCTATCTCATCGACCGGCTCGCTGTATCGGTTCTGGAAATGCGTGCCAGCGCTCGAGGCCAGATGCCCCCCCGCAGAAAAACCGATAATACCGATCCTGTCAGGGCTAACACCCCACTGTTTTGCCCGGCTGCGAACTGTCTTTATTGCTCGCTGGGCGTCCTGTAAAGGCGCAGGATGACCGTAGCCGGCTCCGCTGTTGCTGTGGCGGTACTTGAGAATAAAACCGGCCACGCCGATCGAGTTGAGCCACTGGGCGATCTGAATTCCCTCGTGGTCCATAGCCAGATGGCCGTAACCGCCGCCGGGGAAAATCACCACCGCGGCGCCGGTCGCCTTTTCCTTGTCCGGCAGGTAGATAGTCAGCGTCGGTTTGTCGCCCTCGTCAGTTCCTTTGGCGCCCGGGGCTCCATTCGGCCAGAGCAACTTGACCTCATGCGAGGTTGCCGCCTGTCCGACCGGCACTGTCACGGCAAATGTCATCACAGCGATAAAGCAAATAAAAGCGATTCTAATGTCACGATTCATCTCGTTCTCTCCTAAAAAAGACTGTTAATTTTATCCGGAGCAAAATCCGTGTTTCACAAAAAATTCTTATGTTTTTCATTGCGGTCTTAGTGTAACTTGTGTTTGCCGAATTGGGTATAAAAAAACTTTTCAACCTTTATTCAGGAGACGGCCATGTGTTGTTTGACCAAACGCAAATCAAAATGTATCGGCGGGATTACACTACTGTTACTGCTTGCCCTGGCGGTGAATCTTCCCGCCGCGGAAGCGGAGAAGTCGAAATTAACAACGCCGACTGGTGTCAGGCTGCTGAAAAACAAGAGTTTCGACGACAGCGAGAAGGCACGAAAGGAAATCCTCGAATTATACAGGGATTTGCGGCTGACGGATGTGCTCGACGGCATGGATCTGATCGGCCTGCAGGACATCGGTTTGATGAATAAAGACATCCGGCCATTGTGGCGGGACGTAGAAAAATTCTCTCATAGAATTGTCGGATTTGCCATTACCGTTCGCCATGTGCCGACGGACGTTCGAGTCGGACAGAACTCTTTTCCAGACCTTGAAGGATTCCAAAAATTCAAGTCCGAGCAATATAAAAGAGCCCCCGACGCCTGGCTCAGCACGGCAAAGCCGGGAGATATTGTCGTTATTGACGCCGGCGGAATTGACGAATGCGGTTTTATCGGCTCCAACAACAGTCTCGGCTGGGCGGAGAAAGGGGTAGCAGGAGTCGTGACAAACGGCGGCGCCCGCGACACCGACGAGATCGTCAAAGTCAAAAAAATATCGGTTTACTGTAAAAACGGATACAGCACCCGCGGGGTCCGGCCGGGAAGGCTCATCGCCGAGTCTTACAATTTCCCCATAAGTTGTGCCGGCGTCCTTGTTTTCCCCGGCGACCTGATCGTTGCCGACGGTGACGGCGTAATCGTCGTGCCGAGAGAACATGCGCTGACAGTGGGAAAGCTCGCCAGAGAAATCAACCTCGGCGACGAAAAAAGCCGGGCCAACAGGTTCAAACGGCTCGGCATAGAGCTCGATGAAACCGTAATAGTGGAATAATCCGGCTTTTTTGCCAAAATGCCCGCTATAGAGCCTGTAACGGCCCTTTAATAAAGCCAGAGATAATCTCATCAGGATATTTTCCTTGACGTGGAGACATATAATCTGGTATAAAATAGGGTTGTTAGCATCTTTGAGCTTTCAGCGTTGCAGCCGAAATTTTAATACTCTATTTCAGATTTTGATCTTCAATCAGCAATTCTCATTAAGCTTTTGAAGGAAGGAGGTGGAGTCGAGTCGCAAAGCATTGTCACGAACTGATAAAGACACTTATCGTGGAGGTGATAAGTGTTGTGGGTCGTTTTATATGCAGCCAAATCATGGTCAATCGTTCAACTTTTTGAAGGAGGTGTTTTATGTGTAAGAAATTGTTTTGTTTAGCCTGTCTTTTTGTAGTGCTGAGTGTGGCAGGTAATGCCACGGCCCAGATCCTGGTGCACTATAAGCTCGATGAAACTTCCGGGAATATTGCTGTTGACTCAAGCGGCAAAGGCAACGACGGCATAATCGGCGCCGAGCCGAACTGGGTCGAAGGCTGGATCGACGGGGCGCTGCAATTCAGCGCGGCCGATGCCAACTGCATTACCCTGCCGGCAAGCACAATGGGGCTGCGTTCTGATGCGGGAACAGTGGCGTTCTGGGTGAATATGACGGAGGTAGCCGGCGGTATCAATACGATATGGTGGGGCGGCGACAATACCCTCGGCGGGGGCTTTGGCCCGGAAAACGAAATGCACATCCATGTCGAAACCGCTGTAGCAAACATTTGGACAGGCGGTGAGTTCGGATTCTTTCTACGTGGAGATCCCAATAATGTCCACCTTCATTCCGATCCAAACAAAGGTGACACTGCGGGAAATGTACCAAACACACCGGTTTTATTGAATGACGGTCTATGGCACTATATTACCGCTACATGGGGCAACGAAGACGGCAATGCAAAGCTTTATTATGACGGTAAATTATTGCATGAAATCTCCTATGACTGGACAAGAATAAGCTATCCGCTTACCAACATATTTATAGGCCAGATGGCGGACGGCGGGCGTGTTTTCAACGGTCTGCTCGACGAAGTGCAAATCTATGGCGGGGCTTTGACGGCCGATGAAATTCAGATTGTTATGGCGGGCGGTGAAATCCTCAATCTTAAGGCGGCTCTGCCTGACCCGGCCAACCAGGTAACGGAAGTGCCCCGTGACACTGCTCTTAACTGGATGGCGTCAGACAGGGCGGACACGCATAATGTCTACTTCGGAGCAAATTTCGATGATGTCAACGAAGCCGGCATAAATGATCCGCGAGGTGTTCTCGTTGGTGAAAATCTGGCTGATAATAGTTACGATCTGCCGGACCTGCTTGAATTCGACAAGACCTATTACTGGCGAGTCGATGAAGTCAACGCTCCGCCCGAATCCGAAATCAACAGGGGCAATGTCTGGAGTTTTACGACGGTCAATTTCGTTGTTGTGGACGATTTCGAAAGTTACACCGACTATGCACCGGACGATATTTTCACTACGTGGTTGGACGGATACGGCACTGAGACAAACGGCGCTTTAATTGGATATGATGCGCCGGATATCGCAGCCGGCGAGCATTTCGTCGAGACCGCGATTATCCACGGCGGCAGAAAGTCAATGCCGTATTTCTACAACAACGATGCGAAATATTCGGAAGCATGGAGGACGCTGGATTCGGTCCGTGACTGGACCGCCGACGATATCGTAAACCTGTCACTGTGGTTCAAAGGCAATCCGCCTTATGTCGGCAGCTTCGTGGAGGAACCGGCCGGAACATATACAATAACTTCGACCGGCACCGATATCTGGGGCGGCATAGATGAGTTCCACTTCGCCTTCAAAGAAGTCCGCGGAGCCGTCAAAATCATAGCAAAGGTCGATAGCCTGGAGAACTCACAGGAATTCGCCAAGGCCGGTGTGATGATTCGCGATACGCTCGATGCGGATTCCGAATACGTCGGAGTGTTCGTTACCCCTGAAAACGGCGTCCGGTTCCAGTATCGTAACGCTGTCGGAGGTGTCACGGAGAGAGAATTTGTCGAAGGCGTTACCGCGCCGCAGTGGGTCAGATTAGAGCGCACGACAGGCGGACTTGTCAGGGCGTATTATTCAGCGGACGGCACCACATGGGAGCGGTTCACTCTGGTTCAAGCCTCCTTTACTATGCCCGTTTACGCAGGCCTGGCGGTGACCAGTCATGATATTAATCTGACTTGCGAGGGTGTATTCTCCAATGTCAGTTTCCCCGATACCAATGTCGATGAGCAGTGGACCGACCAGGATATCGGCATGCTGAGCAATAGAGCCGCACCGATGTACGTGGCTTTGTCCAACAGCACAGGCAACTCGGCGGTGGTCTATAACGATGATCCGAACACGGCACAGATAAACGCCTGGACGGAGTGGGTTATCCCGCTGCAGGCGTTCGCGGACAAGGGCGTGGACCTGACCGACGTTGACAGTATCGCTATCGGTTTCGGCGACAAAGACAATCCACAGCAGAACAGCGGAGCCGGCACAATGTTCATCGATGACATCCGGCTGTATCGCCCCCCCCGCCCGGCAGCGGTTGACGTTGAGAACTTCAGTTTCGAACTGCCCGGCACGGAAAAGCTCAAAAGCTTCGATACCGTACCCGGCTGGAGCACCGATGGGCCGTGTGTCGATTCCGGAGTGGAAACCGGATATACGGCCACAGATGGAGAATGGACCGCTTTTCTAATGAGCGGTGACCCTTCTGTCTGGCAGTTGACCGGACATACGATCGCCGAAGGTGACGTTTTGGAACTGAAAGTGGACGCCAGGATTACCTGGGCCGCTACGACCTTGCGGATGAGCCTCTATTATGACGACAACGGCATCAGAGTTCCGGTCGCAACCGACGAAGTGACTCTTACAGACGGGATGCAGGAGTATACACTGTCGTTCTCGGCAGGCGATGTCCCCGAATCCGTCGGCCAGCAGCTTGGTATTGAATTTGCCAATGCCAGTACCGGAGATACGTGGATCGGTTTGGATAATGTGCGTCTGGTTCCCCCGGCAGAGTAAGCCGCATCAGCGCCGTCTTCCTGGACTATCACGTCCAATCCGTGGGCTTAAAGGAGCTTTTCACGCTCAAGTGGCACATAGGTTACAACAGGGCCAATGCCTGGACGAAGGCCGGCGGCGTCTTGCCTGAAGACTGGCCTGAATGGATGAGTTCTTTCAAGGACTACTGAGAGCATGTACATAAGCTCACAATGTCATTCTGAACGAAGCGTAGCGCAGTGAAGAATCTCTTTCTTGGATTCAAATTGGTCAGTTTGCGTAACTAACTCACGATAATCGTCAAACCACCTGTTGCGGATTCTGTAACCGGTCTTTAATGTAGTTTAGAAACTCAGCAGCATAAAGCTCGTCGAGGACTCTGCGATCGGCGGCAAGAGACAGGCTGAGCATTTTTCGCATCGTCATTTCACCGTCCCTGCAAACAACCATTGCCACAACGTTACCAACGGACAGAATCGTACTTGCCGGCGGCGGGATGATTCCCAGGAAAGAATCAATGCCGTACGCACCGAGATTGCTCAGCGCGATCGTCTCGCCTTCCATCTCTTCAAGCGTCAGTTGATTATCACGTGCTTTATCTGTCAGGAGCTTTTCCTCGCGGGCGATTTCGGGCAACGTCTTATCAGCGGCATTTTTCACCACCGGCACAACAAGACCCTGCGGAGCATTGACCGCAAAACCAACGTGAACGCGTTCGGCAATTTTTATGTTCTCGCCTTCCAGCCGGCCGACCACAAGAGGATATTTTTGTGCCGCCAGGCCCAGAATGTGAATATAAAAGGCGTTCGTGGTTATCCTGACACCGAGCGATTTGCGGAGTTTGGGCCTAAGGGCCATCAACTCGGTTACATCCGCTTTGGCTTCGAGGTAAAAGCAGGCCTTGCTCTGTTTGGATTTCAACATCCTTCGGCCGATTAGCTTCTGGATCTTGGTCAATGGGATATGATGCATATTCGTATCTCGTATTATACAACTCGTATCTCGCCTCACGAGACACGAACAATTGGGCGATACAGGACCCGAACCTGTGACCTCACGGGTGTGATACTTGGACAAATCCTGCCCCAAAGCCCGTTATTACTGAAAAATCAGCCGTTTATCATTTCTTGGTGCAACTCTTGGTGTAGACTACAACATAAACTCGTTATGACAATTTACAGTGAACCCAGAGCATAACAAAAATTCTCCGAGACACTCGGAAAGATTGTAACCTCATTTGTTCTGATTTCAAGCAAAAAGATATAGTACTTAGAAGGTGACCCATGGGCGAAAGAAAAAAGCTTCCCGCACTTCTGTATGGTAAGAGTACAGGATGGTGGTTTTCCAATATAAGGGATGATAGCAAAAACTGCGGACGTACTAAACATTTGTGGGCCAAAAACAGGAAAGAGGCAAGCGGTCTTTATCGTCGGGAGATAGAGAGGATTGTGGCTGAACACGCTGCCATGAAACCAAATACACTTCAAATCGATAATGCAAGTTCCTGGTCATTAGTCGAAATGGCAGCCCACTACTATGATCTTAAAAAATCCGATGGTTGCAGCCCTTTGTTCCTGGCCGATACGAGCTTCATCCTGAAACCATAGCTGAATATCTTTATCGGGAAAACACTGCCTTAGCTGCCTAATGGCCTCTGGAAGAACTTTTGCCTCTCTAAAAAAATAACTTTCCAGGTGTCCCATTCCGCCTCTGGATCTCAGGTTAAACTGCTCGGCGTCTCCGAAGCCCGGAATTTCCGGAATTAGTCTGCGGAAGTTGATGCCGCTGTCCGAAATGGTCGGCATCCAGAAATCCACCATCAGCACATAATCGCGATACTCTTTCTCGGTTACCAGGTCCGCGCCCCATTCCTCAAGGAGGCCCGGCGACTTGAGTACGCCGTTCTCAATTGACCACATATTTCTGACCTTGGGATGGGCGCGTCAGCCGGTGAAGTTCCTGCCGTTAAAGAGGGCGGTGAACCCTTCAGGCGGTACGTTCAGTTTTTTCTGTTCGTCTGCTTCCCATTCCTTGATGCGTACATTGCGAACTGCTATAGGGCCGTAATCGCCCTGGATGATGATGGGGCCCTGCGGATACTGCTTGCGGTTCCAGTTCGTGCCGCAGGCATACGGCACTTCCACATCTTCCTGGATCACCTTGCCGTTGTGCACCACCTTGACAAACCTGGCATGAGCCGTCTTCTTGCCGTCTTTGTCGAACCTCGGCGACTGAAAGATAATATCCATAGTCTGCCACTCACCCGGCCGTTTAGCGGCGTTGACCCTGGGCGGAGAACCCTTGTCGATGTGATGGTACGCAGGCTTGCTCTCGGCGCGGGGATAGACGCCTCCGCAATGCCCGGCTGTGAGCTTCTTAACGCCGTAGCTGTCGAGTATCTGAATTTCATAATTGCCGTGAAATATCACCCCCGAGTTGGATCCCTTTGCCACCATAAACTCCACATGCACCTCGACATCACGGTAATCGCGCCGTTTAGTAACGAGGCTGGGGCACTTGCCTTCTTTGTCGTCGATCAAGACTCCAGTGCCCGGCTTGTCAATAAGACGTCTGCTGTTGTCTGGATTTAGCGTAGCGTCGCCCGCCACGTCCCATTTATCGCTGTTATGCCATGCCTCAAAGCTGCTTTTTGCATCAGCACCCAAGGCAAATATTAACACGAGCGTACATATTGTTTTTTTCATAGACTTCTTACTTCCTACGGTTCATATCAGGAGTCCTGAAATCACATTTAGATTAAGAGACAGTTTCATCGCCTATTTTTATTATTTGTTCCCTATACAGAAAAGATGGTGCTGTGTTCGAATCAGGATACGACCAGAAATTGCTATAGGTGATGCAATAATTCGATCTTTCATATCAATCTCTGAAATTATCTCGAATTTATCTTTTAATCTTGTGACGAAGATTATTCCATCTTCACGTGCGGCGTAGAGGTGACCACCTGCAATTAGAGGTGAAGAGTAGAAACTGCCTTTGCCTTTTGGAAAGACACCGCTCCAGATATTTTCCCCTGTTAAAGGATTAATGCAATCGACTTCGCCACGGTCACGTATTACGTAAACCCGCCCATTATATTCTCCTGGTGTTGGTATAAAGGTTCCTGTGTCCTCACGCTTCCATAAGCGGTGCGTCTCTGTAACGTCTCCGCTTCCACCCAGCTTGATTCCGTGGAGACGAGGCTGACGGCGGTCTGCCCGGCCGCAAGGCACAACTGCCACTGTCCCTGTCCCTGAAATAACAGGCGACGCCACGGTTGGCCAGAAACGTGTGCCTTCAGGATTAAAATTGCCGCAAGACCAGATGGTTTTGCCGTCAGAGGCATCATGCGCTGTAAGATGGTGTCCTCCCCATACCAACAAAGTCTCCATGCCTTTGTGTGAAAACACAATGGGTGTTGAGTATCCCTGACTGCCTTCTACTGGTGTTTTAAAGTTACGGGGGATTTTCCAACTTACTTTACCAGTCACCTTGTCAAAAGCAGCTAACCAGGATTCTCCGTCATGCATTTCAGCTATTACAACATCCTTTTTCGTCAAAACCGGGGAGGTCCCGAAATCCCAGAAACGGTTATCCTTCCCGTATCGCTCGAACAAGTTGGTCTTCCAGCGGACTGACCCATCGAACTCAAGTGCAGCAAAGTTACCGCTTTTAAAAAAAACGAAAACAGCTGATCCATCGGTTGTCGCTGAGGGATTGCTGCCTGATCCGTTTTGATGTTTGCCTGCAATTTCGGATCCCAGTTGTTTTTGCCAGAGTTGTTTACCTGACCAGTCAAAGGAAAGCACGGTATCTAAGCCCTCTGTGCCGGTAGTCAGATAGATTTTTTTATTCCATACAACAGGGGTAGAGAAGCCCTTGCCGGGAATCTCAATTTTCCAGAGTACCGTCTCCGGATCCCACTTCACGGGATAATTTCCCGAAGTGATACTTCCATTATTATCAGGCCCGCGCCAATTAGGCCAATTCCCATTGTCGCTCGCTATAGTGGTCTGGACGGACAACAGCATCATCGCCGCAACCAGAAACAATAATAATATTGCTTGTGTTTTGTCGCTTTTTGTATTGAACTTCATATTCGAATTCCTTACTACAGAGTCCAGCCTTTGCGGTATATATCACGCCTGATGAAGCACTCTGCTTTCGGGTTATTGGTGATCTTGAGGTTTTTCGCGTCCCACGAAAGTTTTTCGCCCGCACGATACGCAGCTATACCCAGCAGAACTGTTTCCGTGAGCGGGCCTGCATAGCTGAAGTTGGTGCCGGGCCTGAATGGATCATTAGTTTTGCATGCTTCTACCCAATCATCGGTATGGGAAGGCTTGCGCGGCATTTGGGGAAACATGACGCGGTCGTCGTATGAACCGAGATGACGCGTGATTCCCGCTTCCGTGTCGCGCCACTGGAAGGCGACTCGACCTGTTGGTGTCATGAGGACTATTCCCTATTCCGAAGCGGGATCGAGCGTGTTGCGGATCATTCGGCTTGCTTTAGTTCATTCAACGCTTGTCTCTGGGGGGTTCTTTACCTTCGTAAAGCGCTCTAACCTCCTCGGCAGTGAGGGCATAGCTGTAGATGAGGACATTGTCGATGCGGCCGTCCCATTCCCGATTGGTTTGTTCTGAGTTCTCTCCAATGAACACGGGCCAGTCATTTCGTCTGATGCGGCCGTTGGCTGTGCACGTGGTGTCCAGTTCTCCATCCACGTAGAGGCTCAGATGAGATCCATCATAAACGCCCACCAGGTGATGCCATTGGCCGTCACTCGCTTCTTTTTGGGTGGGCAAATACCCCCAGAGGCTGCCTGGATTATTGGCTGAGGCGATCCCGTAACCGACGACCTGCATGGCATTGGCATAGGCCTGTCTATTCAGGTTCCAACCCCTGTCGCCGTTGGAGATCAGGGCCTGATGTTTCTTGTTCAAGACCCTGAGCTTAATCCACGCGCATATACTCAGCGTTTCGGTAAGATCAAACCGGACATCCCGGCCGCAATCCACAAAATCACCCTTGCCGTCCAGACTCAGAACCTCACCTCTTTCAGGATCGGATATGATGCACGCGTCCCCCATGAAACGGCCGTGCAGATCGTTGCCCGAGTGATCATGGACCTGCTGCCGGTCATCTGATTCAAATTTCCACCAGGCAATCAGCCGGTTGGGCCACAGATACTGCTGCTGATATGTCTTCTTCTGGTGATATAGATCCAGTTTTGCCTGGGCTTGGGCCCTCCATCCCTCCTTTTCATCTGGGGCGAGTCGTGTGAGAGCCTCCTGCTGCCATTTGACGGCCGCGATGAAATCACCTGCATTCGCGTGAGCAGCAGCATACGTCTCGATATAGTTGGAGTTCGTCCATTCGGTCAAATTACACGCCTTAGCCGCATTCTCGATCGCCGGCGATCCCGCGCGTATCTGAGGCATCCGACAGGTGGCCTGTAAGTCGGCGAGATGGTGGTAGGCCACTGCCAATTCCGGATTTACCCGGGTCGCTGTCTGGTACAATTCAATGGCTTTTTCATAGTCTTCCTCACGCTCGGCCCAAAGGCCCGCATAGAAATAGCACCAGGCCAGGCCGTTCCTGCCGGGAGAGTCCGGCCGGATCAACTCTCCCTGGGCCCTGATGAGGCGATCAATGGTCTCATTGAGAAACATCCCCCTGATCACAATGTATTTCAGTCTGCGCTTGAGGTAGGGATTGGCCCTGAGATCCGGGCGTTGTTCAATGCGGGCAAAGTGCTCTATATCGATCAGTGCCTTTTCGATGTCATTCAATTGGAGATATCGTTGCGCACGCAGGAGATAATTCATGGGCTCATTCGGATCCATTTCGATGCTGGGGTCGTAATAGGACTGAATGATTTCCTGATGATGCTCTGCCACCGTATGACATGCCCCGGCTCTTTTGACCCGGCAGTCGGCGGGGGACATATCGGCCATCCAGATCTCCTTACCCCAGAGGATCGTTTGCGTGGTGAATTCAAACACCAGACGTGGCTTTTCAGGATTCGGTGAGAATTGGGCGTGGCCAAACAAATAGCCCTTAAGAATTCTGGATAAGGACTGCGACGTCACATCATAGAGCCAAAGACCTCCTACGGCATTGGAGCAGGCCATGAGCAGTGACTGGCCATCGGGAGACCAATTAACCACCAAGGCTGGGAGCTCTGGCCTCCATTGAACCTCCGCTTGGGTGGTCACGTTGACGATCCGAAGCCCACCCTGCCAAGGATAGGCATCATAGGTTTCATTGGGTGATATGGCCGCCCTGAAAGATGACCGTACCATAATGGGCGTGGGCTCTGACCCGGGAGCGTCACGTGGTTTTGAGTAGATTCTTTTGTCTCTGTAAGAGTGGTAGATCACTTGCTTCGAATCTCGACTCCACCACGGTCCATACCCTTTGGCTATGAAGCAAGGGGGTTCTGTGCCGTCGGCCTTGATCATCCAGATCTCATGGAGGGCCACGTTTTCTGGTTCGGCCCGGCCCTTCATGGGTCTCTGTCTGAAGAGCACTGAAAAAGGCAGGGTCTGTCGGTTGCGCGTATAGGCAATGTAGCGACCATCGGGCGACCACTCCGGATCCTTACCGGGAATGGCCAGTAACTGAGATTGCTGTGACTTGATGTCATACACGGCAATCCCGGTGAACTGGGGAACGCCCAGGGCATAGGCCAGCTTCGTGCCGTCCGGAGAGAAGGACGGATGACTGCCCCGGCTGCTCAGCCGGGTGGCTTTCTCGGCGAGATGCCGGTAAGACTCATCCGCCAGGCACAAAGGCAGGAACGCTTTACCGGTGGGCATGTCGTCAGAGGGATACCATAACAACCCTGCGGCCAGCGTGTCAAAAACATGTCGCATGGCCCAATCGTCGAATTCGAGTTTGTCGAAGTCGTAGGCGGTGCTCAGATTGTGGTACGCAGTCCGTGCCTGCTCATACTGTCCCAGCGCGACCAGGGTAAAGAAGACGCGCATCTCATAGAGGTTCACGGAGGGTTCCAACCGAGCACACTCTTTCGCATCCAATAGTGCGTGGGAGTAATCGCCCATGCACATATAGGTTTGACGACGTTCATCCAATAGAACGGCATTGTCAGGCGACAGTTGAACCGCCCGGTTATGGTCGGCAATCGCCTCGATAAACCATCCTAATCCACGCTGAGCAATGGCGCTGAGCGAATAGCCCAAAGGATCGTCAGGTTTGATGGTCTTCATTTGGGCGGCGTCGAGCGCCATCTGGCGATAGTTGGAGCTGGCATAATGAATATAGGCCCGGGTCTTAACGGATTCGAAATGCCGTGCATCAAGTGCCAGGGCCTTATCGAGGAATGCCAGGGCTTGCGGCACCGTGGCGGCACTGATCGCACGCAGCAGGTAGGAATCAGCGGTCTCCGGGAGCAACTCGTCTGCCTTCTGCTTGTGATATGCCCACTGGGCTCCATAG
>Ga0210003_1000946_pt1 | contig 25905 bp, 28 predicted proteins | sample LantaG_FD_182804 | JGI IMG/M metagenome (GOLD analysis project Ga0210003, IMG submission 182804) | Deep subsurface microbial communities from Baltic Sea to uncover new lineages of life (NeLLi) - Landsort_02402 metaG (SPAdes) (version 2) | ecosystem: Environmental > Aquatic > Marine > Oceanic >... | reverse complement strand
CCACTGAAGCTAAAAGAGTTATCCTCAAACCAAGATGTTGTGTTACCTCCACTGAAACTAAAAGCATTATCTGAATTCCAAGCGATTACATTATCACCACCGAAGCTGAAAGACATAAGAAGAAAACTCTGGCTTATGTTGTCCCCACTGAATGAGAACATATTATCATTTGCCCAACTGGTAACATTGCCCCCACTAAAGCTAAATAAGTTGTCGTTTACCCAAGATGTCACATTATTACCACTGAAACTAAAAACCTTATCTAAATACAATGTATAATCAATTGTAGTAAAATGATATATCTCTGAAATATTATCAGTTCCGTCATCCACATATACTTTCCACCAATAAGTTGTACCAGCAGTATCAAAATCAGTAAAGGTATAGGATTCTGTACCGTTTGCGGGTTCGGATGTGTTGGTGTATTTATTTACCCAACTACCACTTTCATTGGTCGCCCAAGTAATATCTAAAGTGTCACCATCGGTATCATTAGTATAAGCATAACAGGTTACACCGCCATTAATAGCAACTCCTGTTGTGCCGTTAACGGGGGTTTTGTAGTCGACTGTTGGAGGGGTATTACCTGTACTATATAATGTATATGAATTTCCCTTAATGCCATTAAAATGAATATAATCACCAACTTCCTGATATGATATTTCAGTATCATTATCAATACAAGTCAATGTTTGCGAACTCCAACTTCGTTCAGAGATATTCACATAAATTGTCTCATTATAATTTACATCTATTGTATAATTTCCTGTTGTTGCACTATAAGAAATATTCTTATCATTTTCTTCTATAAAATACCAAACAAATTCTGAAACAAGTCTATGCCCTGTGTGATTGATATGAACGTGGTCAATATAATTTGTGTCATCTACTGAATCAAGGCGACCATTCCAAGTATCTGTATCTAAAGCGTCAAATTCTTTTATATACGGAATGCTGTAATTTTCACAATGTTCCATAGTAGCATTTATCCGTTCTCGTTGATATATATCGTTTGTCATACTCCCATTATCATCTGCTCCACCTGGACCAACTCTGAGATGATTCACTAATACAATTGGGATGCTCCCATTTTCTTTTGTCATATTATATAATTCAACAATATTCTGTGCTGTTTCATAAGGAGTTATTGGGGGGTCATGGTCTATATCGTTGAAACCAAACCAGATAAAGAAATATGTATTATTTATATCATAATGAGATGCAAAGTTATCTATCGCCCAGATACTGTCTCTTCCGCCTCCATCCATGTTGTGGTCCGCTGATCTAGTTGGGTCTAAATTATTTCTTAACTGCATGATATAACAACTCCATCCATCAGGATCAAGGTCTCCCCCTGAAGATTTAGCACGGGTGACGCTATCTCCATATGCATAATAAAATTCTCCTTCGTTTACACCATTATTCATTGTCCCTGTATAAACATATGATTGTTCTCCTAATGAAATAAATGTTGAACCTGTTCTTTGATTTCTATATGTTGCATTGATCCATGAAGTGTTTCGTGCTATTTTAGATATACGTATTTCATCTATGTTACCATCGAGAAACCAATTTGAAGCAATGCTTTCTCTGTTACCAAAAGTTAAATTACCTGTAGTTCCAACAATAGGACCATATGCGACGCCTGTAAACGAACTGGTTGTCAGATTCGTATATAATATCAAATCACCAGTTGTATTATCCCATGTTCCAGCAACATATGACCACCCGTTTCCACGTATATCCGTACCATATAATTCATCGTTATAATCACTTGGAAGGTCTTCTATCTGTAACAATGTTTTTCCACTGTCTCCTGCATGATACGCCCAGAGTTCATAATTGCCATCGCCATCTGGCACTGACCATGTTCCTTTTGTGATTAATGCTCCATAAGTATTGGATGGATTCTGGTCGATGTTAGCCCAGCATTCTATAGATAACGCAGTGGTCACGTTTGCGACATCAGTGAGATTTATCATACCATCTCCATCAAAACGGACTGATCTTCCAATCAACCCATTCTCACCATATGGATTACCTATAATAGATTTTACATCAAAGTTGTTTGATGTACTGTCTGTAACATTTTCATCGAACATATGCCATACGCCAAGATAATCTGAATCCCATACAGCATTTGGATTATGTAAACTATTGACCGCAGGATTGTCATATTTCATCCATATAACAGTATCTATTGTTGATGATATTCTTGAAACATTGACCCATATGATATTTTCCCCTGACATATTCCAACTACCCTCTATCTCATAAGGATATTGAGTAGCGTTATCTGAAGAGGAAAAACGTATACTTCGCCCATAATTACAATAATCTGAAATACTTTCATTGAGACGTATTAATAATGGAAAATTAACTAACGGTGTTTCCACCAATGTATGATCTATTGTTAATTTAATATAATTTAAGTGATCATCTACCCCATATGGTGTGCATATTGTAAAAGTATATGTTTCATTTGTCCAAGTGGTATCATCGGTAATGTTCACTGACCAGTAATATAAACCAGTTTCCCATATGTCCTGTTGCGGTTGATATATTGTTCCATCATATGATGTAAAACTTCCTAATGTTTTCCATGTTCCACTAGCGTTTGTTCTAAAACACCCTGTCATCTGATCATTGTTTTCATCTGAGATAGATATTTCAAGAGTAACGTTTTCACCAAGATATAAATATCCGTCACTTGGATTTGGGATTATCTCTGGTGCATAATTTTCTTCTAATCCTTCTCCTGATACTGTAAGAAAATCAGATGAGGTGACAGAATAATATGTTGCTTTTATCCAAGAAGCGTTCTTTACATCTTTACTGATACGGAATTCATCTATTTTTCCATCCATCGGATACGCACTAACACCTGTAGATACTGCGCCTATTGATGTAGCTGTAGCTGGACCATCTCTAAGATTTGCTACTCCTGTATTATTTGAAACCAGCCACTCACCATCATAATAAAGGCTTCTATTATCTGATGTTCCATTGTTGTATGTGCCAACCCAATAATGCCAATTGCCTGTATCAATTGTTGTATCACTATCTGTAATATCATGTGAGGATGGTGTGTCATCATCCCTAGATAACATTTTCACTGTATTACTATCGTCAACATTGTTATGTGTACCCATACCAATATTCCAACTATCAGACCCTTGTGATTGAATAAAATATTCTTGTCCATTTCCATTTACTGTATCTGAGTCAAACATAACCCATGATTCAAGTGTATATGTATCCAAACCCGATAAATCAATACTGTTATCAGTCCCTAAATCTATCCAATACTCGTTTGAGGTTGTACCAAAATCTATTGCATCATTTATTAAACTAGATACCACTGATGGTGAACCTGTTGGTATTCCCGTATTTCCGTTACCTGTTGAATCTATCGCAGATGTCTCGCTAAGATGCCATACTCCTGAATAACTCGTCCAAACACCGGATACATTTTCCTGGTTTGATAATCCATCGTACCCATATTTCATCCAAAGTTCTGTATCTACATCATTAACTACATCTGTCACATTCACCCATACTATGAGTTTCCCTGTACCACTATCATAATATTCTATTTCATGGTTGAACATAGTGTCATTATCTATATTCCAAAATGTTATATCGTTTCCATTGTTCATAGCATAGGAAGATAAATTATCATGACTTAATATTTTTATAAGTACGGGAAAATTCTTTAAATCGGTATCAATATATGAACTATTTATAATTATTTTTTCAAAACGAGTGAACGTTGTCTCTGTTTGTTGCTCACCTATCATATAGAAGCCACCATTAGATGCATTAATCATAGAGTTATAACTTGTCGTTATCCAATCCGCTGAACGTTTTACCCCATGAACACGAACTTCATCGAGATGACCATCATAGGTATCATGGTCGTCAGCCCATCCTATCCTATTTGTATCAGGAGCATAACTCCCACTACCACTATCCTGGACATGTGCGGCATTGGTTGTAGCCACACTCGCTGTAACAGCACCGTTTTTATAGGCAACTAAAACATCATCCGAGGTATCCCAACACAAAGTAAACAACTGCCAAACATCTGCTGTCTGCGCACAAGCAACATTAAAAGTACCTTCACTACCAGCATCCAGCTCTGGACGATAACGCCAGCCAGTACCACTTGAAGAAAGTTCCCAATGGCTAGAATCTTCAAGGAAACCCCAAGCATTATTAGATGTTATATCAGGATTCTGCCAAAATTCAACCGTAAAGGCAGTTAATCCATCATTACCTGTATCATCATAGTTTTCATCAGTAAACACTCCCAAAGGAATATCTACATAATATGTTTCACCAGCAGTATCATCAAACCTATAACAGTTACCAAGACCAGACATACTTGTTTCCTCTTGGTCATTAGGATTTGTTGTTGTAGCATTAAAATATTTTGTTGACCCTGCTGAATCAGTTGCAGCACCAGTTGTTTCCGCAAAGTGATAGACTGCACGAAAACCAGAATCCCATGTTTCTTCGATATTCTGCTGGTCTTCTGATTCAGCATCTCCATAATGCATCCATATCTTAGTATCAGATTCACTTGAAAGTTCTGTCACATTCACCCAAGCAATTAATTTACCTGTCTCATTATCATAATATTCACGTTCATAATTAAAAGTAGTTGTATTTTCATAGTTTGTAAAATAAATATCATAACCATCATCACGAGCATAGTCTCTAAGATCAGTATCAGTGATATTGACCAATACAGGAAAATTGATAAGATTGGAAGATACCTGACTACTGTTCAATGTTATCAACTTAAAAAAACCGGTAACTGATTGAATTGCTTCTGATGTAAAAGAATAAGTTCTGCTTATATTCTGAACACTGTTGTTTGCATAGACTCTCCAATAATACGTGGTTAACGGTGAACCTTCTATATCAAATAACCAACTATATGTTCCATCACCGACACTAACATTTGTTTGATAGTTAATCCATGAACCTGTATAATTAGAAGCAAAAGTAACATCAAGATTCTCAACATCAGCATCAGAAACCGATATGGAACAAGTTGGTTGAAGTATTTGATATATACTTCCGTTGCTTGGTGACGGATTGGAGATGACTGGTTCAGAGTTCACAAAAGTATAATTACAAATAGCATCAGCAGAAGCTGGTGGAGATTCATTTGCCTCACCTGTTTTATTAGCGATACTGTAAAACTCATAGTACCCATTATCAATAGGAAAATCAAAAGTCCATTGCCACGGGCTACCAGTATCAGGGTTACTAGCATCATCCCATTCTGTCCAATTAATACCCTGTGAAGTGCAATTGAATGCTACTAACACATGACCTCTCCGATACCCTGTCTTTGAACCATTGGAATACATCGTAATTTCTCCAGCAGAAGGAACCATTTGATAAGAACCATGAACGGTACAAGATATACCTGTATCACTATGATAGAATAACTGGGTAGCACTCCCACCAATTGTAGTTGTAACAGTGTTATCCCCGTCAATAGAAAGTGCTAAAACCATTGCATTATCCTTTAACGTTGTAATCTGAGTGTCCATATTCTGTACAGATTGCTCTGCCTCAGTTGATGTTATGGGGGTATCTGTTTGTGATACATTAAATAAACTCACAGCATAATAGGTTTTACGGTCACATGAACCAGAGTTATTAAACGTGATTGTATGGTTACCAACATCAGGATTTATTAGATACCAGATGCTTGATGAAAATCCATAAGCGTAAGCTCCTTCGGCAACATCTGCCTGTGTTAATGCACTCCCATTATAATCTACACTTACAGCAGATGCTTCAGTATAGGCACTATCTTCTGCCCCATACATTACAATAAGTATTCTGTCATCACCATCATTTACAGTATGATACCATGTTGCCTGAGTTCCTGCACTTGTAACATTATAATGGGAAGTGTTATCAATCTCAATGGTTTTATCGCCATCAAATGAATTATTTACATCTGACCATCGATACCAAAGCGATATATTATCTGGATTGTTTTCTGCTGTTGCATTAATCGTTATTGTCGGTGTATCAATATCATACGGAATTATTTGGTCAACAGAGGACTCGATATTCCATCCCACTATACTGCTACCAGTGAAACTGAAACTGTTATCCAATGTCCATTGGGTCTGATTACCACCACTGAAACTAAAGGTACTGTTCTCATACCAACTACTTATATTATCACCAGCAAAAGAGACACTATCAGTATTATCCCATTGAGTAACATTACCACCACTGAAACTAAAAGACATATCATTAACCCAAGATGTTGTATTGCCACCAGAAAACGAGAAATAACTATCACTAACCCATTGAATAATATTATTTCCTTGAAAACTAAACGCAGAATCAACAAAATAACTACTTAAGTTGTCCCCACTGAAACTAAATGTTTTACCCTGATTCCATCCCACTATACTGCTACCAGTGAAACTGAAACTGTTATCCAATGTCCATTGGGTCTGATTACCACCACTGAAACTAAAGGTACTGTTCTCATACCAACTACTTATATTATCACCAGCAAAAGAGACACTATCAGTATTATCCCATTGAGTAACATTACCACCACTGAAACTAAAAGACATATCATTAACCCAAGATGTTGTATTGCCACCAGAAAACGAGAAATAACTATCACTAACCCATTGAATAATATTATTTCCTTGAAAACTAAACGCAGAATCAACAAAATAACTACTTAAGTTGTCCCCACTGAAACTAAATGTTTTACCCTGATTCCATCCCACTATACTGCTACCAGTGAAACTGAAACTGTTATCCAATGTCCATTGGGTCTGATTACCACCACTGAAACTAAAGGTATTGTTCTCATACCAACTACTTATATTATCACCAGCAAAAGAGACACTATCAGTATTATCCCATTGAGTAACATTACCACCACTGAAACTAAAAGAGTTATCCTCAAACCAAGATGTTGTGTTACCTCCACTGAAACTAAAAGCATTATCTGAATTCCAAGCGATTACATTATCACCAGCGAAAGAAAAGGAATTATCCAAAAAGGATTGACTTATGTTGTCCCCTAAGAAACTAAATAAATGACCTAAAATCCAACTGGTTGTGTTGCCACCACTGAAACTGAAAGCATTATCCAATGTCCATTGGGTCTGATTACCACCACTAAAGCTGAAAGAGTTACCCATAAACAAAGTATAATCATATTTAGTGTAATTATTTGGAAACACATCTATATCATCATTATACCCATCACCATCAGTATCAATCAAAAAAGGATGAGTAAAAGAAATGTTCATCTCATGATAATCAGACAGTCCATCGCTATCGCTATCTGTTGAGTTATCTGAACCATTATAAATATCCTGTGGAATATTAAAGATAATAAAACCGAGATAGCTGCGATTGTTATAAATGTAAACATGACTACTCCAAGTTGATGTATTGATACTATAACCTACAAAGAACTGATAAATGCTACTAGAATCAAAAACAGTATTGTTTAAGTTTTCAGATAGATTAATATATTCGCAGAATAAACGAGTAATGTTAGTCGTACCTGAAGGGTCGCTAGTCCAAGTAGTACCAAGGTCATTATTAATAGCAGTAGCACGTGTTGAATCATTGGTCGGCAACTCATAATAATAAAGGTCTTCACCAATGCTACTTATCTCTTCCAACCAATAGTTCTCATATGCAGAAGTAGAACGACCAACGTGAATGTTAGTATTATCCCAATTACCAGAACCATTACCCCCTGCTGTCCACCAATGTATATACATATTTGTAAGATTTACCGTTCCGTCAATAGAAATATTATCATCCCACCAACCACCAGTAAACAATAGACAATCACGTATTTCAGCAGTATCACCTGGTAACTCAGACCACCAAAGACCTGTATCTGTCGCACCACCATCATTACCCTGTTCATGAGGAAGTATATCCTCACGGTTCTCATCATCCCCATATTTCACCTGCCAAGGCGTAGGAATATCCCATTCCCATAAGTACAATACTGAATCATTACGATACAACGTAGAGGGAAGTGTTGAATTATATCCCTGATGGGTACTTTCATCTATAGCTGGCACACCACACTGAAACTCTATACGTTCAGAACTATTTAGAGACATATATCTAGTATTAGTCCAAGTTACATCATCATTGAGTTCATCATATGCCGTAATATCAAACGAGTACCAAGTACCAGGAGTAAGACCCGTTACATTCTTAGTCCAGTTACCAGTGTTTCCCATTTCCGACATGCTCATATTCCATGTATTAACACTATTATTATACCAATGTAGTGTTGCAGAAGCAATATCTACTGTAGGAATTACCTGGTCTAAAGTTGCATTGTTTTCAGCCTTTGCATACATACAAAGATAATTAACTGTACCATGAACACCCCATGACAAACCACTAGCATCAGACATCTCACTATTCCAATCCATATCTTTTGTCATATTATACGGTGCTGTCTGTACATAACTTGTATCACCGAGACTATTACCGAGAATCCAGAGAATATCATTACCGCCATATAACCCACCACTATCATTTGTAGCAACAACAATCCAATACTTTGTACCCTCTGTCAACTCTACATAAGTAGCAGCATCACCATTATCATCATACGCAATATCCTGAGAATACCATAACCGAGTACACGGAGGATAATATGAATAACCAGACACATTATATTGATATGGAAAATACTCTCTACCAGGATAGTCAGTTTTAGTATACCCTAATAGATTCCCAGGACTATCACCATTATCACTGAATATAGCATATGAGACATTAGGAGAATTACCACCATGACTACTGAATATATATGAAGATATTTCAGAATATTTTCCTGTATATGTACATTCCCATTGATTTGCTACTAATGTATGATTAGTTTCATCTGCCCAGCCACCATCTTCACCAGTATCCACAAAAAGAACATCATCCGCTGTCTTGAAATAACGACCTATAGTACGATAATCAGGAACAGAAATATTCGCTGTAACATTACAAAAGGTTTGATTATTATAAGACTGGTTCACATACCTGATAGTACCATCACGGGTTACACTATCTTTAGACGGGTCACCAGCATAAATTAAATCAATTACGGGAGGAGCAACACGCAAAAGCTCAAAACCATAAACATATAACCCATCATTTGCAGAAGCTACAAAGACATAAGCACCATATTTATCAGCATCATACTGAGCAGTCTCATTATTATAACTATCTTGCAAAATAAAACTACCGCCCTCAAATATATAACACCGTATCCCACCATCGGTTGCATCTTCTTCAGTCATTGCAAAAACATAACCATCCTCAGAATGCATATCGGTATATTTCCCATCATCATCATGTTCATATTCTATTGCAAGCTCTGATCCATCATCAGAATATGCTTTAGCTCCATTTGTGTAGCATGCCCAATATATGTAGTCAGTATTTCCACCCATAAAATATCCAATAGTAGAGCCAGTATCATGTTTGTCTACATATGCAAATTCTTGATTCCCACTAGCATTAAAACTATATAGATACATACCTTGATTGTCAATTCCAGTATAAACCATGCTCCCGTTCTGGCTATAAATATCTCTGCATTGGTAATCACCGATAGATATATCATCCAGTAACACAAAGTTTTTGTTACCACTAGCATTAAATGTCCATGCCTGTATACCACCAGAACTATTAGCAGAGAAAATATATTTATCACCAGATTCGGCAGTAACACAACTTGTACGAAATACCCTACTGGTTTTGTTTGCTGTAGTATCTGCTTCTAAAGTAAGAGTGGCACCATCAAAACTATATGCATATATTCCACCAATCGTAGCATCGTTACTTGATAGATATATAAACTCCCCATCACCATCGATACCTAAACAAGTATCAAGACCAGCAGGAATGTCGTCATCTATAAATGTAAAAGTCTCATTTTCATAACTGTAGACCCTGATGCCTTTATCATTAGATGCAGTATAAATATAACCATCATCATCAATATAGACATCATAACAATCTCCAGTAGTATCATTTACTTTACCTTTATAAATAAAACCACTACCATTAAAAGTAGTAAAAGTGTAAGTTTTATTTTCCCAACTAACACTATCGGTTGCGTTTACCCACCATGTAAATGTTTCATTGAACCTGAAATATAAGTCAATACCACAACTTTTAACACCATCACCTGCTCCACCAGACGAATAATTGACAAGGTTATTTGAACTATCATAAAGAGAGATATTCCAACTTGTCTGACCTGTTAAAGTTACATAAAGATTGGATGTATCAGTAAGAGTATATCCACTATTGTTTACTGGTTTTTCATTTTCAACAGTAAACACAGGAGTTGTAAAATGATAAGTTTCATTTATATCAAATGTCCCATCTGTACAATTCACAGACCACCAATATGTAGTATTACTAACAGAAGCATTATTGTAATCATCCCATTGTACCGATGTATCAGCAACCACGCTATTATTTGTTTGTTGTAAAACCCATGAACCTGTAGTATTCTCATAGAAACAGACAGTTAAAGTATCGCCATCTATATCATTACAGGTCACATTACAAATTGGAGTTAACGACACATCTGTTGACCCATTTGCAGGAACCTCATCACTAAAAGTTGGTGGGTTTATAAGTTGCGGCAAAACTAGAGAATTAGATTTTGAAAATTTAAGATAGTCCGTACCGTCAATACTGGTAAAGAAGAATCCCCAGTTAGAAGTAGGAACAGTAGTTCGAGTACCATCAAATATAGGAGTTAATGCATAAAGTGAACCTTTAACTACCCTAGCTGTCAAATCCGTTGTAAGAGATGTTGTATCCCAGTCTGCCCATATTGTCTTTTCAGATATAGATATATTACCCGCAACACCATTACTTGTTGAAAAGATATAAATATCATTATCTGTCGTTGAACTAAGAAACGGTTGCCAACCACTACATACCTGAGATTCAGAACTCCATGAACTACCATCATACATAACATAAGTTATTTCATCACTTTCGTCATCATTATCGCAAACAACATGAACATTGCCATCTGGAGAAGTAATCACTTGTGGGTCGTGACAATCCACACCTGTAATATGCTGAATAGCACCCCATGATGAAGTAGCATTAGTATACATACACCATTTTACCCTATAATCAGTACCAATTACTGACTGCCACACAACATGAAGATTATCATCAGTATCAATAGTTATAACCGAACCACCCTGGTGATAAGACGTATTGGTTGACACATTGCCAACTGCATCCCAAGTATTTGATGTTGCATTATATCTCTGATACCTAATATTACTATATGAACCAACATAAGATGCCCAAACCACCCATATGTTGTCATTTGAATCAGCAAGAACATTACCCGATTGTATACCATAATTAGCATTACTATCAATTGTTTTTACAGTTCCCCAACTCTTGCTCGTACTATTATATTTTCTGTATTTAACATAATTATCAGGATTTGAATTTTCATCACTCCAAACAACATGTAAATTGTTTTGAGAATCAGCACACATAGTAGGATAAACATTATCTAGTGCATCATCATGAACCGTAATTTTTGACCATGATTCACCTTCATTTGTAGATTTAGCAAGCATTATATCTTTGGCAGCATCAGGATAAGTAAAATATATATAGCCATCCTCTGTGCGTGTTGCAGGATGACCAAGAGCATTAGAACATGAATAAAAATCGGTTGTAACAATTGTATATTCATCATCGCTTGTGTCTGTATCAGACTCAGTGAGAAATTTATATGTAGCATTCACCCACCCTTTAGGAGTGTGGTCATCGCTAACATTTACAGACCAGTAATACGGCTGGCTAAAACTATCAATCCAAGAAACATCTGTACAGTAAAAAGTAGAGTTGCAAGTAGCGGACTCGTTATATCCCATATCTTGCCAACTACCACTCTCGTTGGTACGCCATGTCACATTTATGCCCTGGGTAGCTTCATCAATATCTGTCATCGAAATATTAAAAATATCATAATAATTTACAAGAAGTTTCTCAACGCCCACCTGTGTTGTTGGTGGGTTCTCAGAAGAGGCAGTTATTGAAGGAACAGAGTTAGCCCAAGTTGTTGCATCTACTCGGTTACTTCCACTAGACCAGATATGTTGAGTATCATTCCAACTCCATGCCTTATAATAATATGGTATGCCTTCACTAAGTCCGGCATGAGTTTGAGGACTACTGCTGCTATTGATACCTGTATCATTATGGTTGCCTCTATCCCAAGAACTATCATTTACAGAATCCCACTCAATGTATGTAGAAGTAGCTTCTGTGTCATCAGTCCAAGCAATAGAAATACTACTAACCCCACTTACTGGTGTTGCACTCGTAAGCACAGGAGTATCAGGGGTATAATCTATAGTGGTAAAATGATATATCTCAGAAACATTGTCTGTTCCGTCATCTACATATACTTTCCACCAGTATTTTGTATCGTAAGTATCGAAATCCGTGAATGTGTATGATTCAGTATCATTGGCAGCCTCAGAAGTGTTAGTATGTTTATTTACAAACCCACCACCGCTTTCATTGGTTGCCCAAGTAATGTTAAGGGAATCACCATCAGTATCATTAGTATAAGCATAACAAGTAACACCACCAGAAATAGTTACCTCAGTAGTACCATTTATAGGTGTTTTAAAATCAACAGTTGGTACATTATTTCCTCCACCCAATTCAGCCTTAACATCAACAATTTCAAATGGAGTACTACCACCCCAAGCCACTCGATCATTTGCATCTTCCGTGGATTGCACAACAAATTTTACATATTGACCGACTTTATCAGTACAATCTACCTCTTGCCATGTTGAAGTATCCTGCCATGTTGCAATATTAGATGCTACAGCCGTTCCCCATGTGGAATTATCTGTGCTAACATAAACATCAACATCAGTAGGGTCAAAAGTCATAAGTGACCTACCTCTAATATCAGTAATAGTGTAAAGTTCTCCTAAATCCAAAGTAAACCAATCTTCCTCTATAGCAATTACTGTCCAATCATCAGTACCATCAAGAGCATCCACCAAAGGATGCCCTGTAAAACCATAATTGGATGCAGAGTCTAATTCAGCACTACCAATATCCAGCCAATCAGAAGCACCAAGAGGTTTCAAAGCAGAATCCTTAACACTATTCATTATTTCAAAAACTGAACGCTTATTAAAAATAGGGACAACAAGACTTACACCTAATAAAAAGAAAACTACAATTAAAACAAGTGCAGCCTTGTATTCCCTAAGTTTCTTCATAGAAAAGACACTAACCTTTGTAATATATCTTACAATCAGCAGTGAATGTGCTATCGATAGCTACCTGAAAAGCAGTACCATCATCAGCACCACCATCAATATCAAGCAGATAAAAATTAATACGCTGAGTATTCACATCATCACCAGCATACCAACTACCTTCAACCATCCAAACTGTATTGGCGTTACCATCCTGACAATCACTTGTATTCATCACTGCTTTAACCCTAGATGCATTCCAAGCACCACCATCATATGCTTGAGCTTTAGTAAATTGATATACGACACAGATATGAAAATCAGTCTCATATGGTGTAGTCCCTTCTAAATTAGGATGCGGAGCACCAGTTTCATCATCAACAAAAGTACCATTGGTTTCCTCATAGATATTGGCATCATCCTCATCAATAGGACTATTCCAGCCAGAGAAAGCATCGTTTAATATATAAATATCAACAATGCCGGATGTACCAGCACCCACAGTATTATTAGTCCCCAGAACCATAGGAGCCTCAAACCATTCCAAAACATTCTCTACATCTGGCTTATCCTGCATGTTCGTGAGTACCGTTGTCACTATAGCTGCACTAACCATAAAGGCAACAAGCAATACTCCAAAAGCTGTCTTCTTAAAATTCTTTCCTTTCTCTTTCATAAAATACCTCGCATTTGCAAATACGTATTTAGATATATATATTAGTGTGTACTTGTATAAATAGTTTTATGTATATATGTGGTTTTTTGGCAAAAAAATTATTTGATAATGTAAGGGTACTTTCTAGGTATCTCCACACCATCAACAGTGACAGAGATTATTATCTGGTCAAGGGTTACCTGCCTCAAGAAATATCACCTAAGATTAGGATTTTTCTTCTTCATTTTGAATCCAATAGGTAATTTGTCCACTAATAGTTCTGCACCTTTTTTTAGCTATTCTCCGTAATTTTTCCTCATCCTCTTTCTGTAATGAAACACTTAATTTACCAATACTGTTATCATCATCCATAATTTAACACCTATCTATATACACTACCCATATAAGTATATACTTTTATAGTTAACGGAATACGTTTATATACACAGTGGTATATTGAGTATTATGAAACAAAAAGGAATAAAAAGAAAGATAGGCAGACGGGGAGTATTAGTAGTCGCACTAATCATTGCATCTGTGATGATAGTAAGCGGAGCATTAATACCCTACTTTGGAAAAATAGTAACAACCGCAGATGTTGTACAATCTGTAACCATAGACGGACATCCATATAATGATGCTATAGAACATGAAGTCCTTGATCCAATAGCCGGATGCTGTTTCTGCTGGGATCACACAATAGAAAACAACGCATGTGAAGGCATACGGCTAGACTGGGAGAACACGGACATACTGGGCATAGATATAACAATCTATGAACCAGGATCATGTTGTGACCACATACTGGAATCATTGGAAGTTGATGTACTTGATGGACAGGCACAATGGGATGATTTTGAAGTATATGTTGACGGAATACTTGTATATACATATGCAGCAGTTGGTGGGACACCTGAAACATGGATGCTGCATACAATTGACTTGACACCATTCCAATTAATTTGCTGTGGACCACACCTTATAAACATAGTATGCACAGCAGTACAACCCTGGCAATACTTCAATCCATATGGTGAACTAGCAGTAGATTCAATTAGTTTGTATTGTGAAGGTCATGTATTATGTGATTCTGTTGATATAGGTAAACCAGCATCAGAAGCAGGACACAGCCTAGTAGGATGGGGGCCAATAGAACCAGCGAATACCGGTGGAGCGTATGGTGGAATAGACGACTGTCGTGTGACATGGTTCTGGACAGCGGGAGATATTATGCCAAACAGTGCATGGTGCACAGCCGATAACCCAGATGCATCAGTAGTTCTAACATGTGAAGATTGTTACAACGAACCAGAATGTGACTGTGAACACGAATCAATGGACTTACCTTTCTACCTAGACTCAGGGGAAACAATAGACATCTGCTACTGTATCAAGTTTGATATGATGTTAAAACCAGGACTGTACACAATAACATCAAAATTAGTACCAGCTATAATACTCTAAGGGGAAAAAATATCCCCTTCTCTTTTTTTATTTCTGCCCCCCAATATTAGATTTTAACATCAAAACATACATAGCAACACCAATACAAATAGGGAAATAAAACAGCATCTCCAAAGTTGGATATTTATCAATCCATTTTAGAAACTTTAATACTAAAGGATTGGTAAGACTTAGACAAGAGAAAAACATAAAACAAATAGCAAATACATAAACTAACATCAGACCAAGTATAAACGATTCAATAATTTTTTCTATCATTTTGCCCCCTAATTTTAGGGTGTTCAACAAGGTTTTCAATACGACATTCTAACCATAAAATCGAGACAAGAATAGTAGCTATAGCAGGTATTGTTATTGACGGGATGACAATACTCAATGGTAGATTATCAAAAATCAATATCTCAATAGCAATAACACATGTACCACCCCAAGTAAAACCCATCATAATTTTTAATAGTTTTTCTCTTTTTTTCATATCTATTTCACCTCTCTACTTTTAACATTAGGGTTTGAACGGTGAACGTTAGGGTTCTCCTCATATCTTTTTGCGATAAAATTAAAGATTTTAAAAACTACAAAAATCAAAATTGGTACACAAAGAAAAACCAAATATGCATGATAAGAAATAATGAAAGGTACAAGCAAACTAATAATAGATAATGGTAAAAGGATAAAGAGACAAACCATTTCCAACCAACTAGAATCATTACTCATTTTCACTTTTCCTCCTGGTATATAACTTTAGGTTTTTTACCAATCCACCTTTTTGAAATCATCAACAATGTCTTTACCAACAAGATCCAAATAATCCTGAGTAGTAGTTAGGCTTGAATGCCCTAAAATCCGTTGCAAAGTCCGGAGATTCATCCCACTTTTAAGACAATAGACTGCAAAGCTATGCCGGAACGTATGAGGATGCACATCCAATTCATCTGGCGAATACTTGTAAACAATGTTTCTTACCTGCCTTTGAGAAATGGGAAACAACTTATCCCTTGGTTTAAGACGATCAACAAACAAACCTAAAAGATTCCCTAGTTCAGATTCTAGTGGTATCACCCGATCCTTTTTTCCTTTGCCTTGTCTCACAATAATTGTATTGTCTTGTATGTCTTGCTTTTTCAAATTCACTATTTCACTATTTCTCATGCCAGTACGCCACAATGTCAAAAGCAAAATGTAGTTGCGATAACGGTCTTTTTTTGCTTTGTCCAAAATGTTCATTATTTCCTCTTTGCTAATATATTTCGGAAGTTGTTTAACAGTCTTATTGAAAGGTTTGTTATCCATACTACTCCTTATATTCTCGGTACTATTTAATACTTCCGTTTTTCTATAATAAAGGAACTAAATAGATGTTTAACCTCATTTTACAAACTTTAGGAATTTCATCCATTTTTTCGCTTCTTTATATACTAAACATTTTTATCTACCTGTCTATATGATATAGAACATGACTAAATCGCAGTATGATTTTTCTTCTGTAAGCAAATTAAACATTAGGATTTTCACTAAATCTTTGCATATGACCCCTGATTTCTATCTGCATCATACTCTGTTAACACCTGTTTCCAGCTATATCTTTATTCGTTCACAACCATAATTAAGAATATCATATATGAGTTTAAATGGTGATGAAGATTACTTATACAACTTTACAAACTCGATATAATCTTTCCATTGACTATGTCTTAAAACATTTTCAATAAGATTCTTCAATCTATATCCTTCAGCCGTTTCCATTTCATCTTTCAAATCTATTGTTATATCCATTTAATCACCCTTTAGTTTCCATTGAGTTAGTTATTCTAATTCTTCCAACGATTCAAAAAGAATGCCCTTTTCAAAATTGGTTTTAATGTATTGGTAATGCTTAGTCAATCTTTTTTTCTTGATCTTCAAATTTTCAAGTTCATTTGTTTCTTCAGATAGCTCAGATTCTAAAAGTTTTATATGTTTTTTAATATCCAGACGACTGTGTTTATCAGTGGTATCTTTTAAGTTAGTTTTTTGCGCATTGATTTCATGTTGATATTTGATGATCTCACGTTCTCTGTAATTAATTGAACCAACATAATAGGTATCAACGGAGTTAATGATTGCTAGTTGACTACCAAGTTCTCTTAATTTTATAACTGTTCGATTTGTTTTAACAACAATGTCATGCAGTTTTGCAATTGCTTCTTCTGGTTTCTCTGAGTCAACATCAGCAACAAGACCGATGGTTTCATTCTGGTATTCAGGGATATTAAACAGCCTTCTATATTCCACACTTTTTATTTTCATCTTCTTTCATTCTCCTTTAGTTCTGAGATATTACCCTAACTTATATTTATCCCAACATCCAGAACAAATATCACCAGAGTAAACCATATTTGTCTCTTTTCCACACACACTACATATCATTCAATTACTTCCTTTTTATTTATCCTATTCAATTAAGGTGTCAACTTAACCTTCCTCAAGTTCATTTATCAGATCGGAAACACACTGCTTCAATTCTGAATATGTCTCAGATCCCAACATGCTTTTAAGATCAGCCACAATATCATCAACTTCGACAACGGCCGTTCTATGACTGGGATGTACATCTTTCTTATCTCGTAGCTGCCAACTATCAACATATGATTTTATATCCATCATAACCTCTCCTTAGTATCGTTAACTTTTTGTTTTTCTGCAATCACATAACCAATTATCTTTTGCAATGCCAACAATTGATCTAATGAAAAATCTGAAAATTCCTCAATAGTCTCAATTGCATCCATAATATTCTGAGCTTCTTTTTCATTCATTATCCTTCACTTCCGATTTGAAATATTAGTATCTAAATCTTCTTTGATCCATTCTTTTATGAGAAAACAGATTTCTTCATACAAAGTAGTATTAGGACTGTTTTCCATATAGATAGTGTCATCAGCATCAGACAAATCAAAAGCACTATAGATTTTGTCTTCCAATGCATCCAAATTCTTTAACATCTTTTTACGATACATCATTTCATTCATTATTTCATTCTCCTATTTTACAGTATGAGTTGATACACGTAGTCCAGATATTTGACGGTAATATCTTTGTTCATTTGGCTGAATAAGAGTATTTAAACACTTATTCACTTGAATGAACACAGTAATTATTGCTTCACCAAACCAACACCATGAAACTGAGTGGTCCCTAACTCTGAACTTATATATCCTCTTCATTTGCTTTTCAACACGAAACACTAGTGTTTCACCCCGAAAGTTTACTACGTTTCATTTTCCTGTATTTATCTCTACCCCTACGTCTACCTTCAGCAGACCAACGCTTATCCCCACGACAACTCTTACAAACACCAGCAAGTTTCTTACAATAACAAAGTTTGCCACATACACTACAATTGTTCTTGACAGACATATTTAGATCCCCTTCGCATGAATCCTATGATGACAATCAGGACACCAGTAACCATAACCAAACCTGTAAATCATCTCACACTTACACTTAGGACATTCGTTCTTTATCCGTTTAAAGAAATGAACAACTCCGAACAAACCCAACAATAAAGTAAAAGGTATGAGAAAAAACTCAAACGATGCCTCGTTGTAAGTATTGATTGTTACCAATGTTTGGTGCCCATGAAAGAACGCATTGAGAAAAGTATAATACAACGTGATGGAATTAGCAAACAACAATGAAACACCTACCAAAGCAAAAGAATCTTTTTTAGTGAAACCATTAAAAACTAGTCTCTTGATGTTTTCACCCCTGGGCCTTTCAACTCCACTACCTTTATGTCTAGTTCTCCCTTTTTCTCAAGTTCTAAAATCTGTTTGTCCAGTGGATCTTTTTTATTAAATGACTGCTTAGCTAACCCATGAGAAAGAGGGTAAACATCATGTGGTGGAACCACTTTTTTATTATTATGGGAAAGAGTATGCTTTAGAGTTAAAACGAAATCAAGGGCATTATCAATAGCTTCATTTACATCATCACTCCCAAAAACTAATTTGTAAATGTTATAACGAAGTTCATCCATTTTTAATGACCCCCAGCTCTTTGCCGATTTCTACCAGTTCATCAATAGTTACACAATCCCTATGACAGACAAAGACTTTTTCACCTGTCGGCCTAACAAAAACAAATTTATTTTCTTCCATTATTTATCTCCTTGTTCTTCCTATCAGCTTCAGCAAACTGATCATTAATCTTATTCATACGATTACCAAAAGAAACATACACGCCAATCATAACAACAGAAATACAATTAAGAAAAAGAGAACCAGCCAATGATATTAGAACGATAAGTAAACCCAGACCAAGAAGTTCCACTGTGTTTTTGTAAGTAAAAGTATTATTAATTATACCACATCCTCAAAAGTATCATCACCGTGACCATTGCCATTAACCTGTGGTGGACTGTTAAGGAGAAAAAGAGTATTCATAGCTTGTTCCAGAGAAATATTACAGGTAAGGTGACGTTCAATCCGTACAGCACCAATAGTTTCCTTATAATAAATCTTTGACCAATCATTCATAAATTTATGGAGAGTAATAGAAGAAATACCATCCATGCGTAAATCCTGGTAGTCTTTAGCTACGCCAATCTGACGGACCATCACATTTCTCAAACTAGAGAAAGTAAACACACGTTCAAGGAAACCGTTAAGATAACTACAAAGACGTACCATGTCAGGATAAGCAAGAGGCATATCACTACAGTTAACAAAAACTTCTATCAAACCATCAATATGAATAGTAATTTTTACCCATCTACCTTCAAAAGGAACATCCCTAAAAAATCTATTATTAGTAGTTTCCTTAAACCGCATTGTTTTAAACCAGTTTAATAAATCGTCAGCAAAAGTGTTATTTTGGGATGGGATACCCTCTATCCTATTTTGATATATTTGTTTTGACCGGCATTCAAGTTTTAGTCCATGAACTGTAATTGGTGGGTTTTCAAGATAGTTTAAGGTAGCGGGCGTTATTTTTAGACTGTAATATCCCCTACGGTGCTTGTCAATGTCTCCTCTCCTTAAACTGCGATTTAGTTCGGTTGTGATTTTTTGTATTTCTTTTCCACGTTTTTTCTTTATATAATCTTTTGGTTTCCCCTTACAAAGTATTCGATCTAAGACGGTTGCAGTGTATTGACAACGTGGATCTTTCTGCATTATTTCAAGTATTTTTTTGTTAAGACTTTTTTCAGGCAGAAATAACACCCCACCGCCTTGTCAATAATAACACTTTTGATGTTATTTTGGTGTTATTTTCGTTGTGTTTTAGTATAAATAGTTTGAGGGAGGATGGGAAGGATAGATGAGAATTGGGGTAAACATCTATCCCTACCATGTGAACCAATAGGGATTGGATTAGGGATGAGATGCGATATAAAAAAGCCACTATCCCTATTGGTGTCACTCTAATAATGGGGGAAGTAAGACTAAGGGAAAAACACGGAGGCCCATGAAAAAAACCCCTAGTCTTACAGAATGTCGAATAAATCTTATTCATTGGTTGCTCGCCTCTATTGCTTTTAGATTTACAATGGCCCCTATGAAAATGTTACAAAGACCAATTATGAAATAAAACATATCCAATGTCATTGCTGATAATCCTGCAAGGCAACAACCGATACTAACCTGAAGATAAGATAACAAAAATAATAGTTTAGGGCGGGGTTTCATTTTATAACAATCCCCCACAGTGTATTAGGTCTGAGTCTCCCTTTATAATCAGGGTAATAACCAATACCAACGGATGCTACTAAACCTTGCTGCATCAGTTCGTTACGCCTTGCACATACACTGCTTAACGGCAACCCAGTGTTTACTGCAACACCCTTATCATTGATACCATCTGGATGCTTTAGCAACTCTTCAAGAACAATACGCTGGCCATTGTTTAACTCTTCAGTATCCATCATATGAAAGTTTGCATTACGAACAGCTTTTCCCATATCTATAGGATCCTGTTCGTCTATATACCCAGCTTTAAATTCCTCAAGGCCTGTTTGTACCATTCTTTTTCCCACCACCAAAATATTTTTTACCTAAGTCCTCACACTCAGGGTTCCTAGAAGGCTGCCCGCAACATAGACAGATAAAAACTGACTCTGATTCCTTACTCAAAAAAATACCCCCATAGGCATATCGGAGGTGCGTGGATGGGATTGATAATCCAAGGAAGGTGATATATTCTGACCAGGAGAGATCAAGAAAATAGTATATCCACACACCTTTTCCGTGCCTATATTATTAAACATCTACCTACCTCTTTTTTTATGATATTCATCTACAGTGTCAGTCTCAATTGCCCTCAGATATGCAAAGATACGATTGGTCATGGTCCCCCATTGAAACATGTTTTCCAGAGGTTATTATGATTATTTATTTCTGGAGACCACAACATTATAATTCCCTTGGTTGCGATATAATTCTTTAACACCCTGCCTATAACCCTGTTGTCAAAAGGTAACGGCAAATTACGGCCTTTGAAATAAAAATCCTTATTGCCTCTCTCAATGAAATGCTCTTTAAAATATTTAGTTATTGCTTTTTCAATATCATGCAGAGTCATTATTTATTCCTTCTTTCATATCTCATATAAACTTCTTTGTCCAGGTAAATTACATTGATATTCATCCTTAGTAAAATTCAACTTATGAAGAATTCTACTGCCTCTAGATGAAGTAATATCATAAAATTTAATACCATTAGAATAAGGTTTAAACTTTGGAAAATTTGTACCATAAAAAAAGGCCCATTGTTGACTTCCCCAATAATCAGACACGAACCATTTTTTCTTTTTTATTGTACAAATGTAATCAGCCAATTCCTCTATATTATCAAATGCTTTTCTTTTACGTTTCACAGAAGTTGCACCACAATATAGTACAACATCCATACGTTTTAGGTATGGTAATTTAACTATATCCTTTAAAAATTCAAAATTAATAACTCCATTTGGATCAATATACAACATACCATATTTGCGACCTTCACTTTTAAGGATTGATGGTATGCACTCCCAATATTCCCCTTTGATAAAATTTGAATTTCTTGAACATTTAGGAGAAATATTGTCCTTTAACTCATTAAGAACTTTCTTTTTATGTTCGATAAAATGTGCTTTTATTTCTATGTTGAGAGGAAAACCAATAGAATTAACTGCATCCCAAAACTGAAGAGGAGACCCTTTATTACCCCCATACCATCCACTTCCAGAAGTTGCATCAATATAATTATAACCTACATCCATCCAATTATTTTTTTTACTGATAACATTAACAATCATAACATTTTGTTTTACTAAATTATAAAATATTTTTTCTTTAAGTTTAGTAAATTCAGATAAACCTTGACCATTTACTAAAGGCATCAAACACCCTCCATCGGATACTCTTTAGGTCTGACACTTAAATTAGGTTTAAAATAAACTTTAACCTTAGCTTTTCTAGCTTGAAACAACAAACTCTCAACCCAATCCCATTTAGGCTGAAAAGCAGGTTCCTTAGACGATTCACTTTGCCCTCCAATAATCAACCAATCAAAAACACTAATATCATTGAAAACAACTTTTTCTTTAAGAGGTTCGCAAGAAACAAATTTAACCTTGGCTTTAATTTTACTAAAACTATTTTCAGCAGAATCAACACGTTTCTGATAATCAACAGTAGTACCAACCCAAGCATTGTTAGGAAATTTAAATTCTAAAAGTCTTTTTGGATTCTTGGTTAAAAAAAGATAATTCCATTCCTTATATTTTTTAACAACATCTAAAACCTTTTGAATATTGGTTTCAGGAACCCAATCCCCAAAGAGATCAGCCATACTGCATACAAAAACATTATTTATACCAGATACTTTTTTATCTTTATCAAGAATCTTAGTGTTCCCAGGTGCGGCTAACCTTCTCTCATGGAAAGTCGGTTTAAAACCTTGTTTATAAAATCTATTAGCAATGTCTCTCGCATAACAATAACTACAATTATGTTTGCATCCAGTCTGAGGATTCCAACTCCATTTAGCCCATTCTATATTTTCATTGACCTTATTGAAAACTGGTTTATTATCTGATTTAATCTCAGTTTTAACTTGTTTTTCAGCTTGTTCAACTTTTTGTTTACTATTCTTTATTGACTCATATGCCCTATTAGTTGTTAACCTACCAGCTTCCCAGTCCTCTTTAGTTGTACCAGTAGCATTCTTATTAACATACTGGATCTTCTCAAGCTGACGGCCACTCTTACCAAAACTCTCAGCAACTTTATCACGAGAACGCTTGGGTTTCTTATCTTTTTGTGTGGGCAATTTTTCCACAACAGATTTAGGTTTACGAATTTGTCTTTGTTTAGACTTCGCTTTCTCAATAACCAACAAATGTTTACTAACACGAGCAATCTCAGGATCACTAAGATGCCTACGGTTAAGATTATCACGAATAAGCTGCTCCTCAACCTGCCACTCCTCAACAAGATCATCACGAACAATACAGGGAACAGACTTTAATTTTAAATCAATAGCAACAAGTTTACGCTGATGACCGCAAATAACCTGAAAACCATCTTCAATCTTTCTAATATGCAAAGGATCCTGAATCCCACGATTTTTAATATCCTCTTTTAAATCATCATATTGTTTTTTAGGTAAATTCTTAAAAAGCTCAAGATTAAGGTTATGATCCAATAAATCAACTGGATTAACTGAAACCAATTTTTTATCAGACAAATCAAAAATAGCTTGAATTGTTATAACTACACCCCCTCTACAATTTTAAAAACTCTAAATAATGGAACAAAATGTTTATTACCATTATCTGTTTTGATAACAATCCAATCTGGATCGAAACTAATTAATAACCCGTTCACCACAGTAACAACATTTCTAGTGAGATTAGGACAATGAAAATATAAATTAACCCTTTTGCCAGATGGAGGATTAATATTTTTTTTACGAGATACCCATGCTTTTTTAGCGGCCGCAGACATCTTAGGTAAATAAACACCATTATAATCCACCCAATCTGTTTTATCCTCCTTATCCATGTTTTCATTATTATTTTTAATTCCCATTCCCATCTTTTAAAACTCCCCCTTTTCTATACCCACTATTTTGATTATTCTATGAGAAGGAACAACATACTGACAAACATCAACAGTAAAAAAACACCATGAAATTGTTACCCTATCCAACACAGCACTCAAAACAGTTGGTTCTTTACCACCATCATAAAAATAAACTTTAACTTTCTTTTTTTCCAACGGGGTCTTAATTGGCGGTTCTATTATTTTTGTTGTAATAATATCCACATCATACAACGGTACTAATTCATCAATCACTTGCTTTAATGTCTTATCTGTTTCCTTTAATGCATCTTTAATTTTATTCAAATCTTCTTCCACATTATCCCTCCTTATCTTGATTTCTTTTTAGCCGGATGCCTACATTTATCTGTCTGGTTACGACCACGACCACCCGATTGCTGACCTGTTTTGTTTCCGTCTTTCTTTCCAAATCCTTTTCTTACCATTCGTTTTTCACCTCCTATCAAAATTCTCCTTGACAATCACGGCAGTAAATCTTGCCTTTGAAACGATCATTATTATTCAAACAAAAATCAGCTACAACCTTTGCTATCTTCTTATTGCACTTAGCACAAGAATAAAGAGACTGCTGGTTCTTATCCTGTTTTTTAAGTTTGTTTAAAAGATATTCACGAATTGTTATGTCCAAGCTATCCTCATCCAAATCAATATGTAAAACTGCTTTCACTCTTAAAAACCCCCAAAAGTATATATATGATTAAGTAGTATATTATATATATAAAAATGTATATAGGGGGAGAACGGGGAACTGATCCTTCCCCGTCTTTGCCTTGTCATTAACGCACCGCCTCCATTCTTGTAAACAGATTTGTCATAGTATTATCATGAGTGAATACCTTTGTACCTGATTCTAAAATATCACAACGTACCACCTGACGTAACAACGGATTAATTATTACACCCATTTTCATTCCCTCCAAAACAATTATCATACAGATGAACCGTCATCTGCCTTTCTTCATCTAACGCTTTTTCCAAAATCTTTTCTTTACAAACATCACAATGGGCATCCGTATTGATCGTTGTGTTACCGCATTTACAGAGAGACATCCTCACCACCTACATTCTTTGATTGACTCTCTCCACCACTTTCAGGGGGTTGGTAGTTTTTGTTCCCATTTTTAAAAAACTCACGTAAAGCTGCTTTAACAACTTCTACTCTCGTAGTAAAACCCTCAAGTCTATGCTGTTCCATATACAAATCGATCTGCTCATAAAATTCGATTGGAAGTTTAATATGCCCATATTTTTGTTCCATCTTTTTCCTCAAAAAATGTAACAACGATGTACTATATAATAGTTTCTTTTTATTCAACAATATTACACCAAAGGGAGAATTACCCTATAGTTAATATACTTATGAATAGGGTTGATGAAAG
>Ga0210003_1000945_pt1 | contig 25909 bp, 43 predicted proteins | sample LantaG_FD_182804 | JGI IMG/M metagenome (GOLD analysis project Ga0210003, IMG submission 182804) | Deep subsurface microbial communities from Baltic Sea to uncover new lineages of life (NeLLi) - Landsort_02402 metaG (SPAdes) (version 2) | ecosystem: Environmental > Aquatic > Marine > Oceanic >... | reverse complement strand
TATTGATCCATCCCAACTAGCTGTTGTATCTCTAACTTCTGTAAAATCTATATCTGTTGTATTAGCTGTTAATGCAGTTCCACTATTCCCAGCACCCTCAACAACTATTTCTCGACCACCAAGGTCTGATGACATTACTGCGTTTGATGACCAACCTTGAATCGGTATTGTAACTTCTAATGTTACGGTGTTTCCAGTTGTTAAGAATGTGTTTGCGTTTACACCCGAAGTTATATCTGCGGCATCATCTATACCAACCCATATATTGGTTAAATCTGCTGCTAATGCTATAGCGTGTAAATCTTTAGCATATCCAGTGTATGAAGTACCAAGGCTTCCGACTACGTTAGTGCCAACATCTATAGAATGTGACAGTGAGCTTGGTATTTCAATTTTAAATTGGGATGCAAGTGGTGAGGTGATTGTAAAGTTAGCCTTGACAATCATGTTTTGACCAACTCGCCAGTACTTAGCATAGTTGGTGGTTCCTAACGTCGCACCAGAAATAACGGGAGTAAAATCTTTACTATCAGTCATAGCTGCGCCTTTTACAACATCTCTAGGACCAACTTGGATATTATCTAACTTAATTGCAAAGTCTTTACTTGTACCTGCATAATGAAATCCTAATCTATAATTATCACTTGCTGCATCAGTTTGAAATTGTGCCAAATGAGTATTTTTACCACCTTTAACTCCTTCACCATTAACTGAAATAAACTGAGATTTATCTTCGTCATAAATAAAGATTCTTAAATCATCATCGTTATATAAAACATCTGACGTATCATAGTCGAAGCTTATTGTAAGTTTCTTAGCTAAGTCTGCAGCATCTACAGAAAAAGAGTAGTATGATCCATGTCCTTGGGCATCAGCTTCAATTGCCATAGTTAAGTCTAATATGAAAGATCTTGAGCCTCTAAGCGGTAAACTAGTACTTGATACTATTCCAGAATATCCAACATCAGGAGTTCCTAAGAAATCATCTGGAGAAACTCCATCAGTAGTATTTCTGTAGCTAGTATATCCGTCAGCATTTAATTCTGCGTCACTATTTGTGATATAATTAATTCCAAATCCATTACCAGAACCTAAACCTACTAGATCAGTTCCATTATCAATATAAGCTTTTTTATCATCAGAAGCATAAACAATAGTTGCTTCTTTTCTTGTTAAACCATCTAAATTGAGTTTTGTATTTTTAGGGATAGTTATTCTGGAAGTATTTGATGCAAATCCGCCTTCATAATCTTTTGCAGTAAATTGTTGGACTTCTGTAGTTCCTGCTATAACAGAAACACCGTGAGTTGAAGTATCTGCAGCATGTGCATCAATTTCAGCTTGAGTTGCTATATCTAAAGCTTCCCATCTTGTGTTTGCATTATTGTATACTAATCCTTGACCGTCAGTAGGACTTGGAACTGAAACATCAGATAATTCATCTAATGCGATCGCATCACCAACTGGAGAAGGTCTTAAACATTTAATTTGTAATGTATTTGCATCTTCTACATAAAATAGTGGATTTGAAAATCCTGTAGAAGGTTCAGTAGTTACTGGTAATCCTGCAGTAGCTTCTGATTGAAAGTAATATTGTCCAACTGTGAATCCGTGAGCAGTAGCTTCTACTCTTCCAAAGTCTGCAAGAACTATTGTATTTGCGTCGATAACTTCTATAACTACGTGATATGCTAAAGTGCCTTCTGCATCAGCTTTTGCGTCAACATATATTGTACCGTTATGATAAACACCAGATCCTAAAGTTAATCCGTGAGAAGCTTGAGTTACTTCAAAAGCAGTTCCACTTCCTCCAACAGCTTTTAAAAGACCGTCGATTACTTGGTACATTTTCTTAGTATCTGTAGCGAAACAAAGTTGACCATTTGCAGCAGTTGATGCATATGTAACTAAGTTAGCATCAGTATCTTGTTTAACGTCAGATCTTACTGGAGTAATTAATGATCCGCCAGTTTCTAAAGTTCTTGTATCAACATCCGATTGTAATTCGTCCAGAGCTGTTTGAACATTTGTAGCAGCTAAATTACCTGTCGGAGTATTTGTTATTGCTGAAGCAGCATGAGCATCTGTAGCGTCAGCTATATGATCATCTGCAGTTCCTTGTGAAGTTGTTATGTTTGATTCTGCTGTGTCTAATCTTCCTTCAACTTCATCTATAGCTGCTTGAACTTGAACTGCAGTTAATCCTGATGTAGCATTACTATAAGTGATCTCAGAAGCCTCATTTTGCCCTGCTAGAGCTGTTTTAACTGCTAGAGCTGAGGGTAATTCAGTATCTGAAGATGCTGTGCTTATATCGGTGATAAGGACTCCTGAAGCTAGGTCAGCAGTTTCTATATTTGAGATACTGTTTCCAGTACCATTTGCGTCGAAAGTTTTATTTGTAAGTGTTTGAGCTTGATCTTCAGTTACTATAGCTTCAGTTGATCCATTTAATCTAACTTTAACTTTATTATCATTAGCATCAACTCCAATTTCACCATCAAGAGTTAGGTCTTCTGCACCTGTTCCTCCTTCGATGTTTTCTTTTTTGATTCTAATTCCTTTCTGAAATTTGCGTCTGCGAATTGTCATGTTATCTCCTAAATCCCCTGTTACGGTTCCAAGTTTTCACTTGCTACTAGTTATGCAAAATATGCTTCATCAACTAAAGCTTTTGCTTGATATTTTACTGTTATTTTATCTGTATTTGCTATTTCTAAATATTTGAATCTGAATTGTCCTGCATTAGTACTAAATTCTAATTCGGTGTCCGGTCCAGAGAAATCTGTAGTAAAATTAATTTGAGTCCCATCATAAGCTCCTTTTATTGTGAAGCTTTCTACTTGTGTTGGAGTTGCGTCTGTATATGTGCGAGTTATGAATCCTGTTACTTGAATGTTTTGAACATATGCTGTATCAAATTTTAAATTAGTGATGTCTCCAGTAACATATCCTACTGCTGAAATTCCTATCAAAGTAGTCTCTGTAGTTGGTATATCTCCGGGACCTCTAACTTCAGCAGCAACAGAAGTAATGGCTCCTGCCCAATCTGTAGCTTCTTCTCCGTAGTTTATATCTCCGGTGTCAGGATAATCATATGCTTCATCTCCGACAATGTATTTTTTGGACATTATAATCCCCTTTCTATATATCTATTATATAGTTGTTAAAAAGTGGAGTCTAAGCTCTTATATTATTGATAATTTATTTAATATTTAAACAATAACAATAGCTTAAACAAAAAAGCCCCCGGACTGAAGCCGAGGGCGAGATGTTTTAGGTTAGTCTATGCTTATTTTTTCTGCTTCAAAATCAACTGCTGAAATATCGGCTTTATTAGCTTCTAATAGATCTACAAGAGCATTGTACTTTTCCATAAGGTCTTTTACAACATCTGCAGCATCTTTGTTCATACTACCCTTAATATCTTGTTCTAATTGCTTTCTCATAATTAGTCCTTAAATTATGGAGCCTAGTTTCCTAAGCTCCGGTTAGTATTATTCTGCTAAGATATAACGTAATTGACAGATTGAACTCGGTCTAGAAGTAAATAGAGATTGATCAGTGATACATCTCATTTCAACACCGTTTTTACCTTCAAGTAACTTGAAGAATTCTTCACCGTCTGGTCTTTTGAATGTTACTTCAGTAGAACCAATTCTTTTTAAATCTTTTTCTGCGATGATATAAGCATATCCTTGCTTAACAAACGTAGATGCTTTGATAACAATGTTACCATTTTGACCGAAAAATTCGATCTCTCTAGCACCTGATTTAACACCATCAGTAACTGAAGTATGTCTTCTCTTAGCATCTTGCTCAGAAAGTAAGTCATCCCATTGTTTAGGGTTAACATAAACAGAAACTTCTTCTGACATTAAACCTTTTTCAACCATTGAAGAGATCCCTTCTTCAATTTTACCTTGAGAAAGAACAACTGGAGAACCAGAAGTACCAACATCAACTACAGAACCTTGAAATAAAGGCTCGTTAGCATTTGCTACACCAAAAAGATTTGATGTTTCTTGAGAAATTCCGTGGATACCAAGAAATTCATTTTTAACAGCTCCTGCTTCAGCAGCACCTTTAAAATAAATAACGTCAGTTGCAGCAATATCATCAGCAGGAGATGCGAAAGATGCTCCAGATACTAATTCGATTGTAACAGTTTTGTTTTTAAGAGAATATCCCTTAACTTGGATTGGTCCAGAACCGTGAACAACAGCACTTAGTGCAGAGTCAAATATTTCAATTTGAGCACCAGTTGTACCATTCCATAATCCTGCAGCCCATTCAGCGTCTTTGATTTCAATTATTTTTTCAGTTGCAACAGCAGCGTTTGCAGTTTTAACTTCACCAATACCTGATTGACCATAGAACATTTGAACTTCTAGTCTGTGATAGATTGATTTAAGCATGTTTCCAACCATTAAGTCCATCGCTCTTTCGATTGATTGCTCGTTAGAAGCTGCTCTGTTTAAAGCACCAATTGAGATAGCTGATCTAAGAACAAGCTCTCTAGCTTTAACAGTTGCTTTTTTCATTTTGAATTCTTTAGCGTCTTCAAGGTTAAAAAGACCACCGTCTTCTCCACCATATGTAAAACCTGATTCTAAAGAAAGAATAACTGGTTCAACATAAGCATCCCCTACTTTCTTTGATGTATCAAATTTAACTGCATTGTACAATTTAACATGATCTGGTACTAGATCTTTTACTTTATCTGCGTATCTATCTTTATATAGACCGTTTAGCGTAGCGACTTCATTTGCCATTTTAATTCTCCTTGTTTATCTTCATAAACATTTAGTTAGTTAATTTCCAAACGACCTTTTCTTCTTTATTATAAGTATAAATTCGGTATTCTAAAAACAGAGCACGAATCCTAGTGGGTATCATGATATTTCGAGAAATCTCCTCCAACCGCCAAATGCAGTAGAAAGTGGTCTTTTTGAAGACTTTATTGCCTTCATAACATAGTTGTTAAAAAAAAGCAACTAGAAATATAAAAAAAATTAAAAAAATAATGATTTTCAATAATTCTAGTCACTTACGTTTTATCTAAAAAGTGAACTTAATGCCACTTTTTTACTTTCTTCTTTCTTTTCAGCAGGATTAGCAACATCTTTCTTGATATCGTTCACGCTTTTTACTTTCTTTTTAGCTTGTTCCACTCTATCTTCTCTCAGCTTATCTAAAAGGTTTTTACCCATATACTCTTTTAATGCTGCAGTTGATTTAAATCGTTCTGCTGACTGTCTAAACTGTTGTCTCAATTGATCCTTAACTGTAGGAAGAACATCTTTCGCTGTTAAATCATACCCATTTTTCATAGCCCAATGTAACTCTTTAGCTACTAATCTAACGGTTTCTCTGTCAGCAATTAACTCTGTATCTCCATCTAGTGCAGACATAATATCGCTTTCAAGCTCTTGTGCTAATGCTGCATTTTGGGCATCCTTTTCTTTTTGTTCAGCAGCAGATTTAAGGCGATCTCTTTCAGCTTTTAATTCTTCATATTCACGATTTCTTTCTTCAGCAGCTTTTTCCTCTGGAGACATTTCACTTTCTTGGTACTTTTTGTTAATATAATCAGCAGATAATTTTAAAGGGTCAAATCCTTCATCTAACTCAGATAAAACATCAAACGGATTAGCAACTAATCTTCTTAACTCTGATGCATAAGTATTCTTCAGTTCTTGAAGCTCTTGCATAGATTTTTGACCTTTATGAGACATTTGAAGCTCTCTAATAATAGCTTCTTGGTCATTAAGATCAATTTCTTTAACAAATTCTTTACCATCAACTTTCAAAGTAAACTGACGAATCATATTCTTTACTTCTTCTTCAGATGCACCATCTTCAATAGCGTCTTGAATTTCTTCTTCTAATTCAGCTTCAGTATTAGCTTGAATAATCTCTTCTGAAGAATCTTCCGATATAGGAGCGTCTTCTTCCTGAATTTCTTCTGATATTTCTTCTTCGATTGGAGCTTCTTCTGCAGGTGCTGATTCTTCTCCGATTGATCCTCTTTGGTTAAAGATGATCGACTTAATGCTACCGATAAACGATAGTTCTTTTCTTGTAAACATTCTATTCTCCTTGCTAGTCTATGATATAGCAAATTATCTCGCCATTATTGGTAGAGATTTATAGTTCGTCTTTGTCTTCTAAATTATTTAACATTTCATGTGTTTTTTGTGTCATTCCAGATTTACATAGTCCAAAAGTCCTATCTCTGCTTTCTCTTTGTAATTCTACTCCAAACTTTATAAGCTCTTCTCTTGCACATCTTTTAAGTACATTTATATTAGTATGTATCCTACTTTTAAAGGAGTATTCTTTAGTCCTTTCATTTCTAATATAATATTGCATATTATTCTTATCTTCTAAATTCAAAATAATTCTAAACTTAGCTCCACTTCTTTTTGAAGTAAAGGATTTGTTACTTATAAGATGTCCCTTTTTAAACTTATGATCAATATATTTTATTCTCTGAGAAGCCATTACAAATCCTGCGGCTTTTGTGGTTGAGGAGGTAATATACCTTCTTTTACTCCTGCAGGTTCAGCAGGTTCTGGTAAGTCAGTAGGTAATGGATTCTGAGGAGCCATCATTGGAGCACTACTAGGAGGTGCTCCTCCTTGACCTCCATTATTGCCTTCTGGAGGCATAGGTGGAGCAATAGGAGTTTCTCCGATCATTTGTAATATAATTGGATCAGTAGTTCTAAGTAGATTAATATGTTCTTGAACGTGATCTAATACTAATTGAACTAATTCTGCATCTTTTTTTAGCTCAGTATCATTTAACACTTCCATATGCTCTTTTATATGCATAGAGTGTCTTTCTGACCAAATAGCTTGTTGAGCTTGACCATTAATCATAGCTTCGTTTTCAGACTTTATAAGAGTTAAATTATCAATTTTTCCATCGGTCAAATAATCTAAGTTACCAGTGTTTAGTACCATTAAATATTTATCTACGTTATCAATTAATCCCATTTGAAGTAAATTTTCTGCAACTTGAGCACGACCTGCTGTCGTTTGCATGAGTGCGTTTCCAGTATCAACTACAACTCTATTTATTGATTTAATATCGTCAGATTTAAATTCTTTCATTTCTGTTGCATTACTTAATCCTGAAATTGCTATAATTCTAGGAGAGTCTGCAAAGTCTTTTAATAGGTTAATTGTACCAGTTCCAACATCTTCTAATAATCTAATATAAGATTGTTGTAATCCTGATACAAACTGTAAAGCTTGTGATTGAACTAGAGCTAATGCATTTCCGGATCTTAAAGATTGCTCTGGATTACCTCTTGCTACTGAATTTACTCCAGATAAAGTTTCCATTCCTCTTTCTAAAAGTGTCATCATTTGATACACTTCTGGAGAAGTAGCTGTTAATTGCATTGGCTCAGGTTTTCCAAACTCTTTATTATATTTTATAAATTGCATACCATCACCAACTTGTTCTGCTTCAACGTCACTTCCTCTTGGAGTCAAAATGCTTTGAACACCAAAAGCGTTAATATTAGTAGCAGCAGTTGAGTACATACTATTTAACATTTCTTGTAATGGTAATAGATCAAACATATCAGTATAACCATATGGAGTTCCCATTATGCTTGACGGTGTTATTCTATAAATAGGTAAGCTTCTATATTGTAAATCTACATCCTCTAATATAATATCTTTATTAACATAAAGCATATATTTACCTTCAGGCATAGATTCTGTTCTCTTGTGAAAAAATTCTTTAATGAAAATATCGTCTGTTTGATTTCGCTTAGAATAAGGACTAGATCCTCTTGCTTTTTGTTGTTTATCTACAGTATCATGTTCTTTTATTTTTTGGGCAAATTCAGGGTATTTTGCAGCTAAATCGTATTTATTTATAGTACTTCTACAAACTACCCAATCATTTTTATCATAATATTCTTTTGTTGAATCAAAAATTACATCATAAGGGGATACTAAAGAAAAATTAACATCTCCTTCATATATCGGAAGAGCTTCTAATAAATTCCCTTCTTTATCAAATAAATTACCTTCTTCGTCAGTTTCATGTATATCTTCTGGATTAGGTTCCAAATAATCAATTATTTTACCTGCAGTACTATTCCATTCTAATTTAATATAACCAGATCCAAGTACTATTGCATATTGAACTGCATCTTTTAAAATTTCTTCAAGACGCATTTCTCGCATATAATAATCAAGTAATCCATTACCTAATTTAGCCTGTATTAGAGACTTTCTATCAGTATTTATAGCTCTACATTGAAATGCAGGTCTAGTTCCAGTAACCATAACATGAATATGTCTAGCAAGGTTTCTATAGTGATTTACCGCTAAATTAACTAGTTCTCCGCTTTCTCCGCCAAAACTAACTCTATGAGAATTACTTCCACCATCACCATAGTAATCGCCATAGTAAGCTTTCCAAGACCTTTCTATCTTATTTAGATAGCTAGAGTCACTTACTCCAGTAAACCAATCTTGTGCTTTCTCGTCCAGTACTCTTACTGTAATTTCAGGCTCATCTGCCGCAAAATATTTATTTCTTTCCATTTATATCCCTTTTCTATTATATAGTTGTTAAAAAGATAGTGTATTATCCAGTTTTTTTCTTTATATTTAGTAATTTCCTCATAAATTCAGTACCTTCCGATATATTCTTACTATTATAAGTCCTGCTCTCATGAGAATTCTCAGTTATATTTACTCCATAATTTTGTGGATATGGATTCCTATATGTATGTATATTCCTAACCATGTATATAAGCGCATCTAAAGCATCGGCATGTGAAGTTAGTAATCCTGCAGCCTCGTTACCTTTAAGATGCTTAAAATCGCCTGTCTGAGTCCCTGAGCGTGTTATATGCCATTGAGCATACTTTGTATGATATATTAAATTCTTACATCTAGGATGTATTATAATCCTTTCCTGTTCCATCCACATTCTAACATTATCTACAGCCTGTTCTTTTTTGTGTTTTTGAGTAGGAATAAATCTTAGTCCATATTTCATAGAAAGTTCATTTGTAAGCATTAAGTTGTTATTATCCATAACTCTTAGATAAGCATTTTGTTCTCCCGAACTATCAACAAAATATAACTTTTCTTTTACTTTTATTTCTCTGTCTAGTATGTCAGTTTTAAGATCTGGACCATTAATAACATACTCATCTAAAATAACTAATCTAGATTTTTTAAAATCATAGTAACCAAATAATGCAACGGTTAAATCTTTAAAACCTAAATCCATTGACGTATAAAAATCACAATGTTCTGGGATAGGTACTTCTTTTACTACTTTATCCTGAACTGCAGTAAATTCAGGAATAACACTAGATTCTGTAATATTAGGTATCTCACATAAATACTCACATCTAAATTTAATATTATTTATTCCACCCGGATATCTGGCTATAATCTTTTTCATTTTCTCTTCAGTTACCATAGGAGAATCTTTATAAGTGAATTTTAATAATTTACCTGCAGCTTCAAGTGGATGTAAGAAATGTTCATGGAATTCATGATTAGGATCTTTATCATTTGGGGTAGTAGCTAGTAATATTTTACCATCTGTAGTATCTGTGGTAGGAGCTAATACTGAATAAATTACTGTTTCTAAATCATCCATAAAAGCTGCTTCATCTGCGATACATAGATCTGATGCTCCACCTCTTAAAGTGTCGTAATTTCCTCCATCTGTTCCTGCAATCTGTATCTCAGCTCCATTAGGAAATACCCATGATTTACTTTGAGTTTTCCATTCAGGCTTTAATTCATCAGGACAATCTTTTATTATTTTTAATATGATGGGTCTTATTGTAGATTCAACCTGTTTTTGTTTTGGACAAGCATATTTTACTAATCCAAAAGGTATCCTTAAACAAGTCTCTATAGCTATTAAACATAAAGTAAATGACTTACCAAATCTTCTAGAAATAAGACATGCCATTATGTCTTCTTCAGCTTCAGTAAAGTGTTTATATATGTCTTTTTGTTTTCCTTTTAGTTTCCAAGCCAGTTTACCTGCTTTCCATAGCAATGCAATAGCTTGCTCCTCATTCATAGGTTTCTTTCTTCTGGAACTTTTAGGAGCCTCTCCATATTCTTTGGTCATTAAATACCTTCGACTATTTTCAACGCTTCATTCAAATTAAATTTAGTTTTCTTTTCTTTAGGGATAGCTAGACCTCTAATCATTCTTAGAGCTTTTAATAACGTATCGAAATTCTTAATATCTTTGTCATCATAACTTTGATCTTTTACTAATGATGCTATGTGTCTTATACCATTGATACAAATTTGTTCTTCAATGGAAGTACAATCTATACCTTCAAGTTCTTCTTCTAATTCATTATCGACTATAACTACTTTTAGTTTACCATTTTCTGTTTCTAATGCTGATATACGATCTTGTAGAGCTTGGAGTTCATTTCCAAGAATATCATCCATATTATCCATAAATACCTACCAATTAAAGTTACTTGCTTTTTTTACTTGTTGTTGCTCTAAAGAAACCTTTCCATATTTTTCTCTGATATTAGCTAATTCAGCTTTTATGAATTTTAATTCTTCTTTAGTTTCTTTACTTTGTATATCTAATTGTTCTTTAAACATTTTTTCGTAATTAGGTAATTCTTTATCAATTAGGTAGTATTTAAGACCTGAGAGTGCTGAAATTACCCCTATAATTATACTTTGAGCGATATTTGGAGTAGAATAAAATAAAAATGGTACTAATGTTAGTAATAATGCAAAAGGTAATAAATCTAGTGTTTTTTTCATAAACTTCCTTATTTTTTATATGATGAATTTGTTATTAATCTCTGTAACCCATATTTCTTCTTTTTTCAGCTAACTTATCAGCAGCTAATTGCTCTTTATCTTCCATAGACAAACCTGATTCAGCAATATCTTTATATTTTTCTTGATCATCTATAAAATCTCTTGTATACTGACCTTTTTCTTGTTTTTTTAATACTTCATCTCTACCTTCAGTATTCTTTTTTCTTAATTTTTGAAACATATCTTGATTTTCCATATCATTTAACTGTTCTCTAGCAGGAATTCCCTGTTCTAAATCGTCATTATTTATTATATGTTCTAAAGCTTTCATTCTTTTTAATTTATCTTCCATATGTACCTCACCATATAATATAGTTGTTAAAATGTATTAGCATTTTTAAATAATAATCAGAAAATGTAGTGATTTTAGATATTTGGACATAATAACTCCTAAGAGTAATAGTATATTTCCCTTTCTTTAGCCCCATTACAAGCTGTACCAGATAGGTAGGTCAACTAACCTAAAAAATAGGTCAACCTCGCAGAATATAAAGATGATCTTACGATCTTTAAGCCCTATATTAGATTCCTAATGATAGGAGGGTACTGGTTATACCATCTTTTTTACCTGTGTTGCGTTAATAACCGCAATCTCTGGGTATAGGACAAGTTTGCTACCTTGATACTAAGTGTACCACCCTGACAAACTGAATCCACTTCATATTCTGAGATATAGATCCCTAGGTCCACTCTTCCACCTTCTTAATCTTATACCTTCAATATTTATAATAACATAATTATTTACAGTTGACAACATAAATGTTAAATGATATTATGAATATAGGACAAAGGCGGAAAATGGATGATTATGGCGTTGTAGTTAGAAATCAAGTACCAATGTATATTGGTTTTAATGAAGCAGATGTTAAATTTATATGTGAATCGTTGTATACCAGTTTAGAACGATCGTACAACATAATTTACTTCTTTTCAGATAATGAAGAGGATTGGGAGGAATAATGATAATTAGTATTATATCGGTACTATTTGTATTAATGATGATTTTTTCTATTAAAAGACATACTACATTTAGTTTAATTAAATGTATTATATTAGGTTTAACTATGTCACCATTTATGGTGTTCAGTTTAGCTGCAGATCTCATAAATAAGCTATCAATTTTAGGGCTAAAAATAGGGGCTATAGCCGGGGGTGAAAATATGGAGTCTATCATGGCAAGCTACTTGACTAAAGAAATTAAAAAAGGTACTATATTAGTAAGGGGTGACAGATCAGAAGATCAGCCTAAAGATGAAGATTTACACTAACGGATGTGACAGATGAATAAAAAAGCTTTAGATGACCTATTAAAGATTGCAGGAATAGAAGGAATTGGTCACAGTAATGGAAAAAACGCCAGAGAATTAGCAATAAAAGATTGGGTAAATACTTATTTAGTAGAAGTAGAATTCTCTCAACCTGTTATAAAACACACACTTACAAGCGAAGACATGGATTTCATAAAGTACTACCTTTCTTATAAAATAGGAGATGAACTTATGAACGAGTGCATAGATGTAGATTCTCAACCAAATCGTATAACGACAAAGGTTTGGGCGTTAAGGAGAAAATAGTGTTAGCTATAATTAAAGCTATAATTTATATAGCAACTTTAACCGGAGCACCAATTCAAAACCCTACAGATGTATGTGAAAATGATCTAAGCCACTTAAATAATAAGACAAGAATAGAAATTTCAATAGGTTGTAGTAAAGTAAACGGATATAGATATTATCCAAGTTGGAGATTAGAGGAATTATATGAAGAGAAGTGATCTTGTTAGAGATATACAAATACTATTAGAATCAAGAGGATATGTAGGGAACGGGGATGACGGAGATGCTGTTGTTGAATATCTAGAAGATAACGATATATTACCTGCTTATGATAGTGGTATGTCAGGAGAATGGGAATCTGAAGATGAGTAACTTTTCAAAATTTAAACGTGGAGATAAAGTGAAAACCGTTCATGGTAGAACTGGAAAGGTAATAGGTACTTATAAATCCGATGGTGACTTTATGGTGCATGTAGAAATGGACTCTACCTTTAGAGATGATTTCAAAGAAGATGATCTTAAATTCTACCATCCAGATATAGAGCATAGAAAGCAAATAGGAGCAGAGCATATAGGAGATAAGTGTCCGAAATGTAATACTCCTTGGACTAAGACCTCCTTTGGTACTAGGAAGTGGAAAGACTGTCTAGTATGCAAAAAAACTGCAGAAGAAATACTAGATCATAATACTAGACTTACAGTTAAAACTGACTTAGATGATGATGTAGATGATATGGATGACTTTGCTAAGGATTGGTATAAAATAATGGCGGATTGGGGAACGGACTAGTTGGTTTTTCGTAGAAAAACACAACATTATAGAAACTAAATTTTATACATCCAGTACAAAATAAGTATCTTGATGTATAAAAAATACTTGACAACTAGTTAAACTACTGATATAGTGGTTATAGTGGCAATAAAAGGGTAATACTTGATAAATAATGATCAGCTCTCAGTAGAAATAAAGTTCTTAACTCCAGAAGAGGAGTACTTCACTGGAACAGTGCCAGAAATTGTAGCTGAACTATATAGAAGATCCATGTTATATGGAAATTGTGCCTATATGATAGAACCTAAAGTAGCGTTTTTATTTGATATGGAGGAATAATGAGCCAAGAAGAAAAAGACATCATCAAGAAAGAAAGGGATATATTGCTAGAATCTTTAGAGAACTGTACAATGCCAGATTCTGAACGAAGGTTTATAGTTAAACGAATTCAATATATTAGCGAGAAGTTGCTAGAAAAGGTTAGGGAATGAACTATCTGGAATTTCCGGATAGTTGGAGAGTGTATTATGTATAAATTTATAGCCATATTTTTTTCGGCACTATGTATTTTCGGTAACTTACCAAAAGACGTACATTTTTTTATACTAGGAAATCTTATAGCTATTCTAATTAAACTTATATTTGATAGGATTGTATAATGAACTTTAACCAAAACGATACTTTATTAAAGCATTTAGGCGACACATTAGAATATTTCGGATTAAAAGATATGGATAGTTATCAGCACTGTGATACTGGAGACTATAAGTATTCACTAATATTTACCTATAATTTCCGCAGGTTTAGGTTCCAAGAGAATCCCGGAAAGCAAATAATGGGTATTGTAGATGAATTTAGAGAATCATTTAGAAATAGCCGAGCTTTTATGGATTTAAAGGATCAACATCAAAAAGAGATACAAACACTAGAATATAAGATCAAAGAGCTTGAGAAGGCAAATTTCGAGCTTATAGAGCACATTGATAATGGGTTGGAGATGTTAGATGATTGAATATGAAGAAATTGACGGCAAATTACAGCTAGTTAAGGAACCTTGTAAGCATGAATGGGGCTATTGGAAATCACGCACATATAGTCCTTCTTCCGACTCAGGTCTTTATGAGGTACGCACTTGCTTCAAGTGTTTAGAAAGACAGGTATTAGTTCCTAGAGGAACTAAAGTAACTGCTAGGGATTTAGATCCCGGTAAATTACCAGTAAGAAGTAGATTTTCTGTGTTCTTGGCAGATTGGAAGGTTAGATATAATAAATGAAAAAACTGGAACCATATAAAATAACTACTAAGATGTCAAAGATGCCTGACTACAATATAAAAATAGAGGCAACTCCTCAATTTGAGGCAATTATTCAGCTTTATAGAGAAATGACCAAAGGCATTGATGAAGAACTAATTAGAAACATGCCTGAGAGTGCCGTAGTTAAGCTTCTAAGCCAGTTACTAGAGCACTACTTAGGTACTCCTATGTTTCATAACGAATACTGCAGTGATGAAGCTCATCACTTATTATTGAAATTGAAAGCAGAATATGGTGTATAAGGTATTAAAATGACTAGAAAAATTTCAGAAGTAGATAAAAAAAGAGCTAAAGAGTTTCTACTAGAACATGATTTAAAATTATTCTTCATGAAAGTATCTAGCGCTAGATACTATTCTCATTTAAGATCCATAGTACTTCCTGAAAGCCCTAGAGATGACGGTAGAGATAGGTTTTGGTCAGTAATATTCCATGAATTTGCTCACGAACATTGTAGACAAAACGGACTATATAAGTACTATCACAGTAAAGAAGGTTTTGTTGATTATGATTACAAAAAAAGATATGGGCTTAGAGTAGAAAGGTTCGTAGACAAGAAGGCAAAACAGTTAATGGAGGAATATGATCCTAGTTTAGTGTTTATAGCAGGTTATAGCACTCCTAGAGCTAAAGAGATATATCATAAGGGTATTTCTCATATTAGAGATGAATTAGCATTGTCTAGTGTATAAACAATAAATAAGGTAGAAAAATATGTATATATCACATAAAAAATTAAGAAATATTATAAATTCTGAAGAAGATACTCCAGAGAAAGCAATGCAAATATCCCATTTAGTTAATGAGTACTATGACGCTCATATCCCGATTCTAAAGCAGTTTGTAGCAATAGCCTATCGTTGGGGTGATAAAGAATGTCACAGCTATCCTATTGGCTTATATGGGACTATAGAAGAGGCTATAGCTCAGGGATTAGAACATAATCAGTATAGAGGCGGAAAATACGACATAGTGGTATATATGTGTAATCAAAGCGGAGAGATGACAGAAGTATGTGATTGCGGTATGATAGATGCTGTTACATATAAAATTAGGCAGGAAGAGAGTGTATAAGTAGTTATTTTAACTAGAAAATTTTTTAGAGAAGAGGTGAAATGAACATTAAAGAAGCAGTTTTAGAATTAGTTAAGAAAGATACTCATTATCATAGTGCTGTAGTTCACGGGCTATATAACGCCCTAGAACACGTTCCAGAAGAAAACCATGCTGAGATACTAGTCAATGCCTTAGAAGAGCTTATAAAGGCTAATAAGTGGCAATTAGAGCATATTATGGAACTGAATAAGTGGTGTGTTAGACCCGTATTAAAGGTTTAGGTGTATTATGTCAACTTGGAAAAGCAAAAAAGTAATTTTTAGTGAAGATATGTGTGATAACTATCTAGATTGTGAAGGATCTTGGGAATATCAAACTACTGCAGATGTGTTTACATACAGAAAAATAGCCGCAGCATTATATAATGGGTATGGTATTATATATAATGAAGGTGATGTTATGGAAAGCTTGACAATGTCTCCAGAAATGGCAGTAAACCTATACCATGCATTATCTAACTGGATGAAAATATATAATAGCGAAAAACAGATGATGGATGCGGTAACTGATAATAAATTTGAAAAGGAAAATTATGAAAATTAAAGATTTAATAGCGGCATTATTAGAACTAGATCCGACTCAGGAAATGGAGGTTGTGGGCTATTCAGCAAGTGGTTATGATTTTGAAGATTGGTATTTCGAGAACTGTAATCCTAACATAGCGGAATTCATACAAGCACCAGATGGTGATTTTTTTAGAGCTGAGAGTTATCATAAGAAGGATTTACCTAGAGTTAAGAAGATTTATTTATGATAGTGTATAAAGTGATAAAATTCATTAGAAATTTTTTTTCAAAGAAACCTTTAACATCTACTGAGATAACAAAACGTCAGGAAAAGTTCGGAAAGATAATTGACGAGTTAGAAGAAGCATCTAGACTACAGCTTATAAAAGATGTTGAAGATGGTTTGCAGGAGAGAATAAGTGCTTTACAGGCTGAAGAGCGTATATTAGATAGAAAATGTCCCGGATATAAAAAGTTTAAGGAAGATAAAAATGAAATGTAGAGGTTAATAATATTTAATGTATTATAGTAATTTCAGTAACTTAAGTAATCAGAGGCACTAGATTTCACCATGACCCAATCGTGCACCGCACACCCCCTTGGCACCGATCCTGCATATGCAATTCTCATGCCAATAAAATACCTTGAAAAGAATATACGCTCCTGCCAACTATATGAGGCATCAATAAGAATTGTTTACTGGCACAGGTCTTGCATATCAAATACTATACCAAACAGTTCTGGCACACAGCTTGCAGATGCAATACTAATGCCAATGAATAGTGCCAACTATCTGTGGCTGCTGAGGATTGCTTCAGATACATTTAAATATCTTTTCTATACCATGACAAGGGTAAAATCCTTAAGGCTTAGAAGTACCATTATGGAGCTTATAGATATGTCAAGGAAATAATGAAACATTCCGTATAAAAGAAATATCTTGACAAATAGATTTTGTTTAGTGTCAAGGATAATTATTGCATAGATAATATTCAGCTATCTAATTATTATACTAGGTGATTTAGACTTTATATGAGATACTTATCTTAGGAAATGACGCAATGCAATAAAGGGGCGATTATGATAACAAGTAACGATGTAAACACTATGAGAACAACACAGTTAGCTAGAATACTAAGTAATACTGATACAAGATTTTATACTGCATTTTACTGTATATATAACGATTATCCTACTAGCGAGTTTTTAACGTGGTTATTAGATAATGTCAGGATGAAAGATGATATTAGAAATAGAATATATGGTGAACGTATAAATCTAGATAACAATGATATAGTTAAACAATAATTATTTATGGAGGTGTCGTATATGAAAGAAACAATGGAATTTATAAGCAGTAATTTGGTATATTATTTTCAAGGGGTATCTATATTAGTAGTAGTCGGTATGTTCATTGGTGTATGTTTAGGGGGATATCTATTAGCAAAAGATGAATAATTCTAATACGTTAGATGACTTTGATAGCTATTTACACTATTTTAACACTTTTAATCTTAAAACAATACATTAATCGTTGTTCTGCGTGACCTATACAATTTCCCACTATATATTCTACTTATAGCGCCTCATATCTGAGGCTTCTTTTCTTTTTAATACATTAAGGATAAATCAGATAAAAGATGATCTCAAGGCATAAAAATCTTTTACTAGTATATAACTAATATTGGCGAAAATTATGCTAAATAGCTCTTGTTTACTCCGATCTTCCTGATCACTTTCACTATTAGGCTTTTGCTGTAAAGCAATTTAGTTTAGGGTTTAAGCGTTCCGCTTGGTGCTTTTGATTGTCGCGTTCCAAGTACTCATTGTATTTCTACTTAATCCTGAGCCTAGTCGATATCCTCTTTACAAAGTCGTATCATTTTTTAACGGTCTTAATCCCTCTTGTTATATAGTTGTTAAAATGTAGTTGATTAGTTCTATCTAATTATTATATGATTGCTATCTAATTATTATATAGGTATACTTAACAAATGTTAAAGACTTTTATGACTCGTTGTGTTATTCTATATACAGGAAACAAAGGGAGTAAATGATTATAATAAACATATTAATATTTATAAGTGAAATACCTTATAGGTTTATATATTGGTATGAATCATTAGACCAAAACAAAAAGGGAGTTAAAAAATGAAAAAAATTAAGATGCTATTAACAATTATTAGAAGTCGTCAATTTGCTTTTAAAGCGACTAAACAAGAATATCATAGAACGATTAGGGACAATGCATTAAAACAGCTTAGAAATGAAATTAGAGCTTATAAGGGCGATAAAACAATAATATTAAAGCTAGTAGCATAGGGGCGAAAAAAATGGTAAAGGTAAAAATTGATTTAGATATTGAAAGCATAGCCGACGCGTTAGCAAACTCAAGTGACAAAGAGCAGAGTAAGTTTTTTAATATATTTTTTAAGTCGTTAAAAATGTCTTGTGAATCTAATTATTTATATGACTTACAAAAACATAGTATTAGTAATATGTTAGATAAAAATGCAAAAGACGCTATAAACTTTATGTTTTATGAAGATTAAAGTTTGACACGATGCATAATAACTGATATACTTAATAAGTACTAACAAAGGGGAAACTATGAATATTTTTACTCAAGCAATTATTTTAAGCGGTGAACTATCAACTTTAAACGACTATGAGAATTTAAAGCGTACTATTAATTTAGGTGCATGTTTAGAAGATTGTAACTTTAAGTTTAAAAAGTGTTTAGGAGTATATAAAGGTACTAACGAAGTAAGCTTTTTAGTAGTGGTAAAAAATGAAGATGATATTCAAACTATAAAAGACTTTGCTTTTAAAAGTTTTAATCAAGAATCAATTTTATTGCAAGATGCTAACGGTTTATGTATTTTAGAGTATAACAATGGTAAGATTGAAACATTAGGAAAATTTCAAAGAGTAAGTCCTAAATTTATAGAACAATATGAGAGTTATACCGTTTTAGATGGTGAAATTTTCGTAACAGTGAGGTTATAATATGAAATACGAATTAACTAATGAATCAATTAATCACTTAGGTATAACACTTTACAGAATTAAAGCACTAAAAGACTTTAATAATGTTAGAAAAGGTGATTTAGGAGGTTATATTGAAAAGGAAAGTAATTTAAGTCAAAATGATAATGCTTGGGTATCTGGTAATGCTAAGGTATTTGGTGATGCTAGGGTATATGGTGATGCTAAGGTATTTGGTGCTGAGGTATATGGTGATGCTAGGGTATATGGTAATGCTGAGGTATATGGTGATGCTGAGGTATATGGTTATGCTAGGGTATATGGTAATGCTGAGGTATATGGTGATGCTGAGGTATATGGTTATGCTAAGGTATATGGTAATGCTGAGGTATATGGTAATGCTATGGTATATGGTAATGCTATGGTACATGATAATGCTAGGGTACATGGTAATGCTAGGGTATATGGTAATGCTATGGTATATGGTAATGCTATGGTACATGATAATGCTTGGGTATCTGGTAATGCTTGGGTATCAATAGGAAACTGCACAGAAAAAGTTATTAACTTAATAAACCTATGTCAGTTTAATATTACTGCTTATAATGATTATATTATAGTAGGATGTAAAAAACATACTAGAGAAGAATGGAATAAGTTATTAGAAAATAGTGATTTATATCTAGATAAATGTAGTAATAAAAAGGAACAAAGTAAACTACATTTTTATGTTAGTAGTTTAATACAAGATTAAAGGGTGATCTTATGAGAAAAAGAATTGATGATATTTTAACTGCATTATACGATTATGAATATATTGATTTAGAAAAGTTTTATAATGACAAATATAATATGCAATTAATTAGTGAATATGAAAATGGAAACAATGAGTATAATATCGAGCTATATAATTGTATAGATAACTTCATTAAATTTGAAACGAATTATAATAGTGAAATTGGAGATTTTTAGATGAAATATGGTGTATTTTATGACTTAACAGGAAAGGGAGATTTTAGGCTAAATAAAAGCTTTCCGGTATTCATCGAAAAAAAGGTAGCAGAATTATATTTAAATAAGTATGTAAATATTACAGGTATTCATAGTTTTTTTGTAATGGAGATAAAAAAAGCTTGACTAGGTTAACGCAGTATGTTATAATAATTGTAGGAGAAAATAAAAATGAAAAAAACAATTGATAAAATTATGGACAATGCATCAACACAAAATAGATATGATGGTAAAATTTGGTATACTAGACTAAACAGATTTTGTCGAGATTTAGGCGAAAAGTACAATCAACCTACTTGGAAAGTTACGGCTATAATGTCAGCATTAAGCCCTAGAACGTCTTTCCAAAATAATATTTATGATACTGAGCAACTTTTAAAACATGGTGAAAATGCTAAATTAAAAAGTCCACTATTTAGAAAAAAAGCTCTTGACATTTATAATGCATCGTGTTATAATGATGTTAAGCCAATGTTTAAGGAAAAAACAGGGAGAAAGACATTATCATTTTGGGAAAATTTAATGTTAGTAGGTAATAGAGCTACAATTGACATTCATATGACAAGACATTTAGGCATTGAGGGAAGCTTAACAGATAAGAAATATCGTGAAGCTGAAAAAGCTATTCAGGACTATGCAAAGCAGATTAATATTACAGCATATAACTTACAAGCTATTTTGTGGGTAACAGTAAGAGGGGAGAGTTTTTAATATGAAAAGGACAATTGACTACGATGATCTTATGAAATTTTTAGATAGTATGGAAGATGAAAGCATGGATAATCAAGAAGAAATAGAAAATTGGGATGATACTTATAAAGAAGTGAGGTGAAAAAATGAACACAAACGAGATTAAACAATTAGTAGGAAACAAAATTTTCAGTGCAGTATTTACAAAGAAAAATGGAGATCTTAGAAAAATACTATGTAGATTAGGCGTTAAAAAGCATTTAAAAGGCGGAGAAAAAAAGTATGATACGGAGTCACTAAATTACTTAACAGTTTATAGCTTAGATTCTAAAGGTTACAGAACTATTAATTTAAACACTATTAAGCAATTAAAAGCTAATGGAAAGGTATATTCACTATGAGTAATAATTATCAGCAAGCATATTCAAAAAAAGCATTGAATTTATTTTTAGAAAATACTTTTGATTTAGCTTTTGGTGATGATGCAATAAATAAAAATTATAATATGATTGATGTAGTAGAAAAATTACGACAATTTTCAGATTCAAGTCAAGAGGCTTTTGATTTATTATTAGAAAATTATAGTTCAATAAATGCTTTTGAAAAGAAGAAAAAAGAATTTTTAAATAAATGGCTATAGGAGATATTAAGTTATGGATAAATTAACAGAATTAATCGAGATTGAAAAGCGTATAGATAGAAACTTAAAATTATATGATGATGCTATGAAAAAAAGCCTATATAATATAGCTTCAAAACATTTAGAGTTAATTGATAACTTACTTAATAAGATGGATGAAAACGAAGTAAAATTAGTCACTGAAAAGATTTTAAATTAATTATAAATAATACTTGACACGATGCATCTAATATGAGATAATGATTAAGAGATAAACAAAGGGGCGAAAATGAGTAGTAGAAATGATAGGGCATGGGCATCTTACGATAATTGGTTATTACAAGGTAGTGGAGTCGATGATGTAGAAGTTGAAGTATTTGAAACTGAAAAGTATAAATTATTTAGTGCTAATGAAGATGATGTTAGAAAATTCGATGATGAAATGTCATTACATGAAAAAAAAGACTACTGTAAAGAATCTTATGAAAACTTTGAAGAATATATTCAAGAATGTAAGGAAAACTTACAGGATGAATTGAATCTAAGTAAAGATATTGCTGATGCTGAATACGAATATTGGGAAGATTGGAACGCTAAAAGAGAAGATTATTTAGAGCAAAAGGCTGATTGGCAAAGAGAAAGAAGAAACTTAAAAGAGGAGTAGTAAAAATGAAATATGAATTAACTAATGAATCAATTAATCACTTAGGTAAAACACTTTACAGAATTAAAGCTTTAAAAGACTTTAATAATGTAAAAAAAGGTGACTTAGGTGGGTATATTGAAAAGGAAAGTAATTTAAGTCAAGAATATAATGCTTGGGTATCTGGTAATGCTAAGGTATTTGGTAATGCTATGGTATATGGTTATGCTAGGGTATATGATAATGCTATGGTATATGGTGATGCTAGGGTATATGATAATGCTAGGGTATCTGGTAATGCTAAGGTATATGGTAATGCTATGGTATATGGTGATGCTAGGGTATATGATAATGCTAGGGTACATGGTAATGCTAGGGTATCTGGTAATGCTAGGGTATTTGGTAATGCTGAGGTATATGGTAATGCTTGGGTAAGAAATTTTGATGAAATAAAAGACATAAATAATATAATGAATATCTTAGGACTAGAATATAGTATAACGGTAACTCCTACTAGTATAAACATAGGATGTAGGTCATATACTTTCGATCAATTAGATACAGTTTTTAATGATGATGAATATGATGATAATGAAGATATTCCAATTATAAAAGGTATGATAGAACTAGCTATAGATAGAATTATAAGGAAGATATAATGGAAAAAATTAATAGTAAAATTGAGTATAAAAAAGGTTACATCATACAAGATAATACAAGTAAAATAGTTTATAAAGTAGTATCTTGTAAGAAAGTAAACTACGGTTATAGCTTAGAGATTAAAAAGCACTATGAATATTTAGAAGATTTAAAAAATGCTCTAAATACAATTAAACTTCACGACAAAGATCTTTTTATGCTTCAAAATATTGTCGATAGTTTAGAGGATAGTTTAAATGGATAGTTTAGCAATGATTTTGTGTATAGTAATGCTAGTTTTAATGAGTAAATTAATATCAAAATAACACTTGACACAATGCATTATATGTGAGATAATAAATAAGAGATAAACAAAGGAGAACATAAAAATGATAATTAACCAAAACGTAGTACAAGTACAAAAAAGCTCTAATTTTGAATCAACAGAATTTAGAATTGACGGTAAATATAAAAATAAAGTATTATGGATGCTCATAAATCAATATCGTTTCAAGATTAGAACTCCGGTGCAAGAAATAATCTCAAACGCTAGGGATGCTCAAAGGGAAAATGGCAATCCCGACAAGCCCATTAAAATTCAATTACCTACTAGTATTGATCCAACTTTCATAGTCCGAGATTTTGGGGTCGGTATGAATGAGGAAAGAATTAAGACAATTTTTACAAGCTTTGGGGCATCAACTAAAAATGATGATAATACTCAAACAGGCGGTTTTGGTATTGGAGCAAAGAGTCCTCTTGCTTATACAGATAGCTTTAATATAAAAACTTACGTTGACGGTCAATATTGGTTTTATGTCATCGCTAAAACTGAAAATGACGGTATAGGTATAAACTTATTAGATACTGGCACGACTAACGAAGAAAATGGTACTGAGGTGCAGATTCCAGTAGGAACATACGATAAAACAAATTTTATTGACTCTGCGTGTCGATGTACTATGTTTTGGGATGTTCAACCTGAATTTAACTTAGATGATGATATGATTAAAGTAGTAAAAAACGGCACAAAAATTGCAGATAATTTCATAATATATCAATCTAATGATTTATATAATTTATTTGAAAATGATTTTATTATTGTAATCGATGGAATTCCTTATGAATTAGACTCATATTTATTAAACAAAGTAGAAAAATTAAAAAACATAAATGATATGTTAAATTTTAGAGCTAAGGGAGTTTTATTTTTAAACACTGGATATATTGACTTACTTCAAACTAGAGAGTCAATAGATGAAACTGAAAAGACATTATCAGAGCTTCAAAAAGTAGGGTTTAAAGCGTTCTCTGATATGGAGATATACATAGAGTCAAGTTTAACTGAAAACAGCTTAGAGGGACGTTTAAAGCAATATCAAGCTTTAGTAGAAAGTATTAGGGATATAGGGTATAGAAGTTTTGAAACTTTTCAATTGAATTTTATTAAAAGTGGTAATGCAATTTTTTATATAGATAAAAAACTACCCTCTTTATTTTATAATTTTGAGGGGAAAACAGGTAAGGTTATAACGCCACAAAAATGTGTAAATCATATATCATTCAAACATACTGATCTAAATAATTTTTATTGGGACGACCTCAAAGATTCTGAATCTGATATTATGAAAGCTAGAAGATTAAGAAATGAACTAATAGAAAATGATAATAGTGCAATAGTTATACGACAAGGTGTAGCATCTAATTTTGTTTACTTAAGAACTTTGCGCCTTTTAAATGCTAAAAAATTATCATCATTAGAATTGCCAGTAAAAACTACTAGAGCTAAGGGGGCTAAACAAAGCATTAAAAAACTTCCTGAGAATATTACTATTCATAAATTGAATACTTCCAATAGTTATTATAATAGTAAAGTAACAAGAGAAGTTGCGAGAACTCGTAAAATAAGTGACATATCAACAAAATACGTTTATACTGGATATACAGATTACTCTGAGCAATTAGAAAGTGTTAGGTTTATTCAATTTTTAAAAGGTCAAAAAATTCAACCTTGTAGACTATCTAAGCCTGATATTAAACTAATTAAGGATAATGATAACTTTATTCATATTAATGATTATTTAGAAACATTTAAAGCTTCTAAAGAATTAATTAACTTCATAATAATTCAGGCGGTAGGCACAAAAAATAAAGAGATCGCTAAATTAGTAGTAAAAAGTACTAATAAAATACAAGATAAAGTATTGACAAAATTAGCGCATCATGTTAAAATGTTAGAGAGTGATATTGACAGGCTACCTCTTATAATATCAGATAAAATAAGAAAGGATAATAATATTTTCATTAAAAATAGGGTAACAATTGTAGAAAGATTTTCTAGGTTATTAGAAACTAAATATCCTTTACTACATAGTAGCGTATCAAGACAAGTAAGCATTAACTATATTAACAATAAAGCGAGGTAAATTATGAGTAAGTTTAAAGTGGGCGATGAAGTAGTGATGAATTCAGATTATTATGAAACTGAAGATATTACGGGGGGTTCATTTAAAAAAGGTAGTATAGTACAAATAACTTATATAAAAGGAGATCATAGTTTAGGTATAAAAAACCTAATAACAGGAGATTCTAGACAAGTATATTATGATAGAGTTGATTTTTTAGAAGAAAAAACTCCTGAATTAAAAGTAAACTATATACTACTACCAGATAGTGTAACATTATCTTTTGATGGTAAATTACTAACAATTAAAAGTGACGATAATAGATATTCAAAAATTATTGAAGCTATTAAAGATAATAAATTAGAGCTTATACCTGATCTTGTAGATGTAAGTAAAGCATTTAATTCAATTGAAGGAGTTGAGTTAATAGATGGTAGAATAAAACTGCAAGGAAAGTTTATTCCTGAAGTTCTAAGTAATAGAGTCCTAGCATTTAAAGATCAAAATTTACCATTTGAACCGTTAATTAAATTCAGTGAAAAACTTTTAAACAATACAAGTTTTAATTCAAGAAAGATGCTTTATGAATTTTTAGAACACAATGGACATCCAATTACTAAAAATGGAAACTTTATTGCATATAAAAAGGTTAAGTCAGATTTCACTGATATACATACAGGAAAAATGGATAATAGCTTAGGAAAAGTAGTAGAAATGCCTAGAGAAGATGTTGACGATAATCCTGATAATACTTGCTCAAGTGGTCTACACGTCGCAGCATAT
>Ga0210003_1000944_pt1 | contig 25924 bp, 20 predicted proteins | sample LantaG_FD_182804 | JGI IMG/M metagenome (GOLD analysis project Ga0210003, IMG submission 182804) | Deep subsurface microbial communities from Baltic Sea to uncover new lineages of life (NeLLi) - Landsort_02402 metaG (SPAdes) (version 2) | ecosystem: Environmental > Aquatic > Marine > Oceanic >... | reverse complement strand
ATAGCGCATCGCCACCAGCTTGCCGGTTTCGTCCGCAACCTGCCGGACGGCACCGTCGAGATGTTCGCCCAGGGGCCCGCCCGGGATATCGATGATTGCATACAGGACATAAATGAATATTTCGGCGACTACTTAAGAGAGACAAGAATCCAGGAAATACCGACCGATCCGAAATACAAGGATTTCAGAATTACCTTCTAATCAATGGCGCCTGATATGCGGACGTTTTGAATCTGCAGGGACATTGACATGAAAAGCATCATCTTCTAATATGACGGCTGATCGAATATTGATATGACTGATTATAATCTGCTTGCGCTGTGTAGATCAGACGGGTAGAAGTAGATATGGATTTTGAGCATAATGGGTGAAATCAGGCTTACTCCAACAGGGCAATTGCGTTGGGAATCTATCTCCGAACAACCTGAGGCAGCGTTTCTATGTGGGCTGCAAAAGATCTTTCAAAAGGACTGTTTTGAGGGCTTGTTTAATCTTGCAGCGGAGAAATACGATACAGGCAACTCACTGACTTTGCGGTACTGGCAGGGACTGGCGGAGCAGTACTTGACGAAACTCTGTCATATACCCGAATCGGCAAATGATATTGTTATAGAGGCGCCTTCACCGGCGGAATTTTCGACATTGCTGTTGACGGCGCCGCCGATGTCCGGCGGGGAGTACCTTACCGAAAGTGTTCTGCAGAAGATATGGGCGGACCTGGATCGATGGGTTCGTTCGGCAGTCGCTTCTTCCGGCGGACTTGCAGCATTTCTGCATAAGCACGCGACAAAATGGCGTCAAGTAGGTCGGGTCTGTTTTCATCTGGCGGAGAACAAGGCAGACCAGGCATATCCCTTTGCGTTTATGGCAACATACTCCACAGGTTTTGGCTCGGGAGGACGACTGAAGCATCTTCCACTTCGCAAAGCATTGGAGCAGTATGCCGGTGCCAGGGACCGCTCGGCATTGATTAAGCTGTTGTCACCGGTCCAGCAGGCAAGTAGTCGGGTAAAGTGGGTTAATCAGCTTGTAGAATCCAACGACATCTATCAACCACTGGCCTGGACGGCGAATATGGCATATCGTTTCCTGAAAGATGTGCCGGAGTTGGAAGCATCAGGCCTGACTGTTCGACTGCCTAACTGGTGGAAGAAACGTGTTCGTCCGGCGGTTTCGGTCACTATTGGGGAAGAACGCAAATCCAAACTCGGCGCTGATGCTGTGCTGGACTTCAATGTTGGCATTGCTCTCGGAGAGGAGCGGCTTTCGCCGGATGAAGTGAAAGAACTTCTCGCCGGTGGCGATGGCCTGGTTTTGTTTAAGGGGCAATGGATTGAGATCGATAGTGAAAAATTGCAGGAGGCGATTAATCACTGGGAAAAATTACGCCGCGAGGCCCGTAACGGTGAAGTTTCATTCATTGAAGGGATGCGGATGCTGGCGGGAGCATCTGCTGATTTGAAACACGAAGAGCAAGCCGATCAGGAAACACAGTGGGTGTACGTTTCCGCGGGTGATTCGATGCGGGAGATTCTTGCCGGCCTGCGCGAGCCGGACAGACTTGATATGGTCGATGCCGGTACGAAGTTGAAAGCAACGCTACGACTATATCAGCGAGAAGGACTTGCGTGGTTGTATTTCCTTGTGGAGCTTGGCTTGGGTGCATGTCTGGCTGATGATATGGGATTAGGCAAAACGATTCAGACGCTGGCGTTACTATTGTGTTGCAAGAACACTGTACCGAAACGAACAAACAAGCCTTCTTTGCTGGTCATACCGGCTTCACTGCTGGGCAACTGGCGCAATGAAGCCCGTCGTTTTACGCCATCTCTAAAACTGACCTTTCTTCATCCGGCTGAAACAGACCGTGACAGTATAGATCGGATAGCGGAATGTCCTGAGAAAATGCTGGCTGAAACTGATCTGGCTGTGACGACATATTCCATGTTGACCCGTCAGACGTGGTTGATGGACGTGAGTTGGAGACTGGTTATTCTCGATGAAGCCCAGGCGATCAAGAATCCTTCGACTCGACAAACCAAGGCGGCCAAGAAACTTTCCGCCCAGGCGCGTATCGCTCTAACCGGTACGCCGGTAGAAAATCGTATAGGCGATTTATGGTCGTTGTTCGACTTTCTCAACCCGGGATTGCTGGGCTCCGCAACCGTTTTCAAAACATTCATCAAGACTCTCCAGGCAAGAGAACATGACCAGTTTGCTCCGTTGCGACGTCTGGTCGGGCCGTACATTCTGCGTCGTATGAAAACAGATCGCAATATTGTCGCTGACCTGCCGGAAAAAACTGAAGTATCCTGCTATTGCAGATTGAGCAAATCGCAGATAATACTCTACGAAAACACTGTTCAGACTTTGAAAAATACGCTGGAAACAGCGGATGGCATGGCCCGTCGTGGAGCGGTATTACAATCTCTGATGCGTCTGAAGCAGATATGCAACCATCCCAGCCAACTGAATGGCGATGGCCGATACGCTCCTGTTGACAGCGGAAAATTCATCAGAGTACGGGAGATTTGCGAGGAAATAGCTTCCCGACAGGAAAAGGCGCTCGTTTTCACACAATTCCGTGAGATTACGGAGCCCCTGGCGGATTACCTGGCAGTTATATTCGGCCGTGCAGGGCTGATACTGCACGGTGGAACCCAGGTGCGAAAACGTAAAAAACTGATCGAACAATTTCAAAGCGATGACGGTCCACCATTTTTTGTTCTTTCTCTCAAAGCCGGTGGGACGGGATTGAATCTAACGGCGGCGTCTCATATAATCCATTTTGATCGCTGGTGGAACCCCGCTGTCGAGAATCAGGCCACGGACCGGGCGTTCCGTATTGGCCAGAAACGTAATGTCCTGGTCCATAAATTTGTGACTACCGGCACAGTCGAAGAAAGGATTGATGCGATGATTTCTGAAAAGCAGAAGATGGCCGACGGAATTCTCGCCTCCAACAGTGAGGATAACCTGACCGAGCTGCCGGATGATGAAATTCTGCGTCTGGTGCGTCTCGATGTCACCCGTGCTCAATTATAGAGGATATTCACTATGGCATACTATTGGAGCCCTTATGTTCCGGTAGCTCAGCGACGAGCGAAGGCTCTGCGGAAAATGCAGCAACTTCGGAAAAAGGGCAAGAACATTCAACCTATTGAAATCGAGGGACGAACCATCGCCCGCAGTTTCTGGGGCAAGGCGTGGTGCGAACATCTTGAGTCTTTTTCTGATTTTGAAAACCGACTACCTCGCGGTCGAACTTATGCGCGTAACGGCTCGGTCTGTCACTTGACTGTAGAAACCGGGCAAATCAAGGCTATTGTCAGCGGGTCGGAGCTCTATAACGTCATAATTAAGATCAAACCACTGAAGGCTTCCATCTGGAAGGCGATAAAGAACCGATGCAGCGGACAAATTGGGTCGATGCTCGAATTGCTTCAGGGACGACTATCTGATCATGTTATGTCCATAGTAACCAATCGTACCGAGGGATTACTGCCTTTGCCGGGACAAATCGATCTGCACTGCGATTGTCCTGACTGGGCTGAAATGTGCAAACATGTTGCCGCTGTTTTATACGGCGTCGGCAACCGGCTTGACAGCCGGCCCGAACTGTTATTCACGCTTCGAGACGTTGAAGCAAATGAATTGATTGCCGGCGATATCTCACTGCCTGATTCCGTTGCCGGTGCCGGCAAAACCATTGCCGATGACAGGATCGCCGATATTTTTGGTGTTGATATTGACAGAGTCACAACAGCTAAGAAGAAAACCAGGATTTCCAAAATCACCGGCCGGAAAAAGTCCTCAGTAAAACGTGTTGCAATGAGAAACGATGCGGAAACCAGCGAACTTCCGCGAATCCGGCCAACGGGCAAATCGGTGGCAAGACTGCGAAGTCAACTCAAGCTTTCAGTATCGGAGTTTGCAGAGCGTCTTGAAGTAACTCCGGCCAGCATATACCGCTGGGAGAAGACTTCGGGGCGGTTGAAACTGCGGCCACAAACATTCATTGCTCTCGCAAGGTTACATTGGCAGGTACGCGATCATGCCACTCCTTGACTCCCGGGATGTAACGAACATGAGCAGGGGACATTGAAGCTTTTTTATCTCGAATATGAATTTTATTCCGCAAGATGTCGAATGAGGCCGTATTTGCGGGGCACGACGAGGTCCGCCGTCCTGGCCGGCTGGCCCGGCTTCGGGGCGTAATTAACGTCCATAATTTCGATAAACTCCGCCGTGTATTCCTTTAGCACGCCGCAGTATTCGAATATTTTGTCGCCCTTAATCATCTCGAGCACGACTTTGTGGCCGATATATCTTTCCAGCAAAGGCTCGAAGGAAGCTCCCGACGAGGCCATCAGTTCCTGCTTCATCTGCGAGACATACTTGTCCTGAGAAGTCAGCACCTTGCCCGCGGGAGTGGCTTTCTTCGCCTGACTGATAAGCAGATTGATAATCTCCACGACCGAATCTCTGACAGTTCGAAAAACGTTCAGGATTCGCCTTTTGAGCCTGCACCAGGTCCCGGGGTGATATGTCCTCTTCAACTCTTTTTCTCGTGCCCTCTTATTTTGTTCGCTCAGCTCATCGTGAAAACGAATCACCGCTGCAATATCCGGGTACTCGTATTTGTATAGAATGTAGCTGGTTTCATCGTGCCCTTCTTCGTCTTTATGCTTTTCGGGATAAACGAATTCCAACCCGGTATTTTCGACCCTTAACTTGCCCCAGATTGTCTTGCCGGATGTCTGTTCCAGCGTCACCATGTTCCGCTCGAAATCCCGCAGGCACTTGTCCCTGCTCCGTTTCCTGACAAAAGCACCGATACCCGCGGCGAGGATAATAAACAATATTGTTAAAGCGGTCGCACTCTCACCAAACATAATATTTAGCCCCTCAATTCATTGAGGGGTTCTCCTTTAAATTAAACGTATTCAGGATTCGTCGCTCAAACCTTCGCCAATATCACGGTGTAATTCCTGCCGTAAAACTCGGCGCATTTCGGGCAGGTCGTATAGAAGAAGTACATCTTCTGAATCTCCCTGGCCTTCGACTTGACGTAAGCCTTCATTTCCTGCGCCCACTTGCCTGCGTTTTGATACGGCCCTTCGAATACCTTAGTCAAAAAAGTCCCCGATATTCTCGCCATAGTTGCCCCCGGCACATCCCTGGCCACAGCGATATAGATATCGCTGCCCCAGAGAGACTTCTCGTCCGAGAGCATCACGGGCGTCGGCACGAGGGCATCGGCCTGCTGAATTTTCTCCATATTCCTGACCATGACTTTCCCGAAGTTCAGCGGGATGTGAAAGAAACTCCTGACGTGGTCTTTGACGAATAGTTTATCCTGAAACGTCACCTCTTTTTCATCCCACGGCTCAGGATCGAATCTCGGGCAGCATCCCGTCTCCGATTCTTCATAAAGCTTATCCATAACAATCACCTCACTTTCTTGTTAATACCGGCCGCTCGTGTAAAATCCGGTCTATTTGTTTTCTGCCAAGACTCTTTTTATAACCTTCGCCAGTCGTTTTATCCCCTCTTCGATCTTCTCTTCGTCCGAATTCGAAAAGTTAAGTCTCAGCGTATTATCCCCGCCGCCATCTACATAAAACGCTCTGCCTGGAACAAAAGCAACATTTTCTTCCGCTGCGAGCTTAAATAAATGTAATGATGAAAGATTCTCCGGAAGTGTTGCCCACAAAAACATACCCCCCTCAGGCTTCGTGCATTTTATCTCTTCCGGAAAATGTTGCTCTATCATCGATACCATCAAATCTCTCTGCTTTTTATAAACCTTTCTGATGTTCAGAATATGCTCGTTGAGGTCGTGGTCAATCAGATACCGATAGACGGCCCTCTGTGAGAGATAATTCGAGTGCAGGTCGGATGACTGCTTTGCCACAATGATCTTTTCCATTACATCGCTTCCGGCACAAATCCATCCGAGCCTCAGTCCCGGTGTCACTACTTTTGAAAATGAGCCTAAAACAATCGTGCCATCCGGGAGGTAACTCTTCATCGAAGGCAAATCTTCGCCAATAAACCTCAGCTCACCGTAGGGATTGTCCTCAACCAAAACCATATTATGAGCTTTGATGATATCGGCAAGCTTTTCTCTTTTCTGCCGTGAATAAGTTACGCCTGAGGGATTCTGAAAATTGATTACCGTATGGAATAGTTTTGTCTTGTTTGCCTTTAACGCATTTTCGAGCAAATCCGTATCTATGCCGTCTTCGAGCAAAGGTATGGGCACAAACTCAGGTTCAAATATACCGAATGCCTGTATGGCGCCCAGATAGCCCGGCCGTTCGATCACAATCCGGTCCCCTTTATTCATGAACACTTTGCCGACTAAATCGAGACCCTGCTGCGAACCGTTCGTGATCAATATCTCATCCGGGCTTACCTGCAAACCCTTTTTTACGAAGTATCGCTCGGCGATATATTTTCTCAAAGGCAGATAGCCCTCTGTCGTACTGTACTGAAGAACATTTTCGCCGTCTTCCAGCAGAACTTTCAGACACGCATCGGCAAGCTCTTTGACCGGAAACAGCTTAGGATTCGGCAAACCACCGGCGAATGATATGACATTGCTGTCCTGGGTAACCTTCAAAATTTCCCTGATGAACGACTTGTGAGTTGTGGCCATCCTGTCTGCAAACAGATTATTCATTCGGTATCCTTATCCATATAATTTTCTCCCGAGTTTTTTCTTTGTTGAGCAGCTTAAACGAAACCCAGCGAGCAAAAGACATTTTTAGTTAACATTACTGACCTTCCAGTTTAAGCCCTGCCTTTTCCAGCGCCGCAAGCGCCTGTTTATGGCCTTTCTCGTAACCGTACCATGCCTCGACAATCTTCCCCTCCGGGTCGATAATGTAATTCAGCGGAACGCCGCTCATTTGATAGCCTCTGAATCCGATCTGCACAGCGGCGTCGGATGAATCCAGAACACTCGGGAACGTCGCCGAATTCTCGCGCATAAAATCCAGGGCAATCTGCCTGTCATCCGAACAGTTGAAGCCGAGAATCACCATGCCTTTGTCTTTATACTTTTCAGAGAGTGTTTGGAGATGACGCATCTCCTCCCGGCAGGCCGGTCACCCCGCCCGCCATATATATAACCAGACAATCTTGCCGCGATAGTCCGACAGCCTGACCTTGGTTTCGTCAGCCAGGAGCAGTTCGAAATCTGGTGCTTCGGCGCCCGGCTTGAGAAGCTTATCTTCCAAATCGGGCGGTGTCCATTCCTGCCAGCCGGCCGGCGGCGCCCAGACAAATTTCTCGTCCGGAATCTCAGCATTGATTTGTACATCCGACCAGTATTCATACCCGATGAGAGGGCGGGATACTCGAACTACCTGCTTTATTTTCCGCGGAAGATGGTCCTGTTTGGAAAGCCAAATGTACCAGATCCGCTGACGCTTCATGAAACTGACCTCGATCACGTCACACTCCTGGCCTTTGATGCTCTCCGCGTCCCAGCTTCTGACGCCGTCCAGATAGGGCTGAAGAGAATCCGTATAGCCGTGGAAGGTGCTCGGATCGATTATTGTCATACCCATCCCCGCCCTGAGCCAACCAACCTCGTGCCCGATAGAGTGCCTTCCTATTGGAGTGGTCTTTTTCATATAGACCTCCGCCCCGGTATAATCTTCGTACCCCTCGTCCCAGGCAGGTGAATTTCCCTCCGGCCAGTAAATCCAGAGATGGTCTCCGTCGCCAACAAGGGTTCCGCATTCTGCGCCTTGCCTATTGACGGTCTCTACGCGAAAGTAGTTGGGTTTTTTCATCCAGATCATGTAGGTACAATTGCCGCAATCGCCTTTATAGTAAAGGCTTTCGGCACTTCGCATCGTTTCAATCATCTTCTCGTAGAGAGCATGTGCCTCGGGTTCATCCTTAAAAGTATCTTTAACTGAAGCTGTCTTCAGCGTCACTTCATTGGGCTCGGCCTGTGGCGTCACTTCGTTTGGTTCGGCCTGTTTCGCTGAATCAGGCGGCCGGTCCGTAGGAACAGTCGCGGGCTGCTCGGGTTTCTCCGGCGGGCCGGAGAAATAGACGGCTAAGCACACAAGCACTGCGATGAGAACGCCAATCATCGTCCATACGAAGTATTTATTTCTCATTTGCATCACCTGTGACTTTTTTCCTTTCCTTTTTATATAACGACCGCCGTACCTCTGGCGGAGGCCATTACGAGTGACTTATTTTTGGAACCGACGTTATCGTAGTCCAGAGTAAAGCCGACGATAGCGTTGGCGCCCAGTCTCATCGCTTCTCCTTTCGCTTCGGCGATGACGTCATTTTGCATCAGCTTCATCACTTCCTGATACGACTCCGATCTTCCGCCGAAAATGTCACGAAATGAAGTGAAGAAGTCACGGATAACATTTACGGCCCTGACGTTTCGCACAATCACAATCCCTTTGTACTGCCTGATTTTAATCCCATCTAAAATCGGCGTCGTGAAAATTTGAATATCGTTCATCGGATTCCTTTCATAATCCCCCGATACGTTCGATATAAACTGCCAGTTCGCTGCCGAGAAGGCCCGGTTTGTCCCAGCTTTGGTCGCCGCCGGCAACGGTTACGTTTTCCATAGTCACCTCGCTGCCGCTTGCACAATCGAACCAGCGTAATTTATACACCCCCGCGGGTATGTTTTTCAAGCCAATTTTGCCCTGCAATTTCGATGCATACGCGATATAGCTTCCGCCCGGCCGGGCCAGCACGTATTGCGTCCCACCGAATCCAAGCTCATCGTGCGGCGACATTTGTTGAAAATCGGTCGACTCGAAAAAACGCACCAGCCGGCCACAGTCTTCGAGGTCGCTTTTGGCCGTCGTGGCGATATCCATCCCTAAAATCATCACGTACGCGCCGGCCATCGCACAGGCCCAGCTCTTTCGGCGTGCCTCGGACCCGGTCCCATAGTCGGCCGCCTCGGACATATTCAGATTGTACCGGCCTTTTGCCTGCTCCCACGCCTTAACCAGCCCGGCGTGCAGTTCTTCAGCAGTCTTGACGTTGTACTGAATCGCGAACTGGTCGATGTTCCGCTCGTCGGCAAGCTCCGAGAAATCCAGACCGTTAAGCTTGTGCACGGCGACAACATGATTGTAATCGTCGGCAGCGTGAATTTCCGCGGCAATATTTTTCACCCGTTCGGCGCTGAATGCCTCCTGGTATTCCTCCGCGATGCACCATATCAGATTTTTATGATGCTCGAACCGGTTGACGAGCGAATGAATAAAATTCTTTTCTTCCTCGCCTACCTTGTCACCAGTCCTCCAAATTTGCGCACTGTCGTCATAGAGGAACAGGTATATGACAATGTCACTTTCATCCATTTCAGCAAACCATGTTTCCCACTGATCGAGCACGGCGGGATTTATGCCTTTTGCCGGGTCGTGATTGATAAACGGATTATGCGTTTTATCGCCGTCGCCGCCGTGCGAGCGTATCGCCATCAGGTAGATGCAGTTGGCCCCGGTTCCCTTCATTTTCTCGATCAATTCCATCTGGTCGCCATTGCGCGTTCCATCCTGCCTTAGCCTGCCGCGATATAGAAAATCCTCCGGGTCGCCCGGCCCGCACATAAAGAACGGCCTGCCATCGCTGCGTTTGAGCCACTCCGGATGCTCCGGTTGAACGATAATCCGGCCGCTTCGAGATGTGGTTGAAGTCACGGAATCTTTGAGCAGTTTCAGTGTGTGGTTTTCCTTCTCGCGGCCTTCGATTCTGGTGTCGTTCCAGCTTATAATCAAATCCGGGCCGGGCAGGACGACCATAGCGCGCAGCCCGCCATGCCCGAAGCAGCCGTATGTATCGACCGGCACATCAGGCCAGTGCCGCACACCCTCGCTGTCGATACCATTTGTCCACCAGAGCCAGCTATAGCTGCCGGCGTGCTCGCACTGGTTGTCCGGGATTCGTTTCGAGCCGATGGAACGCTGGCCCGGGATCATCTCGGCCGCTACGTTGCCCGCGCGCCGAATCGAATTCGGCACGGGACTGGTGACTGCCATCGTTGCATATTCCCGGCTGAGAAGTTGCTCATCTTTCCATTTGCCGCCTCGCAGATACAGCAATCCGAAACGGGCAAAATCACGCGGCGAAATCGCAAGCCGGCCGGGCCTGTCGCCTGTGCCGAACGCCATGAATGTCGGATTGTCCTGGCATTGAAGCTTGTCGGTCAGCACCGAATGAAAGACCTCGGCATCCACCGTCTCGAAGCTCGCACCGTAGACCTTCTGAAACAGCGTGTCCCAGAACAGCGACATCTGCCAGTCGTTATAAGCGAAGGCCGTGCCGGGCGCCTCGGCCAGACCGTAGCACGATATCTGGTTGGCACAATGCCGCCATGTGATGTCACTGTCCTTACAGCCGAGATTTTTGTTAATCCGGTTCAGCCGCGGCTCCCACTTACTCACATGCTCGTCGAAGCTGAAGATTCTGCCGTCCTCGACGGCCTTGAACAAAAAGTATGCGTAAAGAGGTTTTGCCGCCGAAGCGACATCATTTCGCCTGCCGGCATCGCCCCAGGTATAGACCATATATCCGTGCCGCACCACGCAGCCGAATCCGCCGGCGTAATCGCTCAATTCCCTGAGCTTTTTTGAATCCAGACCGACTTGTTCGGGCCTTTTCGTCGCCCATTCTTCTCCCGGATACACCGATTTGCTTTCGCTTGCTCCTACTGCCGCACAAGCCAAAAGCACCGCCAAAAGCATCTTTGTTAATTTCATTTTCAACCTTTCTTCTCACTGGCCTTCCAGATTGTTTTTAACCAGAGACGCCTCTAATTTTTTGTGGTCGCCGGCCGTATCTACCAGGACATTATCCGAAAACAGCACGTGTCTGCTCACCGGGCCTTCGAGGCTCAGTGCTTTGGGCCTCAGGCCGGAGAACAGGTTGCCCGTCAAGGTGACGCCTGATGTACCGTTAAGGACCACGCCGGCCGCTGCCAGGTCGTTTGCCTCCCGCTTGAGCTTGCCTTCGCCGATGTAGCTGTTGGAGAAATTGTTGCCGGTTACGGTAATGCGCCCGGAAGCTGGCCCGATGTTCAGAGCGTCCTTGCCCATGATCGTGAAGGTGTTGGCACTTATGGCACAGCCATGTGCGTCCCTAAGTGCAATCCCTCCGGTTTCTTCGTGGGCAATCACGTTGGCGCTGAGTGCTATACCATAGCAGTCTCTATCAAGCACGATTGCGGTGCCTTTACACTCCTCGATCATATTGCCGGAGACGACCGAGCCGTAGGTATTCTCGATAACGACGCCGTCACCGAGATGGTCGTCGAGGCAGTTGCCCGTCATGCAGAGATTGAAGCCGTCGATGAACCTGAGAGCATCAAAATTCTCCTCGAACTGGTTCGCCGAGACGACGACATCGTGACAGCCGATTATATCCAGCCCGGTTTTCTTGTTATACGTCATCAGCGAGTTGCAGATTCGCGGGTCCTCGTAGCAGAAGTACATTCTGATACCGTCGCCGCCGTGATAGCTGACGGTGACGCCGTCGATGAAAAGTTCGTTAATCCGCAGGGCCTCGATGCCGTGGCCGCTCTTTTCGTTGCCGGTAATACGGAAGTTGGCTAAGCGAATCCGCCAAAGCTCGGCATTTCTATCGTTACCGCCGCCGGGGTGCTGAAGGATAAGCGCGCTCTTGCCGGCGGTGTTGACGTTCTTAATATGCGTAGCGGTCCCGGCCCCTTCGATAAGAACGTCGGACTTGCTAACCATCAAAGGCTCGGTAATCTCAAATGTCCCCGGCGGCAGCCGCACCAGCCCACCCTCGTCCGGCAGCGCATCGATCGCCGCCTGAATACTCGGATAACGGCTCGCGTCAATCACCTCCCGCGCCCCCGGCAGGCGAACGCTGGCCGAACCCACCGCCCGAACCTGGCCGTCTGCGATACAAAAATAGCTTATCATAGACAATACAACAATAATTACTGTCGGCATCCAATATATACGTTTCATTGTGTATCTCCTAAAAAGATTACGAGGAATCTCTGTTCAGCAAAATTATAATCTTATTCGGCAAACGGGTCAAAGCTGTATAATCTTCTGAAAAATAGTACCAAAACAGCTTAGCTATATCGAAGGCCTCATCATTGTGGCCAAAAACATGAAAAGAACCGGCTGTCTTTCAAACGGACAAGGCACTCGATATTCCACGGAACAAGGCCACTGAACCGCGTTTAAGGTTACGCAGGTTATAGCCGCCTTCCTGGACTATCAGAGTGGGTATCCTGAATTGAGCCAAGCGCTGCCCGACAGCCTTAAGCATATCGACTGACAAGAGGAATGTCCCGGTAGGATCGCCTTTTAGGATATCGAATCCGACACTAACAACGAGAAAATCGGGCCGGAAACGCTTAATACAAACAACAGCCTTCTCAAAAGCTTTCAGGTAACCAGCATCTATTGTGTTTGGTAGCAGCGGGAAGTTATAGTTGAATCCCAGTCCCGCGGCCTCACCCGTTTCACCGGTAAAACCGCTGAAGTAAGGAAATGAATTGTCGGGATGACCATGGATAGAGACGGTCAGAACATCGGGACGGGCATAGAAGATATCCTGGGTACCGTTGCCGTGGTGAAAATCAATGTCGAGGACTGCCGTCCGTCCGTGAAGCGAGAGCTGATGGGCGGCAATGGCGGCATTATTGAAGTAGCAAAACCCGCCATAGACTTTTCTCTCGGCATGGTGTCCCGGCGGGCGGCATAGCGCGTAAGCGACCGGAACGCCGGCCATTATCTCTTCTGCGGCTGTCATGGCCACATCGACAGAGGCGCGGGCGGCGAAATAAGCATTGCGGTACAGCGGCGTGCAGGAATCGATGCAGTAGTAACCGGCCTGGACGGGAAGGTCGCGGGGTCGGCGGTCCGGTCTGCGGATGGGAAAGGTGTCCGGATATACAGGCCGGCCGGTATCGAGCTTCGTGCACACAGTTTTCAGATAGTTGACGAAGTGCCGGTCATGGACGGCGAGAATGACCTTCTCGCTGAAACGCTTTGGGGGTATAACGGTGAACAGCCCCAAGGGTAATACAGCATCGAGCAGCGCGCCAACTCTCGCAGGTCTCTCGAAATAACCACGGCTGCGAACATGGTGGATGGCGTGCTTCTGGCTGGCGACCAGAGCGAAGAGCTTCTGGATGTGGCCCGTGGTGACCTGTCGCACGCGGTCGGCCGTCTGCACATACCGCGGTGGGCGAAACTGCACCGGGTCATCGACGAACGAATCGACGACGCGGCATATATAACGCTCGTCCGCGATGTGCCCGAAGCGGTGTTTCAGGATGGCTCTTACGGCATTCCGGGCCTCTGCACGCGAGAGAATCGTCCTCCTGTTCAAAGGATCAAACAGAAGATAGGCCGTGGTCGGGGGCTTGCCTACCGGAGTGTGGTAGGCTGTGCCGGTGATGGGCCGTAGGCCATAGTGTTCGTAGAATCGCATCCGTTTGCGGCCTTGCGCCAGTTCAGCAGGGTCTTTTGTCAGATCGGGATCGTCAGGCTCAACCTCTATGTATAGACCGTGGGACGAGAGCCCCTCGCAGTATTCGCGGACGGCCTCGTACAAGGCGCTGCCGAGCCCCCCGCCCCATCGTTTCTTGCGAACCGCGATGAAATCCAGGAACGAGCTGTGAATGCCGGGAAAGTGTAGCAGCAGGGCAAATCCGGTGACTCTGCCCAAGGTTGTCTCGGAGATTATCAGGGTGGTTTGGTACTCGTGCTTGTTGAATGGGTTGACCAGAAGCTCTGGTATCCTGTCGGCGTAGCCGGCCAGTTTCGGAAAATTTTCCCTGAAGATCTCCTCAACCTGGGCAATACGATCCCGTGCAATGGGAAGAGCCTCAGAGGTGATACAGCGAATACGAATCATAACGGGTCACTCCCTGACCAACATAGAGGACAATGGACAGAAAACAGAGGACGGAGAACAGAACTACTTCTGACATCTGATTCCAAACCCCTGATCTGCGACCTCACGCACTATTCTCTTTCGACTTCTTGGCCGCGTCAACCACTTTTTGGGCCGTGATGCCGTACTTTTCGAAGCAGACTTTGCCGGGTGCAGAGGCACCAAACGACGACATGCCGACGAAAACACCTTTGTCGCCGATATATTTGTGCCAGCCCTGTTCGACGCCGGCCTCGATACCGACCCTGGCCTTCACGGCCGGCGGAATGACAGAGTCTTTGTATTTTTGACTTTGCTTTTCAAACAGCTCCCAGCACGGCATGCTGACCACCTGTGCGGCGATATTTTCTTTTGCAAGAGCTTCGGCTGCACCCAAAGCAACCGATACTTCCGAGCCGGTTGCCAAAAGCAGAACATCCGGCTCATCGGCGGCGGCCAGAACGTAGGCACCCTTACTGAGATTTGTTGCCGGGGCGTATTTGTTCTGGTCCAGAACGGGACATCCCTGCCGGGTCAGCAGCAGGGTTACCGGCCCATCGCGATGCTCCAGAGCATATTTCCATGCCTGGGCCGTTTCGTTGGCGTCGGCGGGACGAATGACGAGCAGATTAGGAATCGCCCGCAGGGCGGGGAAATGCTCGACCGGCTGATGGGTCGGGCCGTCCTCGCCGATGCCGATGCTGTCGTGCGTGAAGACGAATATGGTCGGGTAATTCGAGAGAGCCGCCACGCGGATCGCGCCTCGCATATAATCGCTGAAGACCAGGAACGTCCCGCCGAAAGCGCGGACCAGGCCGCTGACGGAAATCCCGTTCATGATCGCCCCCATCGCGTGCTCACGAATTCCGTAGCGAAGATACCTGCCGTCCCGTGCATCTTTCTGGTAATCCTTCGCATCGGGCCACCGCGTATTATTCGAGGGCGTCAGGTCCGCCGAGCCGCCCAAAATCAGCGGCAGTTTCGGCATCAATTCGGCCAGGACTTTGCCGGACGCCTTGCGCGTCGCAAGGGAGCTGCCCGGCTCGAACGCCGGCAGAATCTCATCGAGGTCCACGGGCAGCTTACCGTCCGCGGCATCCTCGAACTGCGCCGCAAGATCCGGATATTTTTTTGCGTAGTCGGCGAACAGCTTGTCCCACGCGGCCTCTGCTTTTTCGCCCTCAGCCTGAACCTTCTGCATGTGTGTCTTAACTTCGTCGGGGATATAGAAGCTCTTTTCCGGGTCCCAGCCGAAATTTTCCTTAATCAGCTTTATTTCATCGTCACCCAAAGGCGAGCCGTGCGCCCCGGCGGTATCCTGTTTGTTCGGACTGCCGAATGCGATATGAGAACGGAATTTTATTATCGTCGGCCGCTGTTTTTCCGCCTTCGCCTTTTCCATCGCTTTTTCGAAAGCGGCCATATCGTTGCCGTCACCTTCGACAACCTGCACGTTCCAGCCGTAGGCTTCGAAACGTTTGGCCCTGTCTTCGGTAAACGACAAATCCGTGCTGCCGTCGATACTGATATGATTGTCATCGTAAACGACGATAAGATTATCGAGGCCAAGATGTCCGGCAAGGGAGCTGGCCTCCGAGGCGACGCCTTCCTGCAGGTCGCCGTCGCTGGCAATGACGTACATGTTGTAGTCAACGATGGGAAATCCATCCCGGTTGAAATGATTCGCCAGGTATTTCTGCGCTATCGCCATTCCGACGGCATTGGAAATGCCCTGGCCCAGCGGCCCGGTAGTCACTTCGATACCGCGGTCCGGTTCGTATTCCGGGTGTCCCGGTGTCTTGCTGCCCCACTGACGGAAGTTTTTCAGGTCATCCAGGGTTATGTCGTAACCGGTCAAATGCAGCAGCGAGTAAAGCAGCATACTGCCGTGGCCCGCCGAGAGAACGAAACGGTCACGATTGTGCCATCTCGGATTGGATGGATTCTGCTTTATGTATTTGGTCCAGAGCACGTACGCCGCCGAGGCCATTCCCATCGGCATACCGGGATGACCCGCATTGGCTTTCTGAACACCTTCCATCGATAAAAAACGAATCGTTTCTATACAACGCTCATCAATCTCCGACAAACCCGGATTTTTCACAGTTATACTCATCACAAAATTCCCGTAATCAAAAGTTCACATTACATTTTAAGCCACAAAACGCCGACGATAAAGTAACGGCTATCCCTCCTTTTAGCAAGTCTTTTGTTGTTATTACCCTCAACGGCTCGTGTTTAGTGTGCCGCCGGCCAGGGTTTGACTTTCTCGGAAAAATCAGCGAAAATCAGTAATTTCTTGAACTTATCGACTTACCGCGCATCTGTATAGGTCGAGAATAACGCATGAACAAGGCTTCCAAATTAATAGAACAGTTATTGCTGCTTCGCTGTCAAATTGGCGATAAGGATGCTTTTGCGGAACTTATCGAGCGTTACGAGAGGCCTCTGCGTTACTTCATAAACCGGTTGTTGGACAATAGTGAACTTACGGAAGATATTTTTCAGGACACCTGGCTGACAGTTATCAGTCGAATACACGGCCTCCGGGAAATCGACGCCTTTCCGGCGTGGTTGTACCGTATAGCGCGAAATAAGGTCTACCAGCAGCTCAGGAAAAAAAGGAACGTATCGGGACTGGATGAAAACATCGCGGTTGAAGATCACGCCGAAGAAGATGATTTCTCCGTCGAAGATGCGGCGAAAGTTCACAAGTGCCTGAAAGAATTGCCGCCCGAATATCGGGAGGTCCTGATGCTGAGGTTCCTGGAGCAAATGTCGTATCAGCAGATTTCACAGGTACTGAATTGCAAGCTCGGCACCGTTCGATCGCGAATCCATTACGCAAAACTTGCGCTCAAAAAAGAATTGGAGAAATAAAAAATGGAAAAAGCAAAAGATATAAAAGAAGAGCTTCTCAAACAAATGGATGGCTATTCTGTCAAAACGACGGATGTAATCGCGACTTCGTCACGGAAAATTATCGAGAAACACAAAATCCGTCTTAGACGGCAGAAATGGATTGCAGCTATAAGCTGGCTGATCACATTTTTATATGCCGTGGGTATGCATAATTTGAAGGTTTATCTGTTGAAATACAACCAGGATATTCTTAATCTGGAGGATTATATATTGAAATACAATCAGGATCTTCTTACCAGAGAAGAATTCTGGCTCATTCGTTTCTCGGATATGTGTTTGATGGTGGCGATTATAATCTCAATTCTCCTAACGTATCTGGTCTACGCCAAGTCCAGGACATTGACGATGCTGCAGATATGTGCCCGGCTGGCCGGCATCGAAGAACAACTCAAGAAAATATCTCAGGACAAATCTCCAGCCTCCGAGACTTGACAGATGGGTGGCAGCCACTGAATGAGCAAAGCAAATGAAGTGGATGGAAAATGTCGGTTTTAACGGGAGTTATCTGGAAAATTACAACAGCTTACTTATTTGACAAACCAGCACTTCCAGCGGATAATTGCGGCTGTAAAATACCTGATGAATACAAACTAACAGGAGGCAAAACAAATGAATCAAACGCCATGTATGATGAATCGACGTGACTTTCTAAAATTAACCGCAGCCGGAGCGGCGTCGTTTTCGATGCCGAATATTGCGTTTTCAGCCGCCTCGGCACGAAACAAGCCAAATGTGCTCTTTATGGCGATTGATGATTTGAACGATTGGATCGGCTGTTTGGGCGGGCATCCTGATATCAAGACACCGAACCTCGACCGCCTGGCGAGCAGGGGGGTGCTGTTTACCAACGCCCACTGCTCGGCGCCGGCTTGCAATCCTTCGCGGGCCAGCCTGATGACTGGTATTCTGCCCTCGACGTCCGGCATATATAAGAATCCCAATCCCTGGCGGCAATCGCCCGTGCTGAAAAACGCCGTGACGATTCCGCAGCACTTCATGGCCCACGGCTACAGCGCCGTCGGGGGCGGCAAGATTTACCACGGCGGCTTCCCCGACCCGCCCTCATGGCAGAGCTATTTCCCATCGCAGCAGCAGAACAAGCCCGACGACCCGATGCCGCCGAACCGGCCGGTCAACGGTATCCCGAAAACATCTCATTTCGACTGGGGTCCCGTGGATGTGCCGGATGAAAAGATGGGCGACAGGCAGGTGGCCGCCTGGGCGACAAAGGAACTGCAGAAAAAACACAATAAGCCGTTCTTCATCGGCTGCGGCTTTTTCCGGCCTCATTTGCCCTGGTACGTGCCGAGAAAATACTTCGATATGTACCCGCCGGATAAAATCACGCTGCCCAATGTCAACGAAAACGATCTCGACGATGTCCCGGAGTTAGGCAAGAAGATGGCCAAATCCCAGGGCGACCACAAAAAGGTCATCGAGCACAAGCAATGGCGAAAGGCCGTCCAGGGCTATCTCGCGTCCATCAGCTTCGTAGATACCTGTGTTGGAAGGGTCATCGATGCTCTGGATCGAAGCGATTATTCGGACAACACAATAATCATACTCTGGAGCGACCACGGCTGGCATCTCGGCGAGAAACTCCATTGGCGCAAATTCTCGCTCTGGGAAGAGGCGACGCACAACGTCCTGATGGCGGTCGTACCCGGCGTCACCAGTCCCGGCGGGCGCTGCGGCCGGCCTGTTACTATGCTTGATATTTACCCGACGCTTATCGAGTTGTGCAATCTGTCTGATAAGGATGAGATTCAGGGTAAAAGCCTTGTGCCTTTATTGAAGAATCCCGAGGCCGAATGGGAACGCCCGGCCCTGACGACGCACGGCCGGAACAACCATTCGCTGCGCACCGAACGCTATCGGTATATCCGTTACAGCGACGGTACGGAAGAGCTTTACGACCACGATAAAGATGAGATGGAATGGATCAATCTGGCCGGCAATCCGGAATACGCCGAGATCAAAAAGCAACTCGCAAAATGGCTGCCCCGGACAAATGTCCCCGAGGTAACGGCGGCCAAAAACAAAAAGAAACGCACATAAAAGCAAAAGGGGCGGTTTTCGTCATCCTGAGCGAAGCGAAGGATCTCGACGCTGGCGATGTTATACCAACGCATCGGTTAATTATGCGTCTGCTGCGTTTAGATTCTTCGCTTTACTGCCTTACGCTCAGAATGACAAATCGAGCCAAGTACCTGCAAAATAAGAGCTTGTGAGCATCTTTGCATTATAATCGGTCAGTTTGAGTTATTCAATCCGGTTTAAGGCATCTTCGATTTAAACTCGTAGTGTCCCGAGCCTACGGCAAAGACGGCTTTCCCCTGCTTTATCCGCAGGAACTTTACCCCCTCTGCTGAGTTGGCGGATCGGCCGGACTCGGTAACGCTCTTGGCGCTTTTGGCCGGCACATAAACCGTCGCCGTCGTATTGGCGGGGATAGTCACGTCCAGCTTGAACGTATCGTCTATGAGCTTCCAGTCACTGACGATTTTGCCGTTAATCGAATCGTAGCTTGCCTTTGCACTGGTAATGCCGCCCGGCATTGGGCGGATGATAATTTGCTTAAAGCCCGGCCCGTCTGTGTCGATCCCGGCAACCGTATTGAACAGCCACCTGCCGACCGAGCCGAAGGAATAATGATTGAACGAATTCATGCCGGGATCCTGGAAGCCTTTTTCCTCGGTCCAGCCGTCCCAGCGCTCCCAGATGGTCGTTGCTCCGTTCTTTATGCTGTAGCCCCAACTGGGGAAAGTATCGTTGGCGAGCAGGCGATAAGCGACATCCAGATATCCGGTCTCCGTAAGGGTCGGCAGCAGATAACTGAGGCCCACGAATCCCGTTGAGAGGTGCCAGTTCTTTGCCTTGACCGCTTCGACGAGGTGTTCTGCCGCTCGCTGGCGCTTGTCTGAGGGCAGCAAATCAAAATACAGGCCCAGCAGATAACAGGTCTGCGTCTCGCCCTTGATTCGGGCATCGTCGGAGACGTAAGCTTTATTGAAGGCATCCCTGATTTGCACGAAGAGTTCTTCGTATTCTTTCGCCTCATCGTCTCTTCCGAGAGCGGCGGCCATTTTCGACAGCAGCCTGGTGCTGTAGGCGAAATATGCCGTAGCGATTACATCCTTGGGAGTGTTGGATGCAATCGAGACCCAGTCACCGTATCCTTTGTCCGGGCGAAGCAGGCCCGTGCTGTTTGTCTTCAAATAGGAGATCCATTTCTTCATGGATTCGAAGTGTTTTTCGATGACGCGCTTATCGCCGTAAACCTCGTAGATCGTCCACGGACAGATGACGCCGGCATCGCCCCATGCGGCCGTGCCGTCGCCCATCGCGACCTTACGCGGTGCCACATCGGGGAATCCCCCCGCGGGGCTTTGAGCATCTTCGAGGTCAACCAGCCACTTGGTGAAAAATGCCGCGACGTCCATATTGTACGTCGCCGTGCGGATGAAAATCTGTGCATCGCCTGTCCAGCCCAGCCGTTCGTCGCGCTGCGGGCAATCGGTCGGCACTTCGATAAAGTTACCCCGCTGGCCCCAGACTATATTTTGGTAGAGTTGATTGACCATTGGATTGGAGCATTCGAAGGCCCCGGCCAGCTGCGTATCCGAATGCAGGACAACTCCGGTAATCGAGTCGAGCGCGGGTTTGCCCGGATAGCCGGTGACCTCCACGTAACGAAAGCCGTGAAAAGTAAAGCGAGGTTCCCAGATTTCTTCGCCGCCGCCTTTGCAGATATACGTATCGATACAACGCGCCTCGCGAAGGTTGGTGGTGTAAATCGTCCCGTCCGGATTAAGCATTTCTGCGAATCGCAGCACGATTTTCGTTCCGGCCTGACCTGTAGCTTTGAGCCGAACCCAGCCGGCGAAATTCTGGCCCATATCGAAAACGTACACATCCTTCTTCGGCTCGGTGATTTCCTTTGCGTCGATCTGGAGAATCTTCTTAACCGTCACGCCGGGATAAGCTTGGATCTCGGCTTCTATCCGGTCCGTCACGGCCACCGCGTTCCAGCCGGTATCGTCGAACCAGTACTTGCACCAGTCAGCGACTTCTTTGCGGCTGTCATAGATCTCGCCCATCAGGAAGTCCGACTCGAAAAGCGGCCCGTAAGCGGCCTTCCATGATTCGTCGGTTGCTATCGTCTGCCTTGTACCGTCGGCATACTCGATTTCAAGCTGCACAAGCAGCCGCGGCTCGCTGCCGTAATGCTCTCTCTTTTTGCCGAAGCCCAGATAGCCGGCATACCATCCGTCGGCAAGAATAGCTCCGACGGCATTGCCGCTCTTAGTAAGCAAATCGGTAACATCATAACTCTGGTAGTACACACGCCTGGTATAGTCGGTCCAGCCGGGAGTGAAGTAGTCGCTGCCGACGCGCTGGCCGTTGATCTGCAGCTCGTAGAGCCCAAGGGCCGAGGCATAAACGACGGCGCGCTTGACCGGCTTGTTGACGACAAAACTTTTTCGCAGGTATGGCGGCGGAGGTAAAACCAGCCCTTCCTCTGAGGATTGTCCCCAGGGACTGTCGCCCATCTGCGCAATCACTTTCGCATCGGGCCAGGCATTGTCATCGAAACCAGGCGTCTTCCAGCCGTCATGCTCGACGTTGGAGGCCTTCCATGAACCGTTAATTGAAACGACCATGGTATCTTCTGACTCAAACTCCACCAGCAGCTTGCCGGTAAGCCCCGCCGGATTGGCGGCGTCACCCTGATTGTCTACGGCAATCGCCAGCGTATTGGCCCCGGCGGTAAGCTTGTCGGTGACATCGAGCATGTGAACCGACTGCCAGCCGCTGACCTGTCCGGCCTCTTGACCGTTGGCGAACAGGGTCGCCTGGTTATCGGCCAGCAGCGCGAAACGCGCCCGCTTGATTCTTTTATCAGATGCGATCTCGAAACTATTTCTGAAAAACCGCGTGCTTATCGGGGCGTTCTTTGCCGGGGCACCTTCATCGAACCATATCCATTTGCCGCCCTTGAGACTGAGCTGATCGGATGCCTGCTGCTGGGCATAAACTGCAGACGGCTGTGCATCGTAACCGATCCATTTGGCTTGCCAGTCTTCGGATTTAAGCAGACCGACGGTCCACATCGCCGGCTTGCTCCAGGCCGATACGCGCCCGCTGCCGTCCCAGACGCGGACCTTCCAATAGCAGCGCATCCGCGACTTCAAAGTTTTGCCCTTGTACACGACCTGATTGCTAAGGTCGGATTTGACTTTGCCGCTGTTCCACAAATCTCCTTTGGCCCGCTCCAATGATTCGTCGCTGGAGGCAACCAGAATCTGGTAGGCGCTCTGCGCTGCGGACCTCCGTTCGGATTTTAAAATCCAGCTCAGCCGGGGCTCGATTACGTCAATACCCGTGGGATTGACAAGGTACTCGCAGCGCAGATTTTCGGCGGCGGTGCCTGTAGTTTGAGCTTTGCCGCTTTTGCGCGTTGCCCCTTCGTCCGTGCATCCCGAGCCAGACAGTGACAAAAAGACAATTGCTATCGCCGATATTAATTTGACCCTGTTCATATCATTTCCTTTCCTTAATACGCATCCTCGCTTTTTCTCAATGCTGTGTGTGCTTTGAGTTACACAAGCTCCACGGTAAAGCGGAACAATTTGACCGGTTATTTAGTTCCGTTCGAGCCGCCATAGATAAGACGCATCCGGCCGATATTGGGAATAATACCGAATGGAAAATCTGCAAACGGCTTGAATCCGCTCGGCCAATAGACAAATAACGCTTTGCCCACCAGGTAATTGCGCGGAACCGTGCCCTCGCGGTAATCGGGCAATCCCTTATTCGCCACGCCGGCTCTGTTCCACCACCTGCCATCTTCGCTGTTGGGACTATTGTCACCCAGGACAAAGAACTCGTCCTGACCAAGAACGAAGGGCTCCTCCTTTGTGGCTCTGCCATGTTCGTAACTGTTGGCAACTGTAACTTTAGTATAGTGGATGTCCCTGAGAATGGCTACGTGCGAGAGTGTTAGTTTACCGGAGCCGAAGATTTCCACACGCGGCTCGATATCTTCGGTGATCTTCCCGGCGCCTTCCTCGTCGCGTCCCAGGTCATAGGTCAACTTCTCGCCGCCATATTCAAAAATCAATCGATGATCGAGATTGGCGAATTTAACCGGGGCGGTTTTGCCGGCGGCCGGCGGGTCGATAGATTTCCGTATCAATTCTATGCTCTGGCCGCCATTCTCATTTTTGGTGATAACCATTTCACCGGACGCCTCGACCCATGCTTTGTAGTTTGTCTCGTACTTGCTCAAAGCGATGCCGACGCGTCCCTGCGAGTCGGCCGACCGGCTGTCGAAACGTACCATCAGGTCGCTGCAGAACGGCATATAGCTGTATGTGTCAACATCGTCGTAAGCATAAGTCGCTTTGAAATCGTTACCGATTGAAGTGTCGTAAACCAGCGAATCGATTTGATCGGCGGGGCTGTCCAAACGGAATATGGTCGGGCTTTTGCTATCGGCAGTGACCCATTTCGAATCCCGGACATTCCTGAACGGCTGCTGCCAGAGATGACCGTTAAACGAACCATCGCCGGGCCGAACAGGCTGATAGTCGTTATCGTAGACCGGCATCAACAGCTCGTTCTGGATCTTGGCGGGTTTTCGGCGGATTTGACCGTCAATATAGATATCGCCGTCGATTATCTGGATGCTCTCACCCGGAAGACCGATTAATCGCTTGATGTAATTGATTGTCGGTTCGGGTGGATTCTTGAAAACTATTACATCCCATCTTTTGGGCTCAATAAACTGGTAAATACACTTTAAGACGAGGATTCGGTCGCCGTTCGCCACCGGCATTTCCTCGCTGGTCATCATGGGACGGCTGCATCTCGGGCAGCGCGAGGGCAGCACTGCGGTATGGCTGTCCTGACCGGTGTCATTACGCAATCCGTTTCTTTTCGCTGAAACGCGGGAATCGTATTGATTCCCGCATGCGCGACACAGCAGTTGAGACGGGTAACAGCCGCAGTTCGGGCAGCGCGTAATCGGCAGCGGGGCGTTCCCGGAAGGAACAGTATCCTCGGGCAGGCGGTATTCGCGCGGCACAAAGCCGTGCTCGTACTTATATCCGCATTGCGTGCATCCAACTCGAAAATGTGCACCCATCAGGGTATCTGCCATACTGCCGGTCGGAATGCGAAACGCCTCCATGACGAACGCCCTGAAAACAAAGGCCAATATGAATGCGGTAATCAGCCATTCAAATGTGTTAGCAATTTCAGCCGCCCTGTCTTTACTTTTCCGATTCTGCTTGTTGAAACTGCTTTTATCGATCTTATCCGGAGACATTAGCCCCAATCCTGCTCTAAGGTAAACTCTGTATCCTTAATTTCAGAGTAAATATTTAAAAACTAAAGATACCGATTATGCCGACTAATCTTCCGCCGGTCAATAAACTATTTCGATTTGAGGCCATTTTACATAAGATTTTGTTAATCATAGGCTTATATCCGAACGTCTCAAAGAGGGGTTTTCCCGCCTGAATCCATACCTTTTTCAGAGTTGCTGCCGAATATTTCTTTACTCGAATCCGTCTAATATTTGAAGCGGTGTAACAACGCTCGATTCAATTTTTTCGTCTGCGATATGGTGTCGGGGAAATTTTTGGAGATTCTTAAGAATTTTATATGAAATTTGCTTGCTGTATAGAAGTCTTTGTCGTATAGTAAGTTGCGAAGTTTAGAAATTGGCACTTTGTCGGTTAGTCTTGCGGTCGACAAAAGGGATTCTTACTCTGAAAAGCACAGTCAAGCCGGCCGCGTATAAATTGTAAAGTGCGTAGAGGTGTGTGATGAGTTGTTGGATGATTAAACGGGGCCGATTCATTATGCAGCAGCTTTTTAATGTAAATATAATCCAGTTTCCTAATTGCTCTTTCCTGAAATGAGGTAGTCTATGGCGACAATAACAAAGAAGGAACTTATCGACCGAATTGCAGAGCGTACACAGGCAAAAAGGGTAACAGTTAAGTGTATAATCCAGGCATTCCTTGATGAGGTAACAAGGGAACTGTGTGAGAATAACCGTTTGGAATTCCGCGATTTTGGTGTTTTTGAAACCAGGACCAGGGCAGCAAGAGTTGCGCAAAATCCGAAAACTCTTGAGCGAGTCGAGGTTCCTAAGAAACGAACGGTTAAGTTTAAGATGGGCCGACTGATGAAGGAAAACCTTTGCGCTCCTGTCGTTGAATCAGCCGAGGCGAAATAAGTATACTTATTGAACAGCCATCGCCCACAACAAAACGCATCCGGTTCCAAAACAATGAACCGCGTGCTATGAATTGTGTGGCGAGCAGCGAATAGCCGGTTTTAGTTAGCAAAAGGAGCGTTATATGTTAGAGGGAAAAGTTAAGTGGTTTAACCCAAGGAAGGGTTTTGGATTTATCGCTACCAATGACGGCCGTGATATTTTCGTCCACTACTCAAGTATTTCAGGTGATGGATATAAAACTCTTGTTGAAGGCGATCCTGTCACTTTCGAAATTGTCGAGGGTGACAAGGGACTGAGAGCTGAGAATGTAGTTGCCCAATCAGCCTCGGAAAACGAAGGAAAGTCGGATAGTCAAGAAAAGTCGTAAGGCTGTTTTTAATCTCGGGCCCGAAGGGAGGTTACATAACTAACCTTTTTTTTCATTCCCTTAACCGCCTGATTTGGAACCAAACGACAATAGAGGTCTTCATTCGTTTTACGTTGCCCGAAGCATGGGTGCAAAGATTAGAGTTCTCCATTCCACCATCGAGATAGACAAAGATTTACAAGACGTACGATATATGAGCTATGCTTGCTGGAGAATATCAATCGGGTCTGGACTGTAATGTCCTTGTGCTTAATAAGCATTATATGGCGATCCGCATAGTCGGCGCCAGGCGGGCATTTTCCCTGCTGTTCCGCGACCTTGCCGAGGTCGTCTCACTCGAAGAGGGCCGATATTCCAACTACGATTTCGAGAGCTGGTGCGAGGTAAGCCAACTCAGGCGTGATTTCGAGCCGGATGGGAACGATTGGGTTTCGACTGTGAATTTCCATATCGCA
>Ga0210003_1000943_pt1 | contig 25932 bp, 42 predicted proteins | sample LantaG_FD_182804 | JGI IMG/M metagenome (GOLD analysis project Ga0210003, IMG submission 182804) | Deep subsurface microbial communities from Baltic Sea to uncover new lineages of life (NeLLi) - Landsort_02402 metaG (SPAdes) (version 2) | ecosystem: Environmental > Aquatic > Marine > Oceanic >... | reverse complement strand
TGAAACTGTTTCCAGGTGTTTGGAATATAGCATCTGTGATAACTATCCGTTCTTACCTTACTATGATGGGTATAGAGCAAATAGTTGGAGATGAAGACTGGGATGCTGATGGTACTGATGGGTATGTGGCTCTTATATACTGGTTTTGGTTAAATGCCGAAGTATACGGTCCTCTTCGAGTTGAGGTTTACAGCGACCAGCCTGCAGATGATGGAGTGGTAGCACCTTATGAGTATAGAGTTAAGAGCTGGTAAGGTGAAGGTGTGAAAGGGCTGTATGAAGAAAACTTGGAAAGCTAATCGCCCCAGTTGGGAACATGGGCACAAGACGGTTGCTATACCTGGCGACGCCTTGCAGCTCCCCGACCTGGTTGTCCCAGATGGGTTCGCGCTGGTAGTCAGAGCCCTTCCCGGTAATACCGGTAATATCTATCTGGGAAAATCGAAGGCAAAGGCCGAGAGCGCGACAGACCAGCTCACCTTCAGCAAAGGGAACGGCCCCACCCTGGAGGTCAGCAACGCCAACCTGGTGTGGGTTTATGCAGCGGTGGATGGCGAAGGCGTAGACTACTGGGTGGAGCAGTAGGGAGGATAAATGGCGGGAGTTATAAGTACAGTTGACCTCTCGGACATAGCAGCCGCTATTGCTTTTGTTGAGGCTAACGTAGGCTTAAATGCCGTTGAAATCGGCCATAATTCACATGACCTCTCCGCTATTGAGCATGGCTTTCATTCTCGTTGGCGGGTATATCCACAGAATGTTGGTCTCACGGCAACTCTTACGGCAGACGCGGTGGCTGATACCTTTGGTAACTGGACGGAAATAATACCATTGAACACTGTGCCCTTTTCCTATGATGTCATCGGTCTCATTTTGGAGGTGTTAAGTGCCTCCACTACTTATCATGTCCAGTTGGGTTATAGCGTGGATGCCGGTGACCCACCTGCTAACAATGAAGCGGGAGAACGGCGATTTAAGATTGCGGTCATTCCTGCTGTGAGAGCCACGGAACTGTTAGAAATTGCAAGCCAGAATATGCCTGCTAACGCGAAGTTGTGGGGCAGGGTAAAAACCGCTTCCATTAACGCTGACACCTGTCAGATCAGCGTGGTATTGGATAGGCATATTGAGATTACCAATCCCGAACCGCTATATGGGGCGTTCCCGTGGTAAGATACCAGGAGGTGTCCAGATAAAATGCCGGTTAGAGTGCTAGCCAAACCACCCGGGGAGTTCATGCGTGACCACCTGGTTGCTGCCGGGGGCATGGACTATCCCCAGTCCATGTTCAGAGCTTACAAGGAGCACCTGATGTCGGTTGGGATCAAGGGTGGCTGCTCTCGAGGGTCATGGTCCAAGTATGTCTGGCTGGCCAACAAGCTCGGCCTGATCGAGTTCGACCATGCGGGACCCCCCGCCTATTGGAACGCTGTCGTTAATGGAGTTGAGGTACAGGCAGATTACGTTCGAGAGTCCCGGCCCCAAGCCCCATCTCCCAGGCACTACTACCGGATACTGGACCCTACCGATGACCGATGGATAAGGCTGGAGGCAAGCTACAGGAAGTCCATCGGTATTGAGGTACCTCCACCAGCGCCCAGACCGATTCCCAAACCGAAGGTTGAGAAACCACCCCCGAAGCCGAAACCACCCCCGAAGCCAGCTCCTAAACCCAAGCCGAAGCCTAGAAAGCCCCGGGTAAAGCCGCCGACCGCTGAGGAGAAGGTTCGTCCTTACGAAGAGAGAATAGGACTCATCCTGGCCACACTAGCAGAGCTGGAGATGGATCCAACCTTTGAGACCGTCGCTAAAATAGAGGACATGGCTCTTGAGCTGTCCGAGGACGTAATAGAGGCTGCCGAGAAAGCCAGAGGTCCGGAGAGGACTATGCTCGGTACCATCAATTCCAGGATGATGGCGACTCTTGAGGAAATGCCACTGCTCCGGAATTCTGTAGGGAGGTACTTGGTATCTAAGACGCCCACCGAGCGAGAGAGAAACCTGGCCGCGCTACGAGCGGCTATCCGTGTAGCCAATGAGAATCTAACACCCCTTCCAACCACACCCCCAACCGAGGTAGAAGAAACCAAGGAAGAAATGTCGCTGCAGGCGCTGATTGATAAGTGGGAGGGACGAGAGAAAAACGTCCTACATCTCGAAAAGGACCTGCAGAGCTTAGATCCAGACGTTTACGAACTGAACTATGTGGAGGATGCCATCAGCGACTACCGGGGTTTAGAGCAGAGCGACTTCGAATCGGGGGGAGAGTACCGAGAGGGACGTCAGGAGGCCTGGGATACCATACTCGAAGAAATCAAGAACCTGGCACCCGAGGAGGATTAAAGCCATGCAACATGAGAGAACCCTTGTTCTAGTTGAGGATATCGCCTTCACGGACCGCCTGGAGACAGAGGCTAAGAAGCTGGGTGGCGGACTGACCGGTACGATGACCGAGGAGCGGGCTGCCATGTTCGTCCTACCCACCAAGAGTGCAGCTCACGACTTCATCTTCGTTGCCCGGCAGCAGGGTTACCAGGCTACCATCCAGAAAGCTCTTTTACCCGGGGTGTTCAGTCCTCTGGTGTTCAGTCCTCTGGATGCTCTTCGTGAGGACGCCGACAGAATACGTCGGATGCTCAAGAAGCCCCCACTGAGACCACCTTGGGCATGACCTGCCGGGGAGGTGATACTGCCTATTGGGAACGGAACCTGGCCGGTGTATCTTCTCCCTCAAGGGATTGGAGATTAGCTGAATGGCTAAAGGATACCGGATAGGTTACTCCGAGGAGACGACAGCCTGGAAGGTGCTGGAGTTCGAGTATATTGACCTAGACAACCGACACACCCTTCAGGACCTGTCTAACTTTCTCGGCATGGGAAAAGCATACCTCAGCATGTGGTCTACCCTCCAAGAATTCCGCCGGCGCTATGGTGACGTGCGAGGTATCTGGCTTTGTACCGGGATAATTGATGCCCTGACCTACTACGGTGCTTACTATGGCGAGGGAAACCTCATCCTTGAATACAATTATGACCCCCGGAAGGTTGTCGTCGACTTGGGAGAAGACGGGTTCTTTGTCCTGGAGCCGACCTTCATCCGGGAAAGAGGGCCCGACCCGCTGGCGCCACTGAAAAGGGATCTGGCCAGAGTTCTCCGGTGGCCCCGCCGCCGGTAAGACCTAACACTTTCCTGCCAATTACTTAACGATAACCCGCTGTCTCACCCGAAACCCCGCTTTTTTACTGAACACCTGGTTAAGGGTAACTTTACGGGCTGCTTTACAATAAGTGACGCTCTGAGAGCCAAATCCTGCCCCCTTAAACCTTTTACCCGACAGATTATACCAGTACCGCCGTCAGATAAGGCTCTCAGTGATTCGCCCCTCGTGGCCGATACCGCTTAAACTGATACCCTCGTTGCCGATACCGCTTACCAACCGCCCGGGCGCACCGGTGCCGGCAAGTAGGTCTCGATGGTAGTCTCGCTTTTTACAAAATCAAGCTTCATTTAACACATCGTATAATGTGCATTATACGCATTGACAACTACACGTATATAATGGTAATATTACTTTGCTGGCGCAAGCTGGCAAAAAAAAACGCAAAGGGGGAATTTTACAATGGTAGAAAAATCAAGATTAGTCCAACTACTCGAAAAACAAGCGGCACTAACAGCGGCAATTGAAGCGGAAAAAAGCAATGAGGAAGCCGGGAAAGTCCTATCCGGGATTGGTGCTAGTGTAGCAACTACAGTGGCACAAGCTGCCGTAAAAGCAAAGGTTGATATCCAAGTGTTACACGGCAAGTTTTTTGCCCTGACCGTAGCTGATGGCAAGCTATCTATTGAAGTTGTTTCAAAGGCTAGCAAGTCCAGCAATGGCAATGGCAATGGCAATGGCAATGGCAATGGCAATGATTATGAGTATAAGCTGGCTGATGGCAGAACTTTTTCCCGGATATGTGATGCCATAGAAAAAATCACTGGCAAGCCTTGTGAGCTTACTCATGATGGTAAAACATACGATGATGGCAAGCCAAAATTGAGATATGATAGGCTCACAAAGGATATGAAAGCGGCAATCACGCAAGTAGCAAAGGCAAAAGCGCCAGAAGCGCCAGCGCCAGCGCCAGAAGTGCCAGAAGTGCCAGAAGTGCCAGCCAGCTAACAAGCTAGGCAATAATAGAATAGCCACAAGCTAGCAGGACAGGTGAAACACCCTGTCCTGCAAAGGCGTTTCTGAACCCTCCATCGTAGCGGGGCGGGATAATGGACAGCCACCCCGCTACGATGGGGGATTGAGAACCCCAGGGAAAAACTACGAAAGGGGGACATAAATTGCCTAAGACTCCAATCCAAAAACTTCCATGTCCCTACTGTAACTACGAAGGCTGGTCGGTGAAGGACTTGGATGACCACAAGAAATTCGCCCACGGGGACACCGGAGAGGACAAGGTGGAATTGCCACCCGAACCCCAAGAGTCCATCCCGGAGCCAGAGCCAGTAGTAGCAGTAGAGGAAACCATCCCACCCAGCTCACAGGTGGAGACGGTACAGCTAGAGAAGCCCGAAGCGGATGAAGAATTCCCTCCGGGCATTTTTGTGCCTTCTCCCCAGCCCGACTTTTGGGTGTCCGAGCGTGTGGCAAAGGAACTCTACATCATCGGGAAATTATCCGAGAAGGGGAAAGCCATCAACGTCAAAGTCCTCGGCCCCGCTGGTGTGGGAAAGACCTCGCTAGGGTGGGAATTTGCCGCATCCTTCAAACGGCCTTGCTTTGAGGTACATTGGGGGATGTATCAGGAGCCGTCCGAGGTCTGGGGGAAAGACAGGTTGTCCATGGAGACGGGCACTTACTATGAGCAGGCTCGGTATGTGGACGCCCTGGGGACACCGAACTGCGTCATCATTCTGGATGAGCCTAACCGCTGTCATCCAGAAGTCCTGAACACGAACTTTGCCCTGTGGGACTGGCGGAGAGCGGCGTGGGTTCCCGACCTCAAGCGGATGGTCAGAGTGGCTCCCGGAGTTGTCTTTTTCGCCTGTATGAATGAAGGGGCGGAATACATCGGGACAAACCCGATGGACAGAGCAATCCGTGAGCGGTTCGGGCGGACAATCAGGCTGTCCTGGCCGCCGATGAAGGTAGAGGCCAAAATCCTGCAGAAGCGGACAGGCTGTGAGCAGGAAGTCGCCACCAAGCTGGCCAAGTTTGCCCGGGACGTGAGGCGTAACCCGAAAGTGGGATGCACGCCATCCACCAGACAATTACTGGTGGCCTGTGAGGACGTGGTAGAAGGGCTTCCCATTCAGGAAGCGGTGATGTACGCCATCATCAATGACCTGGATGAGAACACAGACCGCCAAGCCCTTCTCCAACATCTCCAGATAATAGGTTCCATAGATGAAGCCTTCGTAGAAGGCAAAGAGGAGGAAACAGATGACGATGATTAGTCGTGCCGTAGTGGACAGGGCGCTCAAAGAGGGACAAGGCGTTGACCGTCAGCCCCGGATAGAAGCCCTCCAGAAGCAATTGGCTAAGGTTCGCAAGGATATCGCCGAGCAAGAGAGGCTGGAAAAGAAGTGGGCTACTGTCCAGAACGCCTTTACCAAGCTGAAGCGGGAGCTGGGAAAGACGCTCACCAGGGAGGAATACGACGCCATTGACGGGGCGTATATCTTCCTGCACAGCGGATTTGTGGACTTGGTTCGCCAGCTTCCCTCTGCTACCAGCAGGGGTGAGGACAGGGCGTTACTGAATGACCTGGACACAGCAGAGTCACTCAAGGAACTATCCAACCTGACGTAAGCGAAATACTGGGATGCGTCAGCTGGGCATCCCAGTATCGTGGGGAAATGGCCTACCCCACTTGATAATGCTAGGCCGGAAAGGAGGGATACAGATGGCTCGTAATGGAAGTTACAGCGACTTCTGGCGACAGGACGCATCGGATGACCGAGTGAGGGAACTCACCTCCGTTCTGCGTGGCTCGGACAGTCTCATCGGCGTGATGGGAAGCGGTGTCCGTGCTGTGTGGTCCACCAATGGTGAGTCCCAAACTTGGTGGGTTCGCACCAAGTTTGGGAAGTCGGCGGAAATGCGTGTCTTCCTCGACTACTCGCCTCTCCGGGAGTTAAAAGCTCCCTTCGATGGCAAGTCCGTAGACGAGGTTATCGGATACGCTGCTCATGAGGGTGGACACTGTCTGTGGTCGTCAGCCGATAGCAAGACCGAGGTGGAAAACCAGCTTACTCCAAAGCTGGCCGGGAAACGTAGTGTCAACAAAGTGCAAGCGGTGGAAGAAGTCCTGCGAGTGGCCAATATTCTGGAAGACGCCTTCATCGACTATCATGTGGGCGACCAGTGGCCAGTGCTGGGAGAGTATATTCGCATCTCCAGACACAGCATAGCTTCAAGGCGTCCCATAGACCTTGATTTAATCGCCACGGACAGCAAGCCGACTTACAACCAGATGTGCAATCTCTGGATAGCCTGCTCACTTTACGACTATCCACTTCCCAAGAAGATGAGTGCCAGAGTCCACAGGGGCATGACCTTCCTGATGGGTAAATCCATTGAGGCGGTTCAGACGTCCAACGCTAGTATCCGCCTGAAACTGGCAGTTGATTGCTGGGAATACCTGACGGCTAACTTCCCCAAGCGTGATGACCCACTCCCAAGACGGCAACCTCCTGCGCCACAACCTGAGCAGGAGAAGGGAGAGCAGAGCGAGCAACGGGATGCCGGCGGGGAATCATCCGACGAGGGACAGGGCGAAGCTGGGGAAGAAGGTGATGAAGGAGAGACCGAGGCTGGCGAGGCTGGCGGTACTGAGGAACAGGGCGAAGCCGGGGAAGAAGGTGATGAAGGAGAGACCGAGGCTGGCGAGGCTGGCGGTACAGAGCCAGGGCAGGAGTTTGGACACTTTAGCGGTGAAGCTGGAGAGGGCGAGCAGGAAGGACCGCCACAGGAAGGTGGCGAGCAGGGTGGTGATGAGCAGGGAGCTCCGGGAAATCTGGACGAGTTCGACATTCGAGACATTGAGGAAATACCCGAGGAGTTGCTCCAAGAAGTGCTGGACGCCATCATCCATGAACTGGAAGACTTATCGGCTTCGGTGGCGGAAGTCATCAACCAGCCGATTGGGAGAGTCGATGCTCAGACCAAGAAGGCCGACTATGACGCCCAAGCAGCGGACAGGGTTCGCCAGCAGGTAGAGAGCGAGATACAGGAAATGCGCAGAGTCTTTGACCGCCAAGCCCAAGTCAAGTCCAGATACCTTGGCGGACTGACCGTTGGGAGATTAGACCGCCGTAATCTGGCCAGAGTGGGAACTGGAAATCTCAGGGTGTTCAAACGGAGAGAGGTATTATCCACTCCCGACCTTGCCGTTGGCCTCCTGCTTGATGTGTCTGGTTCGATGAGTGGGGAGATGAAATGGGTGTGGGCTACGGCCTGCGTCTTTGCGGAGGGACTGGTGCAGAAAAAGGGCGTCAACTTCCTTGCCCTGACCTACACAGGCGGATACTTTGAAGTCCAGACCACAAGAATATGTGACCGGGATATGGGTAGGCTCTGCCTGGGAAACGTCGAGCAGGGCGGTGGCACTCCGTCAGGGGCGGCAATCGCCTCAATGAAGGTGCTAATGGACAGGATGCCGGAAAGACAGAAGGTGATTATCCACTTCACGGACGGCTATCCCGACGATAGAGCATCCGTAGTACAGGCTGTGGAAGCCGCTCGGAAAGCTGGCTATTGGGTTTGGGCTATCTCCCTCAACACCTACGCTCAAATGCTAGACCGACAATACGGCGAAGGAAACTGGGAGACCATCGGCTCAATCAGTGAGTTACCTGGGAAGGTGAGCCACCTAGTCCAGAAGTTGGTGGGGACGAGATGAGTCTTAGTGAACAGTTGGAAAGACTGGATCGGGCAGAAAGGCGGAGCCTTCTCCATCGGTTTCGTTGGTGTGATGGCTCGGACATCAAGGTCAGCCTGAATGTGATTAAACCAAGGAAATCATAGACAGGCTGGTCATTCGACCCTCATGGGATGAGGTTAGGCTTCGTCCCATGCAGCCGAGTGACGAGCTCGGGAAATAAAATCTAAAGGGGGACAACCATGGGTGCAGTAAAACGTGACCTGGAGGAGAGAACCATCAACAAGGCTGAGGAATTTGCCGAGAAACAATATGCCCGGGAGTTTAACGACCTGCCTCCAGATATTCAAATGACAGTCTGGATGGCTGCCGAGCATGAGGTCGAGCAGCAGCTTGTAATGGCTGCCGAAGCCCGCATGGACGCCGGAGATGAGAGACTAGAGCTTCGGAGTAGACGAAGACAATTGCAGGCACTAGCTCGGATACTTCGCTGACCTGTCATCCATCCGCCTCGGGGTCTCAGGCACACCTCCTGAGACCTCGCAGCGGGGTGATGAACTCCGAAATTATACGAAAGGGGGACAAGCCTATGCGTAACAAAAAGGGGTGGCGGTGGAGGCTCAGACACGCTTGGTGGCGGTTCGCTGGTGGGATGAGCTATGCCTTCGGTATCGGGGCTTCTGGCACAATACCACCTGCCCTGCCTGTGAGCGGGAAATCGAAATCGAAATAGAATGAAAGGAGAAAGGTCGAAAGTGGCACAGATATGTCCCTACTGCGGTGGGCCGAAGGTGGAGAGGGCAGAGAGATGTAGGAAATGCTACCGTCTGTGGGCTATGACTCCCGCTAACCCTAAGTGGAGAGGTGGGATGCTCAGAGACCAAGGCTACATCTACATCTTGGCTCCCGACCATCCTCGGGCTAATCGCAAGGGATATGTCAAACGTGCCGACCTAGTCCTTGAACAGAAGCTAGGCAGGCAACTCCAACCCTGGGAAATAGCGCACCACAAAGATGGAGTTAGGGATAATGACCAGCCTGACAATCTTGAGCCTGTTACTAATCCGAGACATGGAAGGATGGCCAAGACCCTTTTCCAACCAGAGGCGAAACACCCTCGATGGAGAGGAGCGCGGATATGTCCCAGGTGCGGTGGGAGAAAGAAAGGTCGTGCCTCTCTATGTCGCTGTTGTCATGTAGAGACTGGAGGTGCGAGCCGAGCTACCAAGAAGGGCTGGGGGAAACGAAAGAAGAAAGGAGATAATCAAAATGGCACCTAGAAGTATGTGGAAAGGAGCCCTAGGATTTGGTATGGTGGCGATTCCAGTCAAGCTCTACTCGGCCACCGAGGAAAAGACAGTCCACTTCAACCAGCTTCACAAGGACTGCAATACAAGAATACAGGTACCAAAGTGGTGTCCGACCTGCGACCGCAAGGTTGAGCAGGCGGAAATCGTGAAGGGCTATAACATCGGGGATGACAAGTATCTGGTCATGGATGACGCTGACTTTACCTCTCTGCCTGTTGAGTCCCTAAAGAATATTGATGTTGTGGCGTTTGTGGAAGCTGGACAGCTAGACCCACGGCACTATAACAAGCCCTACTTCTTGGCTCCCGAGGCGGCGGGAGTAAAGGCGTTCAGCCTATTCCTGCAGGCGATGACAAAGGTCAACATGGTCGGGATATGCAAGCTCGGCTACCGGGAAAGAGAACACCTGGCCACGATACGAGCCTTCGGCGGAGTAATCCTGTTGCAGACCCTCTACTATGCCGATGAGCTACGCAATCCCGATGAGGTCAAGCCCAAGATGGTAGATGTATCGGAGAAAGAGATGGAGATGGCGATAACGCTTCTCCAGACCCTCCGGACACCTACTCCTAATCTTGACCAGTATGAGGATGAGTACCGCAACGCCTTACTGGAACGCATCCAGGCCAAGGTCGCTGGCGAGTCTTTCGCCATCTCAGAGACACCGACGGAAGAGCCGAAGATGGACTTGGTCGATGCGCTCATGGCCTCCATCAATGCCGAGAAACAGAAGGCGGAGAAACCGCCTGCGGAGGCCGAGGCCACTGGTTCGCTGGCTTCCCGGATAGCCGACATAAAGACAGCGGAGGTGGCCTAATGGAAAAACTTAACCCTATGCTGGCACAGACGGGTCAGGAGGTTGATGAACTAGATTGGTCGAACTATATAGCGGACTTAAAATACAATGGTATGCGGATTGTTGGTCATAAGGACGGTGGTTCAGCCCATCTTCAGGGACGGAGCGGGCTGGACTATACCGCCCAGTTCCCAGAGTTGTTTGGGCTGACCAAGAACCTAAAACCCCAGATAGCCAGCATTGATGGGGAGGTGGTTTGTATGGGAGCCGATGGGCTTCCCGACTTTAACGCTCTCCAGCAGCGCATTGGACAGACCAATCCCATAACCGTCAAGTCTCTGATGGAACGATATCCTGCCGTCTATCAGGTCTTTGAAGTTGCCCGAGTGGATGACTATGACCTGACGGCCGGTGGGAAAGCTAAGGCCACACAAATGCAACGGAGGGAGATCCTTGAGAAGATACTTATTCCCGATGACAAGGTAAGGCTCTCTCCCTACGTTGACGGAAGCGGTATCGCCCTGATGGAGCAGGTGAAAGCAATCAACGATAAGGCAGGACGCCAGGTCTTTGACGGAGTCATGGCCAAGACCAAGAGTGGCCTCTATTCTCCGGGAGGACGCGGCTCAGCCTGGACAAAGTTCAAGATTCCTCACTGGGCCAACTACGTCATCTGCGGATTTACCAAGGGGACCGGCTGGCGTGAGGACACGATGGGTGGTGTAGTTCTCGGACAGCCTGAAAATGGCGGGCTGCGCTGGGTCGGGGTTGCTGGGTCGGGTTTCAAGGCGAAGCAACTCCAAGACGTCTTCGATACCCTTCTCCCACTGAGAACGGATGTAAACCCCTTCGGCAACGGGACTAAAGTCCCCAAGCTGGAGTCGTGGGTGAAGCCTGTCCTGGTGGCTCAGATTAAGTATTACGACATCACCAAGACAGGGCATCTCATCTGGCCTATCTTCCAATACCTACAGCCATAGCATGAATAAGGAGGAGTAATATGTCAAACAGTAGAATAGGCGGGACACTCATTCCACCTGGCAGCCACCCGAGCAACCAGGTGGGAGGCAAGGTCTATATCCCGGCAGCCAGCTATCCGAGCAAGTCGAACCCGACCAAGGGATATACCGTCTGTGAGGTAAACGATGGAAATACAGGATGCGATTGCATGGGGTGGACTCGTCGAAACCCACCAGGCGGACGAACCTGCCGACACACCCAGGATTATGAACTGACACTCCGGGATGACTGGAACGCCCTGAATAATGGCCTTCCTATCCCTCATCGGTTACCTCGCCAGAGAGCCAGCATTGTGGGTGCGACATTGACACCTGAGCCTGTGGTTCAGGTGTCAAGAGAGAAGGGAGGTGCGCTATCCGACCTTTTCGCCAAGCTAGACAAGGAGAACTCGTGATGAGACGGAAAGAGGTTCTGGTTGACAGGAATGTCTTTGGCCTCGGGCTGGATGATATTTTCACAGCGGCACAGAAGGGAAAGACATTAACTCTGGATGTTGGGCCGACTATATTCTCGATGGGAGTGAGTCAAGAAAGGTCGGTTATCCTTCATTGGACTGGACTGACCAATATCAAGAATATCATCTGGCTGCGGTTCGTCGTGATGAGGTTTCACAGGCCGCCAATCCAGAGTATATCTTGCTATACCACCAAGTAATTTATAGGAGGGCTGAATGTTTCAAATTAGTGCGACTAAAGACGGGCGGCTTGTCTTCCCCAGGCTCTACTGGTTCGTTGAAAGGCTCAAGGCTTCGTGGGCTAACAAGCATTGGGTCACCGGGGATGAATTTGACGAGATAAGGAGGGGTAATTGATGACAGGTTTTGAATTAGGGAAAGGCCCCTTGGAAGGGGAGACTGACGAAGAGTTTGCTAGACGCCTGAAGAGTGACTTCGTGGCGCAAATTAACGAGGTGAGAGCGAGAAAGAAGGAGAATGGTGAGGTGGCTGACAAGGTATTCTACTCGCTTTGCGAGGATGACATTCTGGAGGTGGCCACTGCGCTGGATGAGGAGCTGACCGAAGAAGAGATGACCCGGGCGAAAGAGATGGTCGCCGATGGTATGGGTGACCACTGGTGGGGCGTTACTGAGGACGTCATAGCAGAAATAATAGGAGAAAGGAGGGAATCCGATGTCAGTAGTGAAAGTAGTGATTGACGGTGAGGAAATCGAGCTGGAGCAGAATGGTAAATCGAGGAACGGGACATACGAGAAATACAAGGAGCCGGAGCCATACGCCAGCGCTGGCCCTGGGCAGTCTCCCCTGATTGTTACCGTCTACCGCAGACCAGGGTGGAAGCCTTCGGACGACCAGTAAGATTCCGATGCCGGACTCACGAATTAGCGTTGGTATTCAACGGGCAAACCGTTGGGAAACAATGGTTCGTGAGTCCGGCAGGATGGAGTAGATAAATGGGAACAAGATTAAGAGGAACTCCTCTTGAGAGAATTTTGCCAAGAGTCTGTGTCAAACCTAGTGGCTGTTGGGAATGGACTGGTGGCGTAAATCACCGGGGCTACGGGATAGTTAAAATTGGCGGGAAATCTTACCGTGTACACCGGCTCTTCTACGAGCTAACTGTCGGCCCCATTGGGGAAGGTTATGAGCTAGACCATACCTGCCGTAACCATCGGTGCATAAATCCTGACCATCTGGAGCAGGTAACTCACACAGAGAATATGCGTAGGGGATATTATGCGCTCAAAGAGTGCTGCCCTAAGGGGCATCCCTATAATGAGGAGAATACTTACGTCCGTCCGGATGGGAGGCGGAAGTGTCGTCTCTGTGCCCGTGATGCATCGAGTAAATGGCGGGCTAGTAAGAGGGAAATTTAGTGTCCCACGTCGGTTCTGTGAGTATGTTGCTCTCGGAACTAGGTGGGCAACTAAGTTGTCCAAATATATATTAGGAGGTGCTGTCATGGAAAACCAGACAGCTCAGACCAGCGTCATGGTCGATGGCGACAAACTGGCAGAGGCTATCAGGAGGGTAACTCCCTTCCTAGCCGAGGCGACAAGGCCCAACTTGGCGTGCGTGTACGCCGAATCCAAGGGTGGCGTTCTCCAACTCACGGCCACGGACGGGTACCGGATGGCGCATAGTACCATGGCTCTGCCCTTTCCAGAGGGGGACTGGCTATTGAAGGGTGCCGGATGCAAGGACTTCTCCACACGACACTATAACGGTGCCGAGGTGGAGGTCAAGGTAAACGATGCCCTTCCAGATGGGTCGCTCCAGATGGGCGATGTCACCGTAGAACTCGAGACCCCCCCGTATGTCAACTATCCTGACCTCATACCGGAGGACTTGGACACGGAGGCCATTATCGACACGAAGGCTTGGATAAAGGTCATCAGAACGAACAAGCCTGAAATCATCGGGGTGGCCTTCAGCCAGGCGGGCTGCAGAATGTATCTCCAGGGTAAAGGCGGGGAAACAACAGCCTGTGAGTCCTTACCGGTGCAGATGTTCTCTGGCCCGGACAAGAAGGTGGCCTACAATGCCGAGTATTTCAGGAGAGCCCTGACCAGCTGCGGTCCAACCGCCACTATCCTGGTGGCAGACCCAGATAAGGCTACTCTCTTCGAGACGGACGACTACTGGCACCTGCTCATACCCTCTCAGGTATTCCCGCGAGAGGTCGGCATGACCAATACCGAGCGTGAGGCTATCAAATGGGCTGAGGAAGCCTTAGACGCCATACGCAAAGGTGAAGTCCCGGGTATCGTCCTCATCGGGGGCGGGAAATTCTACCTTGAGCTGCGGCCTGGGTTGGTCACCACTCAGGTTGAGGTTCGAGAGCCGAAGCTAGCCGAGGAAGTGGCTGAACCCGAATCAGGCACAATTAGCCATAATTCACAATAGGGGCTTGACAGTTGCCTAGAGGCATATAGTATAATGGTAAAACCGATGGCGAGGGGCTGGTGGCGAATCGTTGTAGCTAAACAGGGCTGGACACCCCCGCTGTAAAACCAGCCCCGCCATCGGGAAAGGAAAATGATGACAGAAGAAAATCAAGCACCGGATGTGGTCATGTGGGTGGGAAGCAAATTCTATCCCACGGCTGACTCATTCATCAAGGAGGCGCTCACGCTGGGATGCTCAAAGAGAGTCCCGATGCTGCCCGAACAAATAGTGCCCGGAAAGTCCCGATGCTTTCTCGCTCATGATGAAGGGAAGAAGGGCCAGGGCAGGATATTTGGGTTCTTTGTTATCTCCGGCGTCGAGGTTATACTTGACGATGAGGAAAAGATTGCCAAGTACCAGGAGGATTACGAGGGACTGAATGTTCAGGTCGTTTCATCGGGGACTGCTGCAGCGGAGCCACTACGACTCTGCGGCATGCGTCCTGTCGGGGCTAATTATCTGGTCTCGGAGAATGACATTACCAAGGTGTTCGAGGCAGCTCTACCGCTAGCTGAGAAGGCCGATATCCAGGGCGGCATGGTGATTCTCCTACAATCTATACCATACCCGCGGATTCGCTTCCGTGGCTGGCGCTACATGGAGCCAGAATTTCTTGCAAAGTACGACTGGCCACAGAGGTCGCTTCCAGTCATACGAAAGGTCAAAATCGAGCACAAGGAAAGCAAGCAGGTCGCTCTTAAAGACCTGCCTCTGTTTTCCAGTGGGAAGCTATGAACAAGAAGGAGAAAGAGTGCCCCTTCCGAACCCGGCCCGTAATCAAGTACCTTGGGGCGCACATCACGCCAGAACTGATTTCCTGCCCTACCTGTGGTCGGACACACCTAAGAGACCCCATCACCGGCGACACCGCGCCGTTTATGGAGTGGTGCCAGCAAGTAGACGATGCTATCAGGAAGATACATCGGCCACTCCTGGTAGCGGTCATGGGATGCGAGGTCAACGGCCCCGGAGAAGCCAAGCACGCTGATGTGGGCATAGCTCTGGGACAGAAGAAGGCTGCGCTCTTCAAGCACGGGCAGATTGTCAGGTCCGTGCCCTTAAATGACGCTATCCAAGCATTGCTAGAGGAGGTCAACAGGACATGGTAGAACTAGGGGAAAAGATAACATTCGAGGTGGAGAACTTCACCTACAACGGGTTTGGTGGGCAGCACCTGCCAGGTAAAGCCCCGTACACGGCTACGTTTGTAGAGTGGACAAATGACCCGGGAGTGGCAACCTTCCTATGCTCCGATGGTAAGGAGAGATTGATTCCCACCTTCGCTCTCATAGGCGACCAGAGCGGGCTACCCAAGCAGGACTATACCAACAAAGTCTACTTTGGCTCGGAGAGCCATTCGTAAAGGAGGTAGCAAATGGTAGAAGACGATGTAATTCAACTGAAGCGAGTACCAGGGACGTGCTGCCCTGAGCCAAGCTGTGACAAATGGAGCTGCCACGGGTGCGAATACCGGGGAGTATGCCGGGACGACCCGCAGAAGTTTGACTATTGCCCGCTTCCCAGAACCTGCCAGAGCTGCGGTGCTGATTGTACCAAGTGCCCTTCTTTCTTTTATTTCTGGGATTGGTGGTTATCACCTCCTATCTCAAGAGTGGATTTCAGTAAGATGACGGAGGGCCAGGCTCTCTACTCCCTAGGCGTAAGGGCAACTGAGCAGGATGGGAAGAAGGGCTTACTATTACCGAGTCCCGATAAACCGCTCTTCATCCAAGCTTCAGATGAGAAACCCGAGGTCATCGTGGCCAGCGAGCACAAAGAGAGCAGGGTTAAGGGCGCCAAGAAGACCAGATGCCATGATTGCAGATGCAAGGTATGGACATCGCCCTCCACCCAGCAGATGCTCAAGCGGTATCCCGAAACACCCGTGATATGTATAGCCTGCTTCGTAAAGCGGGCTGAGGAAGAATCTAAAAATAAGAAGGAGGTTCAAAATGTCTAGGGAATTTGTGTACGATGGTAGGTCTTTCCCCGATCCGGACCCAAACCTAAAGGTCGATGAGGTGCGCCAGCACATGGCCAACTACTTCCCGGAGCTTTCTAATGCTGAGACGAAGGAAAGTAAGCGACCGAGTGCAGCAGACCCGACGGTGATGGATGAGGTCTACGAGTTCAAGAGGAGGGTAGGCACGAAGGGTGTCCTTTCAAACAAGGAAACCTGCCCGAAATGCGGAGCGAGACTCAGTAGAGGTTCAGAGCCAGTTACTACCAGTGGTGTTTATGGAGACTTCAGGGTCACTTGGGGCAGATATGCGGGAGTCCACACTATCCGTGACACAGCTATCGTTTGCCACAGTTGCGGACAGGAAACTCCGCTAGACCCTAATTGGGACAAGTAGGGAAAGGAGGCTAAATGTATAGGACAGATTTGGAAAAGATATGTGACCCGATGAAACCCGAGGAGGTCCTCCAGCACCTATTGGAGCTTCAAGAGGCTATTGGGAATTCAGCCTGGGGGACACCAGAAGACCTGCAGGCGGTCACCGCCGGCGCAAAGGTTATGACGGCCGTCCTACAGGGAGACCAGGACTTGGAAGCTGAGAGGCGGTAACATTGAAAAGATGCCCGAAATGTGGAACTTGGATGACGCAGGGTAGCCCCCATGCTGATGGCGATGCCTTTCAATGGGAGTGCCACCGTTGCGAGTATATAGAGAGGGTAGGACGAGAGACTGACCACGATGGCTCTCCTACAGCTTAACGGTGAGCTTATTAGGGCCAAAAGGAGGACTAACAGATGGATAAAGAGCAATTTGATTTGGTCGATGGGGTACTGGGCGATGGTAGGGAAATTGCCAAGACTATCCTTAAGGCGCAGGGCGACAATATGCAGATGGGAGCCGAGGTTATCGGACGCAGATTTGGCCTTCGCCCTGAGGCCGTGCTCGGGTGGTTTGCTGAGAAGTCTAGAGGTATGAACCATGAGTGAGCAGGAAGACATCAGTAAAATAGTCGCTATTCTCCGGAAGGTGCCTGAAAAGAGGCTGCTCATCATCGAGCTGGCCAATACCATCCCGATTAAGAACGGCATGCTGGACTTACAAGTGCTCTCAGCGAAACAACGGGAAATTAACCTTGCGATAGCTGAGGCAAAAGCCTATGGAAGCCGTACCATCATGGCGGTGGATGCGCTCGTCAGGTTGAGGGCTAGGAGGGAGGTTTAGTGAACAATAAGTTGTTGGAGAAGTATCTTGCCTCAGGCGAGTTGCCCCCAGCGTGTCCTTATCTTAGGGGTTACTACTGCCTAGGCAGAATTTGCCCAAAGGAGGTCTCTGGGGAGATTTATGCCTGCGAGGATTCAGTGTACCGATACCGGAGGCTGCTGAAAGCGAGGGCTAGGAGGGAGAGGGGCTTAGCGGGCTACGGGGTATGCGAAGACTGTAGTATAAGAAACAAAAGGGCTTGCAGAGCCAAACATGGAGGTGCACCATCTGGGATTTAGATACTATAATCAGGCAAAACAATCAGGCTGCCATTGATTACATGATGAGAGGACGAGCAGTTGACGTAGCTCAGTCTCCGCAGCCACAGGCTTGGTCGCTATCCTTGCTTGCTGAAAAGTTGAGGGTTGGCCCACCGATGCTGAGTGAACTCCTAAAGAGCTTCACGAATATTGATGTTCTGGAGAGTTTCCTGGGTTTAATCAGAGAATACCTTCCGGAACACGAAGAGGAGATACTGTCTGAACCAGGAGGAGGCCGGGTGTATAAGTTCTGTTATCTCTTTGGAAAGAGATATTTTCCGCTGCCCCCTTACGCTAGCGATGCTGACTACGGGCAAATCACGAGTGCCCTGCCAGTGGAGATTATGGCTATGTCCTACTCGGCGTACCATGACCTTGATATTAGGCGTGGGTATCTCTTGCTACTGTCACTTGTAGTATATCCGTACGAAGGTGATGAAAGAGACCTTGAAGATGATGACGTTCCCTTTAATCCCTTCGACCCCATGAAACGCTGGGAAATGGAGGTAAAACTACAAGAAATAGCGCGGGTCAAGGACAAGGAATCGGAGTGGCGTCCAACACGCTCTGACATCGCCTGGGTGAAGAACCTGGTTTCGGAGCTGGAAGATGGGGGTAAATGGATTGCCCCGATGGGATTTACCTTCATCAAGATTGACGGCCGGAATATCGAGCTGAGACAGGCCGAGAATACCCCTGAAGTCAGGGATACGGTACACCGAACTCTGCTCATCGCAGAGAAAGCCGGACTCAAAGTTAAAGTCCATGTCGGAGAAACGGCAGAAGAGAAACAGGGAAAGACCCTCATGGAAATCTTCTCTGGCGGGCGGGTACCGGTACTCGATGCGGTACGGCAGCTTGTCGGCGAAGATATGGTCAGGAGACTACCACAGGCAGGCTGGGAGCCGAAGGAGTTGCATCTGATGACCGATGGGACACCACACGAAGCAGTCGGCCTCTTCGCTGACTGGGCGTGTTCCGAAACAGGGTGCATCATTTTGGATTCGAGCTATGATGATATTGAATGGATGGAAGGTATGTCAGAGCCAGTATTCAAATGGACAAGGTTTAATGTCGAGACCCTGACCAAAGAATGGCCCAAGGTTCTGAAAATCCGGGAGTCAATCGACAGCATGGTTGACTGGCTGGAAGAAGACCCGATAAGAAACTTCGGGGAGCTCCTGGAGTTCCTGACGGCAAAGGCTGGACGGATAGAGAAGAAAGGCAAAGCGAAGCGCCAGAGCTACTACGACCCTACCGAGCATTGGTGCCCACTAGACCAACAAACTGAATGGGAGGACGAAGAAAATGATGACGAAGAGAGGGAAGCCAGGCTCGGCGACGACAACAGACTACGGGAACCAACCCGAGCCGACATCGCCGCCGCAACCCAGTTTTAGCTGGGCGGTTCCGGAAGAGCTGGGCATCCCACCTGACCCGCTGCGACTGAGGCTGGACTTTCACCATCAGTCGGTGGAGATGACCTTCTTTGAAGGAGAAACCGTAACCAGCAAAGTAGTCGATGCTATGGACGTGTCACATGCCCTGGCCAGCGAGCTGTCGTTTGGCTCCGGAATATTACCACCTGGGACAATCTGGTGGCGGAATACTAAAAGTGGTCCGGTGATTGCGCTCTATGTCGAGCCTCACATCCGGCAGGTGACGCTACAGACTGATATTAAGAAACAGCCCAAACGGTACAAGGTGCCGATGCCCGGACTCATCTTTCTCATACGGGCCGGGATACCGCCTTGGGTCTTTGCGGTGAAGAAAAAGCCGAAGAAAGAGACTGATACCGTCTATCGAGCTCCGCTGGCCAACATATTTGCCAACGGACGGACCTGCCCGGGTTCTCATAAATTCCCAGCCCGGCTCGAGGACATGGTGGAGTCCTTCTTCGTATCATTCTTCAGCGCCACAGCCGACCTGCACAATCGGTCAAAGCAATTCCCTGGTAATGTGATTCACCTGTGGGAGTTTCTTCACGGTAAGCGTAAGTTCCCACTGGATGATTTAGTAAAACATGGCACAATTAGCGACCTACTGAACATGGAGATGGACTAAAGATGGGACGATTAGAAGAATTATTAGACAAACAGCGGCATCTAGGAGCGCCGACTGATGGCGGCGAGGAACCTATCGCTGTCAGCGGGACAACACTGGTAGAGCAGGTGCAAGACCATCAAAATAAGGTGGATGTGCTGCAGGCCGAAATAGACCGGCGCCTGAAGAGCACCGAGAGAGAAAACGACCGGGTGAAGTATGACGTCTATCAACCAAAGATAAGGCAACTTGAGGATGCACGTGACCAGCTCATGCGGGCTAATGAGGCCGATTACGAGAAGGAGCGCGACCAGAAGAAACAGGAGATTGAGGGGCTGTATCTGGTAGTCAACCAGGTCAAGGAGATACTGATGTTCCTGAAACTGGAGACGGGAAAGAGCGTAGAGATTAACGATGACGACCTGCAAACCTACCGGGGAAAGTCGAAGGAGGGCCTGGGCTACATCTTTGAGGATGAATTCCTCAAGATTAAGCTCTTCATTATCGAGAATGACAAGCCGAAGAATAAGTATTCCCTCGTTGCCCTGGGACGAACCATATTCACGGAAGAGCAACTGAAACTACGCTTTCACTATGGCATCCAGGCCCACGCAGCTTACCACTTTCAACTGGAGGCCGTTCTCCGTGAAGGGGCATCAGTAAAGGAGCTGCGAGAGTGGTTACAGAAGCCATCCCAGAGCAAGCTACTCACTGACCTCAAGGGTGACTTTGATACGGTGAAGGCTGCATACCTGGATACCTTAGAGCGATATCAGGTCGAGGACTTCCGGGAACTGTTAACCGACCTTTGCACCTGCGGATATTTCTACAGCATCTTCGACAGCATGGCGTTCAAGAACGAAGTGCAAACCTGCGGCAGATGCAGCAATAAGATGGAAAAGCTAAAGGGATGAGCATGAATAGGCCGGTGGGTTACCTGGTCAATCACAGTGACGGTCTGCAGGGTGTCCGTGGGACATTCTATGACTATGTGGTTGCGGAAAACGGCGTGTTCATTGAGGCGGAAGGCCCGCTACTCGCAGCTCGGGTACCGGTGTCACCTGGCCAGATCCGTGGCCTGGCGCCAGTAAAGCCTGCGGTTGTCCTCCGTAATGGTAAGGTTCCCAAGCACTTCTTTGAGCTGGCTTTGAATACGATGCTTACCACGCCGGATAAGGAACGATATGTGGCGGTGACTTGGAACGAAGGATACCACATCACCGTCCCGAATCAGGCGCCCGACACCAAGCACCTTGACGAAGGCATCGGCGCTGACCAAGGGTCGGCAGCCGGGGTAGCGTACTTACGTCCAGATAGCGTAATGCTGGACATGCATACCCATCCAAAGATGGCGGCAAGATTCAGCCACACCGACAACCGGGATGAAGCGGGCATGAAGCTGTATGGCGTCATCGGCCATTGTGGGACATACCATGAAGTCACCGACGACATGAGCCATGATGAGCAGATGGGCTGGCTGCAGAACAACTGCCCGGCCGTCCGCTTGAGAGTGGGTGTCTATGGTTACTTCTACCCGATAGCCTGGAAAGACGTGTTCGACGGTGACCTGGGCCCGGAGATGTTTGACATGGGAGAAGAAGAAATTAACCTCTCCAGTGCGTTGGAATTATTTTCAGAAGGAAAGGAGGTGAGAGTCGAAGATGAGCTATACAGTGCAGTTAGCGGACAGTCTGGAAGCTCCTAAAATAGTCGTGGTAGGCTGCGGTGGGACAGGTGGTTTCGTCGCCGAGGGCCTGTGCCGGCTATTGGCCGATAGCGAGCTGGACATTCTCCTGGTCGACCATGACCGTGTGGAGCCCCATAACCTGCGGAGGCAGAACTTCTTTGAGGGAGACTTGGGCAAGTTCAAGTCCCAGGTAATCGCCGAGCGCCTGGCTCGTCAGTATTGCCGTCCGGTAGGATACAGTGTCTATCCCTATGACCGCGACCTGCTCAATGAGGCCACTGGTATTGGGATGCGACAGATGAAGGGCATTATCATCGGCTGCGTGGACAGAGCCGACTCCAGGCGGAGCATCGCCAGAAACCTTCAATGGGGCGACTGGTGGCTTGATTCTGGAAACGGATATCAATCCGGCCAAGTCCTGGTCGGCAATACCTCAACAGTGGATGGTATGGAGAACAAGTTTGATGAATCGTCGGGTCTGGTTCAAGACCTGCCGGCGCCGTCGCTCCAGCTCCCATCGCTCCTTTACGAGCCCACTAAGCCCGTAACACGGGAGCTGGACTGCGCTGAAGCGGTGGAAGATGAGCTACAAAGTCCGGTGATAAATCAGATGATGGCCACTCTGGTTCTAGAATTTATGTATCGTCTCCTGAAAGGTACACTGACCTGGATGGGGGCTTACGTAGATTTGGAGGCGGGAACACTCAATACCGTACCCGCTGAGCCTGAGACTGTCGCCAGGATACTCGGGGTAAGGGTCGATACCCTGATGAGTAAGGCGGACAAGATGGCGCCACGGCGCAGACAAGGAGTTGGCCTATGAGCCTAAATGCTGACCAGCGACGAGTCAAGGATTTGGTAGCAGCCTTCAACACTCCTATCGTCTTCCATCCCGGGGGTTGGGCTGATAGCTGTCCTGAATGGCTAAAGCTCAGGGTGATCGCCGAGCGGGCTGAAATGGTCTATAACGGCGGCTGGGATAAGGCCACAGATGCGGAGGTGACCTGTTACCTGTTTACCGCATCCCTCGCTGCCCCACTCGGCGGCGACTGGACGGAGATAACTCTCTATCAGGCTGCCAAGCAGATGCCCCAGCTCCGGGAGGCCTTACCTGCTACCCCGAAGGAGCTTAGCCAATATCAGGAATCAGAGCTGGTCGACCTCAAGCACAAAATCAGGAATCGTCAGATTAACGGACAGAAATCAAATCGAAAGGAGAAAGGTATGTCAAAGAGAAAACTTGTCCTGGAAGAACACGACGGCAGCACTCTGGTAGGCGTCCTGCAGGATGGGTGCGACCCCATCATCAAGACTACCGAGGGCGGGCTCAATGAAGCTCTGGCTGCCATCCCCGGCTTTCTAACGGAAGCTCAGGAGAAATGGGCAGTCCAGCCCAAGAACCCGGCCTACAAACCACCGGCACCCCCGAAGCCAGCTCCTAAACCAGCTGCTACACCTGGAGCACCAAAAGCGGAGGCTTTACCATTACTGGCAGGGGTAAAACCTGTTGAGACTCCCTCACCTGCTCCGGAACCTGAGGCAAAGGAGGCGGAAGTCCCCGACGGAGATGACGAACGTTCACCTCTTTATAAAGGAATACCGGTTAAAAGGGTAATATTCGAGCCCGAGGTACCAGATAAAGATATAGATGCTGGAGAGTTTGCGGAAGTACCGTCGCAGATAGCACCAGCACTCTCTGGAGCGGAGACGAAGCCTGAAGCTATGGGTCTCCATATACCGGACGAGGGTAACTTGTCCGCCCCAGCGGAAGCGGAAGTCATCGAGCCCCCAGCCGAGCCGGCTGAGATCGAGCCTGAGCTGACGGCGGTACCTGCAGAGCTCGTGGCCGTAGAAGGTGAGGAAAAGACGGCTATGTCCAGGATGGCAGAGCAAGCGGCGGCTCCCAGTCAACCCAAACCTGGCGAGTGGGAGTACTTCCTAGCCAATGGACGAGGCCCGTTTGGAACCGTCCAGATGGCCATGGATGCGCTTGACCTTGATAAGAACCAGCGGCCCACCCACAACCGGTGGGACCGCCTCTCTACAGCTTATAAAGAGAAGATTCAGCGCAGACTCAAAGCGAGGTGAACATGACGGAATTAAATGTAGGTGAGAAGCTGAGGTCACGCCGGAAAGAGAAACGGCTAACGCTAGCCGTTCTTGGTGGGCTGTCAGGTGTGGATAATTCCTACCTGGGGCGAATTGAGAACGGCCAGCGAACCGCTTCGGCTCATACTCTACGGAAGCTGGCTGCACCTCTGGGATATGGTGAGGCCGAAATACTGAGGCTGGGTGGCTACCTCTCGCCTGATAAGACGGATGAGAGAATAGCCACGTTCAAGGAAAGACTTAGAAGCGAAATCCGCTCAGCTACGGATAGTCTGATAGAGCGAGTTGATTCATTGTAAGAGGAGTGTTATGTGCAAAGAAATAATTCCCCAAGAGGATTCTGACCACATTCTAGCCGTCGGGCATACAGTGATGTACCGGGGTCAGAAGTGCGTCATCACCAGCATCAGGGTGTGGCACGATATGGGGACAATGTTTGGTCGTCCGTTTCGTGCAGAACCCGTCTTTGACGTGAAAGGTGAGGTTGAGGGCAGTGATATCCGGATAGACGACCTTGAACTCTGGTTCCCGGAGAGGTGAAGAATGAAGCTGATAAAGGGCTCAATACTGAATAAGATTCAGGTGGCCGCGGAGGTCAATGGCGCCCTGTCCAAGTACGACCTGGTCGTAGTGACCAAGGAAGCAGGACCTATGTATACCGTCTATGCCTGCAAGGGATTGCTGGTAGAAGGTCGTAGAGCCGGAGCCTTGAGAGAGCAAATACACGAGTTCGATGATGACCGGGACACGCGGGAAGAAGAAGGTCAACAATAAACATGGGAGAGGTGGGGAAGAACTTTCTGCCAAAGGTGTCCCCCTTTCGTTAGAATACCCTGCCTCTCCCACCAAAGAAAGGAGATGCAATGTGCAAAGAGTAAGAACGCCTGGAAAGTTAGGATACTGCTTCGGCGTCTCCCAGGCTATCGAGAAGGCCGTTAAACACTCGGCAGAGCATGGGCCAATCTACAGCCTGGGGACTATTGCCCACAATGAGGACGTGGTAGCCTACCTCCTCGCGCATAATGTGAAGCCTATTACTATGCAGGAGGTTACTACCGGGATGAACGTTGCCATAACAGCTCATGGCGCGCCACAGGCGACCTTTAAGCACCTTGAAGACATGGGATGCCAGGTGCTTAACTGCACCTGCCCCATCGTGCGGAAAGCTCAACTGGTGGTCAGCCAAAAGTTGGACGGCTTCGATATCGTCATATTCGGAGACCCTGAACACCAGGAGGTGATAGGGCTCAACGGGTGGGCAAATGGCGCCAAGTTCGTCGGCAACTTCAATGACCTCTTCACTCCCAGCCTAGACCACAAGTCCTTGATGCTGGGGCCAAAGGTCGGTGTAATCAGCCAGACAACTAAGATACCTTCCCAGTTCGCTGACTTCGTAGCGACGCTGCTGCATAATCATATCAACGGGTTTAAGGAGCTGCGGGTATTCAATACCATCTGCCCGATAGTTTCCGCCCGGGTAAATGAGACCCGCAAGCTGTCTGATGAAGTGGATATGATGTTCGTAGTCGGTTCTCAGGAGTCGGCTAACACGAGGAATCTGGAGGCTGTATGTAGGCAGTCTATAACTCGTGTGAGAGGTATGGTGGAGCCCTGGGCTGTGACACTCGTTCAGAATGTAGACCAGGTGGAAGAAGCCCTGAGTGACTGGTTTACGGAAAACGAAATGACCTTCCCCAGAGTCGGGGTCACGGCTGGCACGAGCACACCGATAGAGGTTGTTAAAGAAATCGTAACAAAGTTGAAGGAGTTGCTGTATGAACGTGAAAATAGTAATTAACGCCAAGGAAACCACCAAAGACGATATTCGAGCCTTTGTCCAGATGATTAGGGAATGGGAGCTCAAGACTCCAAAGTCCACCATCGTCGGCGTCCTGTTTGACACCGACCCGAAAATAACGAGCGAGCAAGCTAAGGCCATCTTCGAAGGGATATTCTCTGAAGGGTTCTTCGTAGATACCAACATTAACGCCGTAGAGCCCTCCAAAGGTTCCATTATTCGGCTGGGCTCACGAGGCATCACCGTCAATGGCGACCTGATAGGCACCTGTGAGGAGATTAGTTTGAGCATAGGTGAGGCCAGCAATGAGGAAATTAAGAGGCTAGAGGACGCTGAGGCTATCGTGCTAATTCGAATGAGGCAAGGTTAAATGAAAAAGGGTGATGCGGTGGCTGAATCATTTGAAGCGAGGTAATTAATAGGAGAGTAGAACTGTGAAAGAACTGAGGGAATTATCGAACCTGTCAAGGAACCCGGTGTTGCTTGGCAGGTTGTTCTTGGTGGCATGTCATGTATCTGAAGGGTAGCCAGGAAAGAAAGCTAAATAGACGGTAGTACGATACTGTTAGAAAGGAGGAAAGCCATGACTATAGACGAAGCTATTGCAGTCCTAGACCGTCATTATATTCTACACTACAATGTCCCACCAGATGACCTTCTTAATGCTGCCGAGCTGGGTATCGAAGCCCTGAAACGGCTCCGGAAGAATCGTTCATATCTAACACCAGCAGATTGGCTTCTACTACCAGGCGAGACAGAGAAATAAAACAGTATCTCTATACAAGGTTCAGTTTTGTGGGAGTCAGGCGATAAAACCGTCAAGCCTTGACTAGCGTATAACAGAGGTTATACGCTTCCACGAAGGGAAACTATAGGAGGTTGAGATGCAGGAAAAATGGACGGCCG